>Ga0224531_1001282_pt1 | contig 11217 bp, 14 predicted proteins | sample CBST100metaG_FD_179876 | JGI IMG/M metagenome (GOLD analysis project Ga0224531, IMG submission 179876) | Peat soil microbial communities from Stordalen Mire, Sweden - C.B.S.T100 | ecosystem: Environmental > Terrestrial > Soil > Wetlands > Peat | place: Sweden: Norrbotten County, Stordalen Mire... | reverse complement strand
ATGCAGACAACCTTTACAGACTACCTGTATATATGGGATACTCATCTCGTGAGCAATCGAAAGTCTTCTGTTCAAACCGAGTTCGCTCGAACGCTGGCTGCTGAGATGCGTACAGTATTCCGCAAGCTCAAGATGCGTGTACGCGAGCATGGGGGCGGCAACGATCTGACACCGTCGCAGTCCGCCGTTGTTCTTCGACTCGAAAAGGATGGCGCGGCCACGGTTTCAAGCCTGGCGCGAGCCGAAGGCATGCGCCCGCAGTCCATGAGTGCTGTCGTTGCGCCGTTGCAGGAGTCTGGGCTCATCCGTGGTGCACCTGACCCGAGCGACGGGCGCCAAACTCTGATGTCTCTCACTCCCAAATGCCTGAAGTGGCTTCGGGAGGGTAGGGCCGCGAGACAGGACTGGATCACCACGAACCTCTCCCAGAAGCTCTCTCTTCAGGAACAGGCGAAGCTTCAGGAAGCACTCAAACTTCTTACGCGGCTTGTTGAGGACTAAATCAACTGACTCCCGCTTGTTACCCATGTCAATCCGAGGAGATGAACCCTATGCCGCTTACTACCTTTGACCCCAATACCGCTTTGATCGTCATCGACCTGCAGAAAGGCATCGCCAGCGGGAACTTCATTCATTCCATCGCCGGCATCGTTAACCGGACGCGCGCGCTGATTGATGTCTTCCGTGCGAGCAACCTTCCCGTCGTGCTGGTCAACGTGGCGGGCCGCGCTCCAGGCCGGACAGAGCAGGGTCCGCGCGCTGGCCAGACGTTTGCCGAGGGATGGGCCGACCTTCTGCCGCAGTTGGATCAGCAACCCGGCGATATTGCCGTCACCAAGCGTAGCTGGGGCGCATTCGCAACCACGGATCTTGAAGCCCGACTCAAAGCGCGTGGCGTGACCCAGGTTGTCGTGACTGGAGTGGTGACATCCACCGGGGTTGAAGCAACCGCTCGCCAGGCCTATGAGCAGGGGTTCAACGTGACCCTCGCGCTCGATGCAATGACCGACATGCGCGAAGAAGCGCACGACTACAGCATCAGAAACGTCTTCCCTCGTCTGGGCGAGACAGGATCCGCCCACGAAATTATTTCACTGCTTGAAAAAAGGAACTCTGCATTATGAATTGGCTTTGGCTACTATCGTATTTCTTTGGGGGCGCTTTTGCCGCCAACGCCATCCCTCACTTCGTCTCAGGCGCTATGGGACGCCCATTTCAAAGTCCCTTTGCCAAACCGTCCGGCGAGGGGCTCTCCTCTTCAACGGTCAACGTTGTATGGGGATTCTTCAACGCGGTGGTCGCCTATCTGCTCCTGGCGCACGTTGGTGCTTTTGATCCGCGGGCCGCAAGCCACATCCTCGCCTTCGGCCTTGGCGCGCTGATCATCACCCTCTTTTCTGCGCGTCACTTCGGCCAGTTTCATGGGGGCAACACACCCCCGCGCCCATGATCAACCCGGTAGCGGGCACCTTCCGCTCCCTGAGAAGTTTCAACTTCCGCTTGTGGACGGCCGGCGCCCTGGTTTCCAACATCGGTACCTGGATGCAGCGCATCGCGCAGGACTGGCTTGTGCTGACGCAACTGACCCATCACGATGCGTCGGCTCTGGGCATTGTCATCGGTCTGCAATTCGCCCCGCTGCTTCTGCTCCTGCCTTGGACCGGATCGGCCGCCGACCGCCTCGATCAGCGCAAGTTGCTGATGGCCACCCAGGCGGCTATGGGCGTGCTTGCGCTCATCCTGGGAGTTCTCACCATCACCGGAGTCGTCCAGCTCTGGCATGTGTATGTCCTGGCTTTCCTGTCCGGCTCTGCCCTGGCTTTGGATGCTCCTGTCCGCCAGACCTTTGTAGCGGCGATGGTCGGCGATGAAGATCTTCCCAATGCCGTCGCATTGAACTCAATGTCCTTCAATTCCGCGCAGATGATCGGCCCCGCTGTTGCCGGTCTGCTCATCGCGGGCGTTGGCATCGGATGGGCGTTTCTTCTCAATGGGCTCTCCTTTGCAGCGGTGCTCATCTCGATGTCTTTCTTTCGCCGCTCGGAACTGCGCGCCAACCCCAGAGCCCATCGTGCCGCAGGTGGGTTTGTCGAGGGCCTTCGCTATGTGTGGAGCAGGCCGGACCTGGGGGCGATCCTGATCATGTTGTTTCTGATCGGAACGTTCGGCTTCAACTTTCCCATCTTTATTTCAACCATGGCTGTGAATGTATTCCACACCGATGCGCGAGGATTCGGGCTGCTCTCTTCGCTCATGGCCGTGGGCACACTTGCAGGCTCGTTGTTCGCTGCCAGCCGGATGAAACCAAGCATGTCCTCTCTGTTGGCTGGTGCCGCTGTCTTCGGCCTGGGTTGTGGTTTGGCCGCGCTGGCTCCCGGCTATTGGTGGTTCGCGGCAGCTCTCATGATGATTGGCGTAGCCGCCCTGACCTTTGTCAACGGCACCAACAGCATGATGCAACTCTCCACAGAACCGGCGATGCGAGGCAGGGTGATGGCCCTGCGCGTTTCCATCGCCCTCGGAGGAACACCGATTGGCGCGCCCATCGTCGGCTGGGTTGCCAACCACTTTGGTCCACGTTGGTCACTCGCATTGGGCGCTGGGTCGGCCTTCACTGCTGCCCTGGTGGCAGCCTACGTTCTGGCCCGCCGAAGAGCGTCAACGCTCGCCCTGTAACCAGCGCTGAGTGTTTTATTGAAAAACAGGGAATCTCCTTACAGAAATCTGGAAGCACCCGACGGTCCCAGCGGGTGCCCGAGACTGCAATGAGACCTCTTGTTCTTGAGTATCAGCAGCGACTCTCGCGGTCGTACACTTGCGCTATAGCAAACCTAGAATCGGCCCCATGCCTGAAGCCGCACCGCAAGCCCGCATCGTTCTCACCACCGCCGCCGACCCGGACGAGGCCGCGCGCCTGGCGCGAACGCTGGTCGAGGAGCGGCTGGCCGCCTGCGCCACGCTGATTCCCGCCGTCCAGTCCATCTACCACTGGCACGGTCAAATCGAATCTTCGACCGAAACCCTGCTGCTGCTCAAGACCGGCCCGGAGCAGATCGCCGCTCTCGAAGCGCGGTTGCGCGAATTGCACTCCTACCAAACGCCCGAATTTCTTGTACTGGCGGTCGAGTCCGCCAGCCACCCGTATCTCGATTGGCTCCATCAAGCCTTACGCCAGCCTTGATGCGCGGCTTCAACCGCCGGCTCGTCTGGTATTCTGGGCCTAGTCTGCACATGCGCTGGTTAATGATTGCCCTTCTCGTCTCGCTTGCGGCGCTGCTGATTGCGGCGGCCGGTGTTGTGCGTCACATTTGGCATCAACGCGCTCGAACCCGGTCCTTGAATCCCGCGCCCGAGACACAAGAACCCAAATCGGCTCCCGCTCCGACGATTGAGGAAACCGGAATCGAAGCAGAATTTAAAGCCCTTGAACTGGAGCGTCGCTCGAGGAAACGCAATTGATCAAAGAACTTTCGACTCAGTTTTCATCCATCGCCGCCAGCAACCCGGCATCCGAAGCCTCCAAGGCTTCAATCTGGACGCGCCGCGCCGGAGTTGCTCTGGCCGGCAGCGCGCTGGTAGCCGTGTGCGCGCACGTCGCCCTGCCCCTCAACTTCACCCCCGTGCCGCTGACGCTGGGGCCCCTGGCGGTGCTATTCCTGGGCCTGTTGCTGCGCCCGCGTCTGGCCGCTGCCACCCTGACCGCCTATCTGGCTGAAGGCGCGATGGGATTGCCCGTCTTCGCGCCCGGCCCGATCGCGTTCTCCGGTCTGGCTCACCTGGTGGGTCCCACGGGCGGCTACCTGCTCGCTTATCCCTTTGCTGTCGCTCTGATTTCGTTTCTGTGGCGGAGCACCGGGCGCGGCTTTTCGACAGCCTTGGCCGCGGCTGCCATCGGCAACCTCGCAATCCTCGCCTGCGGCGCACTGTGGTTGGGATTCCTGACCCACGCGTCGGTCGCTATGGCCTTCAATCTCGGCGTCCTCCCGTTTCTTCCCGGAGACGCACTCAAAATCGCCGCAGCGGCCGCGCTTGCAACCGGCTGCCAGCGCCTGCGCCGGAATGCCCGTTAGCCTCATCCAACCAGCATTGCAGCATTTTCGTCGAAAGGACCTTTCCCCCCGTGTCTACACAAAGTCCAGCAGTTAGCAGCCTTGGCGCCCCGCTCGATATCTCCATTGCCCATAGTCCCGATTCCGATGACGCCTTCATGTTCTATGGCCTGGCCACCAGCAAGGTGCGCGTGCCCGGCTATCGCTTCTCCCACACCCTGTGCGACATCGAGACCCTGAACAAGCGCGCGCAGGACGAAGCTTTTTTTGACGTGACCGCCATTAGCTTCCACGCCTACCCCTATCTGCAGAAGAACTACACGCTGATGGGCTGCGGCGGAAGCGTGGGCGAGGGCTACGGACCGATGATCGTCTCCCGCGGGCCCCTTGCCCTGGAAGACCTGTCGCGCATCAAGATCGCCGTCCCTGGCACTCTGACGACGGCCTATCTGGCGCTCAAGATCTTCAATCCGGAGATCAAGACCGAAGTGGTCCCCTTCGACCAGATCATTCCCGCCATTCTGGCCGGAACCTATGATGCCGGACTGATCATCCACGAGGGCCAGCTCACCTACTCCACCAGCGGCCTCTACAAGGTGATCGACCTGGGCGTCTGGTGGCGTGAGACCACCGGCCTGGTCCTGCCTCTGGGCGGCAATGCCATCCGCCGTTCTCTGGGCGCCGAACGCCACAAGATCATCTCCAAGGCCTTGCGGGACAGCATTCAGCACGCCCTCGATCACCGCGAGGCAGCCCTCGAATACGCCATGCAGTTCGCCCGCGACCTGGACACCACAACGGCCAGCCGCTTTGTGAGCATGTACGTGAACGAGCGCACGCTCGACTACGGCGCCGACGGCCGTGACGCCATTCGCAAGCTTCTCGACATGGGCCACGAGCGCGGCATCATCCCCATCGCCCCTCAGGTCGATTTCGTCGACTAACCCCGCCCTGCGGCCGCGGAGGCTTCGTACCACCCTATCCCTGGAGCCCACTCAACGGCTCCAGGGATTTTTTGCTGCGGGCGCTCTCCACCCTGCCCCTGATTGCCCATCCAAAAGTCATTGAGAGCCTCTAAAAATCTCCATGCAATTCTTAAGAATTTTTAACCATCGCCGATACATCCTCTATCGAGGTCTTTGAGGATGCTTGCCAACCCCACTCCGATGTTTCTGCTCGCGTCGCCCGACCCTGCCCTGCTGGCTGCCTTTGAGCCGATCCTGTCCGCCTGCGGCGCACAAGTTGAGGTTGTGCTCTCGGCCGATCCGGCGCTCGTTTCCCTCACCGCGCCCCATCCTCCCGCTCTGGCCCTTCTCGACGTCCGGCTCCCCGGCATGAGTACAGGGCAATTGCTGGCTGCCGCGCGCGCGGAGGCGACCGGCAGGAGCTTTCCGATTGTCCTGATTGCGGACACTGTCACCGAGGAATGGGCTGACCGTCTCACCGAAGGGATCATCGACGACGTAGTGCCTTCGACGAGCGAACTCGCGTTTCTGCGCCTGCGCCTGGAAGCGGTTTTGCGCCATCACCGCCGTGCGCGGGAGCTTGACGTGCTGCGCGATGCGGCCGCCCTGAACGCGCAGACCGACCGGTTGACCGGCCTCTATAACCGACAAGCCATCCTCTCCATGCTGTTTCGCGAGACCGACCGTGTGCAGCGCATGAAGAGTTCCCTGTGCATGATTCTGTTCGACATTGACGACTTCGGCCACTGGAACGCCCAGTTGGGCGCCGGTCCGTGCGACGAGTTACTTTGCCAGGTCGCCGACCGCACCACCCGCCTGTTGCGCAGCTACGATGTGCTGGGCCGGGTCGGCAAAGACGAGTTCCTGATGGCTCTGCCCGGCTGCAGCAGCGTCAACGCCGTGATGCTGGCCGAGCGCCTCCGTGCCGAAGTCTTCTCGACCCTCTTTGCGGTCGCGGGAGGAGCGATTCGCCTGACTGCCTGCTTTGGCATCGCCTCCAGCCTGGGCCGCTCCCCGGTCGTCGTTCTGCGCGACGCCGAGCAGGCGCTGCTCTCGGCCAAGGACGCCGGCCCTGAGTCGATTCACTCCACCAGCGACTGTCCCCAGGCTGCCGCGGCCCCGGTCGCTTTCCTCTCGCCCGGCTCGGGAGAAGATCTGCTCGCGTGGTAGCTGCGGGGGCACTGGGGCGGACGCGAAGTCCGCAATTTCTGCTCTGTTGACTCGTATTCCGAATGGGCTATAGTTTCTAGGTGCCAAGCCAGGCATCACGCCGAGAGGAGGCCCATCCCGCCCTCGACGGTTGCTTGATCCTGCCGTGTGAGCACGCTCTTTTCGCCGAATTGGACATACTATTCTGCACCGCTAGGGGTACACTGCTGTTCCGCGACAGTCAGGTCCGCCGGACAAAGCAGGTTTGGATCGGGTCGTCGCTGCCAACGCCGGGAGACGCAATGAATACTTCTGACACGATTGAGATGGTGCTCAAAGGCAAAGCGGTCAACATGGTTCTGGCTATCGCGCCCGAACAGACCGTCTTCGAAGCCATCCGGAAGATGGCCGAGTACGATGTGGGCGCCTTGCTGGTCCTCTCCAACGAGCGACTGGTCGGCATCCTGTCGGAGCGTGACTACGCCCGCAAAGGCGTACTCATGGGCCACCCCTCCAAGGAAACCGAGGTCCACCAGATCATGACCAGCCCGGTTCTCTTCGTCAGTCCGCAGCAAACCGTGGATGAATGCATGACCTTGATGACCCAGCATCATTTTCGCCATCTTCCGGTCTTGCAGGGCGACGCAGTGGTGGGATTGATCTCCATTGGCGACCTGGTCAAGTGGGTGATCTCCGGCCAGACGCAAACCATCCAGGCGTTGGAGGGCTACATCACCGGAGCCTATCCAGGGTAAGTCTACCTTTCGCTTTTGGCCGGTCGGTTCGATGTTTGCCATTACGGCAGCTTGAACGCTTTCACCACGATGGCGTTGGGGTTCCGTCCAGTGGAGAGCAGAGTGAACAGCAACCGCGAGCCGGTGCGAACCACGGCCACATCTCCCGAACGGGCATCGACAACCAAGAGCAGATGACCGGCCGAAGAAAGCGCCAGCGCCGACGGTCCATCCCCGACGTGAATCCCGCCCACGCGCTTGCCGTCCTCAATGGAGTAGACGGTCACGTACTGGGAATTGAAGTTGGCGACGTAAAGCAGAGAGTTATCGGCGGAAACGAGCCCGCGGATGGGGCCGTCGCCAATCATGTAGCTGTCGCCGACCTCGTCGGTGGTGTTGTAGACCTCGGAAATGGAATTGGAGAGCGAGTTCAGGACGAAGGTTTCGCCACCGTCGGGCTTGATGGCCAATTGCCCAGGCCCCTGGCCCACATCGAGCAGCGCTTCCAGGCGGTCGGGCAGAGCAGGGCCGGGCGTCGCCGCGCCTGGGGCCGCAGGATGAGTTTCGGAGTGGGCTAGTGCAATGGCCATCACCTGGTGGCCCGCCGAGCAGGCGACGAAGGCTTTGCTGGAGTCGGGAACAAGGACGGCATCATTGGCGCCGGGGCAGCCCTCGAAGACAGCGCGAAGGGCCGCAGCAGGCGGGCGGGCGGCGGGATCGATCAGACTCACCGAGTTGCCGCGGCGATTGGCGACCACCAGGGTCTTGCCGTCCGGCGACAGACGTGCCGAGGCCGGCTCCTCGCCGGCTCCGATCTGTGCAATCTCACGACGCGCCTTGAGGTCCAGCACGGAGATGGTGTTGGAGCCGGAGTTGGCCACGTAGGCCAGCTCTCCCTTGGGGTCGATGTCGATCGAAGCCGGCTGGCGATGGACCGGAATGGTGGCCACAACGGTGTTGTTTTCGGCGTTGATGACCGACACCGAACCTTGTCCGCCCGCGCTGCCGGAGTTGAGTACGTAGACTTCGTTGCGGGTGGGACTGATGGCCACAGCGGTCGGATTCTGGCCCACAGCCAGTTCGCGATCCAGGCGAACATTGACCACATCCAGAACGGTGACCGTGTTGCTGCCGCCATTGGTGATGTAGGCGTACTCACGGTAGTTGGCCGGATACTGCGGAAAATCATGGGGCCGGCAGCCGGTAAGGGCGAGAGTGAGCGCAGCGAACACGCTCAGGCAGACAACCGAGCGGCCGTCAAAAGCTTGTTGAAAAGGAACCGGGATGCGCACGTTCTTAACCTCGGATGCTCAGGCCCCTTAGATTGTACGGGGCTCTTGTGCGGACCGGAGTCCGCACCCTTCAGCCAAAAGGAGTTTCCAACAACCTCTGCTTGCCCAGACTGGCGAAAAATCCACCTTTTGCTCTTCCGGGAAAAACCCACCTTTTGCTTTTCCGGAGGGAGCGTGAGGCTTTAGCCTCACAAATAAAGCCCATCGATTGACTGGGGCTTTAGCCCCGGGATCGTTACCTGGAATAGCGTGACGGACTTTGTCAGCAATCTGAACAAGCTCTGCTTGCCGTTCATTTGCCCCCGAACCGCCGGGGCATGTCTGCGTTTACGCCTTGGCGGCCTGGATGTGGACGCCGCGCGGCAAACTGCGGCCCACCACCGGGGCGATCTGTTCCAGTTCGTTCATCATGGTCGCGAACTGCGCGGGATAAATGGACTGGGGACCGTCGGACAGAGCCTTCTCCGGATGGTCGTGAACCTCGACCAGGATGCCGTCTGCGCCCGAGGCGACCCCGGCCCGCGCCATCGGCAACACGCTGTCGCGTCTGCCGGTGCCATGGCTCGGGTCGACTAGGATAGGCAGATGGCTGACGCGGCGGATGGCGGGAATGATGCTGAGGTCGAGCGTGTTGCGGGCGTGATCGGCAAAGGTGCGCACGCCGCGCTCGCAAAGGATCACCTCGTAGTTGCCCTCACTCATCACGTACTCGGCCGACATCAGGAACTCCTCGAGCGTTGCCGAGAGCCCGCGCTTCAGCAGCACGGGCTTTCTGAGCTTGCCGGCGCGTTTCAGCAACGAGAAGTTCTGCATGTTGCGGGCGCCAATCTGGATCACGTCAGCCCATTCGGCCACCAGGTCGAGCGTTTCGCCGTCGATGGCTTCGGTGATGATGCGTAGGCCAAAGCGGTCGCGAATCTCCGCCATGATGCGCAGGGCTTCGAGGCCCAGGCCTTGAAATGCATAAGGAGAGGTGCGCGGTTTGTACGCCCCGCCGCGGAAGAATTGGGCGCCGGAAGCGGCCACTTGCTCGGCAATGGCGAAAGCCTGTTCCCTGCTTTCAATGGAGCAAGGCCCGGCGACAATCGCCAATCCGCGGCCGCCGATGGCCGCATCGGTTCCGGCAAAGCGGATGACGGTGTCTTCTTCCTTCACGTCCCGGCTGGCGAGTTTGTAGGGTTTGGAAACGCGGATCACTTCGGCGACGCCGGAAAGTTCTTCCAGGTTGCCGCGGTCCACTTCGCCCTTGTTGCCGGTGATGCCGATGGCGGTACGCTGGGCTCCCGGAAGTGGATGCGCACGGAATCCCAACTGCTCAATGTGTTCACAAACCGCCTGGATTTCCTCCGGCGTGGCCTGTGCCTTCATGACAACTAACATGGATGCCCCTCAAATCCCAAGTCTACCGGGTGGGGCGGCTAAGAGCAATTTCTTGCCGAAGAGCAACTTCTTTGACCGTGCGAGGTCGTGTCCTCAAGATCAATCCCCTTCGTCGGTGGATTCCGAGCCAGACTTGGCGGCAACAATCGCGGGAGCGATAACCATACCGACAAAAGCGAGGGCAACCAAAAGATCGTGCATTGAGGCGTTTCTCCTTGTACGGCTCTTAGGTATCTGTCCGTATCTGAATCATCGACGTAATTGGAGAAAACTCAAATACCACGAACGGTTGTTCTTGGCGAGCTACTGGTGCTATTCCCTCCCCCATTTGTGGTATAGGCGTGGAGGCCTTCGAGCGTACAAAGGCGAACAGGCTCCGGAACGTCCCGAAGCCTGCTCTTGCCGAAGTCAATCTTCCCTTGTCGCTGTCTATTCAGCGGAGATCGCGGCCTGAACGCGCCGCTTCGCGCTTCTGCGCCCGCCAGCGAAGGCCGAGCCAGGCCAGATAGCCCAATTGAATGGCCCAGGTAACAACGTAGGCTGCGACCGTGAACTGGTGGTCGAGAATGGCTCTTGAATCCATGTTCTTCCCTCGTTTCTCTGCTTGCCCGTAAGTTCCTTGCCGGTCCCTGCCTGCGTCCTAGCCGTGCAGCGCTTCCTGGGCTTCCTGGGCCGCAATCTTCTGGTGCTGACGCTCGACGTGATACCGCAGGAGCAGAATGAGGACGCCCCACGCCAGCCAGGCGAGAACATTCCAACCAAAGGCCGCCAGCATGGTTGGGTCCTTGATGCCGGAGTCCGATCCGCCGCCAAAAACCGGGGCAGGATGCTGTGTGCGCCACCAGCGGTTCGACATGTAGACAATGGGCACGTCGAGCGCGCCAAAGATGCCGAGCACCGCGGCCAGCGTCTGCACCTGCGGCCCGGCGGCAAAGCGGCGCAGCAGAAGATAGCTGACGTAGATGAGCCACAAAACCAATGTCGTGGTCAGCCGCGCGTCCCAGGTCCACCAGATGCCCCAGGCCCTTCGTCCCCAGATGGGACCGGTAATCAGGACCACTGTGCAGAAGACGACGCCCACCTCGGCGCCGGCCAGGGCCCACGCGTCGGCGGCCTGCGCCCACTCCGCGCGATTGCGGCGGAAGGCCAGGTAGGCGATGGAGCCGGCCAGCGAAATAGCGAAGAACAGGAAGGCAACCATCGCCGAAGGCACATGGTAGTAGAAGATGCGTTGCACTTCGTGCATGGTTTCTTCATCGGGCGCAACGTAGATGGCCTGATAAAAGCCCCAGATCATGAGTCCGACAGTGATGGCGGCATAGATGCCGATGGAAAGTTTCTTCATAGAGGAATCCTGTAGATCGATTTCAGTGTACAAGGGCGGCGCAGATCCTGGGCCGGATCTGCCGGCGCGTTTCAGTTTGAAATGGGCGCAGATTCCGGGCCGGACGCATCCCATGGAGGAGGAAACGCCTGGATGCCCAACCGCATCAGCTCCGCCAGGGGATCGCGAGGAGCGCTCAGCGGATATCCGCACGCCTTCCACGCCGCCAAGCCTCCGTCCAGGATGAAAATGCGCTGAATGCCCCGTTTGCGCAACGCGGCAGCCACGCGGGCACTCACAAAACTGTTTCCCGACTCACAGTAG
>Ga0224531_1001281_pt1 | contig 11221 bp, 4 predicted proteins | sample CBST100metaG_FD_179876 | JGI IMG/M metagenome (GOLD analysis project Ga0224531, IMG submission 179876) | Peat soil microbial communities from Stordalen Mire, Sweden - C.B.S.T100 | ecosystem: Environmental > Terrestrial > Soil > Wetlands > Peat | place: Sweden: Norrbotten County, Stordalen Mire... | reverse complement strand
TGACCCCGGCCACCAGTCGCTCCAGAAAGTGGCTCATGCCTGCACCATCTGCAGATACATCGCCCTGCGCGTATCGCTCAGGGCGAGTATCTCGGCTTCATGCCAGCCATAACTCGAGGCAAGCGTGTGAACTTCTTGCAGGATGCGCCGTGCGCGGGCTTCCACTTCGCCCCACAGAAATGCGGGCAGATCGAGAGCCTCTTCGCAGACGCCCTTGCAGACCGGGCATTCCAGGGAAAGCGCAATCTCCGCCAACGGATCGGCCAGAGACATCTCTTTGCCCAGTTCTTCGATTTCCGCCTGCGACCACGCATCGCTCAGACTGTCGCTCCTCATCTCCGCGTCCTGTACCCGGCATTCCTCCAGAAGACGCCGGACCGCCGCCTCATCCTCGCGCACATCGGCAATGCGAGCCAGGTCGCAGCTGGTGGGCAGTCGAAATGTGCAGCCTTTCAACTGGATGGTCTGCGCGCCTTCGTCCTGCGCTCGCTCGAGCAGGTTCCCACAATCCAGTTCAAACTCCAGCTTCTCGCCGCATTGCTCGCAAATAGTCCACCCCTGCAATTGCCGTCCGAAATAGAGCATGCGCACCTCGGCCAGCGCCTGGTTGCGCCGCCCAATCGGCCAGTCCGCAAACCCCTCCTCCGCTGCCTCGGGAAACGACGCCTGGATGGTCAACAGAGCGCGATCCAGCGGATGCAGCCGCCGGCCGTTTTCCCACAACTCCAAAAACTCTTCATTGCAGAGGGCGCGCATCCTGAATCCTGCTCCTTCAAAAACCGGGTACCGGCACGGTCACGAAACTCGAGAACGTAGAACGAGATGTGCAGCGATGAACCCGCGCCGGCGAAGTGATGTCTTTATTGATCCGGCCCTATTGAGCTGATACGGAGAAGAGCAAAAGCAACTGCAGATCCTTCGACTTCGCTGTGCTTCGCTCAGGATGACAGCTCTGTGGCGATGCAACTCTTTTGGGCCGGATCGATAAGCACTGGCTTGTTAGGTGGCCACGGTGCTCAGCGTCGGTTCCACCGGCTCGGTCACACTGGTGTCGCGCTCCCATCCCTCGTTTTCCAGCTTGATATGTTCAATGGCGATGGCATTGGCATTGGCGTCCAGATCGGGCATGGCCTGGTACTCCGAGACCCAGCAGCGATAAATCTTGTAAGCCATCACCAGTTGCCCTGCCTCGTTGTAAAACTCCAGATAGATATCCTTGCGCATGTTGGCCAGCGAGACTTCGCTGCCCAGAGCCGAACCGAAGTTCCAAACCAGTCCCGCCCAGTCATGGAAGTTCAGGTCCTGAGTAAGTCCCCGCTCCAGCGTGATGGCATCGTACTTCTGCCGGCCCGGAGACTTGTGCGACATCGAAGGGTCGCCGCCATTGCGATGCTCCACCACTTCGGTGGTGCGCTTCAGCGCGCTCATCTTGCTCACCGCGGCCACATACTGCCCATCCCATTTGAGACGGAACTTGAAGTTCTTGTAAGGGTCCAGCCGTTTCGGGTTCACTGGGAACATCGCCATCGAATTGCCTCCTTACGAAAGTTGTCCGGCCATTTGCTGAATCTGGATCACCACAAACTCGGCTGGGTAGAGTGGCGCGAAGCCGACCAGAATGTTGACGATGCCCAGGTCGATGCTGGACTGCGGATTGTTTTCCGCATCGCACTTCACGAAGTACGCCTGCTGCGGCGTGGTTCCCTGGAACGCTCCCTGCAGGAACAGCCCTTGCAGGAACGCTCCGACATTCAGCCGGATCTGGCCCCACAGCGGTTCGTCGTTGGGCTCGAAGACCACCCACTGCGTTCCGTCGTAGAGGCTGGATTCGAGAAAGAGCGCAAGCCGCCGGATGGGAACGTACTTCCATTCCGAACCCGCCTGGTCGCTGCCCTGCAGGGTGCGCGCGCCCCACACCACATCCCCGTACACCTTGAACTGGCGCAGGCAATTGATGGCCTGAATATTGAGCTGCCCGTTCTCGAGGTCGGTGAGGTTGGTTGCAAGGCCCAGCACCCCGGTCAAACTGGCATTGATGCCCGCCGGAGCCTTCCAGACGTTGCGGCTGGCATCGGTGGCGGCATAGATGCCGGCGACAAATCCGCAGGGCGGAAACAGCGTGGGGCGATTGCCGAATAACGGGTCCGGCGCCTGCACCCACGGAAAGTAGAACGCGGAGTTGCTGGAGTATTGCCCGGTAAGCGAGCCTGTCGTGCTGCCCACCGGACCGCTCTGAATCAGTTTCGATGTGGTCGACAACTCCCAGGAATCCACAATGTAGAAGGCGCGCTTCTTCGCGCAATACTCCTGCAAGGTCTGGATGGTGGGCGCATCGGTCTCGGCAGGAACGCAGAGCAGGTTGAAGATGTCCACGCGGTCCAGCAGATACACGCCTGCGGTGGCCACTGAAGTCATCGCGATTTCGAAGTTCTGGTCCGAGGCGGGCGTGAGCACTGAACCATCGGCCCCGCCACCGAGCGCAATGGGCGCGTTCACCGGGGTGGGCGCGGGCGCCGCCGTGGGAACCACCGGCAGTCCCGTGGCAGGGTTGATGAAGCTGATGTAGTTGGAGTCGTTGTCGATCACCGTAACTGCATACAGCGGATCGGTGGGAGTTACTGAAAGGTTGACGTAGCTCTCCAGCACCGTCAACTGGCCGCTGGGTTGCGCCATCTGCACCAGCAGTCCAAAGCGCGTAGGGCTTCCGGTAATTCCCGTAACGGTGACGCGGAGATTATTTCCCCACGCTCCAGGGTTATTGGCAAACAGAGTCAGCGATCCTCCCGACGCCACCGCGCTTGCCAGTCCGGTGGTGTTGACGGTGGCCGTGGTTGGAACGGAGGAGAGCCACTTGGCTGTCGAAGTGAGTGTCTTGGTGGTGGTGTCGGAGTAGGTGCCGGTCGCGGCAAACTGCAGCGTTGCGCCGCTCAGAATCGATGTGCTCGTCGAGGGCGTCAAGGCAATCGATTGCAGCACCGGCGCCACCACCGCGACGTTGATCGAGGGGGTGAGTCCCTGCCAGGTTGCGGTGATGGCGACAGCTGCGACCACAACCTTGGCGGTCACAATGCCGGTGTTTGGATCGACTGCGGCGTCGGCGGCCACGGCAGAGGACCAGGCGACCGTATGGGTCAGGTCGGCAGTGGTGCCGTCGGAGTAGATGCCTAGAGCCTTCTGTTGCAACGTGAGCCCTACGGGAACCGAGGGATTAACCGGGGTCAGCGAGATTGAATTCAGCGTCGCCGCAGTCACGGTGAGCGTGGTGCTGGCCGGGGGACCGCCGGCTGTGGGCGTAAAGGTGATAGTCGTCGAACCAGGGGCCACGCCCGTTGCAACATCCGCGGCCAGGGTCGCAACGGCCGGGTTGCTGGAGGTCCAGGTGCCGGCTGCAATCGCAGAGGGCGTCGCACTGTCGGACCAGGTTGCCAGCGCCGTGAAGGTAATCGTTTGGGTGGTGGCGATCACGGGCGCGCTTTGCTGGATCACGATGGCCGTGATCACGGAAGCGCCGATGGTCACTGCGGTTGCCCCTGAAACTCCCACCCAGGCGGCCTTCACGGCCACCGGGCCTCCCGCCGTGGTGCCGGCAATCACCAGGCCGGAGCTGGTCACAATCACGTCGGCGCTCGCGCTGGTCCAGGTCGCAATGGCGGTCAAGTCCTGCGTCGTTCCATCGGAGTAGTTGCCGGTGGCCGCCAGCTGCTGCGTCGGTCCCAGGGGCGGCCCTGACGCAGGCTGTGCCTGTCCCAGAGGAAGTGTGACCGTGGCGGGCGTCACGGCGATCGAACTGAGCGTCGCCGCGGTCACCGTCACCGGGATCGTTCCGGTGAGCAGCCCCGAGGTCGCGGTCAGTACCGCCGTCCCCGCTCCCATCGCGGTCGCCACCCCGCCAACGCCGATTTTGATCACTCCCGGGTTGCTGGAAGTCCATCCCGCCGCGGCCAGCGCACTCGTGCTGCCATCGGAAGAACTTCCCGTCGCCGTAAAGGTCACGGATGCGCCCAGGGGAATGGGCGGCAGATTCGCCGGGGTTACGGTAATGCTTTCGAGCACCGGCGTGCCAATATTGAGCGGCGTGGGCGGAGACACAATCGAGCCCACCGAGGCTGTGATCTGGGTCGATGCGCTGCCCACGCCCGCAGCCAGGGCCGTAGCGGCGGGCGTCAGGTTAGTGCCGGGCGCTTCCGCCAGCGATCCATCCCACACCAGGCGGACAATGTAGGCCTGCTGGCCGCCATTGGCGAAGAACTGGTTCACCGCGTATCCCAGCAGGCTGCGGGCGTCGAGGCCGCCATAGAGGGTTTGGTAATCGGCCCAACTTTCCACCAGGGTGGCTTCCGTGACCGGCCCCTGGGGCGCCCAGCCCACAAATGCCGCAATGGAGGTGGCTACGCCAGTGATCGTGTGTACACCGCTGGAGAGCTCTTCGATATAGACCCCGGGGTAGGTGAATGTGGACATGAAACCATCCTCCTTGCCTGAGCGCCGGGAGTTTTCCCGGTCGCAGCGTTCCTGCTCTTTCCGTGTTGGTCTGTGTGTGGGGTATCGCCACAAGGGGCAGTCGTAGCATTGCAAGCCAGAGGCCAAAGGGCGCGCCGGCTCATCCCGGAGGGAGAGGGCCACAAACTGAAGGAGATAGATGTGTCTGGAGGGGGTCGGCAGAAATCGACCGGCGTGCGATGTCACACCGGCGTCGATACAGACGGTTCATCTCAACGGCTGCGCAGGAGCACGGAAAAGCCGGCAATTTGCAGGAGAAACCCGATGTTACGGAACCGGACCGAGAGGAGGACAGAGTGTCACAGGCACTGTCACAGGTGTCACATCGCGGTTACGCCCACTTCGGGCCGCGCCAGATCCCGCAGGAAAAGCTGGTGCTTGATCAGCTTACGGTAGAGCGTCATGCGCGACCACTGCAGGCGACGGGCGGCGGCGGTCTTGTTGCCCTTGGCCCAGTTCAGCGCGGCGATCAGCGCATTGCGCTCCTGCTCCTGCTCGGTTGCGCAGTTCCGGGCAGCAGACCTGAACTTCGGCGGAAGATTTTCGGGCTGGATGGGGCTGGGAATCTCGGCAACCGATAGAAACTCGACCAGGTTCTTCAGCTCGCGAATGTTTCCCGGCCAGTCGTATTGGATGAGCAGGCGCAGGCATTCGTCGGAAAACCGCATCGGTCCGGATTTCGTAGCCGGGCGAAATTCCGAGGCGTAGTGCTCCAAGAGCAAGGGCACATCTTCTTTTCGGTCGCGCAGGGCAGGCAGGTGGATCGGGGCCACGTTGAGGCGAAAGAAAAGATCCTTGCGGAATCTTCCCGTCGTCACCATCTCTTCCAGATCCTGGTTGGTGGCCGCCAGAAAGCGAATGTCCAGCTGAATGCGACAGGTGCCGCCCACGCGGCAGACCTCTTTATTTTCAAGGACCCGCAGAATCTTGGCCTGCGCAGCCAGGCTCATGTCGCCGATCTCGTCCAGAAAGACCGTTCCCCCATTTGCCGCCGCCAGCAAGCCGTCCTGGGCGGCATCGGCCCCGGTGAACGCTCCCCGGCTGTGCCCGAAGAGCTCGTTCTCAAAGAGGCTGTCGGCAATGGCGGCGCAATTGATACAGGTGAAAGGCCGGTGATTGCGACGGCTGTTGCGGTGAATGTACTCCGCAGCCAGTTCTTTCCCGGTTCCGGTTTCACCGGTAATCAGAACTGTGCAATTGGAGGCGGCCATCCTGGCAAGAGACAGCTTGATCTCATGGAGGGAATTGCTCGATCCGATCATTTTGGCCCTCTTTTGGGGGAAAGATTGCCTCTTGCGCGACATCCGTCGCTTCCTGGCGCACAACTTGGCAGAGCCTGCGCCTCAAAAAGACTCGAAAACCCCTGTCATCGCTGACTCGTCACGACGAGTTACGGCTGGAATCGACGGCGGCCAACCTGCTAGCTCGCAATTTCCGCAAAGTGGAAGCTAACTCGCTGATTCTGTTTTGTAAAACTCTTCCTTCAACCTTTTTGTTCATCGGAAGCGTAGCGAAGAATCTGCATCTTCTACGCTTTCCGCACGGCAACCAGGCCTCAAGCCATGCTGCGAACTTCAGATTCGCCCCGCGAGGCGGCATTTACTTCCATTCCACGGGCCAGGACCCGTCCGCGGGACTGCAGTCTAGAAAAAGCCACTCAGCCGCAGTGGTTCCGGTGGATCCCAATTGGAGAACAGCTCAAGCGTTCCGTGTTTGCGGCTGAAGCCAAGGTACGAGAAAGCAAAACAACAAGAAGTGGAGTCCGTCTTCAATCAGGCGGGGAATCGCAGCCGGCGTGATCTCTCCCGGTTTCGTACCCCTGCTGATCTTGAACCTGCGCGCGAGATGGGGAAGCATCTGCCCAGGGCGTACCCGGTCCCTTGCGGCAGGGAGTTGAATCCTCTGCCGGAGGAGCTGCCCGAATGTTTGCTTGGTATGACTGGATTCCGCAGCCGATATGGCCTCGAAATCGCGGCCAGTATAGCCCAAATCCTTGTCGCTCCACCAGAGAAATTTGTAGGCGGACGGTGCGGCAAGAGAGCTCAGGATCGAGTCCTCCCTCGGCGGCCTCGTTCGAAACATCTACTTTATTGCGCGCTCGGCAAGGGGAACGACCTGTACTCGCCTACGGTAAGGCCGCTCGTCTTTTTGGAAACCCTGCATCGTCCGGTTCCCATTGAGAACAACGCTGCAGATTTGAGCCGATTTTTACTGTAACTGCGTGCGGCTTTGGCCGATGTGAGTGGGGAATCGCCGCGACAGGCAAGCGGCGGCTCGGGCAGCAACATTCCAGATCGAGGTTTCGGAGCTTCCAGCGCGGTTTCGATTCAAATGGCGTTTTCTGAAGGCCGCACGAGATGGCGTTGTCACATCCGCACGATCAACAAGGGCCCGTCGCTGGGGGCCCCGGAGAGAAGAATGGCGCTTGGCTTCGAGATTTCTCGAAAGAGCAAAATCGAAACGGATACGCAGGCTGCGGACAAGCGCCGGCTTTTGAGCGAGGTCTGCAAAAAACAACCCTCAGGATCTGCCCGTCACGCTGATCTTGCAGGGTTTATGTGCGCTCTGAAGCCTGTACCCCTCACCGAAAAGAGCCTCTCCGCGGCCTGTAAATCACCGTTGCTCCGTCCGAGGACGCTCTGCGGCTTGGGAGCGTGCGCGCGGCTGCACGGAAGAATGCCAGACTGTGAGCGAAACGTAACGGCTCGCGTCCTCGCGCTCAAGGTATACTCTGCGCACGCCAGATGCTCCCCCCGGCCGAGTCAAGCCATCCCCATCCACGGCGGCCCTGCTCTTCACGTGGTATTTGTCCTGAAAGCTCGGGACAACAAAGCAAGTTCAAAAGAACGTTCGGAGTCCCCCCATGACCCCCTCCTTCCCGCATGGTTTCCTGTACGAATTCCTGCAACGCTTCCTGGTTCCGGCCTCAGCAGCAACACACGACGCGCAACTTAGACAGAGCGGCAAGGGCGGCGGCTGCCACGGCTTTCGCATGTCTGCAGTCAATTGCAATGGAGTCTGGCGGACGTTGCTGATGGTCTTGCTGCTGGCGGGGCCGGCCGCCTGGGCGCAAGGCGCCTTCAGCACGTCACAACAGGTCGGCACATCGTCCAGCCCGCAGACCGTTACCGTGAACGTGACTGCGCCGGCGGGAGGCGTGATCAACCAGGTAGAGGTGCTCACAGCCGGCGTGAGCGGCCTGGATTTTTCTCCCGGCAACGGTGCGACCACGTGTGTCTCCGGGCTCTCCGTCCTGAATACCGCTATCTGCACGGAGTCTGTAGTCTTCACGCCAACCGCCCCCGGCCTGCGCATCGGAGCGGTGGTGCTTCTGGATGCGGGCGAGAACGTGTTGGGCATGACTTATCTGTCCGGCTCGGGGTTGGGTGGCCTGGGCGTTCTGGTTCCCGGCAACGTGATTCCTGTCGCGGGCCAGTATCGCCAGTGGACGTCGACGCGGGATGGAGTGGCTGCGACACTGGCCGATCTGGACCAGCCGGCGAGCCTCGTGCTCGATGGCGCCGGAAATATGTACATTGCCGATAGTGCCCACAACCGCATCCGCAAAGTGACGGCGCCGGTTGCGCCCGCACTTGTGGGCACCATATCCACCTACGCGGGAACGGGCAATCCGTCCTATACCGGCGATGGCGGCAAGGCGGTGAACGCGACGCTGAGTGTTCCATCGAGCGTGGCGTTGGATGGCGCCGGCAACCTGTACATTGCCGACGCCGGCAACAATGTGGTGCGCAAGGTCACTCCCTCGACAGGGTTCATTACCACGGTGGCAGGCACGGGCGCAGCGGGGTACTCCGGGGATGGCGGCGCGGCCACACTCGCCAAGCTCAATCAACCCTTGGGCATCACGGTCGACGCCAGCGGCAATCTCTACATTGCCGATACATACAACCAGGTGATCCGCAAGGTTGACGCGGGAACGGGCTTCATCACCACGGTGGCCGGAAACGGACATTTGAGCGCGGCCGGGGACGGCAAGGGAACCTTTTCAGGAGATGGAGGGCCGGCGACCAGCGCCGGACTCAGCCTGCCGTACGCCGTGGCCTTCGATGCCACCGCCAATATGTATATTCCGGACTCGGCCAACAACCGGGTGCGCATGGTGACCCCCGCGGGCGTGATCGGCACCTTTGCGGGCACGGGGGCAGCCGGCGGTTCGGGCAACGGAGGGCCGGCGAATGCCGCGCAATTGAACGCCCCTACCGGCGTAGCGCTGGACCCCGCAGGCAATGTCTACATCGCGGACACGCAGAATACGGCGATACGCAAGGTGAAGGCCGACAGCGGAGAAATGACCCTCCTGGTCAGCAACGCCAACAGCAACACGCTTTCCAATGGGACCCTGGGGACGGTGCAGATCTACGCGCCGGTCGGTCTCTTCGTGGATGGCAAAGGCGACGTCTATTTTGCCGACTTTTATTACATGCTGGTCGAAGAGATTCTGAGCAACCAGTCGGTTCGGAACTTTACTTTTACGCCGGTTCAGGCAGGGTCGAAATCGGCGACGCAAAGCCAGACGGTGGAGAATGACGGAAACGCCACGCTGGATCTGACCGCCATTACGCCGGACGCCAATGCGGCGATTGACGCGGCCGCCACCTCCTGCAGCCTCTCCGTACCGCTGGATGTGGACGCGGACTGCGAGATTGGCGTGCAGTTCGCCCCTTCTCTTACGCTGCTCTTTCCCGCCGGAGCCACCTCCGAAGGGGTGGACGCCAACATCGATGTAAATGGCAACACCGCGAACTTCCCCGCCGACACGGAGGACTTCCCGCTGGACATCGTATTGGCCGGAACTGCAACGCCGGTCAATGCGACAACGCTCGCTCTCACGTCCAGCAAGAACCCATCGCTCTATGGACAGTCCGTCACCTTTACCGCGACGCTGACCGCCGGGACAGGCGCCGGCACACCTGCGGGAACCGTCACCTTCATGGACGGAGCCACGACGCTGGCCGCGAACGTTCCTCTGAATACGTCGGGAGTGGCTCTCTACACCACGACAACTCCACTGGCCGTGGGCGTGCATGCCATTACGGCGACCTACACCGCCGCGCAGGGCTCGAACTTCCTTCCCAGCAACGCCACGCTGAGTCAGGAAGTGGATGAAGCCACGGCGATCAAGCTCGCCAGCAGCGCGAATCCATCGCTCTTGAATCAACTGGTCACCTTCACCGCCACGGTTTCGATCTCCGGCGGCGGCGGTGTGCCGCCGGATGGGACTGTGGCCTTCTTCGACGGCGCAACGGCGCTGGGCACGGTGGCGATCAACGCGGGCGGGGTGGCAATCTACCAGAGCGCGGCGCTGGCCATCGGGGTTCATCCGATCACAGCGGTCTACAGTGGCGACGCGGCCAACGACATTCTCCCCATCACCTCGGCGGTCCTGAGCCAGGATGTGCAGGAGCCGCCGGCCGTCGCCGTGGCGTCGAACCTGAACCCGTCGACGTACGGAGTTGCGGTGACATTTACCGCGACGGTAACGGGCAACGGAACCATTGTTCCCACCGGAGCGGTGAACTTTCTGGACGGGGGCGTGAAATTTGCCACCGGGACCCTGGCCGGAACGTCGGGGATTGTGACCGCCACAACCTCCGCGCTGGCAGCCGGCACGCACGCCATTACAGCGGTCTACCAGGGCGATACGAACTATAGCGCCCTGACCTCGTCCGCCATTTCGCAGGTGGTGAACAAGGCCAGCACGTCGACCGCTCTGGTCGCGACTCCGACCCCGGGGATTGCGGGCCTGCCGGTAGCTCTTACGGCGACCGTGAAGATGGCGCCTGGCGCGGGCGCCATCACCGGCACAGTCAGCTTCACGGACGGAACCACCAACCTGGGCAGCGTGGGGCTGACCGCGGCGGGAACGGCTGCCATCAACCCGATCCTGACGCCCGGCGCCCACACCATTGTTGCCACGTATAGCGGAGACGCGAACGACAACGCCAGTGCGTCAAGCCCGCTGGTGGTGACGGTGATTCAGGCCACCACCGCAACCGTCGTTACGTCCGCTCCGAATCCGTCGATTGTGCTCTACCCGGTGGTCTTTACCGCCAAGGTGACGGGCAACGGCGCAACCCCCACCGGCACGGTTACGTTCCTCTCCGATGGCGTCTCCATGGGCAGTTCCACGCTGGGCGCGGCAGGCACCGCGACCTTCACTTACTCGGCGCTGGCGGCGGGCACGCACGCCATTACCGCCGTCTATGCCGGGGACGCGAACGACGCCGGAAGTACCTCGGCCGCGCTCAGCCAGGTCGTGGGGACGATTCCTACCATCACCGGCCTGGGGGTTTCAGCCACCACCGGGACCAATCCAACCACGATTCTGGTGGCCACGGTGCTGAACAATGCTTCCTCTACGGGAACCACTCCGTTGCCCACGCCCACGGGAACGGTCACGTTCATGATCGGCGCCACTGTTGTGGGAGCGGCGCCGGTGGATTCCAGCGGCGTGGCGACCCTGGTTCCGAATCTGCCGAACGGGACCTCCAACATCGTTGCGGTCTATAGCGGAGATGCTATACACAGCCCGTCCACCTCAAGCTCGGTCAGCGTCTCCAGCACACCCTTGGGCTACAACCTGACCGTCACGCCGGGCAAGGTAAGCGTGGCGGCCAGCCAGAATGTGGCAGTCACTGTGACTCTGACCTCGGAAAGCGGCTTTACGGACACCATCGGACTGGGATGCGCCTCGCTGCCC
>Ga0224531_1001278_pt1 | contig 11244 bp, 10 predicted proteins | sample CBST100metaG_FD_179876 | JGI IMG/M metagenome (GOLD analysis project Ga0224531, IMG submission 179876) | Peat soil microbial communities from Stordalen Mire, Sweden - C.B.S.T100 | ecosystem: Environmental > Terrestrial > Soil > Wetlands > Peat | place: Sweden: Norrbotten County, Stordalen Mire... | reverse complement strand
CAACGACGGCATCCGCGCCCTCTACAAGGACGGCACGTTCGCCAAGATGGAGAAGAAGTACTTCACCTACGAGATCGGCACGCCCCCGAAGGACTGACGGGCCAGCGCCCGCCCCCTCACCCCGACCCTCTCTCCCTGCAGAAGGGGGAGAGGGCCTGCCAGGCGGTCAGAACGTAGGGCGCCTGGTATGATTTCGCCTCCCCCCTCTCGGCCGGAGTCGCCACAGACCGCATGCTATCGTTCCTGCACCTTCTCGGCCTCGGCGACGAAAGCTGGAGCTACCAGTTCCTCGTCGGCGCCTTGGCCACGCTCAAGATCTCGATTGGCGCCTTCGTCACCGGGCTTTTGATCGGCGGCGGCGTGGCGGCGGTGAAGCTGCGCAGCCGGCGCCTGCCGCTGCGCCTGGCGAACGCCTATTCCACCATCTGTCGGGCCGTGCCGGAAGTTCTGCTGATCATCATCCTGTTCTACGCCGGACAGTCGGCACTCAACGATCTGATCGCCTCGTTCGGCTACGATGACGAGGACGTCGGCATCAGCGGTTTCGCGGCGGCAATCATCGTGCTTGGACTGGTGCAGGGCGCCTATGCTTCGGAGATCATCCGCGGCGCCGTGCTCGCCATTCCGCGCGGCCAGATCGAGGCTGCACACGCCTACGGACTTTCCGGCTTTACGCTGTTCCGGCGCATCATCCTGCCCAGCGTGATGCCCTACGCCATCGGCGGGCTGGCCAATCTATGGATGGCGATCCTCAAGGACTCCGCACTCATCTCCGTGGTCGGCTACAATGAGCTGCTCTCCACCGCCAAGCAGGCCGCCGGCTCCACCAAACTCTATTTCTCGTTCTTCCTGTTCACGGCTGCGATCTACTACTGCATCACGCTGGTCTCCAACGCCGCCGTCCATCTGCTCGAACGCCGCATCCGTCGCTGGATGCCGCGGATGGCGTGAGGGAGCACCGCCGTGAGCTTCGAATGGCTTCCCCACTACGCCCCACTGCTGCTGCGGGGCCTGATCTGTACCGTTGAACTGCTGCTGTTCTCCGGCATCTTCGGCTTCGCCGCGGCGGTGCTGGTGGGCTTCGGCCGCATCTCGCACAACCGGCTGCTGTCGCAGGCATGTCTGGCCTTCACCAGCATCGTCCGCGGCACGCCGCTGCTGGTGCAGATCTTCCTGATCTATTACGGGCTGGGCTCGGTGTTCGCCGGCTGGCCGGCGATCCGGCATGGCATTCTCTGGCCGTACCTGCGCGAAGGCTTCTGGTACATGGTGATCGCGCTCACGATCAGCACCGCCGGCTACGAGGGCGAGGTGATCCGCGCCGCGCTGCTGTCGGTGCCGCACGGCGAGATTGAGGCGGCACAGGCGTTTGGCCTGCGCCGGTGGTCGCTGCTGCGCCGCGTCTGGCTGCCGCGTGCCTTGCTCGCCATTCTACCCACGCTCGCCGGCGAGACGGTGCTGATGCTGAAATCGACGGCGCTGGCCTCCACCATCACGGTGATCGACCTGCTCGGCGCCGCCAACGTGGTGCGCGCGGAGACCTATCGGGTGTACGAGCCGCTGCTGTTCGTCGCCGCCGGTTACCTGATGCTGACGCTCTGCATCGAGCACCTGTTCCGCATCTTCGAGCGGCAGGCGGCGCGCGCCTTCCGGCACTGACCCCGAGGCGCCGTTTGCCCGCGGATTTGGCAGGCATAGGGTACTGCGAGCGGAGGAATACGGTGTCATGGTTCAGGTTGTCGGCATCGACCACTTGGTGATCCGGGTGAGCGACTTCGAGAAGTCCAAGCAATTCTATAACGACGTGCTCGGCTTCATGGGATTCGATCTTGAGTGGGAGTTCGACCACATCGCCGGCTGGAACAACGGCAAGACCATGTTCTGGATCGGCGAGGCCGATGAGGAAGGCAGGACACATCCCCATCGCATTGGCAATATCGGATACCACCACTATGCTTTCGAACTGGCCAAGCGTACGGACGTGGACGAGCTGTACGAGTTCCTGAAAGCCCGCCACGTGGTCATCGCTGATGCACCGGCCGACTATCCCTCGTATGGTGAGGGGTATTATGCCGTCTTCTTCCTCGACCCGGATGGATTGAAGCTCGAAGGCATGTTCTTCCTTGAGAAACGCAAGAAGCAGGCGCGCAAGCGGCACTGACCAGACCGTGCCGACCCGACGCTGCTGGCCGACACCACGGTTCAGCCGCGCCGCCAGCGCAACGACATGCAGGACAGGCCGGCGTCCAGCTTGCTCACTTCGGTGATCGCCAGCTTCACCACGCGGTAACCTTCCCGCTCCAGCAGGCCGATGGTGCGCGGATAGCGGCTTCCCGCCAGCACCACGTCGTTCACCCGCAGGGCGTTCGCCGCCGACTCCTCGCCCGCCGGCACGGTCAGCACGCGGCGCCCCTTGAACACGCCGGAGGCGGCCAACCGCCCGGTGGCCAGCACCGTTTCGTCGTCGAGAAGGGAACAGTCGGACTTGAAATGCAGCACGCCCGGCGGCGTCGCCACCACCGTACCGCGACGCCCGAGTCGCGCCAGGGCGACGACGAGCGCCTCGGCCCCGGCGCGGTCGGTACGCGCCGAAAGCCCAATCAGCACGCCGTCGGGCGTCGTCAGCACGTCACCGCCGTCCACGTGGCCGGACGGCGGCAGTTCCACCACGGTGGCGAAGCGCGCCCGCAGCGCCGGCACCAGCTCGACCGCCTCGCCGAACCGGCTCGGCGCGCCCGGCCGCAACAGGATCGCGCCTTGCTCGAACACCAGCGCCGGGTCCTCGACGAACATCGAATCCGGGAACGCCTCCAGCGGCGGCAACCGCTCGACGGTCACGCCGGCCACCTCAAGCGCGGCGACGTAAGCGTCATGCTCCCGGCGCAGCGCCGCCAGATCGGGCGCGCCCCGATCGACCGCACGCAGCCCCTCGGCGGCACGGCCACACGGCTCGCGCACCAGCGCGGCATCGAAGCGGCAGGTTTCGTTCGGCAACAGCATGGTCGGCCCCTCCTCAGGCACCCGCGCCCGACAAACGCCAAGCGGACATCGCGGCGAAATAGAGCATCAGCAGGCCGGTTGCCGCCTTCATGCCAACCTCCCACCAGCGGCTGGCGGCACGCCGGCGCAGCAGCACCACGGACGCCGACCACAGCACGCCCCAGGTCAGCGCGCCACCGATCACCGCCGACGCCACCACCAGGATGGCAAGCGTGCCGTAGCGGGTCAGCTCCGGTCGGCCCACCGCGGCCAGCCAGAAGGCGAGGTTCCAGGGACTGGTCAGCGCCATCGTCATGCCGAGCAGGAGGCCGGCGCGACCGCCGTCGAAGCGCGCCGGCCCCGGCGCCGCGTCCGCGTGCGCCCGCAACCCACGCCAGGCGCCACGCAGGAACGCGCCCGCGAGCACCAGCAACAACACGATGCTGACCACGCCCATCGCCGAACGGGCCGCTTGGCCACGGAACAGCACGCCAACACCGAGCGCCACTAGCATGGCCCAGATGGCATCGCCGAAGCTGGCGCCGACACACACTCCGTAACCGGCCCAGAAGCCGCGGACGAGGCTGCGCCTGGCGATTTCGGCGTTGATCGGCCCTGGCGGCCAGGCGACCGACCAGCCGAGCAGGAATCCGTATCCAACCAGGGATGCAACCGGCAGGTTCATGACGCTACGCGAGCCGGTCGCGGTGCATTCGTCAAGGGAGCGCATCGGCCGGGCTCCGTTGCACCCATCGCGTCCCGCGCCGGAAAGCCGAGCCTGGGGCCGCGATATCTGCTACAGATGTGGCTCCCGATGGCAGGCAACGCCAGATGAATTCGCGATGGACCATGCGATTTCTGGTTGCAAGTCTGAGTGATAGGCGGTTTAGCTAAGATCGCAGTTTATCTTGTAAGCTATCTGTGTCGATCCTGCCCGTTTCTCTCTGGCCCGGAGTTGTCCATGCGCCACGCCGTTATAGCCACACTCGCCGCCGGCCTTTTGGTCAGCAATCTGCTGGCGGGCGCCGCCAACGCGGACCAGTGTGCCCGCCCCGTCGACAAGACGGCGTTCGACGTCGCCGGGCTGAAAAGCCAGTTGATGGTCACCGCGATCGCCTGCCAGGCGGAGGAGAAGTACAACGCCTTCGTGGCCCGCTTCCGCACCGACCTGCAATCGCACGAACGCGCCCTGAACGGCTATTTCAGCCGCGCCTATGGCCGCAACGCCGAGCGGCAGCATGACGACTACATCACCTCGCTCGCCAACGCGCAGTCGGAGACCGGCATCAAGGCCGGCACGCTGTTCTGCCAGCAGAACCTGGCGATGTTCGACGAGGTGTTGGCGCTGAAGGACGGCACGGCGCTGCCCACCTATGCCGCCGGCAAGTCGCTCACCCAGCCGATCATGCTGACCAACTGCTCGGTGACCGCGGCCAAGCCGACCCGCACCGCCAAGCGTTGAGCCACCCTTCGTCCGGCCGGGGCACCTGTCCCCGGCCGGATAGCCGGCCGAACCTCGGTGCAGAACGCCGCAGGTTTGTTTGTCGTTGCTGCTCTGTGTTCGGGAACGATGGGGCGGCCATGCACGGCATCACTGTGGCATCATTGCCAAGACAGCGCCCGGCGCGTGGATTTCGCTGACGAAACGTCAGTCTGATACAAAAAAGAATGCCGCCTCGGGCGCAGGCCCAGGGCGGCACGGTGCAGTTACTAAACGTCAGCCTGCTTCATGAAAAGAACGCCGCCCCAGGCGCAGGCCCGGGGCGGCGAGCAGACAATTACTTCAGTACGATTTCGACCCGGCGGTTCTGCGGCTCACGCACGCCGGCGGCGGTCGGCACCAGCGGGTGGGTGTCGCCGAAGGCCTCGATGTCGATTTCGTTCTGCGCCACGCCCAGGCGCACCAACTCGGCGGCGACGGTCTGCGCCCGCCTGAGCGAGAGCTTCTGGTTGTAGGCCGGCGTGCCGGAACGGTCGGCGTGGCCCGCGACCTCGATGCGCGTGACCTGCACGCGCGCCACGTTCTGCGCCGCTTCGCTGATGATCTGCCGAGCGCGGGCCGACAGGTCGGCGCGATCCCAGTCGAAGAACACCAAGTAAGTACGAGCGGGCGCCGGAGCGGGCGCGGCCACCGGGGCGGGCACCGGAGCGGGCGGCGGCGGCGCCTCAGGCGTGACACCGAACGCATAGCGCAGCCCGATCAGGGCCTCATGTGTGTACATATCGTCGAGCTTGGCCGAAGCATGTGTGCCGCCCGGATACCCCGTACCGCTGTACTTCGGGTTCTCGAACGCACCGATGAAGCGGTATTCGGCGGTCAACGAAAGGCCAGGCACGTCGTCGATCGGGAAGGCGGCGCCGACGATGCCCTGACCCGCGGGCACGCCCTTCGTGTCGTTCTTCAGATAAAGGCCGTTGGTGGTGCCGTTGGCGTAGACTTTGCCGCCCGAAAGGTTCACGCCCTCATACCCGATACCCACGCCGACATAGGGGTAGATCCACCCGGCACCGATGTCGAAATCAAACAGGCCGTTCACGAAAGCGCCGTAGCTCTCTACTCTCCCGCCACCGCCATAGCCCGAGGAGTTCTTCAGGGTCATGTCGTCCTGACGGTAGTTGCCCTCAAGTTCGACGCGCAGTCCGTTGCCGAAGCCGTAGCCGACATTCACCAGTCCGGCGAAGCCACCGTTGCCGCTCAGCTTCGACCCGGCTACACCAGGAATCGAGTCGTGCGACTTGATCTTGGTGTCCTGCAGGTAGTTGTAGCCGGCGCCGAGGCCGACATACACACCGTCCACAGGCTGGGCCCTCGCCACGAGCGGAATAGTCAGGACAGTTGCTGCGATGAGCGCAAAGCGCAGTTTCATGAAACCTAATCTCCTCGTTCTTGGTGGCACCGTCTTGCCGCCACATCGGCGCGGCGCCCGCCGCTTGGTTCTGACGACAGAAGCTAGTGCTCAACAGCCGGTGAAGCCAGTCTCTGCCGTCATAACTTGTCGACGTTCGGTATTTCCAGCAATGGATGTTGTATTTTTGCAACGTGGATGTGTTTTTCACGAAACGGTGAGCGGGACGCCACACCGGACACAATAACGCCGCCGCCCCGGCGCAACCGGATAGGCCAGGTCGACGTCTCGGCGTCAGGCGACGCCCAGACCGGGCAGCTCGATACGGTTGCGGAAGGCGACCGCCGCCGACACCGGCCACAACACGAACCCCTTGGCGGCCACGCCGGGCAGCCATGCCTCCAGCCCTTCCAGCGTTTTCGGGTGCGGGTGGCCGATGGCGATGGCATAGCCGCGGTGCCGGGCGATCTGCTCCACCCGCGCCAACTGCTCCAGTACGGACGTCGCGCCCATGATCGGGTCGAGGAAGATGTCGTTGCCGGCAGCCGGCACCCCGGCCTGCAGGGCGCAGGGCAGTCCCTGGCTGTGCGGGATGACCACGCTGTCGAGGAACAGCATGCCCTGCTGGTGCGTCTCGGCGGCCACCAAGCTCATCAGACGCGCATCGCGGGTGGCGACGCTGCCCATGTGGTTGTTCAGCCCCACCGCCTCGGGCACCGCCGCGATGGCCGCACGCAGCCGGGCAAGGTTCACCTCCGCCGGCAGGTCGATGCGCAGCGGGTCCGGTCCGGTCTGCGCCGTGCTGTTGGAAAACGACTGCATCGGCATGTGCAGCAGCGTCTCGTGGCCGCGCGCAGTCGCCGCCGCGACCTGCGCGGGCAGCCTTGGTGCGAACGGAAACCACGCCAGAGTCAGCGGCCCGGTCAACGCCACCGCCCGCTCGGTAAAGCGCGTGGCGCCGAGATCGTCGATGACGATGCTGATCACCGGCTTGCCGCCCGCGTGTACCGGCGCCACGGCGTAGCGCCGCCATGGCGGCAAAGACGGTGCGGCCGGGCTGGCGGGCAGCGTCGGCGCCGCCGCGGGCGGCGGCAGCGGCTGCACCACCGCTGCCGGCACGGGCACCGGCAGCGCCTCGGACACGAGCACCGGCGCGGGCACCGGCTCGGGCGGCGGCGGGGCCGCGTGCCACATGCCCAGCGCATCCGTCAGCGGCGTGACTCTCGCCATCACGACGCCAGTCAACAGCCCCGCCACCACCAGCCGTCGTTGCACACTCATCGAGTCGGTCTTCCGCTTGCCGCTTATCCGCAATCGCCAGACGATACGCACGCACCCAGGATCAACTCCAACACTTCGATGCTGCAGCGCGGCGATACCAGCCCTGATTGCGCCGCATCGCCACTCTCTTTTTTTGCCAGTGTCATTTTCACAACAAACATGCCCCGATCGAACACACGCTTGCGTGTGCGGCCCAACGGCGCGATCCGGTGGCGGGTTCAGTTCGCCGCCAGCGTCTCGAATACGTCGCCGGATGGGGCGCGGCCCTCGATGTGGACGCGATGCCAGAGCGCGTAGAACAGCAGGTGCCAGGCGGCGGCGCCCTCATGGCGCTTGTCGGCAGCCCGGAACAGCGCCGCCACGCGCGCCGGCTCGGCGATCTCCGCCACCCCCGGCTGCGCCGCCACCAGCGGCCCCAGCCGGCTCGCCTGACCGGCGATCCACGCGCCGATCGGTACGGTGAAGCCCTGCTTCCTGGCAAACGGACGGGCCGCCGGGCAGTTCTGCTCCAGCCAGCGGCGCAGAATCCACTTCCCCATGCCGTCGCGCACCTTCAGCCCGTCCGGCAGCCGGAACGCCGCCGCCGCCACGCCCGGATCGAGGAACGGCGTGCGCCCCTCTACCGCATGCGCCATCAGGCAGCGGTCGAGCTTCAGCAGCAGGTCGTGCGGCAGCCAGTCGGCGATGTCGGTGGCCTGCGCGGTGGCAAGCCGGGTGCGGCCACCGGACGCGGCCTGCGCCTCGGCCGCGGCGATGCCGTCGCGCCAGGCGGGCGAGCGACTACGCAGCACGTCCAGCCGATCGAAACTGCCGCGCGCGCGCATCACCCGCCCGCCCAGCCACCACGGCCGCATGGCGCTGCGATAGCGGCCATAGCCGGCGAAGATCTCGTCGCCGCCCTCGCCCGACAGCACCACCTTCACCTCCTGGCGCGCCCGCTGTGCCAGGAACCAGGTTGGGATGATGGCATAGTCGGCGGCCGGATCGTCCATGCAGGCAACGATCTCGGGCAGATGCTGCCAGACCATCGCCTCGGTGATCTCGACAGTCTCGTGCCGCGCTCCCACCGCCTTCGCCACCGCCGTCGCGGCGGGGCGCTCGTCGGCCACGCCCGCCGCCGCGAACCCGGCAGTGAAGGCCAGTACCGGCTGGCTGTTCAGCCGCGCCATCAGCGTCAGGATAACGGCGCTGTCGATGCCGCCGGAGAGGAACATGCCATAGGGCACGTCGCTGCGCTGGTGCAGCTCCACGCTCTCCAGCAGCGCCCGGTCGAGCCGCGTCAGCGCCGACGCCTCGTCGATCTCCTCCGGCCCGCCCTCGGGCAGGGCCGCAATGTGGTGGTGCTGCAGGATGCGGCCCTCGGCGCAGGTGAGCGTCTCGCCGGGCAGCACGCGGCGGATGCCGGGGAAGATGGTCTCGGCGCCGGTGGTGAACTGGATCTGCAGCAGTTCGTCGCGGGCCGCCGGACGCACGGCGCGCGGCACGATGCCGGCGGCCAGCAAGGCCTGCGGCTCGGAGGCGAAGGCGAGGCAGGTCGGCGTCTGGGCGATGTAGAGCGGCTTGATGCCGAACGGGTCGCGCGAGAGCGTCAGCGTGCGCCCGGCCCGTTCATGGATCGCCAGCGCGTACATGCCGCGCAGATGGCGCGCGTAGCTGGCGCCGTCACGCAGCCACAGGTGCAGCGGCGGCTCGTTGTCACTGTTGGTGGCGAAGCGCACCCCCGGCAGCTCCTGGCGCAACTCGCGGTAGTTGTACACCTCGCCATTGCCGACCAGCGCCGCCGAGCCGGCGAACAGCGGCTGGTCGCCGCCGGCCAGGTCGATGATCGCCAACCGCGTGTGCGCCAGGGCGACGTTGCCGACGACGGTGTGCCCGGACCCGTCCGGGCCGCGGTGCGCCAGCGCCCGGGTGAGCGCCGTGAGCGTCACCGCGTCGGGCGGAGGCGTGCCGGGCGCCGCCAGGATTCCGCCGATGCCGCACATCAGGGGCGGACCTTCGGCAACAGGACGAAATGGATGGAGGAACGCATCAGACGGTGTTGTTAGCACCGTCCGGCGTCACTTGTCTTGCGGGACGGGGCGGTCGCGACCACGTCGGGCGCATGACGAAATTGACGCGACTGCCGGGGCGCGGCGTGGTGGAAGTAAGCGGCGAGGACCGCGTCGGCTTCCTGCAGGGGCTGGTCTCCAACGACGTGACCGAGGCCGCGCCGGGGCGCGCCGTGTGGGCGGCGCTGCTGACGCCGCAGGGCAAATGGCTGGCCGATTTCTTCCTGCTCGCGGACGGCGGGCGGCTGTTGCTGGACTGCGAGCGGACACAGGCGCCGATGCTGGTGCAGCGACTGGGCCGTTACCGCCTGCGCGCTCGCGCCAGTCTGCGCGACCGGTCCGACGAGGTGTTCGTGCATGCCGCCTGGGAAGGCGTGCCGGCGTTGGCGGAGGGCGCGATCGGCGCGCCCGATCCGCGACTCGCCGAGGCCGGCTGGCGCGTGCTCGCGTCGGCGCCGCTGGCCGCCGATGCGACCGAGGCCGAATGGGACGCGCACCGGCTGGCGCTCGGCCTGCCGGACGGCTCGCGCGACCTGGAGGCGGAGAAGACGGTGCTGCTGGAGGCCGGCTTCGACGAGCTGCACGGCGTGTCATGGAGCAAGGGCTGCTATCTCGGCCAGGAGCTGACCGCGCGCACGAAGTATCGCGGCCTGGTGAAGCGGCGGCTGGTGCCGGTGGCGGTCGAGGGGCCGTTGCCGCCGCCGGGCAGCCGGATCACGCGCGCCGGCGCCGAGGTAGGCGAGATGCGCTCCGGGCGCGAGGGCCTCGGCCTGGCGCAGCTTCGGCTGGAGGCGCTGACGGGGCCGCTCGCCTGCGGCGAAAGCGTGCTGCACCCGCGTCCGCCGGCGTGGATGGTTCTGCCGGGCTGACGCCGTCACCGGACACCCGATCCTGCCTCGGCCGATCGGGCGGGGCGGCGCTCGGCCAGGACGATGAGACCGAAGGACAGGGCGGAAGCGACGGCGGCTGCGATGGCAATATTCGCCCAGCCCCATTGGCTGGCAACGAACCCCAGCACCGGTGGCCCGGCAAGAGACCCGGCGGCACCGAACTGAGCCAGCACTCCATTCGCCGCCGTCACGTGCGACTCCCCGCCGTTCGAACGTTCGGCCAGATCCGGTAGCCACGCGAATACGACCGCCGGCGGCATGCCCGAAGCGACATTCCAAAGGACAGCCAATAGAGAGACGCCACTTGCGCCAACCAGCCCCCGCGCGCCCAGCGGAGGAAAGACAGCGAACAGCAGCAACGCGGGCACCAGCAGGCCCACCAGCACAAGCCGCAGCGCCCACCGGCCGCTCCGGCGCAGGGCCACGGAAGCGACCGCGCTTCCCAGCATGGTGGCGGCGGAAGCGATGCCTGTAACCGCGCCGGCCAGGCTCGGCGGCATGCTCCACTGCTCAGCGAGATAGGCCGGCAGCAACGCGAGCACGCCAACCTCGATCGCGGTGTAGCAACCGAAGCCGGCGGCGAGCAGCCAGACCGCACCAGATGGCAGGGCGAGGCTCCTCCCCGCTCGCCTACCGCCGGATGCGGGCAGGCCGAGGCAGGCGGCCAGCGCAAGGGCCGCCGCCAGCGCCCAGGCCAGGAACACGCCGTGCCAGCCGACCAGCAACATGGCGCCGCCGGTGATCGCGGTCCCCAGGGCGAAGCCGACCGGCACGAACGTGCTCCACAGCGCGAGCGCGGACCCGCGCGCCAGCGGCCCCGCCAACGCCGTGATCAGGCTCGGACCGGCGATGACGATCAGCAGATAGCCTGCGCTCTCCGCCAGTCGGATCGCGAACAGCGCAGCGATACCCGACGCGAGCCCCTCGCCCAAGCCGGCGAGCGCAAGCAGGGCCACCCCGGCGGCGAGCGCCGTACGACTGCCCACGCGCCCGATAGCGAGACCCGCCACCACGCCAAGGCTGGCGCCCCCCGCCTCGATCAGCGACACCAGCCAGCCGGCCTCGACAAGAGAGAGGTCGAGATCGCGCCGCATCAGCGGAATGAGCGCCGCGAACTTGCCGAGCTGCGCCGCAGCCAGCACGCCGATGCCCCAGATCAGCAGGATTGCCGGCCACCGCCGCGCCATGATCCATTCCTCG
>Ga0224531_1001275_pt1 | contig 11253 bp, 4 predicted proteins | sample CBST100metaG_FD_179876 | JGI IMG/M metagenome (GOLD analysis project Ga0224531, IMG submission 179876) | Peat soil microbial communities from Stordalen Mire, Sweden - C.B.S.T100 | ecosystem: Environmental > Terrestrial > Soil > Wetlands > Peat | place: Sweden: Norrbotten County, Stordalen Mire... | reverse complement strand
GCATCGCGACCGCTGCCGCTGCCGGACGACGGGCGCGCGTGACGATACGCATGAAGGCGGGGACGTCGTCACCGAATCCGACCACGGGGGGGCCGAGGTCGTCGTCGCGCCGATGCTCGCGGCGCGCATGCTCGAATCGAGGCCGCTCGGACAGCACCGGCGGCAGCTCCTCGCGCTCCTTGGCGGCCAGCGCGGGCCTGGGCTCGATCTTCCTCTCCGGCCTGGCCTTGCGTTCCGGCCGGGCGGTGGGTTCGGCTTTCACTCTGGCGGTTGGCTCGGCCTTCACCCTGGCGGTGGGCTCGGCCCTCGCCCGGACCGGCTTGCCGCGACCGCGCCGGCCACGCCGGCCGTCGTCCTCCGCCCAATCCACCGGATCGAGCGCCTCGATCTGGACGCGCGGAACCGCGTGGCCGATCAGTTTCTCGATGGCTTCCACCGCCAGCCTGTCCTCGGGTGTGGCGAGTATGAAGGAATAACCCTTCAGCCCCGCCCGGCCGGTGCGGCCGATGCGGTGCACATAGTCCTCGGCATGGATCGGCACATCGAAGTTGAACACGTGCGACAGGCCGCCGATGTCGAGGCCGCGGGCGGCGACGTCGCTGCAGCAAAGCAGGCGCACCTCGCCGGCCTTGAACTTCTCAAGGGTGGCGAAGCGCACCGACTGCGCCATGTCGCCGTGCAGCGCGCCAACACTGAAGCCGTGCTTGGTCAACGACTTGTACAGAACGTCCACATCACGCTTGCGATTGCAGAAGATCAGCGCGTTCTGCACGTCCTCGCTGCGGATCAGCCGGCGCAGCGCCTCGCGCTTGTCGTGTACGGCGATCAGCGTGAGCTGCTGGATGATCGTGGTCGGCGACGACGCCGACTTGCTGACCGTGATCTGCCTGGGGTCGTGCAGGAACGTGTCGGCCAGCCGGCGGATCTCCGGCCCCATGGTGGCGCTGAAGAACAGCGTCTGACGGTTGGCGGGCAGCAGGCCGACGATGCGCTCGACGTCGGGAATGAACCCCATGTCCAGCATGCGATCGGTTTCGTCGATAACCAGTATCCTGGTGTCCGTGAGCAGAAGACCGCCGCGCTCGAACATGTCGAACAGGCGACCGGGTGTCGCGATCAACACGTCCACGCCACGCATCAGCAGGTCCTTCTGGTCGGACATGCTTTCACCGCCAATGAGCAGTGCGTGGGTCAGCTTCAGGTACTTGCCGTACTGAACGAAGTTTTCCGCAACCTGCAGCGCCAGTTCCCGTGTCGGTTCCAGGATGAGGCTGCGCGGCATGCGGGCGCGGGCGCGCGAGCCGGAGAGGATGTCCAACATCGGCAGAAGGAAGCCGGCCGTTTTGCCGGTGCCGGTCTGCGCCACGCCGAGCATGTCGCGGCCCATCAGCACCACCGGGATCGCCTGCTGCTGGATCGGCGTGGGCGTGGTGTAGCCCATCTCGGCGATCGCCTGCAGCAGCGGATCGGAAAGGCCAAGCTCGGCGAAACCGCGTTGATCGACCGCCGCTTCGGGCGGCGCCGGCTCCGGCTCCGGCTCGGCGGGCAGCTTGCCGGCCTCAACGGCTGGCGTTGCCGCCGCGCCGGTTTCGGCCTCCACCTGGACAGACACGGCGGCGACCTCCGTGGGCGGGCTCGTGGCCTCGGCTTGTGCTGGCGCGTCGGGCGCCTGGGCCGGGTTTGCGACCGCGACGGTTCCGGCTTGCGCCGGCTCCGCCTCGATCGTCTCCGGGCAAGAGGTCTCGACGCCGGATTCCGCGTGAGCGGGCAGGTCCGCCGGGGCGGCTGTGTTCTCGGGCAACGGCACGGTCTCGTTCAAACTGGATGCGCTTCCAAGGCGGCGGCCAGGATAGGCACGCCGCAACCGGCGCGATGATGCACGCCTAGCCCCCGCATATCCGGGAACCCAGCCCGGAAGTCAAGGTTGGCGACGGGCCGGAACGTCCTTGGAAGGCATTTCATGATGAATCCTGTGCTTTTCCTGCCTGGGCAGACGCGCCGCCGCCGCCGGCACCGGTCGTCCCGGGCCTGGTCAACGGCTGGTTCAGCAGCCACATTGAGAGTATAAGCATACGGCAAATTTGTGGGGTGAACCGACCATGTTCAGGTCTCGCAGCGCGGTGATCCGCTTGCTCCTCCCTGCCGCCCTGGCCCTGGCTGCTGTGACGGCGCCTTCGGCTGCGCACGCTTGGTGGCGTGGCGGCATCTATTTCGGTCTGCCACCGGTGGTTGTTGCCCCGTCGCCATATTACTACCCGCCGGCCTACTACGCCCCGCCGGCGGTCTATGCCCCACCGCCGGTGTATGCGCCGGCGGCCGGCCAAGCCTGCTACGCCGGACCGTACGTGTGCCCGCTGGAGGGTCCGGCGGCGGCCGGGGCACCGTGTTCCTGCCCGACCAACAACGGTCGCGCCGGTGGCCGCGCGGGCTGAATGAAGCAAGGACGACGCGGTTTTCCTGACACGTGAACGACCCGGATAGACCCGCGGCGATCGAGGACTACGCCCTGATCGGCGATTGCACGACCGCGGCGCTGGTCAGCCGCGGCGGCGCGATCGACTGGTTGTGCTGGCCGCGCTTCGATAGCGGTGCCTGCTTTGCCGCGCTGCTCGGCACGCCCGATAACGGCTCCTGGCGCATTGCCCCCGCCGATCCCGAGGCGCAGGTGCATCGCTCCTATCGCAACGGCACGGTGATCCTGGAGACGGTGTTCACCACGGCGGCCGGCGAAGTCGACGTGATCGACTTCATGCCGGTCGGCCATGCCAACTCCGCGGTGGTGCGCATCGTGCGCGGGCGGCGCGGGCGGGTGGAGATGCGCATGCGCATGGCGCTGCGCTTCGACTATGGCGCCGCGGTGCCCTGGGTGACGCGGCTGGCGGACGGCAGCGGCATCGTTGCCGTCGCCGGGCCGGATATGGCCGTGCTGCGGACGCCGGTACACCTCCAGCTGGCCGGGCTCACCACCACGGCCAGCTTCGCGGTCGAGGCAGGCGTTTCCATTCCGTTCGTACTCACGCACGCGCCCAGCCACCTCAAACCGCCGAAGCCGCTGGACGTGCTGGTGGCGCTGGCCGAGACGGAGTCGTTTTGGACCCGCTGGAGTCGGCGCGGCACCTACCATGGGCCGTACGAGCAGGCGGTGCAGCGCAGCCTGATTACACTGAAGGCGCTCACCTATCACCCGACCGGCGGCATCGTCGCCGCGCCGACCACCAGCCTGCCGGAGCAGCTCGGTGGCAACCGCAACTGGGACTACCGCTACTGCTGGCTGCGCGACGCCACGCTGACGCTGCTGGCGTTCATGCAGGCGGGGTATTTCGAGGAGGCGCAGGCGTGGCGCGACTGGCTGCAGCGCAGCGTCGCCGGCAGCCCGGAGCAGATCCAGATCATGTACGGCTTGGCCGGCGAGCGCCGTCTGGCGGAATGGGAGGTGCCCTGGCTGCCCGGCTATCAGGGCGCGGCGCCGGTGCGCGTCGGCAACGCCGCCAGCGCGCAGCTTCAGCTCGACGTCTACGGCGAGGTGATGGACGCGCTCTTTCAGGCGCGCGCCGGCGGCCTCGCCACGCCGCCGGAAAGCTGGGACCTGCAGCAGGCGCTGGTGCAGCGGTTAGAGGAGGTGTGGCAACTGCCGGACGAGGGCATCTGGGAGGTGCGCGGCGGGCCGCAGCATTTCACCTTCTCCAAAGTGATGGCGTGGGTGACGCTGGATCGCGCGATCCGCGACGCCGAGGGGTTCGGCCTGCCCGGCCCGCTCGACCGCTGGCGTGCCCGGCGGCAGGAGATGCACGATGTCATCTGCGCGCGGGCGTTCGACAGCGAGCGCAACAGCTTCGTGCAGAGCTTCGGCTCGCGCGCGCTCGACGCCAGCCTGCTGATGCTGCCGTTGGTCGGTTTTCTGCCGCCGGAGGATGCGCGCATGCGGGGCACGGTGGCGGCAATCGAGCGCGAGTTGATGCCGGACGGCTTCGTGCGCCGCTACGATACGTCCGGCGGCATCGACGGATTGCCGCCCGGCGAAGGCGCCTTTCTGGCGTGCAGTTTCTGGCTGGTGGAGAACTACGTGCTGCAAGGGCGCCGGGAAGAAGCGCGCGCGCTGTTCGAACGGCTGCTGGCGCTGCGCAACGACGTGGGCCTGCTGGCGGAGGAGTACGATCCGCGCACGGGCCGGCAAATGGGCAATTTCCCGCAGGCGTTCAGCCATGTCGCCCTGGTGGGCAGCGCGCTCGCGCTCGGCGGCGGCACAGCGGTGCGCGCACGCCGACGTCGCCGGGGCTGAGGCAGGGGGGCGACGCCGTTAACGTCTGCGGCGTTGCCGTGCCAAGTCAATGACCGGCGCAGTCAACGCGTTCAACGGCCATAACAGATTTTCTATTTCCGGATCTAAGTAGTTTCCGACTCTATGGCCCTCGCCTTGCCGCTTGCTAACGTTAAGGTTACACGCGATCCGCGCTGCGGAGTTGCTGCAATCGGCGATGTCGGCGAGTCGGAGGGCCCCATCCGATCCCGGGGCATGCAAGCAGCCTTGAGGAGTGGTAGATGGACGAAAAACGGACGATCGCCGAAATACTAGGGCTTCCCGCGAGGGGAAAGGGCGGCGCTGGCGGAAAGCGCCTCCAGATTCCGCCTCGGCTGCAACTCGCGATTGTTGCTGCGGTCTTGCTTGTCATCGTTCTGGGAAGCATCGCCGGCTGTGTAGAGAAATGGCTGTGGATGCGGCAGATCGACTACGCCGGCATCTTCTGGACGCTCTTTTCCGTTCAATTTTGGATGTTTTCTGCGGCTTTCGTATTCGCGTTTCTGTTCCTGTGGATCAATCTCCGTCAGGCTGCCAGAAACAGCGTCGCCTCGGGCGGAGAAGATCGAGCGGGGACGCCTTTCTTTTCGTTCGGAGCCGATGCGATGGCGCAGGCCGGAATCGGCTTTTCTCCCAGGCTGTTGCAGTTGCTGGCTGTCGTGGCCAGTGCCGGCATCGCCATATTCCTTGCGTTGGGTTTCTACACCCAGTGGGATAGCTACCTGCGCTTTCGTTACGGCGGTTCCTATGGCACGTCCGATCCGCTGTTCGGGGTCGATGTCGGGTTCTATCTTTTCCATCTGCCGTTCTATGGGCTGTTGCAAACCAGCCTGATGATTCTGACGGTATTGACGCTGGCGGTTGTCTCGCTGATCTACGTCTTTTTTGGCTTGCTGCGATTGAACAACAGCGGAAATTTCTTACTTGCCAACGATGCCACTTCGCATCTGTCGGCGCTTCTTTTTATTCTGGTTGCCGACTGGGGATTCGGACTCTACCTCGATCACTATAACCTCGTCTATTCGACCTTGGGTGTCGTCTATGGCGCCGGCTATGCGGCGGATCATGTGACGAGGATCGCCCTGTGGATCATGGTTGCCGTTTCGGTGGCGGCATGTGTGCTGCTCGCGATCAATTTCTTCCGCCCGCGGTTCAGAGTGATCCTTGTGGGATCCGGCATCTACGTGGCCCTGTATGTCGTCGGAATCGTGCTGCTCCCCGGCGCCTTTCAAAAGTTCTTTGTGCAGCCGAGCGAGCTGGCGCTCGAGACCCCCTATTTGAAGCGCTACATTGATTTCACGCGCATGGCCTATCGGCTCGATGCCGTTCAGGAAACCTCCTATCCGGCCACGGCGGACCTGACGCCCGCTATGCTCGCGAGGAATCAAGACACGATCCAGAACATTCGTCTGTGGGATTCGCGGCCGCTGCTTCAGACCTACCAGCAGACCCAGGCGATACGCCTCTACTACCAGTTCTATAATGTCGGTGTGGATCGTTATTATCTTGCGGATGGCTATCATCAAGTGATGCTTGCCACCCGCGAGCTTTCGCCGGAGCTCCCGTCGCAAGCGCAAACCTGGGTGAACCAGTATTTGCAGTTCACGCACGGCTATGGCCTGGTCATGAACTTCGTCTCGAAGACCGCCGCTAATGGGTTCCCGAAATACCTTCTCGAGAACGTCCCGGCCGAATCCGCGTACGGCCTGAACATAACCCAGCCTGCGATCTACTATGGGCAGTCAATGCCGGGTTATCGAATCGTCGCGACCGGCATCAAGGAATTCGATTACCCCAAGGGGAACGACAACGTCTACACCAGCTACGATGGGAAAGGCGGTATCCCGCTGGACAGCTTCTGGAGGAAACTGCTGTTCGCCTGGACCCAGAAGGACATCAATATTCTATTGACTTCCTATGTCAGGCCGGAAAGTCGCATTCAGATCTGGCGGACGGTTCAGGATCGCGTGGCCCGGATCGCTCCATTCTTGCGCCTCGACAAGGATCCCTATCCCGTGCTGAGCGCAGGCAAGCTGTACTGGATCCAGGATGCCTACACGGACTCCGACCAATTCCCGTATGCAAACCCGCATCGGGCCGGCATCGGGGATAGCCTGAACTACATTCGAAATTCCGTGAAGGTCGTCGTCGACATGTACGACGGCACCGTTCAGTTTTACATCATGGATTCCAAGGACCCGGTCCTCGCGGTCTATCGGCGGGCGTTCCCTGGCGTTTTCAAAGACCTGGATCAGCTAACGCCCGACCTGAAAGCACACCTGCGCTACCCGGAAGATATCTTCGCCATTCAGGCAGATGAGTACAAGACCTTCCACATGACGGACCCACAAGTCTTCTACAACCGCGAAGACCTGTGGGTGGCCCCCATGGAAACCTACGCCGGCCAGTTGACGCAGTTGGATCCCTATTACATCCTGATGAAGCTTCCAGGAAGCGACAAGCTTGAGTACCTTTTGATGACGCCTTTCACGCCGCAAAACCGGGACAACATGATTTCCTGGATGGCGGCGAGATGTGATTTCCCCGACTATGGGAAAACGCTCTTTTATCAGCTTCCCAAGGAAAGGCTGGTTTATGGGCCAAAGCAGATCGAGGCGATGATCAATCAAAATACCACCATTTCCCAGCAGCTCACCCTTTGGGACCAGAGAGGATCGAGAGTAATCCGCGGGAAACTGATCGTGACTCCGATCGAGAACTCGTTCCTGTACATCGTGCCGGTGTACCTGCAAGCCGAAGGCACGAACTTTCCGCAGCTGAAGCGCGTCGTCGCGATTGCGGCCGACAAGGTCGTGATGGAGCCCACGCTCGACGAGGCGCTTAACGACCTGTTCGGTACGCCGCAACGCCTGCCGGAGGGATCATCGCAGCCGCCCACCTCCATCCCGCCGCAGGCCTTGGCGCAAGCACGAGCGCAGTTCGATGAGGCCCGGCAGGCCATGCAGCACGGGGACTGGGCAAAATTTGGCACGGCGATGGAGGGACTGGAGCACCAGTTGGCCGGGCCGGCGGCACCGTAGAATTCGCCACTCCAACTATGGACCATCACGGCGGCTGGGATGTCGCGCTTCTCAGCCGCCGCGTCGGATCTCTTAACCTGGGTGCGGGGCCGCGTTAGCGACCACCTCGCCGCCGCTTTGGCCGTGGGCCGCGCCGCGCAGTGCACATTACGGCTGTCGATCCGCGATAGCGAAAAATCCCATGCAAGCGATTACGAATTCAGGACATATTTTTCATCGCTCTCCGGAAATACCATAAGGTCACGCCGAAGAAGGCAGCGCCGATTGCGAACAAGATAAGAAACTCTGGCCACACGATGTCAAAACCGGCGCCACGATAAAGGATGGCTTGGGCGAGGCTGACGAAATGGGTTGTCGGCGCGACCGTCATCAATGCCTGCACAATCTCCGGCATGCTGTCACGCGAAGTCGTGCCGCCCGAAAGAACCTGAAGCGGAATCAGGATGAGGATCATGATGATCCCGAATTGCTGCATTGAGCGCGCGATTGTGCCCAAAAAAATACCCAACGCGGTGGTAGCAAAAATGTCGAGCGCGGCGCTGACAAGAAACAGGGGCATCGACCCCTCGATTGGTATGTGCAACACGCCTTGCACCATGAAGATGAGCGAGCAGCAGCAGCCAACCAGCACCACGAGACCCATCGACCAGATTTTGGCGGTCATGATTTCGAAAGGCACGACCGGCATCACCAGCAGATGTTCGATCGTGCCATGTTCGCGCTCGCGGATCAGCGCCGCGCCCGTGAGAATAATGGAGAGCATCGTCACGTTGTTGATGACCTGCATCACCGAGCCGAACCAGGCCTGCGTCAGCGATGGATTGAAGCTGGCACGGAGCGCCAGATCGACTGGAGCTACGCCCTCGGGAAGATCATGGCGCAGGAATGTCGTCACTTCCTGGTCAACCATCAACTGGATATAGCCGCTGCCGGTGAACGCTTGGGTCATCCGGGTGGCATCGACGTTGAGTTGTACGCTCGGTCGCCGCCTTGCCAGCAAATCTCTCTGAAAATCCGGCGGAATATCGAGGACGAAGGTATAGGTTCCCTCGTCGAGGCCACGATCGGCTTGGCCGAGGGTGATCGGCGCGGGCAACTGAAAACGCGGCGGGTAGAAGGCATCGGCGATGCGCGAGGAAAGCGGCGATGCGTCCTCATCGACGATCGCGATCGGAGCGTTATGGAGCGTTTCCGGCATGACGGTCGCCGCCACGTAGATGTCCAGACTGAAGGTGTAGACAATCAGCACCAACATGATCGTGTCGCTCGCCAGGCTGCGCAGTTCCTTCACGCCAAGCCGGGCTATGTTCGCCATGCGCATGATTTCATTTCTCCTGTTTTTTGAGGAGAAGGACGCAAAGGGTCATCAGCACGACGACGCTTGCCGCGATCGGGACGAGCGAAGGCCAAAGCTCGGCGAAGCCAAGCGCTTTGGAAAAGGTACCCCGCGCGATGGCAAGAAAATATGTAGTCGGGAGAATTCGGCCGACGAAGGCCCCTATCCCTTCCAGCGAGGAGATCGGATTGATCAATCCGGCATATTGGATCGCCGGGACCATGGTTCCGATCGTGGTGCCGAAAATCGCGGCGATCTGACTTTTCATGAAGGTCGACATGAGCAGTCCGATGGCTGTCGCGGACAGGATGAAGGTGAATGCCGTGGTTGTGAGCATCGCCAAGCTGCCCGTCAGGGGCACGCCGAATACCGTCGTCGCGAGTATGGTGAGCAGCGCGAAGTTCACCATGCCCAACATGATGTAGGGAATCTGCTTGCCGATCAGGAACTCGCTGCGCGTGACCGGCGTAACGTAGAGATTGACGATCGAGCCCAGCTCCTTTTCGCGCACCACGCTGAGCGCGGTCAGCATGGCCGGGATCATCAGCAGCAGGATCGGGATCATCGCCGGCACCATGGCGACGACGCTCACGACGTCGGCATTGTAGCGGTAGCGGATTTCCACATCCATCGGGCTGAACGAAGGCCGCGAGCCCAATCGGTGCAGCGCCGTTTCCGAGAGCCAGGCGGCGTGCATGGCTTGCACATAGGACTGGATTGTCTCGCCGCGCTGCGGCATGGCGCCGTCGATCCAGACACCGACGGAGACCGGTGTCCCACGCTCGACATCGCGTCCGAAGTGCGGGGGCAGCTCGATGGCGAGAGCAAGGTCGCCGTTCTGCATGCGGTGGTCCAAATCCGCATAATCGATGATCGGCGCTTGTTCAGAAAAATAGGGCGAACCCGCGAGGTTGAGGGTATAGTCGCGGCTAATCTCCGTGTCGTCACGATCGAGCACCGCGAAGCGGAGATTGTTGACGTCGATGCTGATGCCAAAGCCCATGATGAACATGAGAATGACGGTGCCAAGTACGGCCAACGTGCCGCGGACGGGATCTCGGCGCAGCTCGAGCACCTCGCGAAGCGTGTAGCTCCACATGCGCCGCACACTGAAACCGCGCCATGCTGGGCCGTGTTTGACCTCTGGAGCCGCGACGGCGGCCGGCGCCACGGCCGGCGTACTCTCGCCTCCGCCGGCCTCCTCAAGATAGGCGATGAAGGCGGCCTCAAGTGTCTTCTCGCCCCGGCTGGCGGTCACGGCCGCCGGCGTGTCGCAAACCAGCACGCGACCGGCATGCATCAACGAGATGCGGTCGCAGCGCTCGGCCTCGTTCATGAAGTGGGTCGAGATGAAGATCGTTACCCTGTCTTGCCGCGAGAGATCGACCATCATCCGCCAGAACATGTCGCGCGCTATCGGATCGACGCCGGAGGTCGGCTCGTCCAGCATCAGGACGTCGGGGTTGTGGACCACCGCCACGGCCAGCGACAGGCGCTGGCGCACGCCCACAGGCAGGCTTTCCGGCATCGCGTCGATCACGCCGGCAAGGCCGAAGCGTTCGACCATCTCGGTCACACGGCCGGGCACCTCAGCCGCCGGCACGCCGAAAAGCTGCGCGAACAGCTTCAGATTCTGCGCGACGGTCAGCTCCGAATAGAGCGAGAATGCCTGCGACATGTAGCCGACCCGCCGCCGCATCTCCACGTCGACGGCGGTCACGCGCTTGCCGAACAGCGAGGCCTCGCCCTCGCTGGCCGAAAGCAGTCCGGTCAGCATCCTCATCGTTGTGGTCTTGCCGCAGCCGTTCGAGCCCAGAAAACCGAAAATCTCGCCGCGCTCGATCCGGAAGTTGACATGATCGACGGCGGTAAAGCTGCCGAAGCGCATGGTGAGGCCCCGCGCCTCGATCACCACATCACCCGCTACATCCGCCGGCCGTGGCGGGATTATCACCGCCCGGTGGCCGCGCCGCTGTGCCTCCGGCATGAGGGCGATGAAGGCCTCCTCAAGGCCATGGGTGCCCGTGCGGTCGAGAAATTCCTGCGCCGTGCCGACCGCGAGCACCCGTCCCGCGTTCATCGCGACCAGCAGGTCGAAGCCCGCCGCCTCCTCCATGTAGGCGGTCGCGACGACGACGCTCATGCCCTGTCGTGATGCACGGATCCGATCGATCAGCTCCCAGAACTGGACCCGCGAGAGCGGATCGACGCCGGTGGTGGGCTCGTCGAGGATCAACAGATCAGGGTCATGAATCAGGGCGCAACACAGACCCAGTTTCTGTTTCATGCCACCGGACAGCTTCCCTACCGGCCGGTCGCGAAACTTCAGCAGACCCGTGCTGCCGAGCAGATCGTCGATCCGGCCGTCCCGCTCGGCCTTGGCCTGGCCAAAAAGCCGCGCGAAGAATTCAAGGTTCTCGACGACCGAAAGCGTGGCATAGAGGTTTCGGCCCAGCCCCTGCGGCATGAAGGCGACGCGGGGACAAATCGCGATCCGATGCCGGGGATCGGCCATGTCGCCGCCCAGCACCTCGATTCGCCCATCTTGCAGCGCCCGTGCCCCCGCGACGAGACTCAAC
>Ga0224531_1001273_pt1 | contig 11261 bp, 7 predicted proteins | sample CBST100metaG_FD_179876 | JGI IMG/M metagenome (GOLD analysis project Ga0224531, IMG submission 179876) | Peat soil microbial communities from Stordalen Mire, Sweden - C.B.S.T100 | ecosystem: Environmental > Terrestrial > Soil > Wetlands > Peat | place: Sweden: Norrbotten County, Stordalen Mire... | reverse complement strand
GAGCTGATCCATTGGCTGCGTCAGCATGGCTACGAGCCTTTGCTCGACCTTGAAGGCGGCCACTACACGTCGGACGCTCCCGCCGTGTGCCGCACCGAGATGCCTGACCACAATCCGGGGTTGGTCATCGTCCTCGGTGGCGACGGCACGCTGCTCTCCGTGGGCCGCATCTTTGCCGCCACCGGAACCCCCATTCTGAGCGTGAATCTCGGTTTCCTCGGCTTCCTCACCGAGGTCCGCCTCGCCGACCTCTATGTCACGCTGGAGGGCTGGTGCAGTAGCTGCTACGTCCTCGATGCGCGCACCATGCTCAAGGCCGAAGTCTGGCGCGATGGCGCGCGGCACTCCAGCTACGAAGCGCTCAACGACGTCGTGGTTTCCAAGGGCGACATCGCCCGTATGGGCGACTTCGCGGTGGAGCTGGGCGGCATCCTGGTGGCCCGCTTCCGTGCCGATGGCGTCATCGTATCGACGCCTACCGGTTCCACGGCCTACACGCTGGCCGCCAACGGCCCCATCCTCACCCCGGACGTGGATGCCCTGGTGGTGACCCCCGTTTGCCCTCATCTGCTCACCCTGCGGCCCATTGTGGTGCGCGGCGACGCTTTGCTCACGGTGCGCGTTGAGGCCGTTCCCAATCAGGCCCTGTTGACCGTGGATGGCCAAAAGGCCGTCGAGCTCTATCGCGGCGACGAAGTCCGCTGCCAGCGCTCCAGCCACACCGTCAACCTGGTCCGGCTCAGCGAGAGCGGCTTCTTTGAGGCGTTGCGCAACAAACTCAGCTGGGGCGAGCGGTAAAGGGAAAATATCCTCGCCTAACTACCGCTGCAGTTCGCCCAGCAGCACCTTGGCCTTGGCGGCCAGCGTATAAGCTCCATCCGCATCGCCGGAGGACAGCGCCTGACGCGCCTGCTTCAGAAATTCCCTGATCTGCCTGGCGGTCTTTTGTTCCTGGTCGTTCAACTTGCGGCCAAGTCCATTCAATCCCCGCTCCGAAGCTGCTATCGAGTCCAGAGCCTGGCGGCGCAAATCCGGCGCGTCGCCCAACGAAAGTTCCCCGATGGCGCTTACGCCTGGGTTCGCTGGGGCAGGGTTCGCGGCTTGCTGCACGGGCGCGGGCTTGGCGGCAAACCTCCGATGCTTCACCGGCGGCTTGGGTGCTTCCTTGGCCGGGATGCTGGGTGCGGTTGGCTCGTAGGGAATCGTCAGTGCGGAGTCGGGGAGTAGCACGGATGCGACTTCCGGCTTGGCCAGCGTCGTTTCTCCGAGGGGTGGGGCAAGCGGGTGAGCCTGTTGCCGCTTGGGCCAGTGAATGCAGGCGGTCAGCAGCAACGGCAGCAGCCACAGGATGCTCTTGGCAGCCAGCTTCATTCCGCAAACCCTTTCTCGTTTTCAGCGCTCACCGGCGGAAGATGCCGGCGTCCCCGTTTTGCGCTTGCCAGCGGAATTCGCAACAGAAACTCCGTGCCTTGCGTTTCATTCGATTGTACTTCCACGCTGCCATGGTGCAATTGAAGAATTCGGTAAGTCATGGCCAAACCAATGCCGCTGCCCGCGCTCCGCGTAGTGAAGTAAAGATCGAAAATTTTTTCCCGAATCTCCTCGGCAATCCCCGTTCCCTCGTCGGTAATGCGCAGCAGCGCCATCCCGTGGTCCTCTTCCAGAACCACTTCCAGCTTGCCGCCTTCGGGCATGGCCTGGGCCCCGTTCTGGATCACGTTCAGCGCCGCCTGTTTCAGCAGGTCGGTGTCCGCATTGGCCAGCAGCGGCTGCTCCGGCATCCGGCTCACCAGCGTCACACTATGGGTGGAAAGCTCGTCCGCCGCCAACATCAGTACTTCGCCAATCACCTCGCGCAGGTCCAACTCGCGCAGTTGCAACTCCACCGGCCGTGAAAAGTCCACCAGCACCTGCACCACGCGGTCCAGCCGGTGAATCTCCGCGTCAATAATTTCCAAATGGCGCAGCGCCGGGGCGCTGTCGTCGCCCAGCTTCGTCCGCAGCAGTTCCAGGTGAACCACAATCGCGTTGATTGGATTCTTCACCTCGTGGCCCACGCCCGAAGTCAGCCTGCCGATGGCCGCCATCCTCCGTGAAAGTTCCAGTTCCGACTCCACCTTTTCCGCCGACTCCAGATCGTGCAGCGTCACCAGCGCGCCCAACCCCTGCCGCGTGTTGCTGTCGTGAATAAAATCGACTGACGCCTCAATGCGCCTTCCGTTTTCAGTGCGAATCTCTTCCTGCGCCAGCGTGGTCCCGTTCTCGAATGCGTCGCTCAGAGCCAGCCCCAGCAGCGTCGAGCGGTCGAAGATCTCCCCGGCATGACGTCCCAGAATGCTCTTCTCCGTACGCAGAAAGCGCCGCGCTGCTTCTGACACCAGCACTGCTCGCCCGTCCGCTGTGAACAGCAGAATCCCGTCCTGCAGGTTGCCCAGAATCTGGTCCAGGTTCTCCTTCAACGCGGAAAACACCTCTTCCACGTTGCGCATGCGCTGGCCAATCCGCTCAATCTTGTTGGAGACGCGGACCGCCGTGTCCTGCTTGGGAGCCTCGACTTCGGCAGCCTCGCGGTCCGCGGTCCAGTAGTCCAACCGCTGACTGATCGCTTCCATCGGCCGCAGCGCCAGGTTACTCAGCAGGAAGGCTGCCACCAACGCCGCGCCCAGCGCAAAGCCCATCAGCGTCAGCGCCTCCGCCAGCCACGGTGCATACACCGCCCGCAGCAGCGTCGTGCGCACGCCCACGTGCACCGTCACAAACCTCTCGCGATTGCGCTCCAGCGGCACCTCCACGTCAAAGACCCGCGGCGGACCGAAAACCTCTCGCATCAATTCCACTGGATTGGCATTCAGAAGTTGGTTATAGTTGGGCCGCTGTGGCAACGGCTTGTCCTGATTGTCGGGATTGGTGCTCAGCAGCGTGCTGTTGTGGCTATCGCCGATGTTGATGTCGTACACCGTCAGCGAGTAGCGGTTCACCGAGTCCACCACTGCGTGCAGCGCCGCATTGTCCCGCACCGCCTCGGCCGCCAAATCCCGCAACTGCTCTGGATTGTTAGGGTCGACAACCCGGTCCTTGAGCCCTGTCTCCAGCGCCTGCTGCAGCGCAAACCGCACCTGGTTGGCCACCATCCGGTTGGTGTCGTAAGACTGCTGCACCGCCGCATGAAGCAGTTGGCTCACATATACCAGCGAGAGCAGCCCGGCAATCAGAAACACCAGCAGGGTAATCGCCAGAACGAGTTTGGTCTTCAATCGCATGGATTGCTCTTACAGCTCATCCTTCGCGTGGCTATATTCCTTCAGCTTGTTGTGCAGCGTCTTCAGGCTCACTCCCAAAATCTCCGCGGCCCGCGTCTTGTTCTGCCCGGTCGACTCCAGCGTGCGCACAATCAGCATCCGCTCGGCTTCATCGACTGTCGTCCCCACCCGCACTGGCACCACACTGGCATCGTTGGCCTGGGCGGCAAGCATCTGCGCCTTGCCAAAGCCTGGCGGCAGGTGCCCGGCGTCCAGCGGCGCACCGTCCTGGCAAAGAATCACCGCCCGCTCAATGCAGTTGCGCAGTTCGCGGCCATTGCCCGGCCAGTCGTACGCCATCATCCGGTCCAGCATCGATGCGGCCACGCCAGAAACCCTTTTGCCGTGCTTCTGGTTCATCTCGTTCAGCATGGCTTCGGTCATGGGCTGCAGATCCTCCATGTGATCGCGCAGCGGAGGCATAGCGATGTTGAAGACGTTGAGCCGGTAATAGAGATCGGCCCTCAACTGCCCCTGGGCTACGGCCTCGCCAGGATCGCGGTTGGTTGCCGCCAGTACCCGCACATCCACTTCCTGCTCAGTGCGCGCTCCCAGCCGCCGGAACTTCCGTTCTTCCAGAACTCGCAGCAACTTTGCCTGAACACCAGGCGGCATCTCCCCCAGTTCGTCCAGCAGCAGCGTGCCGCCATTGGCCAGTTCAAAGCAGCCCGCACGCCGCTCCGCCGCGCCGGTAAAGGCGCCCTTCTCGTGGCCAAAAATCTCGCTCTCGATCAGCGTTTCCGGAATCGCCGCGCAGTTCACGGCCACAAACGGATTCGTCTTGCGTGGGCTCAGATCATGCAGCGTGCGCGCCACCAGTTCCTTGCCGGTGCCGCTCTCGCCAGTAATCAGCACTGAAACGTTGGAAGGCGCAATCTGCTCGATCAGCCCGAAAATCTCCCGCATGGGTTTGGAATTGCCCACCAGCGCGCCCAGCACGCCGGTCTCGCGCAGCCGCCGCCGCGTTACTTCCAGTTCAATTTCGGTTTCGCGCTGCCGCGTGGCGTTGGCCAGAATGGTTTTCAGCCGGGTTGCATCGACGGGCTTTTGCAGAAAGTCGTAGGCCCCCAGCTTCATGGCCTCCACGGCCAGTTGAATTGAGCCCATGGCGGTCAGCACCACCACTGCCAGATTGGCGTTCAGGCCCGACCCCTCCTCTGTCAGCTTGGTCAGCAGGCCAATGCCATCCAGTCGCGGCATCTTCAGGTCGGTCACCACAATCGCCGGGTCCCAGGCCAGAGCTTTCTCCCAGCCCTCCATCCCGTCGCGTGCGGTTTCGGTGCGGTATCCCCAGGCGGAGATCAGCTCCGCCAATCCCATCAGGGCGTTGGGTTCGTCTTCGACAATCAGGACCTTGACGGCATTCGGCATAGTGGCTTTCAGGCGGGCTCGTTGTTCCCGCACGCTAAGTTTGGCGGCTAAGGCACTTTCAAAAAATGTGGAGACTGGGTGCCCCACCCTCGCCGCGTCTTTGTTTTTGCGGCTAGGGTGGGCAGGCACAAAGCTCACATTACAGAAACCGTGAAGATGTTCTGGGAATTTCTACTGCTCCCGCAACTTACCTTTCTACCACGCACCAACGCTTGCCGGGGCCTGTTTCGCCTAGCGAAGAACAATCGATGGAAGAAGTAGTCATGGTGGAAAGGGAAGCGCCTCCTCTGAAAAACAGAGGGTGTGGCCGTTCAAATATGCCCGTCAGGGCCATGAACCACTGCTGCTTCAGTGAATTCTGAAATTGGCTTTGTGGCCCGCGTCTCGCTGCGCGACAAAAAAATGCGAGTCATGGTCACGATGTTCACCATCGCAATCGTGGCTTCCAGCGCCGTGCCCCCGATCGATCCGCTCAGAATGTTATTGGCCAGCCAAAGGAAGGTGCCTCCCAGCAGCACCAGCCGCATCCGCACGCCGCGCATGAAAAAGAACCCGAGCGTTCCCAGGCAGGACCCGATGACAGGAAGCCAGCCCACGCCGCCTTGGGCAAATACCAGGCCAAAAACTACATTCAGAGCGATAATCGCTCCGGCCAAAAGCGGAGAGCGCGTCTTCAGCGCCGCAAAAGAGCGAAAGCCGGCAAGCAGGGAACATGCCGCTGCTGAAAAATTGCCCAACAATGTGAAGTGGACTGAGTAAACCAGGGATTGAGTGGCATTCAAGGCTTTGAGCTTGCGATCGCTCTTCTGCAGAAAAGCTGATACGCCGACAGCAAATGCAACATATCCAACGCATTGAGCTGCAGAAAAAAGTTGCACTATTTAGCCTTTGAACTTAGTTCAGGATCGGTGTCGCTTGTTTCAAGTATAGAGGGATTTCTACTTCCCCCGCGACTTTGTGCACGGATCGTCCTGCATATATTGAAATTTGCATTTTTCTCCCGATTGGCTCCCGTCAGCGCCTGGAATTACCATCTCGCCAGCTGCTCCAGCACCGCCGGATTGGGTAGGCTGCACACCCAGGTTGTCCATTCGATCTGATCGAGAGAAGCGGATTGCCTCAAGCCTCGATTCAGGGACCAGGTAAAGCACGAACTGCATCAGTGGGGAGCTTCACTGATGCAGTTCGTCACTGTGTTCGTCGCCAGTGTGGGCAAGCGCATAGGCAACGGGCCAACATTGGCTCCACCGCAGCAGGCTTACCCTGCAGCCAGTTGTTTGGCGCGTTCGGTGGCACGCATCACGGCCTTGATCAGCGTGACGCGCAACCCGCCTTCTTCCAACTCCAGAATGCCGTCGATCGTGCAGCCCGCCGGCGTGGTCACCGCATCCTTTAGCAAGGCCGGATGATAGCCGGTTTCCAGCACCATCTTGGCGGAGCCAAAGACGGTTTGCGCGGCCAGCAGGGTAGCCGTGTCGCGGGGCAGTCCCACCTTCACGCCGGCTTCCGCCAGGGCTTCGATGATGATGTAGATATAAGCCGGTCCCGAGCCGGAAAGCCCTGTCACTGCGTCCATGTGCTTCTCGTCCACCGTCACCGTGCGGCCCACGGTCTCAAAGATGCGCTCGGCCAGCTCCATCTGCTTGGCAGAAACAAAGCGTCCGCGGCACAGGGCTGTAGCGCCCGCGCCCAATGCGGCTGGCGTGTTGGGCATGGCGCGAATCACGGCGATCTCCATCCCTGTCGCATCCTCAATGGCCCGGGTCTTTACCGAGGCCGCAAAGGAGATAAGCGTCTTGGCCGGGGTCAGCGCGGGTAGAATCTCAGCGATCAGGTCCGGCACCTGGAAGGGTTTCACGCCCAGCAGAATCAGGTCGGCTTGCTTCACCGCCTCCAGGTTGTTGGTGCTTACGTCTACGCCCCATTGCGTGCTCAGCGCCAGCGCCTTCTCTTTGTGCCCGACGGTGGCGTGCAGTTGATCTGGAGCGAACAGGTTCTGCTTCAGAAAAGCCTGCAACAGGGTGCCGCCCATCTTGCCGGCGCCCAGAACGGCCACGCGCACGTGGGGCAACTGCGCGGGTACTTCGGTGGCCTCAACAGTGATCTCTGCCATGTTTATCCTTGTACTGAATCGGAGTGGTAATGCTTTGTTTCAGAATACGCGCATCCGCCCTGCGAACGCCGTGATTTGCCTAGCTTGCGCAAACAGCCTGGCCAGCAATCGGGCTCTTATCCAGGCAGCTCCGCTGGCCAGGCAGTTCATCTTGCATAGCGCTTTTTATCTGGCCAGCAGCGCCTGATTCTTCAGGAAGGACAGGAGCGCATCGTTCAGGTTCTTGTCGCGATCCGCCGGCACCCACGCCATGTTCCATGCCAGATAGCCGCCCGGCAGGGTCAGTGTCTTCAGGCCATTGGCAATCGCCAGCACCGCCGTATTTTGCCAAGCGTGGCTGATCAGGTCGAAAGTGTCCTGCCGCTCGATCACCGGCTGCGTGCTGCGCAAGTCGGCAATCTGCGTTCCCGCATAGACAATGGCCAGCGACAATGCAACGCCCTTCAGGCGGTTCTTGTCGAACGTGCAATTGAACAGCACGCCGTCGGGGGAATCCTTCTCGCCCTTGGCCTCGCTCTTGGGGTTGGTTTCGTTGGCATTGCCGAATCCAATGTTGACTCCGTTGTCCTCGCCCTGCTTGCCAAATGCGCTCGCTGCCCGGTCCACCTGACCTCCTAGCGTGTTGCCAGGGCCAAAGGCCAGTGCCGCCTTGTGTGCCGCTGCAACCGGGTCTCCGGGCACATCCAGCACGGTCTCATCCTTGGTCGCCGCAGCAATCTTGGAGTAATCCACCCCCTGCTCGGAAACATCGGAAACCGATTGCAGCACCAGCCGCGCGCTATAGGAGTTCAGGTTGCCAAACCCAGTGATTGAGATGATCTTGCCCGTCTTGTCCTTGCGCAGCCCGGCGCTGGCAACGCCGTCTAGCCGGCCAACCAGGGTTGCATTCACCACGTTCTTTACGCACCCCAGGCAGATTCCTGTGCCTTTGTAAGGAGCCGAAAGCAGCGAATCGAACTGCTTGAAGTCCTTGCTCTTGTCCAGTTGCACTGGCGTCGTCTCCGTGGTTGCGAGCGTCCCTGCAAAATTGCGCGCCGCCTGGTATTCCACCACCGTCGCCGGACCCGCCTTGGCCTTCGTTCCTGCCGGATAGGAAAGCCAAATGCCATTCACCGGCTGGCCACAACCTTCGCCCTTGATCACAAACTGGGCAAAGTCGGCTATCACCGTGCCTTTGATGCGAACGGTTTTGCCATTGAAGGCTTGCGGGTTCTTCAGTACCTCGCAAACGGTTGTATCGACTGCCTGCGCGTGCAGGCAACAGGTCGCTGCGCATAGCACAGCGACAGCAAAAAAGTGCTTCATCTGAGTCTCTCCATGGAGGTAGATCCGTAGCGAAAACCTGCTCCAGACAGTTCTCTTAAAATAAAAATTGACAACCAGCAAGGCTATCACTTTCCCTAAGCACAAAAAAACCGAGGGCGCGGAATCTTCCGCGCCCTCGGGCCGTGCGTTGAAACTGCAGATTTAGAAGCGCACGGATAGCGTGCCGGAAATCGTCCGCGGTGCGCCGACCTGCAGAGTAGGGTTGCCAACCGATTGCGGGTCGCTGGCCGAGAAGCCGTTGGTGCCGATCGAGGCCCAATACTGCGAGTTCAGCAAGTTGGAAACGTTGATCTGAGCCTTCAAATCCTTGAAGGCGCCAAGCTGTTCGCGATTGTAGCCAGCGCCGAGCTCTGTCAGGAAACGGCTACTCACGCTGCCGTCGTTCGAATAGGTGAAGTAGCGGGTGGACATGTAGTCGGCGCCGATGTGGGCGAAGAAGCCGGCCTTGTGGTAATCGAGCGCTGTTTTGTACATGCCTTCGGGGGTATCGACCGCAATCTTGCCCTTGATGTCGATGCAGGCCCCCGCGGAAGTCTTGTAGACGCAGGCTCCAGATGAAGTCACCGCATTGTCGTCGAGAGTGGATTTGTTCCAGGTCGCGCCGTTGTAGAGGGTCAGCTCCGGAATCAGCTTGATGCTAATCGAGCCATCCACACCGTTGGTTGTCGCGCCGCCCACGTTAGACAAAATGGCGGCGTTGCCGGCAATACCCGCTCCCTGCGCTGCGGCGATCAGGCGGTTCTGGTAGTTGACATGAAAGTAGCTGCCTTGCGCGGCGATCCTGGACCAGTTAAAGCGATAGCCCGCTTCCTCGGTCCACGAGGTTTCCGGCTTCAAGGTCGACTTCAGGACATCGAATCCAGACTGCGTGGTGCCCCAGGGCGAGGTTCCGTAGCCGTATCCGCCGGGGATATAGGAGCGTACGTTGTAGGCTCCATCAGCAAATATCTCGTTGTTCTTGTCGAGCTTGAAGTTGGCGCCGAACTGCGGCAGTATCGGCTTGCCCGAGGTGAGCTTGCCTTGTGCATATGTGCCCGCTGAATAGACGGGGCTGGATTTGAAGGTTGGGGAGAGCTCGCCGTCCGTGTGTGTCTCCTCGCTTTTGAAGCCCGCTGCAAAAGACAGCTTCTCGTTGACCTTGTACACATCCTGCAGATGGATGTCGTAGAGGTACGAGTTGAAGATGTACTCCCACTGCGTGTAGAAGGGGTTGGAGGGAAACGAATAGAGCGAGTGGAGCGGCGCGGTTGCGCTGGTGGCATAGAAGCGCCGCGCTAGATTCCAGCGCTCGCCTTCAAACCACACGCCGCCTTCCAGCTTGTTGTGGCTGGTCTCATACGACAGCGAGACGATGCCGCCAGCGCGGTTGATCTGATATTCAGAGGTGCGCAGCGAAATCGGCGAAATGATGGTTGAGGCCGCTGTAGAGGTGTAAATGTTCTGATACGTCGGCAGGTAGGGTGTGAACCACAGTCCACGTCCGTCGTTGTGGTGGCCGTAGCCGATCACCTTCAAGTTCACATGATCGGTGAGCGCCTGCTTGTAGGTAACGCCGCCGATGGTGTCCTTGCGCAAGCCTGCGCCGCCGTAGTAGCCCGCATCGCAGGGATCCTCGCTGGACGCTAGCTTGTTCACGGGTGAAGGATAGCTGCCCGCGCCATCGCAGGCCCAGGCCGCTTGAACTGACTGCGACCAGTTGCCGTAGTTATCCCAGTTATAGCCGAGCTTGTTCACCCAGACCTTGTTGACGTCCTGGTAGTCCACTTCGCGGCGGTCCGACACATCGACGAAAGCCGACAGCACGCCCTTGTTGCCGACGTAATGCACCAGCTTGCCGTTGAGTTGCCAATAGTTCTGGCCAATGTCGCCATGGCCGCGCCATTTTTCTGAGAGGTTGTAGGAGCCCGTCACATAGAACTTGGTGTGGCCCAACAAACCGCTCTCAAAGCGAGCGAAGGTGCGGTAGGAGTTCCAGCTTCCAAAGCTCTGATTCACCGTCACGCTGCGCTTGTCGGAGGGGTCGGCCGAATAAAACTGAATCGTGCCGCCCAGGTTGCTGGTCGAAGCCGTCTCCAGAGCGCCGGTGCCCTGCGACAAAACGACGCGGCCAATGTTTTCATCCGTGATGGCGCGGCTAACGTGCAACCCGTTCCAGTTGCCATAGGACATATCGCCCAGAGGCATATCGTCCAGCGTAAAGCCCAACTGGTTCTGATTGAAGCCGCGCACCGAGATGCGCACCGCCCACTCATACGAACCGTAGGGGTCGGCGGCCTGGAAGTTCACGCTCGGCAACTGCGCCAAGCTCTTGATCGGGCTGGTTCCGGGCGCTTCTTCGATCAGCGTGGGAGCCTGCAGTTCCTGCACATCGCGAAACTCGCCCTGCGCGGTCACAACAACCGTTTCGGTGTTGGTGATTTTGGGCTGCGGTTGTCCTGCGGTCTCTGGATCTGTAGCAGATGGTCCTTGCGCAACGGCAACTGCCGCGCTGATCAAACCAAGAAATATCAATTGAAGCGAAGATCGGCTTCGAATCATAATGTACCTTTCATTCGTGTTGCGTTCCTGAAGTGAAGACAATTTTCGTGTGGAAATCGCATGATGCCTGAAGCGATGAAACTGCTCACTTCCACCCGTTGATGCATGATCGTGTCAGGCAAGGTTGCGCTAGAGCGGCATGGAGCCGGCCGCCATCGGCTATGAATTGGATACTGGCTTAAAATCTAGGAGACAGTTAAGAACGACATATTAGATGGATATGAAAAATCTATGAACTTCTCGGCTATTCACCGACTTTGCCGACCCACAGTGGATGAAACTGGGCCCATCCTTACGCGGCTTTTTGCGGAAGGGGCGAATGCATACACCCTACCGTAGCCATTAATCTTCCTTGAACTTTCATCCTTGTTTCTTTCGAGTAGGGCGAAATCACAAGAAATTACAAGAGAAAGGCAACCTGCTCTGGGTGCAGATTGCCTCCCTGTAGCTCTGACCGCATTTTGCTCCACAATTGCTAAATGTCCATCCCTAGCCTGAATAATGCACGAAGCAATATGCAGCGAAAGCCTGATGTGCTAAAAACATGTTGACTAAACAGTGTTTACGGCACAAAAGGACTTTCGCTTGACTGATTTTACCCCGACACAGTGTGT
>Ga0224531_1001268_pt1 | contig 11274 bp, 8 predicted proteins | sample CBST100metaG_FD_179876 | JGI IMG/M metagenome (GOLD analysis project Ga0224531, IMG submission 179876) | Peat soil microbial communities from Stordalen Mire, Sweden - C.B.S.T100 | ecosystem: Environmental > Terrestrial > Soil > Wetlands > Peat | place: Sweden: Norrbotten County, Stordalen Mire... | reverse complement strand
TGATGGGGTCCTGTATGGTGCTGTCCGAGGCATCGGGATTGCCGCCCGGCGGCAGGTTGGCGGAGAGCGTAATATTGGCGGTGGCGACCGGGTTGTACACGGTCTCGCTGACCTGGATGGGGTTCAGCGCGTTCTGGTTCACGGTACCGGCGGTATCGACGGTCCAGCCGTTGAGATAGTCACCCGCGCTGTTGACGAGATAGCCATCCGTGTTGAGTGAGAAGTCACCGGCGCGTGTGTAGTACTGCTCCGGGGAGAAGGTGGGGCCGCTGGCCGTTGTGCCGTTGGCCACGCTGACGGAAAAGAAGCCTTGTCCGCTGATCGCGAGTGCCGTCGAGTCGGTGCTGCTGACGATCGTCCCCTGGACATCGTTCATGTACTCGGTCTTGGCCGTCACCGAACCGGACTGGCTATCCGAGGTCGCCTGGGGGTCGAGGTAGTCGAGGAAACTGGTCTGCGCCTCCTTGTAGCCGACGGTCTGGCTGTTCGCGACGTTGTTGGAGATGTTGCTGAATGCAGCGGCTTCGGCGGTCAGGCCGCTGACGGCGGTATTCAGTGCCCCAAACACAGACATGGCGAACTCCTGCGAAGCATGCAGCCGCGAGCCACAACGGCAAGCGCAGGGAGCCTTGAGCAGGAACCATGCCAGCGCCGACCGGCAGTTGCGCCGTCACCGGCTCGCCACGGTCGGCAAATCCTGCCGGTTACGGACGTTTCCGCCCGGCACACCCTGCCCGCTCGCCGGCTTACGGACGGCTCGTTGCGGCCGGCTTCGTAGCGCCGGTAGTTGGCGTGGGACTTGCTGCGGGTGGCCCAGCGAACGCTGCACCCGCCACACCGGCGGGCCGGCAGCGTGGAGAGGTTGCGCGTATGCCGAGCCAGTCCCTTGCGACCCTGTTGCCGACGCCGCTTGCCACGACACTCCCGACAACCAGCGGGAAGTCCGACGCGGCCGGCGTGCGCGCGCAGGGTGGCGCATTCGCCGGTTGGCTGAGCCGGTTGCTGCAGCCGGCGCCGGCCACCACGTCCGCGACGCAGACGCAGGGACAGACGCAGACGCAAGGGTGGAAGCAAGCGTCGACGTGGACGCCAGCACGGACGGCGTTCGCCGACCTCGATGCGGTCATGCCAGCACTTGCCAGCGGACCGACGGCAACAATCTGCCAGAATGGACAGGCGCGGGAAACCACCGCGAGCCGCTCGACGACGACGCAGCGGACCTCCGGCAAGCTCGGCACGGCGCGGCGAGACGCCGATGCGGCCGGCAAGGCTCGGGACCGGCACCAACCAGCGACGGACGTGGTACCGCAGGAACCCCTGTCCGCCGACAGCATCGCCCCGCCAGTGAGCGGGATGGCGATGGCGACCGCGACCACCGGCCAGGACATTGCCGGACCGGCACAGGCCGACGAGGCCACGGACGTATCACCGGCGGCCGCGACCCAGCCAGCCGCGACCGTCTTGTCGGCGAATTCGGTGGCGCTCGTCTCCGCCAGCGATGCCGGGGATGCTGTCGTCGCAGTCCCGCCTGCCATGCCCGGCCTGGCCGATGTGCCGGACAATCCGCCTGCACCGACCGGCGACCACGCGACTGCCACCGCCAGCGAAGATGCGGTCGCGCCGTCCGCCTCGGCCGGGACAACCGTCGCCGCGTATCCGCCCACACTTTCATTCTCCGACACGACTGCCCTCGCCAGCGTTCATGGGAACAGCGCCGAGGCGGGGGGCGCCGGTACGCAGGCGGCGACGAGCATCTCCGAAGTGCCTCGGGCACCGGTTGCCTCGACCCGATCGGCCGCCGGCCAGACCGCGCGTGGTTCGCCCCCGCCATCCGCCGCCGCGGCGGATGCTTCGGCCGTGGCCCGCCCGTACGCCGCCGCGACCGAATCGGCGACCGCCACCGGCGCGGCTGCCCAATCCGACGCGGCGGGACACGCGGCGCAACCTCGCCCCGCCAACCCCGACGCCGCCATGGCGAAGCCGACCGGCCCGAGCACCGGCATGGCCGACACGCGCGTCCTCGACGACCAGCCGAGCAACGCCGGCGCGCCGCAGACGCGACTTTCGTCCCGCTCGGCGCCGCAACTGGCGCGCGACGCGGCCGTCTCGACCACGGCCGACGCCGATACCGCGGCCACGGCAGCCAGTGCGACCGCCGATCCGTCACCGGCGCAGGCGGCCCAGACCGCCACCGCCCTCATCGCACCCGCCGTCGACCACACGCTGCGCACGGACGCATCGGCCAGCGTCAGTGCCGGGGCCAGGTCGGCCGCCGACGACCCGGCCGGGCAGCTCACGCCGACGCTCACCCGGCTCGCCGGCGCCGGCGGCACACGGCAACTGACGGTGCGGCTGGCGCCGCCGGAACTCGGCTCGGTCACCATCAGCGTCAGCCACACGCCGGGCGGCACCATCGCCGTCACGCTGACCGCAGAGCGGCCGGAGACGCTGCAGGCGCTGCAGCGGAGCCAGGCGCAGCTCGACCACGCCCTGGACGCCGCCGGCATGGCGGCACACGGCCGCGAAGTGACGCTGCACCTCGCCGCGGTCGCGACGCCGCCCCCGTCCGCAGCGACACAGCCATCCTCGACCTCATCGACCAGCACGACCGCCATGGCCAGCACGGACAACGCCTGGCTCGGCCAGACGGCTGACGGCAGCCAAGGGGACGGTCATACCAGCGGCCAAGACGGCGGGGGTCGCCGGTCGGCAGCGCGCGGCGGCAGCGGCGCCGAGTCGCCGCCCCTGGCCGCGACCGCCGGTGCGGCGTCCGCCACCACGCCCGCCTGGTCGCATTCCGGCATCGACATCACCGCATGAGAAGGGACATCCGGTCATGAGCATTCCCGCCGTTTCCGGCACCACCTCGACGACCACCACGAGCACCTCCAGCGGCTCCTCCGCGCTGGACAGTCTCTCGGGCAACTTCAACGAATTCCTGACGATGCTGATGACGCAGTTGCAGAACCAGGACCCGACCAGCCCGATGGATTCCAACTCGTTCACCCAGGAGCTGGTGGAGTTCGCCGGCGTGCAGCAGCAGATCGACACCAACACGAACCTGACCTCGCTGATCCAGCTCACGCAGTCGGGCGACCTGATCAACACCGCCTCGATCGTCGGCAAGAACGTCCAGGTCAGCTCCAGCCAGATCTCGCTGCAGAACGGCACTGGCGAGATCGGTTTCAGCGCCTCCGCCGCCGAGACCGTCGATATCTCCGTCTACAATAGTGCCGGGACCGTGATCGACAGCCAGACGGTCACTGCCAGCAGCGGGGGCAACACCTGGGCCTGGGACGGCAGCGAAACCTCCGGTGCCACCGCGCCCGACGGCGCCTACACCATCTCGGTCACCACCAGCAGCACCAGTAGCAGCACCAGCAGCTCCAGCACCTCCGCCGTCTCGTTCTCCGTCATCGGCACGGCCACAGGCGTGGTGGAGAACAGCGGCACGCTGGAACTCGAACTTGGCAGCCTCGCCGTCCCCTTCACCGCCGTCCAGTCGGTCTCCGACTAGGCTGCCCGGGCGGGCGCCGGCGGAGCGCCCATTAACCCCGCGGTAAGCGGCGAGGTTGCACCTATCGGAGCCGGCAGGAAGCCGGGGACGTGGGGGCGACTGCGCATGGACATCACGCATCGCGGGCTGGCGCAACGCGGAAGGACGGTACCAACGCCAGCGGTGTCCGGTAGCCGGTTCCTGGTCCCATGCCGGGTCCTATCATGAAGGCGCTGATCGACGGGTTGAAATCGCTGGGCTGGCGCCGGTTGGCCGCGCTTGGAGTGGTCGCCCTGGTCACGCTGGCGACACTGGCCGCGATCACCTTGACCACAGGCAATGCGCACATGGCGCTGCTCTACGCCGACCTGGACCCGCGGGAGGCCGGACAGATCACCGCCGAGTTGGAACGCCAGCACATCGCCTACCGGCTCGACCCGTCCGGCAGCGAGATCATGGTGGCCGACGAGGAAGTCTCGCATGCCCGGCTGCTGCTGGCCCGCAACGGACTGCCCTCGGGCGGCACCATCGGCTACGAGATCTTCGACCGCGGCGACAGCCTGACCGCCAACCAGTTCCAGCAGGCGATCAACCAGACCCGTGCCATGGAAGGCGAACTGGCGCGCACCATACGCATGATCAGCGGCGTACGCGCCGCGCGCGTGCATCTGGTGCTGCCGCGGCGCGAGCCGTTCGCCCGCGACCAGCAGGAAGCGCAGGCATCGGTGATGCTGACCATGGCGGGCGCGGGACGACTCGACCACGAGGGCGTGCAGGCGATCCTCACCCTGATCGCCGCCGCGGTGCCGGGCCTGCGCCCCCAGAATATCGCCGTCATCGACAGTCGCGGCAACCTGCTGGCGCGTGCCGGTGAGCCGGTCGGGGACACCGGCGCGGCCACGGGCGAGGACGACCTGCGCCGCGCCACCGAGGTTCGCATCGCACGCGCCGTCGAGGAGATGCTGGAGTCCAGCCTCGGCCCCGGGCGGGTACGCGCCCAGGCAAGCATCGAGATGGACTTCGACCAGGTGCACGAAACCCAGGAGCGATACGACCCGGACCAGCAGGTGGTCCGCAGCACGCAGTCGGTCACCGACGGCTCCCACACGACCGAAGCCAACGCCCCCGTCTCGGTGCAGAACAACCTGCCGAACGCCGATGCCGGCGCCACACCGGCCGGCAGTCAGGAGAACCGGCAGGAAGAGACCACCAACTACGAGATCGGCAAGACGGTGCGCACGCTGGTGCGCGAACATCCGCAAATCCGGCGCATCAGCTTGGCCGTGTTGGTGGACGGCGCCGAGGAGAGCGGGGCCGATGGCAAAGCGGCCTGGCGGGCCCGCACGCCAGAGGAACTGCAGCGGATCACCTCGCTGGTACGCGGCGCCATCGGCTACGACGAGAAACGCGGCGACCACGTCGAAATCGTCAACATGCACTTCGCCGGCGATGCCGACATGGCCGGCGGACCAATGGGGGGGAAACTGCCGTTCGGCCTGGAAAAGGCTGACCTGATGCGTCTGGCGCAAATCGGGCTGATCGCGTTGGTCGCCATGGCGGCGCTGCTGCTGGTGCTGCGACCGATGATGAAGCGCGTCGTGGCCACGTTGGCACCGCCGCCGGTGGCACTGGCAGCGACGCCGGCCAATGCCGGGCTGCTGCCCCGGCCGTCAGGCTCCGCCGTCGGCCAGATCACCGGGCCGCCGGGAAGCGAGCTGATCCCCGACGAAAGCATGGTCTCCATCTCCAACGTGGAAGGCCAGATGCGCGCCTCATCGATTCGCCTCGTCGCCGAACTGGTCGACAAGCACCCTGAAGAAGCGCTGGCGATCATGCGCGGCTGGATGCAGGAAGAAAAAGTGCCATGAGCCAGAGCGAAAGCGGCCGCGTGCTCAGTGGCCCGGAAAAAACCGCGGTGCTGTTGCTCGCCATGGGCGAAGTCCAGTGCGCGAAGATGTTCGCCATGATGCACGAGGACGAGATCAAGGACGTCTCGATGATCATGGCGCAGCTCGGCTCGGTTCGTTCCGACGCCGTGGAGAATCTGTGCACCGATTTTGTCAAGGTCCTCGGCGGCACCGGCGGCCTGGTCGGCAGCTACGAAAACACCGAGCGGCTGCTGCTCAAGACCCTGCCGCGCGAACGGGTCGAGCAGATCATGGAAGAAATCCGCGGCCCGGCCGGTCGCACGATGTGGGACAAATTGGGCAACGTGAGCGAGGCGGTGCTCGCCAACTACCTCAAGAACGAATACCCGCAGACGGTCGCTGTCGTGCTCTCCCGGCTCCACGCCGACCACGCCGCGCGCGTGCTGGGGAGACTGCCGGACAGCTTCGCCATGGAAGTGGTGATGCGCATGCTGGGCATGGAAAGCGTACAGAAGGAAATCCTGGACGGCGTCGAGCGCACGCTGCGCTCCGAGTTCATGTCCAACCTGGCACGCAGCACGCGCCGGGACGCGCACGAGATGATGGCGGACATCTTCAACAACCTCGATCGCGCCGCGGAGACGCGCCTGCTTGCGGCGCTGGAGGAACGCAACCGCGAATCGGCCGAGCGGATCAAGGCGCTGATGTTCACCTTCGATGACCTGGCCCGGCTGACGCCGCAGGCCATGCAGACGCTGCTGCGCAATATCGCCCGCGAAAGCCTGCCGCTGGCGCTGAAGGGCGCCTCGGAGAAACTGCGTGGCCAGTTCTTCGCGAACATGAGCGAGCGGGCCGGCAAGATTCTGCGCGACGAGATCGAGGCGCTCGGTCCGGTGCGGCTGCGCGACGTGGACGAGGCGCAGGCCACCATCGTCACCGTGGCGAAAGAGCTGGCCGCGCAAGGCGAGATCGAGATCGGCGAAGGCAAGGAAGAGGAGCTGGTGTACTGACATGCTCCATCGCGCTTGGCACCCTGGCGGCGTCCGCACGCCGCGCGATCGTCTGCCGGACGCGGCCGGGACGCTCGCCTCGCCGCTGTCGTCGTTCGGCGTGCTGTTCGCCGACGATTTCGAGCAACCAGCCGCCGACACGGGCGGCACGGACGGGACGACCCCGCCGCCGGTGGCCGAGTCGCCGCCTCCGGCCCCGTCGATGTTCACCAGCGCCGAGCTGCTGGCGGCGAGGCAGGAGGGTGTCGCGGAAGGCCAGTGCAAGGCGCTGGCGCAATTCCGCGCCGAGGGCGACGAGCTGTGCCAGCAGGTGCTCGGCACGATTGCCGAACGCCTTGCCGAAGCTAGGCAGGAATCGGTCCGCCTCGCCGAGGACGCGGCCGCCGCTTTGGCGCGTCTGCTGATGCAGACGCTGCGCACGCTGCTGCCGGCGACGACGCAACGCTGCGGCGAGAACGAGGTACGGGCGCTGACGCGCGCCATCCTGCCCGGACTCGCCCAGGAGCCGCACGTGCAAATCCGCCTGTCGCCGCTGCTCGCGCCGGCGATCGAGGCGGAACTGGCCGCGCTGGAAGCCGACGCGCGGGCGCGCATCGTGCTGGCGCCAACCGAGACCATTCCGCCGGGGGACGCACGCATCATCTGGCAGGACGGCTGCGCCAGCCGGGACACCGCCGCGATCTGGAGCGCCGTGGCCGAGGTGCTGGCCCCGCTCGGCCTGTTCGACACGGATTGTCCGCCAGCAACACCGACGCAACTGTGAGGCCATCATGCCTGACGAAATGCAACTCGCCGACCTCGGCGAACCGGCGGCCGCACTGGCGGCGGAAGCCAAGGGACCGCACACCGCGAGCGAGCTGGAGGCGGTCTATGACATCCCGGTGTCGGTCACCGCCGTGCTCGGCAAGGCCACCATGCAGGTGAGCCAATTGCTGAAGCTCGGCCGCGGCGCCGTGGTCGAGCTGGACCGCAAACTCGGCGAGGCGATCGATATCTACGTGAACAACCGCCTGGTCGCGCGCGGCGAGGTGGTGATGGTGGACGATACCCGGCTCGGCGTGACCATGACCGAGATCGTCAAGGCCGACCGGGCGGGATGACGCGCGCGGGAAAGTCATCATGCGCGTGCTGATCATCGGTTCGCTGTCCGCGGAACTGGGCCAGGCCGCCCGCATGGCGATGGCGCGCGGCGCCCGGCTCAACCACGCCGGCGACTGTGAGAGCGGGTTGGCGCTGCTGCGCAGCGATGCGCACGTGGACCTGGTGCTGTGCGACCTCGCCTATGACATCGGCGGGCTGGTGCGCGCGCTCGCCGCCGAGCGCATCGTCGTTCCGGTGGTCGCCTGCGGGGTGCGGACCACGGCGGAGGCCGCCGCACAGGCCATCCGCGACGGCGCCCGCGAGTTCCTGCCGCTGCCGCCCGATCCCGAGCTGATCGCCGCCATCCTCGACGCTGCCGCGGCCGACGGCCACGCGCTGATCGTGCGCGACCCGGTGATGGCGGCAACGCTGCGCCGGGCCGACCAGGTCGCCATGGCGGAAGCCTCGGTGCTGATCACGGGCGAGAGCGGCACCGGCAAGGAGGTACTGGCGCAGTACATCCACCGCCACTCCCGCCGCGCCGCCGGGCCGTTCGTCGCCCTCAACTGTGCCGCGATCCCGGAGAACCTGCTGGAAAGCGAATTGTTCGGGCACGAGCGCGGCGCCTTTAGCGGCGCCATCGCCCGGCGCATCGGCAAGTTCGAGGCGGCCGACAGCGGCACGCTGCTGCTCGACGAGATCAGCGAGATGGACGTTCGCCTACAGGCGAAGCTGCTGCGTACGCTGCAGGAACGCGAGATCGACCGGCTTGGCGGCAGCGGGCCGGTGAAGGTGAACGTGCGCATCCTCGCCACCACCAACCGCGATCTGCCGGCCGAGGTGGCGCGCGGCGGCTTCCGCGAGGATCTGTATTTCCGCCTCAACGTGGTGACGCTGCGCATCCCGCCGCTGCGCGAGCGACGCGGCGACATCGCCCCGCTGGCCGAGCACTTCGCCCAACGCTACGCCGAGGTGAACGGCCTGCCGGCACGCCCGCTGACCGCGGCGGCGCTGCAGCGCCTCGCCGTGCATGCCTGGCGCGGCAACGTGCGCGAACTGGAAAACACCATCCATCGCGCCGTTCTGCTGGCCGAGGGCGACGCCATCGACGTCGACGCCATCGAGCTGACGCCGGGCGCGGCGGTGTCCCACGTCGAGCCGGCGACGGCCGGGGCGGACGGCGTCGCGGCGCTGGTCGGACGGCGCATGGACGACGTCGAGCGCGACCTGATCCTGCAGACGCTGGCCCACACGCTGGGCAACCGGACGCACGCGGCGACGATCCTCGGCATCTCCATCCGGGCGCTGCGCAACAAGCTGCACGACTATGCGGCGCAGGGCGCGCTGGTGCCGCCGCCGGCCAGCGGCATGGCGGCCTGAGAGCCATGGCAGCATTCGCCGGCCTGCTGCCGCTGTCCACGGAACGCCTGCGGGCCTACGCGCCCGGCACCGATGTCGGCCTGGCGCTCGGCGTGGTGGCGTTGCTGTCGGTGCTGATCCTGCCGCTGCCGACGCTGGTGCTGGACCTCGGCCTCGCCACGTCGATTACCACCGCGGTGCTGGTGCTGATGGTGGCGATGTTCCTGAACCGGCCGCTCGACTTCACCAGCTTCCCGACACTGCTGCTGCTGACCACGCTGCTTCGCCTGTCGCTGAACGTCGCCACCACGCGGCTGATCCTCTCGCACGGCAACGAAGGACCGACCGCCGCCGGCCACGTGGTCGCCGCGTTCGGCGGCTTCCTGATGGGCGGCGACGTGGTGATCGGGCTGATTCTGTTCTCGATCCTGCTGGTGGTGAACTTCATGGTCATCACCAAGGGTTCGGGGCGCATCGCCGAGGTGGCGGCGCGCTTCAGCCTGGACGCCATGCCCGGCAAGCAGATGGCGATCGACGCCGAGCTGTCCGCCGGCAGCATCGACGAGAAGACGGCGCGGCTCAGACGGCGCGAACTGGAGCAGGAGAGCGGCTTTTACGGCGCCATGGACGGTGCCGCCAAGTTCGTCCGCGGCGACGCCATCGCCGCGCTGATCATCACCAGCATCAACATCGTCGGCGGTCTGGCGATCGGGCTGATGCGGCACGGCATGGCGTTCGCCGACGCCGCCGGCACCTACACCACGCTCACGGTCGGCGATGGCCTGGTGAGCCAGATCCCGGCGCTGCTGGTGTCCACGGCCGCGGGCATCGTGGTCACCAAGGGCAGCACGGAGGGCAGCGCGGATACGGTGCTGCTGCGCCAGCTTGGCGGCAGCACCAAGCCGTTGGCGATGACGGCCGGCGCCGCCGGCTTACTGGCGCTGATGCCCGGGCTGCCGACTCTGCCGTTCCTGGCGCTGGCCGGGCTGGCCGGCGGCGGGGCGTTGCTGCGCGCGCGCCATCCGGCGCTGGAGGCCGCAGCCGCGCCGGCCGCTCCCCCCGTCCCCGCCGAGCCGCCGATCGCCGAGTCGCTGCGCATGGACACGATCCGCCTGGAGCTGGGCTACGGCCTGCTCGCCCTGGCGGGTGGCGAGACCCCGCGACTGACCGAACAAATCAAGAGCCTGCGCCGCTCGATCGCCCAGGAGATGGGCTTCGTGCTGCCGCCGGTGCGCATCCAGGACAACATGCAACTGCCGCCGGACGCCTACTCGGTGCGCGTCAAGGAGATCGAGGCGGGACGCGGCGAGCTTCGCCCCAACAAGGTGCTTGCCATGGACCCGAAGGGCGGCACGCCGAAACTGCCCGGCGAGGCGACGAAGGAGCCGGCGTTCGGCCTGCCGGCCCTATGGATCGACCCGGCGACCAAGGAAGAGGCGCTGTTCCGCGGCTGTACCGTCGTCGATCCGCCCAGTGTGCTGACCACGCATCTGACCGAGATCGTCAAGCAGGTCATGCCCGAACTGCTTTCCTACGCCGATACGCAGAAGCTGCTCGACGAGCTGCCGCGCGAGCAGCAGAAGCTCGTCTCCGACCTCATCCCGTCGCAGATCTCGCTGGGTGGGGTGCAGCGGGTGCTGCAGACGCTGCTGGCCGAGCGCGTCTCCATCCGCGACCTGCCGACCATCCTGGAAGGCATCCACGAGGCGTGCGCGGCGCAGAGCCGGGGGCTGCACAGCATCGTCGGGCACGTGCGCGCCCGCCTCGCCCGGCAGATCAGCGACAGCCATCTTGGCCCGGGCGGCTACCTGCCGTTGGTGACTTTGTCGCCGGACTGGGAGAGCACCTTTGCCGAGTCGCTGGCCGGCCCGCCGGAAGACCGTCAGCTCGCCATGCCGCCGTCGAAGCTCACGGAGTTCATGCAGCGCCTGCGCGCGGCCTTCGACGCCGCCGCGCAGGCGGGAGAGGCCCCCGTGCTGCTGACCAGCGGCGCTATCCGCATGCACGTGCGCGCCATCGTCGAGCGCATCCGGCCGACCACGCCGGTGCTGGCGCAGGCCGAAATCTCTCCGCGCGTGCGCATCCGCACCGTCGGTACCATCTGATGCCGCCGACCCGCCGTACCGTGTCCCGTGCGGGGCCGCGATGCGGCTGAAGCTGTACCGCGCGCGCGCCATGCGCGAGGCGATGGAACAGGTTCGCCGGGAACTTGGCGACGATGCGCTGATTGTCGACACACGGCGCATCGTCGGCGGGGTGGAGATCACCGTGGCGATCGAGCCCGAGGCGGTACTCTCCGAGCCGCCCTTCCCGTCGCCATCCCCGTCGCCCCCGAGTGACCCCGAACGGCTGGCCGCGCTCAGCTACCACGCGGTACCTACCGCCCTTGCCGCGCGGCTGCAGGCCGGACCGTTGGCGTTCGCGCTCTCGGCGGCGCTGCACTTCGCCGGCCTGCCGCTCT
>Ga0224531_1001265_pt1 | contig 11284 bp, 9 predicted proteins | sample CBST100metaG_FD_179876 | JGI IMG/M metagenome (GOLD analysis project Ga0224531, IMG submission 179876) | Peat soil microbial communities from Stordalen Mire, Sweden - C.B.S.T100 | ecosystem: Environmental > Terrestrial > Soil > Wetlands > Peat | place: Sweden: Norrbotten County, Stordalen Mire... | reverse complement strand
ATGCTCCTCTGGGCGCGCTCCCAGGGCGCGCAGTACTGGATCGGCAATCGGCCCACCCCCGACTCCATCCTCATCTACTCCGTCAACCAGAGGTTCGCCACTTGGTCCCTCCGTCCCGCGCTCTACGCCACCACCACCCACATCGAACTCTGGAAGCTTCCCACCTCCCCCGCGCCGACCCAGTAAACAAAGGCCTCACGCGTACCGCAGAGCAGTCAAGGCACAGAAAAGCCCGGCAAACAGCCGGGCCTTCCCTTTTAATAACCGTCAACCAACAACCTACGTCGTAACGTCCACCCCGCGCCAGAACGCCACATGGTGTTTCACGCTGCGCGCCGCAGGCGCCGGATCGGGGTAGTACCACGCCGCATCCGGGTTCTCCTGTCCATCCACCACCAGCGTGTAGTATCGCGCCTGCCCCCAGGTGTTGCTCGATGTCGTCGAACTGGCCCGGAAAAACTCCCGGTTCATCGATTCGTCAGGAAAGTAAACAACTCCCTCAACCGTCTCAACCGTCTCGCTTTCGGCGAGGGTCTGACCATTCCACACTGCCTTAGCCATAGACTAATCCCGCGTTCTTTCAATAAGCTACCGGTGCCACACGCACAAATGCGGGGCTGTGACGCGGAATCCATGACTCCGAACGTCCCCTCGCATTTGTAGCAGAAATGTAACATAAATGGAAATGGCCCTCTCCGCACGGGATAGCCGGGGACCCTGCCCATCGGGCAGGATCTACCCCTTTTTCAGTCCCTTCTGGATCGCATCCGAACCAGTTTAGCTGGCGGCCTTGGCCGGTCCGAATTTCATCAGAAACATCTCGTGGAGCGCCTTTGCCCCCGGGTACTTGGCGATCATGGCGGCCGTGTGCCTCATGAACGGGCTGCCGGACTCCTTCTCCGTCTCGGCGTGGAAGTGATGGAACTTGGCATAGATCAGAATGCCCTCGGTACTGGTGTCCAGGAACAAATCCGGATCGACCGCCCCGTGCATTACCAAGGACGCAGCCATCTCCCAGTAGCTGAGTGCCTGACGCCAGTACACATTCTCTTTCGCCTTCACGTCCCGCGAAACTGCGCGTAACTGCTCCAGGGTCTTCGGCTGGAACTCGAAGACCATAAAATGACGCGCCTTGCGCAACGTCTCCTCGCGCCGTAGCTCGTAAAGCCGCATCACCACCTCTGCATCTACAGTTGTCGCCATTTAGTATCTCTCCTCTTTCGGATTGCCGGTCAAGCCACGCTCTCCACCACCGCCCGCGTCTTCTCCGGATCAGGCATCTCCAGCACCGGAACCGCCGCCGGAGGCCCAATCTTCTTCTCGAACCCGCACTCCGCCGTCTTCGGCTCTTCCACCTTCGCGCCCTTCTTCGGCCGCCGCTTGGGCAGCATTTCGCGGTTGTTCGGGCACACCAGGAACGTCCCCTTCGCGTTCGACAACTCCAGCAGGTACGCGCTGTCGCACTTCGGGCACACCTCATTGATCATCTTCTGGTTGCTCGAAAAATCGCACTTCGGATAGTTCACGCACCCATAGAACGTATCGCCCCGCTTCGTCTTGCGCACCGCAACGTCGCCGCCACACTTCGGGCACGGCACCTCTAGCAGCTCCTGCTTCACGTACTTGCACTTGGGATAGCCGCTGCACGCAATGAACTCGCCGTACTGTCCGTCGCGCTGTAGCAACGGCTTGCCGCACTGCGGACACATCTCATCCAGCACCACCGGCGGCTTCTGCTGCACCTTCTGAGTCAGCTTGCGGATGGTCTTGCAAGGCGGGTCTTCCGAGTAGCCAGGGCAGCTCATGAACGGCCCCCACGGTCCATTGCGCAGCACCATCACCCGCCCGCAGTTGTCGCAGAATTCCTCCTCCGGCACCTCATCCGACCCCGGCGCGCTCAGGTCCGGCTTGGCCGCGAAGTTCTCCTTGGTGAAGTCGCAGCTCACCTGCTCCACCGTCACCTTCTTGCCCGCGCCCTGCGCCAGCTCGATGGCCTTCGCCATCTCACTCGCGTCCCCAACCTCCTGCGAGAACTCAGTCACATGCCCATTCGCCGCCTTCACCGTCATGGGGAACTTCAGCGCCGTCACAATCTTCTTCGTCACCGCCTTCGCGTCCTTCTTCCACGGCCCGGCGGACACTGTAATCGGCTTCAGCCGGCTGAAGTTCGAGCAGGAGTAGAAACTCCCGAACTTGCCCCACTTCAAATACAGCGGGCTTCCGCACTTGTCGCAGATCTCCTTGGTCGCATGTTCCATGCGTTTGATGTCTTCCATCTCCCTGGCCGCAACCACTAGTTCCTCTTCAAAGTGGTCATAGAATCCATTGAGCAGATCGGTCCATTTTTCCTGTCCATCTTCCACCGCATCCAGTTCGCTCTCCAGCTTCGCCGTATACAGCAGATCGAAGATGTACGGAAAGTTCTTCACCAGCAACCCCGTCACCACGGTGCCAATCTCAGTCGGCACAAACTTCTTGGCGATCTTCTTCACATAGTCGCGGTCTTGGATCGTATTAATGATCGACGCATACGTCGAAGGCCGCCCGATCCCGCGCTCCTCCAGCGTCTTCACCAAACTCGCTTCGTTGAACCGCGGCGGCGGCTGGGTAAACCTCTGCTCGCTCCCCACCGCAATCTTCTCCAGCGTCTGCGCCGCCGTCAGCCCCGGCAGGATCGTGTCCTCCGATCCGCCCTCCCACACCTTCAAAAATCCGTCGAACTTCAGCACGCTTCCCGTCACGCGGAAGTCGTAGGTCCTGTCCGCGGCCTTCGCCGCAATATCCACCGTCGTCTGGTCGAAGATCGCCGGAGTCATCTGGCTCGACACAAACTTCTGCCAGACGAGCTTGTACAGCTTGTACTGTTCTTCGCTCAGCGAAGCGCGAATCGACTCCGGAGTAAAGTCCACCCGCGTCGGCCGGATCGCCTCGTGCGCGTCCTGCGCCTGCGCCTGCCGCTTGCCTGCAAACTCATTCGGTTTAGATGGCAGATAATCCTTGCCCAGCCTCCCGATAAACTCTCGCGCCTCCGCAATCGCATCCGGCGACACGCGCGTCGAGTCGGTCCTCATATACGTAATCAGCCCGACCGTTCCTTCCTTGCCGATCTCCACGCCCTCATACAACCGCTGCGCCACGCCCATCGTCCGCCGCACGTTGAAGCCCAGCTTGCTCGCTGCGTCCTGTTGCAGCTTGCTGGTGATATACGGCGCCGTTGGATTCGTTCGCCGCTCCTTCTTCTCCACCCCGCGCACACTCCACTTGGCCGTCTCCAACTCAGCCAGGACCTCCTCGACAGCCTCCCCGTCTGGCAGCGCACTTGAGATGAACTGCTCTTTCCCCTCCTTGTCCACGCCGTTCGAGACCCGCGCCGCAACCCCATCCACGCCGGCAAACTTCGCCGTAAATTCTTCGCTCCGCGCCGTCTTCAGCTTCGCGTCGATATTCCAGTACTCCACCGGCTTGAACTCGTTGATCTCCTGCTCGCGCTCCACAATCAGCCGCAGCGCCACCGTCTGCACCCGTCCCGCGCTCAGCCCGCGCCGGACTTTATCCCACAACAACGGCGAGATTTGGTAGCCCACCAGCCGGTCCAGCACCCGCCGCGTCTGCTGCGAGTCCACCAGGTTCTCGTCGATGTCCCTCGAGTGCGCAAACGCCGCCTTCACCGCCTTCTGCGTAATCTCGTTGAACGTCACCCGCCGCAGCTTGCTCTTGTCCTTCATCACCGGCAGCAACTGCATCGCCAGGTGCGCCGCAATCGCCTCGCCCTCGCGGTCCGGGTCAGGCGCAAGATATACAAAGTCCGCCTTCGCAGCCAGCTTCTTCAGCCGCTCCACCACTTTCTCTTTCCCCGGAGACACAATCAGCGTCGGCTCGAACGTCCGCCGTTCCAGATCCACCCCAATGTCGTTCTTCGGCAGGTCCATGATGTGACCGATCGAGGCCTCCACCACATACTCATTGCCCAGATATTTATTGATCGTCTTCGCCTTCGCCGGCGATTCCACGATCACAAGTGACTTTGCCATTCGTCCCCTTCAATTCAAATTCCGATTGCCACGCGGCAATCCTCGTCTTCGTCCACCGTTCCACTAGCGAACCTAACACGGAACCGCAAAAAGATGCGGACCCACCCGCCCCGGCAAAAACTCCGGCGCCAGTCGAGAATCTACACCCATAGACTCCCCCACCACAAATCCGTACTCTCCCACATAAGCAAAAATGTGTCATCCTGAGCGGAGCCTCTCGCAGTTTCATCGCGAGAGGCGCAGTCGAAGGACCCCGACGAATCTAGACCCACCACAACCGCCCGAATCTTTCTCCCAACAACGCCACCGTTGTCCGCTCAATCCGCGCAAATCCGCGCTCCACTTCGCCTCAGAAGCACCGCACATAATTCTTCCCCGGCATCTGTTTCACCCGTCCGCGCATCTCCAGCTCGAACAGCGCCGTAAATATCTCCGCCGACCCCAGCGTTCCTTCCAGCCCTTCGATCAGCTCGTCCAGTTGCACCGACTCATCGCGCCGCAGCTTCTCCAGCACCACCCGTTCAGCCTCCGGCATCGGCTTCTCGTCTTCAAATAGAGATGCGCTCCCGCCCGCCTTCGATTCAATCTGCCCCGCCGCCTCCATCTCCTCTTCCAGTTGCAACTGTATCTGCGATGGCAGGTCCTCCCAGATGTCCTCCCATGTCGCGGTCAGCTTCGCGCCCTGCTTGATCAGCGTATTCGGCCCCCACGCAATCTTGTTGGTCACATTGCCCGGCACCGCGAACACATCCCTGTTCTGCTCCATCGCGCAGCGCGCCGTAATCCGCGTGCCGCTGTACTCGCCGCCCTCCACCACCAGCACGCCTACGCTCATCCCGCTCAAAATTCTGTTGCGCAGAGGAAAGTTCTGCGGCGCGGGAAACGTCCCCAACGGAAGCTCGCTCACAATCGTCCCGCCGCTCGCCACAATCCGCTCCGCCAGTTTCTTGTTCTCCTTGGGATACACCACATCGATCCCCGTCCCCCAAACCGCCACCGTCTTTCCGCCCGCATCCAGCGCGCCCTTGTGCGCTGCCGAGTCCACGCCCCTCGCCATTCCGCTCAGGATCGTCATCCGCCGGTTCGCCAGGTCGCGCGACAGCATCTCCGCCATCCCCAACCCATACGGAGTAGGATGCCGCGTTCCCACCACCGCAATCCCCGGCCGATCCAGCAGCTTCGCGTCTCCGCGCACCCACAGCACCGCCGGCGGATCGTAGATCTGCAACAGCCTTCCCGGATAAGCCTCATCCTCGCGTGTCAGAAAAAATCCACCCGCCTCCGCAACCCGCTCCACCTCTTTCTCCGCCGCCGCCCGCGCCCGCCCGTCGGCCACAAACTGCGCCGCCTTGGCCGGCATCCCCGCCGCCTCCAGTTCGGTCAGCGAAGCCTCAAACACCCGCTCCGCCCCGCGGAAAGCACGCGCCTCCCCACCAGAACCATCCGCTCCCAGCCGCTCCATCGCCCGCCCGATCCGTGTCGGCCCCATCTCCGGCGTCAGAGCCAGCGCCATCCACCCCAGCCGCCCTACCTCATCCCTCTTCAGCGCATCCCGCCCTGCGTCGCCGTTCGTCGTCATCTCGCTCCGTCAAATCACTCGCAGACAAATCCTACATTCGCAGGAGCCTAACACGAAACCCTCCTTTTCCCACTTTGCATTCTGGGAAGCCTACGAATCGTCATTCTGGCGAAGCCAGAATCTCTGTATTGCGTCGTTGCCTGTTCTTGCTTTTCAACTTGGCGAAAACCACCCCTCCCTCCCGCGCAGCGCATAAACTAATCTCTTGCCCCACTCCGCTCCATCCCGCCTGCGCGTCGCCGCCATCGACTTCCTCAACCCCGCGCCCCTCATGTGGGACTTCGACCACCCCCCGCTCGCCTCCGCCCTCGCCGGCCACTACCAGGTCCACTCCACCCAACCCTCCCTCTGCGCCGAAGAACTCCTCGCCGGCCGCGCCGACCTCGGCCTCATCCCCATCGCCGCCCTCACCCCCGAGCTAGCCATCGTCCCCGGCTGCACCATCGCATCCGTCGACCGCGTCCGCTCCATCCAGCTCATCGTTAAGCTAGACCCTCGCCGCAGTGAAACTACTGTTTGTCATTCCGAGCGCAACCCTCTTGAGAATTGTCATTCTGAGCGTAGCGAAGAATCCCCGCATTCTGCGCACAGTGCCACAGACTCCAACCCCGCAGCCATCGACCGCGCCCTCGCCCGCGTCCGCACCATCGCCGCCGACACCGCATCCCGCAGCTCGCTAGCCTACGCCCAAATCCTCTTCCGCAGATTCATCGCCACCAACCCCACATTCCTCCCCGCGCCCGCCGACCCCATCGCCATGCTCACCCACGCCGACGCCGCCCTGCTCATCGGCGACCCCGCGCTCCTTGCCCTGGAAGCCCGCGCCCGCATCGAGTCCGATCCTGACATTGGCCCATGCCTCTGGCTGGATGTAGCCCACGAATGGATCGCCCGCACCCACTTACCTTGGGTCGCCGCCGTCTGGGCCGTCCGCCCCCAGGCCCTCGCCGCCGCATCCATCACAGCGGCCCAGCTCACAGCCGACCTTCAGATCTCCCGCGACCATGGCCTCGCCCACATTGAGCAGCTAGTCGAAGAGTGGACGCCCCGCATCGCCATCCCTCCCGCGACGATCCGCCACTATCTCACTCACCACATCCATTACACCCTTGACCCCACCTGCATCGAGGCCATCGCGCTCTTCCGCCGCTACGCCACCGAAGTCGACGCGCTACCGCCCCTCCCCAACCTCCGCTATGTCTAATCTTATGGAACGCGATAGATCACCGGCCCACCCAGAAAGTCCGTACCTTGTCCCACCGCCTCGCCCACCAATCCTCCCAGCAGTCCAAATACAAACTGAAGTAGCCCAGGGTCCTCCGCGCGTGTCGCCTGATTCTCCAGTCCATACCCCGCACCGATGCCAGCGCCCACACCGATCCCCGCACCAACAACGCCTGAGAGCAGCCTCCTGGTCAACCGCACCTCCCGCACCCGATCGCGCCGAAAAACCATTTTGTTGGTCACCGGAATAAACAGCACCCTACGCGAGACGGAGCAGCTCAGCTCCGTCTCGTTAGCTTGCTCCATCGCACATGCGATTCCTCGCCCACTCTCCGCCCGCACACGGATCGAAGTCCCAGGATCGATCGCCTTCACCCGCTCCCAGTTCGATCCCGCCTGCCCGCAGGCATACTCCGTCCACGCCATCGCAGCAATCAACAGAACCCACGCACAGAGCCTGCCCATCTCCGTTCCCTGTCCCTTTCAGCCCCGGAACCGGCGCGAACATCTTACTTCAGCTTTTCAAATCTCCCACTGCAATAGCGTAGCCGCCACGGTAAATCCAGCGCCTGCGCTAGCCAGCAGAACCAGGTCGCCCTTCTTCAGGCGGCCCTCCTCCATCGCCGTCTGCATTGCCATCGGGATGGTTGCCGCCGTCGTATTGCCAAAGCGGTCGATGTTGATAATCACCCGCTCCAACGGCAGTCCCAGCCGCTCCGCCGTCGACAGGATGATCCGCTTGTTCGCCTGGTGCGGAATGAAGCAATCGACATCCTTGCCGGTCAATCCGTTATTTGCCAGCACCGTCTCGGTCGCCTCCGCCATCTTGCGCACCGCGAACTTATACACTGCGGGCCCGTCCTGGTGGACGTAGTGCATCTTCTTCGCCACCGTCTCCGCCGACGGAGGGTTCAGGCTCCCTCCTCCCGGCATGTACAGCGATCGCGCGCCCGCCCCATCGATCTCGTGCCAATAGTCGATCATTCCCACCTCGCCTGCCGCGCACGGCTCCAGCAGCACCGCGCCCGCGCCGTCGCCGAAGATCACGCACGTCGCCCGGTCCGTATAGTCGATGATCGAGCTCATCGTGTCCGCGCCAACCACCATCACCTTCTTGTGCGCGCCCGTCTCCACCAGCTTCGCGCCCACCTGCAGCGCGTAGGGGAACCCCGAGCACGCCGCCGACAGGTCGAATCCCCACGCCCCCTTCGCTCCAATCTTCTCCTGAATCAGGCACGCCGTCGCCGGGAACAGCATGTCCGGCGTCACCGTCGCCACCACGATCACCTCAACCTCGCTCGCCTGGATTCCACGCGCCGCCAGGCACCGCCGCGCCGCCTCCGCGCCGAGGTCGCTCGACGCCACCCCCTTGTCCACGATGTGCCGTTCGTGAATCCCTGTCCGTTCCGTGATCCACTGGTCGCTAGTCGCCACCATCTTCTCCAGGTCGGCATTGGTCAGCAGCCGCGGCGGAACATACGTCCCCACCGAGCTGATCTTCACCCTCACGCTCTCGTGCGCCTTCAACGTCAGACTCAATCCATCACCTCGCTGTCTCGACTCTTCCAACCCGATCCCGAATCATTCTCGCCGACCCGCGCCCCAAGAACAAGTCCCACCCTACGCAATCGTGTCGTTGTTTGTTCTTGCCGTCATCCTGAGCGTAGCGAAGGACCCCTGTATTTCGTCGTTGCCTGTTCTTGCTTGTCATTCTGGCGTAGCCCTGTTGAGAATTGTCATTCTGAGCGCAGTGAAGAATCCCCGCATTTCGTCTTTGTCTGTTTTTGCTTGTCATTCCGCAGCATAGCGGAGGAATTTGCTTCTTCCTTTGCCGTTGTTTGTTCTTGCCACGATTCACAGCCGCAAGCAACCCCTCGCGCACCTCGCGCCAAACCACGCTCAAATTGTTCAAGGGGGACAATCCCGGTCAGTCAGCCGTCACTTACCACTGACCACTGGCCACTTACCACTGTATTAAAAAGTACCGGGCGACCTACTGCGCCCGTAATTACCCGTTGCCGTTGCTTCCTTCCGGACCTGGCGGGGTTGGCGGGATTACGTCGCGTAGGGCCCGGCACACCCCAAGTCTACCATCCTCCCTGGATCTGCATCCAACCCCTCAGGCCCTTGATCCGGTCGCTACAAAATCCTCTCTTGAACGGAGTCTTCCATGCTTATTCCAATTCTTCTCATCCTCCTGATCTTCGGCTTCGGCTTTGGCGGCTACCGCATGGGCCCGGGCCTCGGCTACTACGGCGGAGGCGGCCTCTCGCTCGTCCTCCTCATCGTGCTCATCGTCCTCCTCCTGCGCTGACCCGCCGGGTACTCTCCCCAAGTAAACCGTCATCCCGACCGCAGCCGCTCGCAGTTTCATCGTGAGCGGCGTAGCGGAGGGACCCCCGCATTTCGTCGTTGCATGTTCTTGTTTGTCATTCCGTAGCGTAGCGGAGAAATCTGCTTCTTCTCTTACCCTTGCCTGTTCTTGCCCCCACCACCTCCCGCACAGTACCCTCATCCTCATGCCACGCATCGCTCTCGCCGCGCTCATTTTCCTCGTCGCACCTGTCGCATTCACCCAGCCACCCGCCGCGCCCGCACCGCAGACTGCGCCATTGGCCACGCCACAGTCTGTAGATAAAGTAGCCAAGCCCATCGAGTTCGATGTCGTGTCAATCAAGCAAAATAAAACCGATAGCGGAGGCGGCTCAGGCCGGACAACGCCCGACGGCGACACCAATATCAATACGCTCTTGGCGTACCAGATCGGCCCCGTCTACGGCGTCGAGTACGACAACATCTACGGGCTGCCCGACTGGGCGCAGAACAACCGCTACGACATCCAAACCAAAGTCGCCGCGGAAGACATTGAAGCCTACCGCAAGCTCCACAGCGCCGAAAGACACCGAATGATGCAGGCCGTCTTCGAAGACCGCCTCAAGCTCAAAGTCCACTTCGGCACCAAGGAAGTCCCCATGTACCAGCTAGTCATCGCCAAAGGAAGCCCCAAGCTCCACGAGTCCAAGCCCGGCGATACCTATGCCAACGGCATCAAAGCCCCCGACGGAACCCCCATCGGTGGCGCAGGTGCAATGATGGGCCGTGGCCTCTACACCGGCCAGCAGGTCACGGTCTCCGCACTGCTCAACTGGCTCAAAGGTGTAACCGGTCGCCCCGTCGTCGACAAAACAGGCCTCACCGGCAAGTACGACATCTCTCTGCACTGGGCGCCAGACCCTGGCCCCACCTCGCCCGACTCCGCGTCGCCCGACGACAGCGGTCCCTCCATCTTCACCGCCCTCGAAGAACAACTCGGCCTCAAACTCGAACCCAGCAAAGGAACCGTTGCCACTCTCATCATCGACCACATCGAGCCACCCTCGCCAAACTAAAGCGACGCATTTGTCAGCATCGGGTGCCCCATCTTCGCCGCAGTCTCATCGCGGCTAAGGTGGGGTTCCGAGTTTGCCCCACCCACCCCCCGCGCAGTACTCTCATCCTCATGCCGCGCCTCTCTCTCCTCGCCCTCCTCCTCGCTCTCCCGCTCCACGCCGCCGATGTCCACGTCCGCGTCGATCCCTCCGCACCGCCCGCCACGCCCGGCAACGAGGACCGCACCGTCTTCCCCACCATCCAGAACGCCCTCGACCACCATCCCTTCGCCACGGACGGAGGCCGCGTCATCATCCAGATCGTCCCCGGCATCTATCGCGAGCGCGTCATCGTCACCCAGAACCACCCCAACATCACCCTCCTCGGCCTCGGCAAGCGGCCCGAAGACGTTGTCATCACCAACTCCCTCAACGCCAAGTCCGCTGGCGGCACCTTCTTCACCGAGACCCTCGAGATCAACGGCGCGAACTTCGAAGCCGACAACCTCACCATCGAGAACGCCGCCGGTAACACCGGTCAGGCCGTCGCCGTAGCCAACCGCAGCGACCGCTCCATCTTCAAGCACTGCCGCCTCCTCGGCCATCAGGACACGCTCTTCGCCGACTTCGGCCGCCAGTACTACCTCGACACCTACATTGAGGGCGGCGTCGACTACATCTTCGGCAACGCCGCCGCCGTCTTCGACCGCACCGAGCTTCACTCCAACGGTCCCGGCTTCGTCACCGCCCAGTCCCGCACCTCAGCCACTCAGCCCACCGGCTACGTCATCCTCAACTCCCGCATCACTAGCGGCCTCCAACCCTCCGCCCCGCCCATGGATCCCGCCACTCCCGGCGCCAGGTCTTCCGCCTCCGCGCACAACACCATCGGCCTCGGCCGTCCTTGGCGCGCCTACGCCCGCGTCGTCTACATCCACACCGAACTCCCCGCCGACCTCAACCCCATCGGCTGGAACAACTGGTCAAACCCCGCCAACGAATCCACCGCCTTCTTCGCCGAATCCAACTCCACCGGCCCCGGCGCTTCCCTCGCCACGCGCGTCCCCTGGTCCCACCATCTC
>Ga0224531_1001263_pt1 | contig 11288 bp, 10 predicted proteins | sample CBST100metaG_FD_179876 | JGI IMG/M metagenome (GOLD analysis project Ga0224531, IMG submission 179876) | Peat soil microbial communities from Stordalen Mire, Sweden - C.B.S.T100 | ecosystem: Environmental > Terrestrial > Soil > Wetlands > Peat | place: Sweden: Norrbotten County, Stordalen Mire... | reverse complement strand
ACCAAATGAGGCCACTCAAACCCCTCGTTTCAGCGTCTCTTTTCGACCACGGAGAGAAATCCCGCCGGAGAATTGCCGTGATCACTTTCTGTGCGTAAAAATACTGGCTTAATCAGAGGTTCCTTAGAGTGTGTTTCAATCCGCGCCCCGCACTTTCATACGGGGCGACGCAAATACGTGTAGGTCTGGAGGCTCGCGCATGTCGTTTCAATCCGCGCCCCGCACTTTCATACGGGGCGACGTAGAGTGATGGTCTTTGTTGTCTGGATGCTCGTGGTTTCAATCCGCGCCCCGCACTTTCATACGGGGCGACGTCCATTATTCGGACAAGTTGCAATAATTTGTTAGTTTCAATCCGCGCCCCGCACTTTCATACGGGGCGACGTCCATTATTCGGACAAGTTGCAATAATTTGTTAGTTTCAATCCGCGCCCCGCACTTTCATACGGGGCGACAAATGCGATGCTTGCAATCAGATGGTTCCACGCTGTTTCAATCCGCGCCCCGCACTTTCATACGGGGCGACTCTCGAATTGGACCCTTTGGGTTTAATCCTCACGTTTCAATCCGCGCCCCGCACTTTCATACGGGGCGACGTGGCGAGATTCGGGAAGGGGAAACAATGGCAAGGTTTCAATCCGCGCCCCGCACTTTCATACGGGGCGACGAGTTAGCGCAAGACGAGCCGAAAGAGCAATATGTAGTTTCAATCCGCGCCCCGCACTTTCATACGGGGCGACATGTAGTAGAGGGGAATAATCCTCATAGTATCAGGTTTCAATCCGCGCCCCGCACTTTCATACGGGGCGACCTCGAAGCGATCCATCAAATCATCGGAGCTATTGTCGTTTCAATCCGCGCCCCGCACTTTCATACGGGGCGACCGACGTAATGAACCGCTACGGGTACGACGAACAGGTTTCAATCCGCGCCCCGCACTTTCATACGGGGCGACGATAGCTAAAGTCGATCATTCTGCACCTCTTACAGTTTCAATCCGCGCCCCGCACTTTCATACGGGGCGACGGAATCCCGTCTGCCGGTCTCGCCGCTGGAACCGTGTTTCAATCCGCGCCCCGCACTTTCATACGGGGCGACGCTGACTCAAGATCGTTCCAGTCAGAAGCAGTACGTTTCAATCCGCGCCCCGCACTTTCATACGGGGCGACAGCATTATTTTGTGTTTATTTACACTATTGTGATGTTTCAATCCGCGCCCCGCACTTTCATACGGGGCGACATGCGCTGGTGGATTTCTGCTTCAACATCGGCGTGGTTTCAATCCGCGCCCCGCACTTTCATACGGGGCGACGGGCTCACGTTGCGCCGGCAGGCAGAGCTTGCGCGTTTCAATCCGCGCCCCGCACTTTCATACGGGGCGACGGATCATTACCTCTTTCCGTTTCGCAACAAAAAAGTTTCAATCCGCGCCCCGCACTTTCATACGGGGCGACATGCATGGGTTATCTTCCGTGCAACCGCAGTGCCGTTTCAATCCGCGCCCCGCACTTTCATACGGGGCGACGCATTGCAGTTGGAGCCCACGTTCCAATAGACCTGTTTCAATCCGCGCCCCGCACTTTCATACGGGGCGACGATTTTGAATGTTCCTTGTTGGATGATCTCCATGTTTCAATCCGCGCCCCGCACTTTCATACGGGGCGACTTGTTCCGTCGTCTCTAACAAAATGGATGTGAGCGTTTCAATCCGCGCCCCGCACTTTCATACGGGGCGACCTAAGAAACGAGAAACTTGCTTTGCGAGTTCATAGTTTCAATCCGCGCCCCGCACTTTCATACGGGGCGACACCTTTCCGGGCGATGCCCTGTTAAGCCTTGATGAGTTTCAATCCGCGCCCCGCACTTTCATACGGGGCGACATACGGCGCGTCAACCATTGCTTTTGAAAATCACTGTTTCAATCCGCGCCCCGCACTTTCATACGGGGCGACCCGGCACGGGCGGAAAGGCTGTCCACGGCCTTGTATAGTTTCAATCCGCGCCCCGCACTTTCATACGGGGCGACAATAATCTCCATGTTGTTCTGCCCATGACTGAATGTTTCAATCCGCGCCCCGCACTTTCATACGGGGCGACCGGTGCATTATTTACTTGACACCACGGGAAAGAAAGTTTCAATCCGCGCCCCGCACTTTCATACGGGGCGACGCCTTAAAGCCTATGCCCGGAATCAACAAGGATACGTTTCAATCCGCGCCCCGCACTTTCATACGGGGCGACGGTAATGCCGGGAAGCTTCTTACTCAGTGGGAAATTGTTTCAATCCGCGCCCCGCACTTTCATACGGGGCGACCGCCGAAACAGTGGATGACGCGCTGAAAGCGATGTTTCAATCCGCGCCCCGCACTTTCATACGGGGCGACCCATTCCGCATAGGTCATTTCGCGCCCGCTTTCTGTTTCAATCCGCGCCCCGCACTTTCATACGGGGCGACTCGACGATACGGATTGGGCTGCGGAGCAAGTAGGTTTCAATCCGCGCCCCGCACTTTCATACGGGGCGACGCGCGTGTTCAAAAATTGGATTACCACCGTCCTGGTTTCAATCCGCGCCCCGCACTTTCATACGGGGCGACTGCGACCGCTGTAAACGACACAGCCGCAAGAAGTTAGTATACTGTTTCCGCCAATCAGACGATTTTTACCCGTCCGGGCAGAATTTATTCCGGGAAAAGAGCGGGATGCTGCTGCAAATACAAGCATATTGGCGCACCGCGAAACTACGGGGTTTAGGACGACACTTGGGGTTCGCGGAAGAGAGATCATAAGATCAGCGGCTCAGTCAAATCGAGTGGTTTGGGGACGCCATGGTGCTCCGTTTTCTCGGCTGCCGTCGCGTCCAGAAAATAAAACCGTAGAGAATCTTCTCCCGGTTCATATTCGGTCAACAGCCGGTCTCGCAACAAGACCCATTCGGTCTGTCCGACACGGCATTCGAAGACCGATTTCTGGGCACGCACGCCATAGTCGGAGCAGGCGCGCGCCACACGGCGAAGACGCCGCCGTCCGGCGGCCTCCGCTGTAGATACATCATAAGTTACCAGGACAAACATTGCACGGCCTTTCTAACTATCCTTACTTGGGTACAAGTGGCAGATAGTCCGGCAAGTCTCCGCGTAAATGACGCGCAAGAATGCGCGCCTGTATAAATGGCATTTGGGCAAGACGAAGGTTCTGTTCCAGAACCGGATGGTCGAGATTGTCCTGCTTGCGTTCCTGATAGGCGCGGATGACTTGTTTGCGTCCGGCTTCAGAAAATTCCACAGCTCCGCCCTCGCGCACGACAAAGTCCGAGGCGGAAATCTGGCGGCGATTGACGAGCGTGATCGCCAATCTGTCCGCCAGCCAGGGACGAAATTCTTCCATCAGGTCCAGCGCCAGTGAGGGACGATTCGGCCTGTCCGTGTGCAGGAATCCAACGAACGGATCAAGCCCCGCCGCGGTCAGTGCCGCCACGCAATCGTGCTGCACCAGCGCATATAGGAAGGAAAGCAGGCAATTAATGCGGTCACGGGGAGGACGGCGGCTGCGCTTGATGAATTGAAAATTTTCGCGCTGCTGTTTCAGCATAAAAGTAAAAACAGAAAAATACTGTTGCGCCGCCAGCCCTTCGGCTCCGCGCAACGCATCCAGATCGGTACTGGCCAGATCGAGATCAGCCAATCCATGTATCTGACTTGCAAGCGCGTCGGTCACGGTTTGCAACTGGCGCAATTCGCCGTCATCATCGTTCTCTCGCGCGGCGCGCAAAAGGCTGTTACGCGCATTCTGGATTTTGCCCGCGATAATCTGGCGTGCGATGGCGGCACAGCGGAGTGGATCGTCGGCGGCGCGGAATTGCGCGCGGCGCAGAGTTACGCTGGTATCGGCTATGCCTATCATGCGGGCCTGAAAGTGCCCGTGTTCGCTGAGAAAGTTGACCGCGACGTCGTTCTCCCAGCACAGATCAAGCGCTCCAGGGCTTACTGTGCTTGGCCCAAAGAGACAAATGGATTCCAGGTGATGAATGGGAACCGAAAGTTTGCGGATGTCAATCGCAGTTTCCCGCGAACGCTGGCTGGAGGGCAAATTGTCTGGATAGACCGGCACTTCCACGCGCAATGTAAGATGGTCACGCGCCACATAACTTCCGGGAGTTAGCAGGTAAAGCGTGTTTTGCTGAATTTCACTCATCGCATAATCTCTGTTTGTCTATGTCTGGAAGAGGCGTCGCTTGGCCTGCTCCAAACCGCTGGGTCTCGAAGTGAGTTTCGGAAGACAGATTTCATACAGCGAACATCCCTCGCAGGCCGACTTGTAAATCGCCTGCGGAATATTGCCAACTTCCACCAGAAGATGCAGCGCGGCAATCGCCTCCTCGGTGGCCGCGCGCAATTGGAGCGTAAACTCGACGCTGCGCCGGCGCTTGTTGGCGGCATGAAAGACCGCGCCACGAGGTACGGCCTTGCCGAACATTTCCTCCAGGCATAAGGCCTGAGCGCAAAGTTGCGCGTCGTCGTTGATGAATCTTCGCCGAGGGCCTTTTTTGTATTCGACGGGAGATAGCTCGTTCGCCGTATTTTGCTCAACGATGTCGCATATGCCCGAAAGCCCCAGACGGTCAGAGAAAACGGGCAAGGCGCGCAGCAGCTTCACTCCCTTGGCAAGCTCATAACCGGGAAGGTCAGCGTGTTCGTGAGCCAGATCGCCGATCACGGTATGAACATTCTCCCCCCAGCACCCATCGACGGCCTTTAGAGCCGCGCGGCGTGGACAGAAGAGAAAATCGTTGAGGAGCGAAAGCGGAAACGCCTCCGGCTCGCGCCTTTCCGCTGAGCACATTTTGCAGCCTCCAGAAAGAATCACAAGAGCAGTTCCAGCAGTTCGACTGTCTTGGGCAGTTGTTCTTTGTCAATCAAAACATCGTAGTCGTTGAATGACCTCGGAGATTGCTTTTCCGCCTTAACCGACTCTTTCATCCGCACTGTGATCCGATCAAAGAGCTTGTGCGCGGGCGCATTTCCCAGCGGCGATTCATGCTTGAAAACAATCAGCATTCGCGGTGCCATCAGTCCATGAGAGGACGACTCATCTCCCATAAACATATTCCGTCCAAAATCCTCCTGGATCGAGGCACGCCCACAGAGAGAACGGAAGAGCAAGGCCAGGTCCGCATCGGTAAAATTGCACGGAGCCTTGGCTAGATTCGCGGAAACGAATCCGTGGCAGCAAAAAAGACCATAGGGAATAAGGTTTTTGCGCCCCATTTCGCCTTCCGGCTTTTCTACGTCCGCAATGCGGGTAATGCCAAGATCGAGAGGCAGGACAGGATCAACCGAGCGTGAGAAGGTGAATTGGACCGGGCCGCGAATCTGGCCGGCATTCGGGCCGGTGGATAAAACGCCGCCAAAGGTCCGTATGTCAAAATAGCGGGCGCAAAGAGCCTCTTGCAGCTTATTGATTTCGGTAGGAGGACGTTTCTTCGCATTCTCCTTGTCGTCCTTGGTCGATTTGCCATCCGCCTTCCAGTTGACTGGCACTCCCGCGGGAGCACACTCATCTGCAATCCGCGGATTGAGCGGCGACTTCTGTTGGATAAAAATGTCGTTGCCGGGTCCACCTTCGCTCAAAACAAAGTTGCGGATTTTCCGTTTGAGACAGACATCGGAAACCAGTCCGTGCCGGTCTTCTGGGTCAATGCGTGGGGCATTGGCCGCGTCTGGGTCACCGTTGGGATTGCCATCTTTGCAATCGAAGAAGTAAACAATGTCGTAGCGGTTCCCGATCAGGTTGCTCATGGTTTGCCTTTCCTTCCGTGGTATTGATGCTGTTACGATTACTCGCTATCGTCCTGGACTTCATCGGCTTCTTTCTCTATCTCAGCTTCCAGACGGTCTGCACGGTATTGCGCGAGCTGGCAATAGTAGCCAAGAGCAAAGCGGCCTTGCTCTTCGAGGCCCAGAAAAGGCGGAAAGCCCAATCGGTCCTCGGCCTTATCTACGGCATCAATGCGAGCGCAGAGCGTTGCAATCTCTGTTTGCTTATTTGTGCCCGCGCCAGGAAATCGAGAATTGGCTTTTTTCAAATAAGCGGGCACTTTGGTAAAAATCGGGCCAAGGGTGGAAGCCGGTCGGGTGGCAACTCCGCCATAAGTCCGCTCGGCAAGAGATGTGCCGATTTTGCCGAGCGCCAGCAGTTGCAGTCTGCCAATAACGGCAAATAGCTGGCCGCAGAGGTAGGCAATGTCGGTTGAGGTTGGATCGAGCTGTTTCAGTTTGTCGCTCATCTTCTTTTGCTCCTGTGGATCAGCGGAATAACTGCGAACCAGATAAAGTTTAATTAGCGCGAGACGGGCAGGGGTAAGTTTCTGTTCCCCTCCCAGGTTTTGACGAGTTACAGCCGCCGCCAGCAGCGAAGACGGCAACGCGCTTCCGCTCATTGCAGAACGGAGCAGTTGCGCTGGCAGTTGAGGCGGCAATTTGCCGAAATCTGCTGTTTCCTGCTTTCGTGGGACAAGCGTTGCAAGCAGGGCATAGAGCTTGAAGGCAGACTTTGTTCCCCCTTCGCGTTCGTTCGCAATGGTGAGATGATCGAACCATCTGCGGACGTTTTCCTCGACTTCCGGGACAGTGGATTCAAGCCAATCGCGGACCACGACGCGCCCTCCATTGCCGGAAAGACTCAGCAGATAGTATTTGTTTGAGTCCAGTCCGGCGTGCGGGATGCCTTGAAGCGGCGCACGCAACAATTCGTCAACGGCCGCTTCGTCCGCGGTCTCCAGCAAGTCAAACGGGTCCGTGTCAGGTTCGCGCATCCAATGCAGGTAGCGGACATCTTCCAGGCGGTAACTGCAAGCAATGAGCTTGTTCATCGCACCCGTTATCTTGGCGTCTTCGGTATACGAGAGCGGGGCATTCAGGGCTTGGTCCAGATCGAAAGACCGGAAAGCGCTTTTGTCGAACGAGATAAGATTCATGCCCGCTGGCGGCGCACCGGGAATTCCTTTGATCTTTCCTGCTGTCTGAACTGGCGTTACATTTTCACCCGAAGCGATAGACATAACGGGTTTGCCGCCTATCTGTAGACGCTCAGCTTCGCGCTTGTGTCTCCACCAATCCAGCAAACTATGCACTTTGAGAAGAGACTGGCCATCAACTTCAAAATCAACATTGTCTGTAGAGTTGCAGCCTTGATCGCGCAGCCTTTGATGAACGCTCGTTAGCTCTTCGCCGTTATTCAAAAACGACGAAACGGCTTGTAAACGAGCCGTTTCGTCCAGGCACGCCTTCGCAGCCTCTTGCAACAAATCTTTGAAAAAGGCAAAGTTTACTTTTCGCTTTTCCGTCTTCTCCGGATTGCCAGCAATGGGAAAAGCCAATGCCCGCTCCACGTTGTCGCATAGGAAGTAAGCACGCCCGTGTCCAACGTCATCCGATCGCGAAAATGGACGGCGAAGTAGTTTCGGGGAAGGACGTTGCGCAGTTGGATCCTCGAACAGCGGGATCACGCTACCTAGCCATTTACCGTTTGAATCAAGCGGTATGCGCCACCGCACGGGCACGGATTCCAAGTCGGGATCGAAGCCTTCACGCTCCGCGTAAGCCATAAGAGCTTGTAACATCATAAGCTGACTCCGAGTTGTTTCTTTACTTCCGCCCAGGCGGGAACAACAACCAACCCATTTTCCAGCCGCGCCGGAAAAACGGAAACCCTGGGCTGGGCCTTGACTTTTCCGGATTCATGCATCGTGTCAAGGTCAAAGACATCGTAGAGCATCATGCCAAGGTCCGTGTCCTGGTTTGCCGGCGGCGAAACGTGCATCGCATTTTCATCGGCGAGTTCAAAGTAAGCCGGAAATTCGCGGCACCCGAAACAGGGACGCGCAAAGCATTGCCCGTCGCCGGCCCGGCGGCGAAACATGCCATAGTATTTGCCCAGGTTGTCATCGCCTTCCGGTTCGTCTTCGCAACGCGGACGGCGGCGCGGACGGTTGGCAAGTGAGGTTAATTCCAGGCTGGCTTCAATCACGTATTCCACATCGCGGAGGGCGAGCGTATTGCGCTGGGTGCGCTCGCCTTCCGCGCAGATCGGCTGCGGGTTGCGGGTTGGAATGCGGCATTTGACCTCATTGCGCCGCAGCGCGATAAAGCGGATAGGCTGCTTGACCGCAATGCGATGTACACGCCATCGGAACTGTGGCTTATAGAGAATTGCTTCCAACAGTCCGCGCGCCGCGCTGGGTGTCATGACGGAATAGCTTACGCGCTCGACCTTCATTTCAGGCCTAGTAAAACAAGCGAGTTCGCCCCAAGTCCGGAGATAAATTGGTTCGTTCATGCAATCAAGTCCTCGGCGTCATGATGGATGGCGCCCAAATCTTCGTCATATTTCGATGACCAGGCGTAAACAGCCTTGTCAGGCGTTAGCGGAACAACCGCGCCATCGTGCTCCGCCCGGTCGAATTCGTGCTGGTAGAGGTTCACCGTGTATCGCTGGCACTTACGCGCCAGCTCTATGTTGAAGAAATGCTGCGTCTGGATGCTTTTGATCACATCCACGCCCTCGCTGGCCCATGCGCCCAATCTTCCATCCTCGTTATCGAACGGCACCAGCACACCGCGGGTTTCGTCTCCAATGAGGCGGCAAAGTTTCGCTGCATCGGGAAAATCGAGTTGCTCGCTGGCTGCATAAACTTTGTCCTGGTCTGCGGACTCGGGGCCAAGATCGTGGTAGAGGCAGGCAAAGTAGGCGCGGTAAGTATCGGGAAGATGCAATCTTTTCTCAATGCCAGGATTGGCGGCAAGAAATGCCTCGGTACGCTTAATAGCAGTCTCATAAGCGCCGCGTGGCTGACCGCCCTCGCTAGGCCGGAAAACGTGAACGGGCCGAGGCTCGGCAGAACGGCCTTCCCGATTGCAGCGGCCTGCGCTCTGGATGATCGAATCGAGCGGCCCCAGCGCCCGCCAGACCACCGGAAAATCCACGTCCACGCCGGCTTCAATCAGTTGTGTCGAGACCAGAAAACACGGCTCCTGGACGTTTGGATCGAGGCGGCGGCGGATTTCCTTGAGCTTATCCAAGCGATGAGCGGCGCACATCCGGGAAGAAAGATGGAAACAGTGCGAGCCATGCGAAGAAGCTTTGAGCAGTTGAAACAGTGTCCGCGCGTCCCTGGTGGTATTGACGACGCAAAGAGCTTGCGGTAGCTGTCCTGTTTGCAACATCGCGTAGGCAACTTCACTCCAACTCATCTGGCGCTCCGGCGGTGCAATCTCAATACGCGTTCTGCGCATTGTTTCCGCCAGCGCTCCGGCATCTGAAGTGATGGCCGTAGGCTTCCATCCACCCAGAATTGCAGGCCCGGCGCACTCGAACGCCGGCTGCGTGGCCGTGCCGAAGACCGCCGTGACTCCAAAGTCTTTCACGAGCAGATTGACTGCGGAAAGCAGGGAAGGAACAAGCCCCGGCGGAAGCGTTTGCACCTCGTCGAAGAGCACCACCGAGCGCGCAATATTGTGGAGTTTGCGGCAGCCGGATGGGCGGTTGCTGAATAGGCTTTCGAAGAATTGAACGCTGGTGGTGACGACGATGGGCGCATCCCAATTTTCCACCGCCAGCCGTGCGCGGCGCAGGCGCGCTTCCTCGGCGTCACGTTCGCGGTCTGATTCGGTGGGCCGTGGCGCGACGGCGCTGTGGTGCTCGAGCACGTAATCGGGACCAAAGTGCGGCTCGAAGACCGCCCGGTACTCGCGCGCTGTCTGCTCGATTACGGTTGTGTAGGGAATCACCGCGATAATACGTCGCAAGCGGCGAGGATCATCGGCAGAAAGCGCCTGGTTATACGAAACGATATGTTGAAGAGCGAAAGCCAGCGACGAAAGCGTCTTGCCGCTGCCGGTGGGCGCAGTAAGTGTAAACAGGCCGGATGGCGCACTGGCCCCGGCAAGACAATCCTGAAGCAACTGGCGGCGGCGGCGATTGACCTCTCCCGTCGCCGGTTTGGAACGAAGAAGCGATAACAGAGCATCAAGATTGTCTTCGGCGCGAAGGTTTGCCGCAGTGCGCAATGCGGAGTTATCCGGCTTGAAATGCGCTTCGGTATCGAGAAAGTCAGCATCTACAAGACAACTGAACAAAAAACGTGTGTGAAACGCCGAAGCAAAAGACTTGGATAATTGTTCAAAGGCTTGGCCTACCGGCAGCGCAACGCCATCTCCGCTGGCGCGCTCAATGAGCGTAGCTGCTGGTTCATCAATACCAAACTGCGGCCAATCACCACCCTGACGATAGGCTCGGAGAAAGTTCTGCAATTCCGCTAACTTCGGAATGCCCTTGTGATGCCCATCAATGGCGAATGCGGCTGACTGCGCTTTGGCTTGATATGCTTCATACGCGCCTGCTGTCCAGTGATTGATGCCTGATCCATGACCACGCAAGCGGCGCTGGAATGCGAGACCGTATTTGCCCAAGTCGTGAAATAGCCCCGCGCAGTATGCATCAGCACCACATCCAATCGGACGGCCAAACTCACGAGCCATTTCAGCCACGTTGAGGAGGTGGGTTCGCAGCGGTTGCCAGCCGATTTGTTCCTCGGCCAAGTCTGAGGAGGACTGCTTCTCCGCAGTCTGCCGTCCGTCTTTCAAGGTGTAAAGCGTTCGCGCTTCGCCGTCTTCAACCGTGTGAGCGTAATACTTCATATGGCACACCGCACGGGCCGAACATCAACCGACTTCCACCGCAAAATAGCCTCAAAAAGCCCCTTGACCGCGCTGTAGGTTGGAGCGACGTAGGATACTGGTGAGGAGCCGGTATCGGGACGGGTCCACATGGCGGACGGCCCGGAAATCTCAAGTTGGATTGGCCAGGATTTCATTACGGCCCTTTCCCTAGACTGCCGCCATGCCCCCCCAGCGTATTTGCTCGCTCAGCAAGGGCATTCTTACAAGCCATTGTTCCGTTCGTCCCTGTCCGGTCGGCTCTTACATCTACTAGATGTTGGGGCAGACGACGATCAACGTGCCCCTAGATCACAATATGCAGGGGCTGTGAGTGAAAAGCGGATAGGCACAGTTCCATTGATTTGACATGAAATGCTTGAAAATTACCGATGACCGCTAAGTATACTCCCCGGGGCTATCATGGAAACTCTTGCCTTGTATTGTCAGCAGTTCTAACTGTCGGAATCCGATCAGTAACGACTGTGCTATTTAGGTCGGGGGCGCATTTCCCTGAACCATAGCCGAACATAAGGCGTGCCAGTTGGGGAAGAGCAAATAGGCTGTGATGGTG
>Ga0224531_1001260_pt1 | contig 11302 bp, 10 predicted proteins | sample CBST100metaG_FD_179876 | JGI IMG/M metagenome (GOLD analysis project Ga0224531, IMG submission 179876) | Peat soil microbial communities from Stordalen Mire, Sweden - C.B.S.T100 | ecosystem: Environmental > Terrestrial > Soil > Wetlands > Peat | place: Sweden: Norrbotten County, Stordalen Mire... | reverse complement strand
CTAAGAAGTCTTTCTTCAAATCATCGTCCCGGCACGTGCTCTTCGCGCCTCTTTTCAGCCCGCAGAGGCTGAAGCGTCGCGTAACTCCTTATCCTGGACGATTTTGCAGGGAACTTCTTTGTTCTCAGAATTTTACAGCGCAACCATGCCCGTAAGCTGAAGAAAGCAAGGAATTTGCGTACAAAATAGGGGTGGGGGTACCGTGTACCGTGCGCCATCTTTCGCTTTTCCTGGGGAAGGGTGAGAGGCCGCGAATCCAATCAATCTCGCTGATCAGGCGCGGGAGTAGCGAGGGGAATTGCGGCTCTTCAGGGCTAGCTTTCGCTTGGTGCGGAAAATACCAGCCCATCGGCGCACCCTAGTAAACAAAGGCGAACAGCCTCATCAGACCCCTCTAATCCGGCCAATCGGGAATTGCCGAAAAATCATCCAATGTTGCCGGTGAAACTGTGGAGCCTCACCTAACCCGCTCAATATCAAAGGTTTTCCGGAGCCGGTTTCACGGAAACACGTAGGCACAGATACATTGAAACTGTGGACACATATCTAACTCATTCAAAATAAATATCTTATACGGACAGGCTCCACGGAAACACGCACACTGTGAATCCGTGAGGCGGGTAACCCAGCTCTGACCATCCACAAATGGTTGGGTTCCAATGGTATGAAACCGTCCGGTCACAGGCCTAACGTAACCGCTCCAAGGGCCGGATGGTTTCCTTGCGCACGGTGAGCCGCTCCACCAGTTCCGTACGTACCACGTACCCACGCCCCGAAGTCTCCGGAATGGCGATCTCGCCCGCTGATGAAACCGTCACCTCCGGCTCGATGATGTCTTCGGCCCAGTAGCGGGCCGAAGCCGAGACATCGCCGGGCAGCGAGAAGTTTTCCAGCGTTGCGAGCGCGATGTTGTGCGACCGTCCCACGCCCGACTCCAGCATTCCTCCGCACCAGACCGGAATGCCGCGTTCCAGCGCCGCGTTGTGCACGGCGATAGCCTCACTGAATCCGCCCACGCGCCCCAGCTTAATATTGATGATCCGGCACGACTCCATCTCAATCGCCGCCAGCGCATCGCGCCGGTTGTGGATCGATTCGTCCAGGCAGATAGGCGTGTCCAGCCGCTTCTGCAGCATCGAATGGTAGTAGAAGTCGTCGTACCACAAGGGCTGCTCGATCATCAGCAGGTCGAAGGCATCGAAAGCCGTCAGGTGGTCCGCATCCTTGAGCCTGTAAGCCGAGTTGGCATCGCAACTGAGCGTGATACCTGGCCAGCGGGTGCGCACCTTCTCGAAGACCTCCACGTCCCAGCCCGGCTTGCACTTCAGCTTGATCCGCAGATAGCCGGCCGCCAACTCTTTCTCGATGATCGCCATCAACTCTGGAATCGAGGATTGAATTCCCAGCGAAACGCCACAGGGGATCGTGCGGCGCACCCCGCCGATCAGTCGCGAAAGCGAAACTCCTTCGCGCTGCGCCTCCAGGTCCCAGATGGCGTTTTCCAGCGTCGCCTTGGCCATGCGGTTGCCGCGCACCGGACGGAAGATCCGTTGGCACTCGCCGCCGTGCGCCGGCGATTCAGCCGCCAGCATCGGGGCCAGTTCGTTGGCGAGCACAACCCAGGCGCTGTCGGTCGACTCCTCTGAGAAGAATGGGTGCTCGCCCGCCGTACACTCGCCCCAGCCGGTCAGCCCCTCGGACTGGACTTCCGTCAGCAGGATTCTCCGCTCACGGGTAACGCCAAAGCTGGTTTCAAAGGGATGCACCAGTGGCAGGTGCAGTTCACGCAGAATGATCGCATCAATCTTCATGGGATTTTCACATTCCTTGGGATTTGAAACTGGCTTCGGCCTGGACAAGGGGACCCAGTTCGAAGACGCCATTACCTTCCGCATCCCGTGTAAAGCCAATAACGGCCAACCCCTTGGAGAATGCCCGCTGAAACTTGCCTCGGTTCTCCAACTGAACGGCAAGCGCTCGTTCCCGACCTGTCTCCGAAGCCTTCCACTGGTAGATCGAGGCCGGGACTTGAATGCGTTCCTCGATAATCTGCCCGGCTGGCGGATGGCCTTCCAGAGCAGCTTCCACCTTGGGCGAATCGAGCTCCCACTCGGCCACTAGACGGTCCGTCGGCAGTCCCCCTTGTAACCGTGATGAGGATGCGCCATAGAAATTCACCTCATACCGGCGGGCAATCGCTCCCAGCTTGTGGAGATTGAGAAAAGCGTTCTTGACCTCCAACGGATCGAAGGTCCACTCCATGTGGCGAATGCCGCGTTCGAGTGCCTCGCGGCGTTGTTCCTGCTTCAGTTGCGCTCCCAAGCCCCGATTTCTGTACCCCTCGCGCACGGCCAGCATATGCGAGTGCAGATAAGCCCGAGGCTCACCCTGGCCTGTCTTCATGCCTGGCCACGACAACGCATATCCCACCAGCGCCCCTGGCCCGCCCATTGCAGGGCCGGCAATCCCGGTATCGAAGGCGCCGATGACCTGGCCCCCGATCTTCTGCGCCAGCACAAAGGACTTGCGCGGAAGCACGTCGCTCGCGTCGTACCCCCAAGTCTCAATCTGCAGCCGGACGCAGGCCGTCATTTCGTCAAAACCCGAGCAGGAGCGAATCGCAATCATGGCTGCACCTCCGATTCTGAAGCAGCCCGGTCTGTGGCCAGCTTCCGCTTCGCCGCCGCCCACAACTCTTCAAGCTCGGCGGCGGAAAGCTCTTCCAGAGGCCGTGCGGAAGCTAACTCCATTTCGCGAAACCTCTGCCGGAAACGCCGGTTGCAGCCGCGCAGCGCCATCTCCGCATCCACGCCCAGGTGCCGTCCCAGGTTGACCACGGTAAACAAGAGGTCGCCCAACTCCGCCTCGACAGCAGGCTTGCGTGCCGGGTCGTCTGAAGCGGCCTCGACTTCCAATTCCGCGGTCTCCTCAACCAGCTTGGGCAACAAATCGCGCCACTCGGGCCAATCGAAGCCAGACTTCCGCGCCTTGGCGCCCAGTTTGGCAGCCTCAGCCAGCGCTGGCATCGCCCGCTGGACACTATCCAGCCGCGAAGGTTGCGCGCTATCCCCTGAGACCTTGCTGTGCTTTTCAGCAGCCTTGATCTCATCCCAATTGCGCAACACCGCTGCCGACGAACCCTCCACCGCTGCATCCACGTCAGCCCGGTTGCCCGCCGCCCGCGAAGCCTCTTCGCCAAAAACGTGAGGATGGCGGCGCACCAACTTGCGGTTCAGGTGGTTCAGTACATCGACCATGGTGAAATGGCCCTCGTTGGCGGCCATTTCGGCATAAAACAGCACCTGCAAAAGCAAGTCGCCCAGTTCCTCTGCTAAATGCGGAAAATCACGCCGCTCAATGGCATCGAAGACCTCGTAGGTCTCCTCCAGCGTGTATTTGCGAATGGAATCGAAGGATTGTTCACGATCCCACGGGCAGCCGTCGAGAGCGCGCAGCCGCGCCATGATCTTCACTGACTGCTCAAACAAAGCGGCCGTCCGCGCGGGGTCGGTTGCGAGTGCCGCTCGGAGAGCGGTTTCAGAGGGTTTTGGACTGAGTACGTCCTTGGCAGTGTCCATCGCTACCAGTTTAATCTCTCTTCAAACTCCAGATGCATCTGGACTGTAATCGAGTTTCGGCCACTCAAAGCCGTATACTCAACCTCGTCTATGATTCGCGTTTTAGGAACGATCTTTGCGGGACTTTTGGGGCTGGCTTTCGGCAGCTTTCTGAACGTGTGCCTGAGCCGCTGGCCGAAGGGCGAGAGCATCGTTTTGCCACGTTCCCACTGCCGCCAGTGCGGCCGAACACTCGCATGGTGGGAGAATATCCCGCTAGTCAGTTGGCTGGCGCTGCGTGGCCGTTGCCGCACCTGCCGCTCGTGGATCGGCTGGCGATATCCGCTGGTGGAGTTGGCAATGGGTGTGCTGTGGGCCGCAGTTGTAGAGAGATATCTCGGTTCAAACATATTGAATGCGACGCCAATCACTGCGGCGACGGATCTGACAGTCATTCTTGGCCAAATGCTGCTTTGTTGGCTCCTCGTTGCCCTCGCCGTGCTTGATGCCGAGCATCTTTGGCTTCCCGACTGGCTCACGTGGCCCGGGATCGCATTAGGATTCATCTTTGTCCTCATGGCTTGGGGCCTCGTGAGCTTTGGCTTTCCTCCAAATCCGATTAAGCCCCTGCTTGTGCTCGCAAAGAATCAACTGTTCGGCATCCTAATTGCTGCCGGTCTCATCCTTCTGATCCGTTGGGTCTACTGGCGGATTCGCCGCCGCGAGGGCATCGGACTCGGTGATGCCAAGCTGATGGCTCTGCTAGCCACATGGCTCGGCCTGCCTGGCGCCCTGCTCGCCTTTGGCTTGGGAGTCGTTCTTGGTGCGCTCGTCGCCATTGTCCTCCTAGCTGTTCCATCGGCGCATCGAGACTCCGAAACATGGGCGCTGAGCAAGCTACCCTTAGGGACGTTTCTCTGCGTTGGCGGCATCGTCAGCAGCCTGTGGGGTGGTCCCATCCTCGCCGCCTATCTCCACTGGGCAGGATTCTGAGAGTCTCTTGGAGAAAGCGCAAGCCGGAGCATTACGCTCCGGCTTTTCGTATGACTCAGCTTGTTGCGCTACCTGTCAGTGCAGGAGTAGCAGGGATCGATGGAGGCCTGGATCAAGGGCGTATCCGCAAGCCGGGCTCCTTGCACCATCCAGCGAATGGCCGGCATAACGGCAAACGTAGGCGTGCGCACATGGACTCTGGCCGGGTTTTTGGAACCCTCTTTCCAAGAGACACTGTACATGACTTCTCCGCGCGGCGCCTCGACACGGCTAGTGGCTGTACCCGTTTTGAAGTGGAACTTTTCGCCTTCCGTATGGATTTCCCCCGGGGGCAGCTTGGCTAGTGCTTGGCGAAGAATCTTGCAGCTTTCCATGATTTCAAGCGCGCGCACCAGCAACCGGGCACGCACGTCGCCGTCTGGCTGGACTGGCACGTCGAATTCCATCTCCTCGTAGGCCGCGTAGGGTGCGGCACGACGAAGATCCTGGGGCAAGCCGGAGGCGCGAGCAACCGGCCCTACAACGCCACAAGAGATGGCTTTTTCCATGGTCAGCACACCAATGCCCGCACAGCGCGAACGCGCCGTCGAACTGGTGGTGAAGATGGGAATAACGGTACGGGCCATCTCAGCCTCGAGCGCCTCGACCAACGCCAGGATCGCAGGAGGATCAGTGATGTCGCGATTGACACCGCCTATGCGGTTCATCGAGTAGTTGACGCGATTGCCGCTGATGGCCTGGAGCACATCCATAACCTTCTCGCGCAGCTCGAAACAAGTCATGAACATGGTCTTGAAGCCCATGAGCTTGGCTGCGATGCCGGCCCAGAGCACGTGTGAATGCAGGCGCTCAAGTTCCGCCATGATCACGCGAATATACTTGGCGCGGGGAGGCGGTGTTAGGTCGGTAAGACCCTCCATTGCCTGGCAAAGAGTAAGCGTGTGGATGTTCGAGCAGATGCCGCAGACCCGCTCCATCAGCGCGATAACCTGAATATAGTTGCGTGTTTCGGCGAGGTGCTCGATACCGCGGAAGTTGAACCCGATACGCAGCTTGGCGTCGCGAACGGTTTCGCCTTCGCAGATCATATCCAGCTTGTAGGGTTCTTCCAACCCGGGGTGATAAGGACCCATGGGAATTTCGTAGCTCATTTTTTCTCCTCGCGCAGGTTCACTCCCGGTGTTTCTCCCTGGCGTAGCAACAGGGGCTCGTACTCGCGTCCCGTAAAGTCAATCACAAAGCCTTCGTGAATCTCGCGCTCAATCCAGTCTGCAGCTTCGCACAGGTCGTAGATGCTTTCGATGGAGCTAGCGGCAAGCTGAAAGGCAAAGCCTAGCAACTGACCGTTGAGGTCCCAGTGATACTCCAGGCGAAAACTCTGGTCGCCGGGAAGTTGATAGGCGGTGATGGTGATAAAGCGGGCATGAATTTCGTTCATCGCCTGAGCTACTTCGCGCACACTTTTGGTGCCGGGAGTGAGCCAATGCACGCCGCCCACTTCAACCCAGGGTTCCGTGATCCCAAGTCTTTCTGAAATGCTTTCAAGTGGACTCATTGCGCGTCTCCAGTGGCAGGTTTCGCCGGTTGTTCAGCAACGGCAGGCGTAGCCGCAGGGGCTGGCCTGGGCGCGGGCGGTTTGCGGGCTACGGTGTAGGAGTGTTTCAACTCGCCCAGGGTCAGATAAATCGGCGGACATTCCGAGTCCTGGTTTATCGCGTGAGTTTTGCAACCTTCTATGCATCGCCCACAAAAGGTACAGTGGCCGGGATCGTAACTCCAGGTAAACTCCCCTTTGCCCGTTTTGAACTCGATGGCGCGCGCGGTGCAGCGAAATTTGCAAATCGCGCAGCCGGTACACAGCGCGGGATCGTAACGCACCAAGCCACGATAGCGAGCGCTCACCTTCGGGCGCGTGGGAAAGAGTAGCGTCCGGGAGCCGCCCCATAGATTTTTCCACAGCATGGTCAAAATGTTCATGCTCTAAACCTCATGAAAAGCGCGGAGACAACAGCCAAAACCGCGAAGATAAGCGTGCATCGCCAGTAAAAGCGGACCGTTGTATCGATCTGCAAACGCGCCGTTGCTGCCGCAACCACCGATAAGAGCATCACAATGGCAAAGGAGAGCACGACAAAGATGAGAACGCTAAGCCACCCGAGAGTCACATGCGGAGCTACCAGCGTAGCCACCAGCCCTGTACCCGCAACCCACTCCAGCCCATGCGAAAGCTCCCACATGGCCAGTTCTGGACCGGCATACTCGGTCATTGGCCCGGAGTAGATCTCCTGCTCGGCGTTGGGCAAGGAGAAGGGGTTGAGATGCAGCTTGGCGGGCAGACAAACCAGCAACGCAACGACGCCCATGATTTGCAGTGGCGAAAACGGCAGGTGCGCCAGCGCATCCAACCGGAAAGTGTGTTGCGAAGCGGCGATGGAAACAATGGCCAGAAGGAAGACCACGTTGTAGGAGACGCTGAGGACGGCCTCACGCGCCGAGCCAATTTCCCCAAAAATCGAGCGCGAACTAAAGCCCGCGGCGATAATGCACATCGAGGGCAATTCCAGCAGCGCCAGCAGCAGGATCAGATCGCCCTCGAAACCGCCGGAAGCGGGCAACACGGGCAACAGACCCACCGCGCCAGCGGCCGCCGAGACGGCAATCAGCGGCCAGGCTTTCATCAGCAGGCCGCCAACACCCGGGCGTTGCGGTGTCTGTTTACCCAGCAGCTTCACGAAATCATAGAAGGGCTGCATGAACGGAGGGCCTATGCGGCCCTGCATCCGTGCCACCGCCTTGCGTTCCACCCACATAAAGAACCACGCGGCAGGCACGGCGAACAGCAGTCCCGGAAAGAGAAGCAGGCGCGCTAATGCGGTAGTCAGATTCATGCCTGCACCTCTTTCGATTTGGATTCACTGCAAATACAGTCGTTTGAGCACTCTCCCACGATTTCAGGCGGAGTCTCGATCGCGGGAGGCTTCGAGCCTCTCTCGGCCAGAATCGCAGCGGCCTTGGCTACGCCCAGCAAAATTGCGTCAGGACGCGGTGGGCAGCCGGGAACAAAGACATCGACCGGAATATGCCGGTCGAGCGGTCCATCCAGCGTTCGACTGTCGATGAAAACATTCATTGTCGCTGGGCAGGAGCCGATGGCCACTACTGCCTTGGGCCCGCATACTTGCCCGTAGACGGTTTTGATCGCCTCGACGGCATTGTGGGTAACAGGGCCGGTAATGCAGAGAATATCGGCGTGCCGAGGGCTACCTTCCAGGCGCACGCCCAACTGCTCGGCGTCATAACGCGGTGTAAGGCTGGCCACCAGCTCAATGTCGCAACCGTTGCAACTGCCCGAGTTCATATGAAAGAGCCATGGGCTGCGGCGCCGGCAATAGCACATCAATCGATTCCAAAGCTTCATGGTCTTCCCCCAAGCAGCAGTTGCAGTACGTCCGGCCAGATCCCGGCCGCCAGCAGAAGCACGGTAAGCGCAATAACCGTGAACTGTAGCAGGAAAGGCTCTCTAATTGGATGCGGCGGGTCTGAAATCGGATGCGGCTCATGTGGCGGCCCCCACCAGATGTGGGTCAAAGCCAGCACATAGGCAATCAACGCGAAGATGGACGAGAGGATGAAAACCGCAGCCAGCGGCCAGCCAATCTGCACTGCTGTCTCGTAAAGTCTCCAGCGTCCGATGTAACCGAGAGTTGGCGGCACGCCCAGCATGGCCAACATTCCAAAGAGGAATCCGAAGGCGGCGACCGGGTAGCGCACGGCCAGATCTGTGTGTTCGCCGTCCAGCGCGCCGTCGGCTTCGGGACCGCTGAGGCACGCGAAGAGCAGAGCCTTGGCCAAGGCGTGGTTAGAAGCCGCAAAGATGACACCCTTGATTCCGAGGACATTCAGGGATGCTACTCCCAGCAGCAGGAAGCCGATGTCCTCGACTGTTGACAAAACCAGCAGGCGCTTGAGGCTGCGCTGCGTGAGCATCAGCAGAGCAGCAAGGAACGATGTGGCGGCCGCCACGCACAGGAGGAATCCCTGAGGAGCGAGCAAGCCCGGAACAGACTGCGCCGTGAACCAGAATTCGCCGAAGGCAGCCATATCGACGACCGCGATAATCAGGCCCAGCACCAAGGCTGGAACTTCGTCGGCCAGAGTGAGCAGCCAGAAGAAAAGCGGAACTGCGGCCAGCTTGATACAAACACTCGTCAGAAGCAGCGCCCGTGCCCAATCTGCCTGTCCGGAATTCATCAGTAAGTCGCTGGCAATCAGAGACGACGCTGAGAGAACGACAACCGCGAGGTAGGTCAGCTTCGCAGTGCGTGTCCGCGCACTTTGCCAGACCAGCACGACGGTCACGAAAGCGGCCAACTCCAAAAGGCCAAGACGCAACTCGGAATCGGCAATCGTCAATCCCGCAACGGCGAGCGCACCGGCCAATATCATCAGCGGCGCGAGTCTGCGGCCCTTCGCGTGACTCAGAGCAGCCAGAACCAGTGCCACGGCAGCCACGGCGCAGGCTGCAATCAGCAGCGTGGGCACACCCGGCGGTGCAACAGTCTCGCCGCCAGCAAACGCCGGAGCAAGCCAGCGAATGCACGCCAGCACCGCCGCTGCCAGCACAACGACGAGGACCACTGCCTGCCGCTCCATCCAGGAGACCACGACGCCCAAGCCACGCGAGGCTGCTTGGATACCGCTCCAAACGCCCAGATACACGCGGTCCACATTGGTCCAGCGGAAGAATTCATGCCAGCTTTCCATAAAGATGCTGGAAAAGTCGGCAGCAGAAAGCCTTCCCTTTGCCGACAGCGGTTCGCCGCCGGTAAAGATTCCGCCTCCGGCCAGAGCCGCGCCGCCAGCCACCGTGGCCGGACGCGAGGCGTAGGCAATGCCATAGATCGTACCGCCTAAAATCAGCGAAACCAGGGCTAGCACCAGGCCGCCCATGGTTGAGAAGCTGCCCGTATTGCCCGACATGCCAAACCATGTCACCTGTACCGCATCCAGCCGCATCACACCCATGATGGGATTGATAAGGTAGTTGACGGCCAGTTGCGGCGCAATGCCCAGAACAACGCTGCCCGCAGCTAGAATTCCCATGCCCCAGAGCATGGTGGGCGGGGCTTCATGCGCATCTTTGGTCGCATCCGTGACTGGACCCAGGAATACAGCGCTGGTGGACTTGGCCCCAAGGAAGACTGTACCCAGACTCGCCGCCCAGGCGACCATGGCGGGAACGGCCCATCCGGCCTGCAATGCCGCCGTGTAAAGCATCCACTTGCTGGCGAAGCCGCTCATGAGCGGAATGCCCATCATGCTGCCAATGTTGATCAGCCAGGAGAACGTGGTGCGCGGCATCTTCTGCGCCAGGCCACCAAGCTTGTTCATGTCGCGCGTGCCGGAGGCGTGCTGCACCGAGCCGGCGCCCAGGAAGAGGCCACCTTTGAAAAACCCGTGATTGAGACAATGCAACAGTCCCGCGGTAATGGCCAGCGATGAGCCAATGCCAATGCCCATCATCATGTAGCCGATCTGGCTCACGGTGGAAAAGGCCAGCATACGCTTCAAATCGCTCTGCACCATGGCGTACATTACGCCTACGGCCATGGTGACAGTGCCGATCCACATCAGGGTCTCATTGCCCCAGGGCTGTCCCCAGGCTTGCGGCCACGCGCCAAAGCAGTGCATACGAGCGGCCAGGTAAACGCCGGAGGTCACATAGCAGGCGGAGTGGAGCAAGGCGCTGACCGGTGTGGGAGCGGCCATGGCCTCGGGAATCCAAGTGTGCAACGGAAACTGCACGGATTTGGCAACAAGCGCCACCAGCATCAACACAAAGACGCCGCCCGTGAAGGCTTGCGCTACACTCGGGTCGGTCCACAGCGCACTGCCCGTGCGGTGGAAGACCACCAGAATGGCCGCCAGCAGACCGTAACCCGCGACGTGGGTCATCAGCAAGACCTTGCGCGCGCCACGAACCGACTCGGGATTGGTGTACCAGAAGCCCACCAAGCTGAACGAGCACAATCCGACCACTTCCCAGCACAGATATAAGAGGAAGAGGTTGGCGCTATACACCAGTCCGACGAAGCCGCCAATGAAGATCAGCATCAAGGTGTAGAAGCGGGTCGCGGACTTTTCGTGTGCCATGTATCCGATGGAATACAGCAGCACGAAGGCGCCCAGGCCCGTCCCCATCAATGCGAAAAGGACGCTCAGAGCATCCACGTGAAAGACAAGGTCCAGCAGTCCGTCCCAGTGAAGCGCGGTCAGCTCAACTGCCCGTCCGGCTTTGACCCATCCCACCAGTGCGACCACGGAAACGACGGCCGGCAGACAGGTGAGAAAGGCGAGAATACCCTTCGCGCGGGCATTAAAAAACCGCGCTACTAGAATCTGCAGCGCGGCGCCCACCAAAAGCGAGCATGGCGCAATCAAAATAAGGGTCTCTGCGTTCATTCATGGAATACTAGCTCTCAAAAACAACCCCAAGATGTGACGTGACTCACGCTCAGGATAACCGTATTGCAATGCGGGACGGATGATATTTCAGACCGAAGCGCGATCTATTCACGGGTTCACAATGTGCGTGTTTCCGTGCGGGCTGTATACGGTAGTTATTGATTCCGCGCTGGTTAGATACATATCCACGATTCCACCGTTTAAATAGGTTATGTGTGTCCGTGCGGGAGGCGCATGGAAGTTGTTGATTACGGACTTGTTAGATATGGCTCCACAGTTTCACCTGG
>Ga0224531_1001258_pt1 | contig 11320 bp, 9 predicted proteins | sample CBST100metaG_FD_179876 | JGI IMG/M metagenome (GOLD analysis project Ga0224531, IMG submission 179876) | Peat soil microbial communities from Stordalen Mire, Sweden - C.B.S.T100 | ecosystem: Environmental > Terrestrial > Soil > Wetlands > Peat | place: Sweden: Norrbotten County, Stordalen Mire... | reverse complement strand
GCAGCCACCTTGCCAACAGGGTGGTCAGTGCATATCCCGCGCCCAGCACAGGATAGGCGTAAGAGATGTCGGTTCTGCGCAGGGCTGCCAGCCACAACACAGTGGCCGCCACAAAGCACATTGCCCAGACTCCGACCCAAGGCGACACAAGCTGTCTCGGCGCATCCGTGTTTCCCTTTGACAATCCGTGTCGGAGCGAAATCTGCGCAAGCGCGCCCAGAGCAACACTGCCTACGAGCGGAACTTGTGGGTTCATGATGCATTCCGTCTTGCGGTCACCGCCATCAGCGCAACGCCCGCGGTGATCACCGAGATTCCTGCCCAACGCCAGGCATGCACTGTCTCGCCAAAGAGAAGGTGCCCGCCCAGCGCCACAAGCGCATAGCTGCAAGCGCTCAGTGGATACAGATAGCTGATCGACGCGCGCGCAACGCTCCGCACCCAAAACCATGTGCCGATGGCATACACGCTCAAGCCCAACCCAAGCCCGCCAGCACACGCCCATTGAGGGGCAAGATACACCACTCTGGAGGAAGATGGGCGCGACAAGAGTAATAGGGAAGCCTTCAGCAGCAACTGCCCGGTCGCTCCCAGAGCCACCGATGCCAGGACTAGGAGTTCGACGCGCGGTCCTTCGCTCTCGACTTCGGCAGGCGAAGCTTTTCGCGGAGGCGCTACTTCGGCTTCATCCGTTGCAAGAGTCGCGGACTGTTCGATAACCTTCATCCCTGCGCTGCTCCCACCAAGCTCTGCACCTGGCTCATGGTTTCGCTCTCGGCGACAAAGGGCCTCTGCCACGCGATCGTCTTGCAGAGGCCGTCTTCAAGCGATACTTTGGCTTCAAAGCCTAACACCCGCCGAGCTTTCTCGATGTCGGGAATTCGTCGCGCCACATCCTCATATTTGCGATTGGCAATCCTGTCGTACGGAACCATTTCCAGTCGTAGAGGCCACGGAACTTCGCAAAGCCGATGCACTTTCTCTGCCAACTCCAGAATCGATATTTCCTGGTTGCCGCCTATATTGATAATCTCTCGGTCCAGACAATCAGATTCCGCCACGTCGGCGATCCCGCGCACAGTATCGTCGACGTACGTGAAACTGCGCGTTTGCAGGCCGTCGCCGTGAATTGGAATGACCTGGTTTCGCAAGACCGCGTCGATAAAAACAGATTGCGGCCCCCCCCACCAACTCAAGTGCTGCCTCGGTCCATACGAACCGAAGATTCTTATCACCGTGGCCGGAATAGATTTCTCTTCAGACATGGCGAGCACCAGATGCTCGTCGAAGAGTTTGGAGGCGGCGTAAGCCCAACGCGAAACCGTAGGCGGTCCTAAGACTGAATCGCCATCCTCCCCGAAGGGGACTACGGGATTCTTACCATAGACGTCTGACGTCGACGTAATTACGAATCTTCCTCCGTGTCCAGCAGCCAGATGCAGTGCGTTCAGTGTTCCTTGGGAATTGATGAGCAAGGTCTCGGTTGCTTTGCCGTAGCGGGGAATTTTGTACGCGGCCAAGTGCAGTACAACGTCGACATGCTTCCCGGCAGCCTTTCGCATGGCGTCGACATCACGAACGTCGCCACAATGGAACGTAAAGCTCGGATTCGACATCGCCCGTTTGAGATTGCGCAGATGTCCATTGGACAGGTTGTCATAGCCAACGACGCAATAACCCCTCTGTAACATCTCATCGGAAAGATGAGATCCGAGAAAGCCGGCCGCTCCAGTAATGAATATTGTCTTCATCTCGATGGACCTCCCAGAAACTTAAGAATTGCTTCCACGCTGTTCTTGCCGGCTTTGCCTGAGCCAAACTTGCTCAGATCCGGCAGACCCCTCGGCATCGCGCCATTACCGCGCACCAGACTTTCGATGATCGGTAGCAATTTATCTGGATCGATGCCCATTACTCGGTTCCAGCCCCCGGCAAGCGTCTCTTCCCACTCCGTTTCCAAGCGTAGAGTCAGACACGGAACACCAAGGAAATAGGCCTCCTTTTGTACTCCGCCCGAATCGGTCAGGATCATTTGCGCATTGCGTTCGAGAGCAAGCATCTCAACGTATTCGCAGGGCTCAAGAAAATGCACATGAGGAAGCGCACGGACCCGCGCCAGTTGCTCTGCACTGAGTCTTCCGCGTAGTCGTGGATGAGCGGGGAGCAACGCTTGTATAGGCAAGCGTTCAAGTAGACTGACAAACGCTTCAAGCCGCGCTGGATCGTCGGTGTTTTCAGCCCGATGAAGCGTGACAAGCGCATAACCGCTGGGACTTATTTGACTTCTGGCCTCCATGGAATCGGCAACTGCTCCGTCGGAGAATCTCAATACAAGATCGAGCATTACATCGCCGGTTAGAAGACTTTTCTCCCCCAGGCCTTCACGCGCCACATTCTGCATGGCCGCTTCTGTCGGGCAAAGCAACAGGTCGGCAAGGTGATCTGTTGCGATACGATTGATTTCTTCCGGCATACGGCGATTGAAGCTGCGCAAACCCGCCTCTAGATGAATTACGCGCACGTTCATCTTGGCGGCGGCCAGCGCTCCGGCCAGGGTAGAATTCGTGTCCCCATAGACCAGGACTGCGTCTGGACGCCATTCGCACATCACTTCTTCAATACCCGCCAGCATTGCTCCAGTTTGGGCGCCGTGCGGGGCGGATCCGATGCCCAAGTGGTAGTCCGGCTCTGGAATGCCCAACCCCGTGAAAAAGCTGTCAGACATTCGCGCGTCGTAGTGCTGGCCTGTGTGAAGTGTCCGGTGCTGCACACCCTCGTCCGGCCGCAGGTGGCTGATCTCCTCGGCAATCACCGCCAACTTAACAAACTGAGGACGAGCTCCCACAATGGATAGCAGTCGCATTATTGGGACTCCAGCAGTTGTTCTGTTGGAACCGGACGGACTTCGCGTGCAGGCGACCCGAAGACGGTTATCCGCGCGGTTACATCGTGAGTGACAATCGATCCCGCACCGACAAGCGCATCCTCGCCGATGGTAATGCCCGGCAAAATGGTCGAGTTGGCGCCGATTCTGGCTCCACGCAGCATGGTCACGCCGCGATGATAGCGGAACCGTTCCCGTGTCCGACCGAGGAAGCGGTCGTTTGTAAATGTGACTTCGGGAGCGATAAAGCAGTCGTCGTCGATGTCGGACAGCGCTGTAACATAGGCGTTCGTCTCAATTTTGCAACGCGTGCCTATCTTTACCTTGTTCTCCACAGCAACGCCGCGCCCGATAATCGTAAATGCGCCAATTGCAGATTCCTCGCGCACCGTCGCCAGGTCCGCGACCATCACGCCTTCCTCCAGCCGGGCGCCCCGGTAGATTACGGTTTGGGCGCCGATCATGCAGCCATCCTCTATGATGCAGGGGGATAGCTCCACCTCTTTGGTCATTGCACTCTGTCTTGAACGCATAGGGAGCTTGCCAATCACGGAGTAATCGTCAATGCGCACTCCGTCTCCAATCTGCGTTCCACTATGAATTACAACTCCATTACCGATCTGGCAGTTGGTTCCAATGCGCACATGCGCATCAATAACAACGTTATGCCCGCAAAGCAGTCCAGCATCGACTTGCGCGCTGGGATGTAGAAATGTAGTCATCGGATCCTCTTAGGCTGACGGGGTTTCCGTCCTGTTCCAGTGAACTCTGCGCGGCGTCCAGGATTTTTACTACCCTGAGTCCGTCAGCGGCGTCACTGCGCGGCGTGGTCCTGGTGGCAACGCAGTTGAGAAAGTGCTGGCATTCGAGCTTGAGCGGCTCGGCATTTGGTACCCTTGGAATATGGATGTCGCCGAATCGAACCTGGATGGCTTCGCCGAAGCTGTTGGGATGATGCGGCATTGCACAACTGTCGTAGACGCGAAGCTTCTCGGTCGTCGCCATATCATCAAATACTGCCATGCGTTTACTGCCGACAATCGTTGTGGTGCGTGTCTTGTGAGGATCCAGCCAACTCAGATGGATGTGGGCCATGATGCGGTTGTCGAAGAAGAGACTGAGAAATACCACATCTTCAATTCCCTGTTGAATAAAGCTTTGTCCGCGTGCGCTGACGTCGACCGGCTCGATTCCCAGCATGTAAATAATCTGGGATATATCGTGGGGCGCAAAGCTCCACAAGGCATTCTCATCCCCGCGAATGCGGCCAAGGTTGACGCGCTGAGTGTAGACGTAGTAGATGTCGCCCAGTTCGCCAGACTGAATCATCCTACGCAGTTCTTCAACAACCGGGTGATACTCCAGAAGATGCCCCACCATCAGCACGCGAGAGCGCTCCTCGCTTAGGTTCAGCAGCGCCTCTGCGTTTTCAACGTTGAGAGTAAAGGGCTTTTCAACGAAGACGTCGTAGCCAGCGAGTAGCGCTTTTTGTACCAGAACATAGTGCGTTACTGCGGGAGAACTGATCACAACCGCCTCGATGTTGCTTTTGGCAAACATCTCGTCGACTGTCCGATAGGCTTTCACCCCTGGCCAGTTCAATTCCGCAGCGGCGCGCCGCGATTCGCTTAGATCGCAGCATGCCACCAAATCGCAATCCGCCAGTTCATGGAAACTGCGACCTACATTCCATCCCCAGGCACCAAGTCCGACAATTCCAACTCTTACTTTCCTCATGCTTTCTTCCTTTCCAGGGAAATGAATCATTTTTCTTCAGATGGCGAAGGCGGCGCTGACAGGGATGGTTGCCGAGTTCCTGTCAGATCCGCTTGGCGTAGTCGGAGAGTTTGTACAAACACCTTCATCAAGCTCGACCGTGCGGCTCTGCTCAATAGGGCGAAATGGCTGAGAACGGTCTGGGCAATTCGCAACTTGCTGTAACCGGATTGCCGCGCAAAGAGTACCATCGGCGCCTCGCGCACCGAGTAGCCTTTGTGGTACGCACAAAGCAGCATCTCAACAGCCGAGACGAATCCATCGCTTTCGAATTGCATATCTTTAGCAGCAGACTGGCTGTAAGCGCGGAAGATGCTTGTGTAGGTGTAGAGCTTGAGTGGACTTACGAGCCTATAGAGCCGTGAGCACTGCTGACTTAACAGCAGTCGCCAGTACGGTACTCCCATTACGGCGCCCTTAGGGTGGTAAGGCGAAGCCACGGCCACATCCGCATCGCCGCTTGCAACCATGTCGATGAGTGTAACGAGATCCTCGGGACGATAGCTGCAATCTGCGTCTATCGTGCAAACGATTCTGCCTGTTACCAGCGCCAACCCGGTACGAATGGCTGCTCCGACTCCGCGATTTCTTTCATGGCAAGAAAGTTGGCAGGTCGCGCCGGGGGGAACAACCGAAGCCATAAGCATACGGGTTCCATCGGTGCTGCCGTCATCGACCAGACAATACTCCACGTGGTACTTGGACGACACACGATCTTGCAGAAGCAAAAGCTTGTCCTTCAGTTCTTCAATTGACGGTTCCTCATTGCATAGCGGAACGATGATGGAGAGACGCATCTTTCCTGTTCGGCTTGGGGAAGTCAGCACGGGTTGTCCTCCATTGGTGCGCTCATGGATATGCAACTTCGAGGCCAAAGTGAGAGAGTTCACATCTCTGCGCTCGAAGGTGGCTTGGCGGTTGCTTACGCGGCTCATGTTGCCCCTCGCTTCAGGGGGTGATTGACGTGGCTAGTGCAATGGAATTGCAAAAATGAGACAAATATTTGCATATCTTCATCAGAATTCTCTTGGGAGGTGCGGGGTATTCCTGATACCTGATATCCGCATTCATATGCGTTTGTATCGACGAAGGCTCAAGTACTCACGATTGGCATTCGAGGTGCAGGTACAGAAGCATGGCTACTCTACCTGTTTCCTCCTCATCGGCATCGCGCTTGGAGCGCATTCAAAACCGGACCGCGAATGTGGGCGTCATTGGTCTTGGTTACGTTGGCCTCCCACTCACACTTCTGATGTCCGATGCTGGGTTCCATGTAACCGGCTTTGATATCGACCGGCACAAAGTCGACGCACTGCTGGCCGGGCAGTCTTATATCTACAGAATTCCTAGCACTGAGATAGCGCGCGCCCGGGAGGAAGGTTTCCGTGCAACTACGGATTTCTCCGAAATCTCCCAGCAGGATGCATTGGTGATTTGCGTTCCAACGCCGCTGACTCTGCACCGCGAGCCGGACCTCAGTTTCATCGAAAAGACCGCCGCGACCATCGCGCCGTGGATTGTAGAGGGACAGATCGTCATTCTAGAGAGCACCACCTACCCGGGGACAACCACAGAGGTGCTAATACCCATCCTGGAGAAGGGCAACAACGCCAGCCTTCTTGCATATCGGCCGGGGCTTCCTGAAGGTACAAAAACCTTCCATGTTGCTTTCTCGCCCGAGCGGGAAGATCCTGGCAACGACACGATTGCCCGCCGCGACATTCCAAAAGTAGTCGGCGGCCTCGAGCCCATCGCAACCGAACTCGCCTCTGGAGTGTATGGCGCCATCTTCAACAAAATCGTTCCTGTCTCGTCCACTTCGGTGGCGGAGATGACGAAACTTCTCGAAAACATCTATCGTTGTGTCAATATTGCCCTTGTCAACGAACTCAAGGTTCTTTGTCTCAAAATGGGAATCGATATATGGGAGGTCATTGCCGCGGCATCTACAAAACCTTTCGGATTTCACCCGTTCTATCCCGGGCCCGGTTTGGGAGGCCATTGCATTCCCATCGATCCCTTTTATCTCAGTTGGAAGGCGCGAGAGTGGGATTTCAATACTCGGTTTATCGAACTGGCCGGTGAGGTCAACGAAGCCATGCCAGAGTTCGTGGTGCAGTCTGTGGCAGAGACATTGAATAAATCGAGTATTGCTCTGCGCGGTGCGAGGATTCTGGCGCTTGGAATCGCCTACAAGAAAGATGTGGATGACCTGCGCGAATCACCTTCCTTGACCATCATCGAAGGTTTGCGCCAGCGTGGCGCCGATGTTTCGTACAACGATCCATACTTTCCGGTGGTGGGCCAGGGACGACACTACAATCTCAATATGACTTGTGCGCCACTTACTGAGTTGCAAAGTTACGAATGCGTTCTCATCCTGACCGATCACTCAGATTACGACTATGAGAGAATTGTCCGCGAGGCGCGACTGGTCATTGATACGCGTAACGCTACCAAGGGCATCGTCGCGGAGAATATCGTGCGCTGTTAGATTGGTGTGTCAGAAGTCTGTACATGGACGGGCGGGTATACAGCGAGTACTTTAACGCGGTTTGGCGCTGAATATGTTCCAAACTACAATGGAGGACGGATTAATGTAGGGGACGTGTGAGTCCGAACACTAGCGCCGTGACCGCGTAAATGTGAGAGTTGGTTTAAGTCGTGCCAACTTTCTTGTAAACGCCCGCTGGCTTCTTGATTCATCGTGGTTGATGAGACACTTTCAAGATTGTGGCTTAGGGTAAGGGGGTATCGCTACCCCGGGGTTTCTCAATGTATTGCGCCTTACGAGGCGGTTTCGATCTCTTTCTGGTTCAAGCGTTCCATGTTGGGTGGGGGTGTACGGTAAAGCGAAGCCAAATCGCCCACAACTGTTTCACCTAGTCGCTCCATCAACGCCTTCTCCGTGTGGAGGCTCAGGTCGCCCATGACCAGGAGCATTGCTGCAATGGCGCATTTGCTCTCTAGTTGATTCCCGTGCCGCGAATGGCGCGCGACGCGGCATGATGCTTTGGGTGACACTGCCGGCCTGCACTGACTCTGGTGCTCGTTCGGAGTGGAAATAAAAGGACTGTTTGTACTTATATATCGAATGCCTCTCGCCCGTTGTATCCTAGGAGAAGACATTCATAATGTCAGGTAGCAGCATATTTGTGTCGTAGTGTATTATTTTCTCAAGAAGTATCGCGTATTGTTCTGCTTTGATTTCCTGCCTTCGGACACCTCTCGTATTTGAATAGCCGCTGTGGTTTGCTGTCCAACCAGGCGGGGGCCCTTTCATCGTGGGCAGTAGATCAATTCATGAGAGGCTTCTCGCATGCGGAATGCGCGTGTCGTATTGTTTGTAATCGCATTTTGTGCACTGAAAGGTTTGGCCGCAAGCCCCACCCTCTTTTTCACGGATCTAACTTCCGGACCGGTCGGTGCAATCGTCACCGTGTATGGCGCCAACCTTGTGCCATCGGTAACACTCAATCAAGTGAATGCGTCCGTGATTGCCTCTACCGCAGCCAAGGTTAGTTTTGTAGTGCCCGCAACCACAAGCGGTTCGATCACTGTGGGGAATTCAAACGCACTTCCATTTACCGTGCGCGCGGGAAATATCTATTATGTCGACATAAACGGATCGGACAGCAATCCTGGCTCGGCGAGCGCACCCTGGGCCACCATTCCGAATGCCTTCAATAAGGCGCAGTGCGGCGACATTGTCTACGTCATGAATGGGGTGACGCAGACCGCCACCGACAACTATGGTGCATCCCTTTCGGTGCAACGGATATGTTCGCAAGCGAATCCGCTAGCCCTGGTAGGCTACCCTGGTGCAACCGTAACCATTGGCAGCATCAACGGAGCGGAATATGGCATCCGCAACCCGGATATCAACGGCGATGGCTACAACGGAATGGTCTTCGCAAACCTGGTGATTCGTGCCAGCAATACGGGGATAAAAGATACTGGCAACCTCTATTGGAGGATCGTTGGCAACGACTTTAGTTGCCCGTACGGTAGCGGAGAAGCTGCCTGCGCCATGATGGATCAGGCCAGCAATATTCAGTTTCTGGGCAACAGTATCCATGACACAGGCACCGGCGGCACTAAGTACTACCATTCGTTCTATGCCACCACCAACTCCAACAATATCGAAGTTGGCTGGAACAACATCTACAACAATCAGAGTTGTCGCGGCATACAGTTCTACTCTACGAGCGGCAGCCCACAGTACAATCTAATCGTTCATGACAACGTTGTGACAGGACAAGAGTGCGATGGCATCAACTTCTCCACAGTGGATGCTACTCTCGGCCCAATCGAGGCCTATAACAATGTTGTTTTTCACGTTGGGCTGGGCGGGACAAACGACGGCACTCCCAACTATGCCTGCATTGCCAGTCTAGGGTATGGCAATCCTGGTGGATCGGCGATGTTCTACGGAAATACACTAGCAGACTGCGGTTCAGCAGGCGGCAACACAGCTGGTGCCATTACGGTGATGACCGGTTCTCCACAAGTGCTCTTTACGAGCAACCTGGTGATTCAAAACCCCGGCGAAGTCGTCTATTCCCCTAATTCGGCTTCATCTCTGGTTACTGCCGATTCCAATGTGTTGCTAACTAGTGGTACTGCGGGTGTTGTGAACTCTCTGTATCAATTAGTTGCCGGCAGTCCGGCGATCGGTGCCGGTACGGCATATGCTGGCATACTCTACGACCTTGCCGGGAATCCGCGTCCGCAAACAGGGGCGAGCGATGCCGGCGCATTACTGTACTCTTCGACTGCCAGCGCTCCAGCGGCGTCGTTGTCCACTTCTAGCCTGGCATTCGGCAATCAAGCACTTAATACGAGCTCTGCTACGCAAGCCGTAACGTTAACCAATACGGGCAACGCGGCGCTCACCATTAACGGCATCTCGCTGACGGGCTCAAATGCCACATCGTTTGCGATCTCGAATAATTGCGGCGTGAGTCTTGCATCAGGAGCAAACTGCACGATCCAGGTGAAGTTTGTCCCATTGACGGCGGGATCACTGACAGCCAGTATTACACTGGCTGACAGCGCGGCCAATTCGCCACAAACCATCGACATCTCTGGGACGGGAACCAGTTCAACTTCAGCAGCTTCACTCTCTGCTTCCAGCCTGGCTTTCGGGAATCAAGCACTCAATACGAGCTCTACTGCGCAAGCCGTGACGCTAACCAATACTGGCAGTGCTGCGCTCACCATTGGCAGTATCTCGCTGACGGGCTCAAACGCTACATCGTTTGCGATCTCGAATAACTGCGGCGTGAGTCTTGCATCAGGAGCAAACTGCACGATCCAGGTAAAGTTTGTCCCGTTGACGGCGGGATCACTGACAGCCAGTATTACACTGGCTGACAGCGCGGCCAATTCGCCACAAACCATCACTCTCTCCGGGACGGGAACGAGTTCAACTGCGGCTTCTCCGGCTTACGCGCTGACGGCGTCACCCACTTCGCTGACTTTGACTGCGGGAGAGACCGGCACTGTGACAATCCAGATGATACCGACGGGTGGGTTTACCGGAACCGTCGCGCTAAGTTGTGCAAACCTGCCAGCGTTGGTCAGTTGCCAAATAGCGCCTGCGACGCTCATTGCCAATGGGTCAAATACCATTCTAACTGCGCAGATGGTGCTGACTACGCAGGGCACATCCGTCGCCACCGTTTCGCGCCAATATAGCCGCGGAAAAATAAACTTCACGGTAGCATCATTTAGCCTGCTGCCTAGTCTAATGCTTGGTATTTGGTTGAGTAGGAGAAGGAGGACTCTGCGCGGTAAATGGAACGGGACTCTGCTGGTGGTGCTCGGATTGTCGCTATGTGCTCTCGGTGGTTGCGGCACGTCCTTTGTGAAAACTGCGGCAGCATCTTATACCGTGACGGTGACAGGAGCGGTAACTGGCGCCAATAGTAGCTACACTGGTCCAGCGTCGCAATCGACTAAAGTTTATCTCGTGGTCAACAACTAACTGAATTAAAGTGTTAGGCGGATAGAATCAGGCATCGCTCTCATTATGGAACTGGAATCTCCAGTCCATGTGAGGGCGTAGTCAATTCCGATTATTGCCGAACTTGGTAGTTCGATACACAGACTGAGCCGCGGGCCTGCATCTGACCGGACGGGACAAGTGGGTGATCAAGTCGCTCGGATACCAGATATACCCCGGCGATGTGGGAGAGCATATCTGCACCCTGCACGAGCAGGTCGCCAACTGCGTCGTGGTGGGCGTGGCGCATGAAGTTGTTTCCGAAGCGCCGGTTGCCGTGGTCGAAAAGAAACACGGAGCTGAACTGAGCTGCCACGATCTGGATCGGCACGCGCGTTCCCTGCCTTCCTACATGCGACCGCGTCACTGGATCATTCTGGAACCCGACCAGATGCCGCTGAACCGCGTGGGCAAGCCAGACTACTTGCGCGTCCAGAAAATGGCTCAACAGGAGATTGCGCATTTGCGCGCGCCAAGGCGCCTGGGTCAGTGCGTATGTCAAGAACGGAGAGAAGCAAGCCGATCACTCGGGCAAGTAGAACATCAGTCCGAAAGCCGCTAGAAAGATACTTTCACTGACACTTGCACGGACCGCGGGCCGCCTACCTGATAGGACTGCTGCAGGCCTCCCAATTGCGTATTCAGCATACGTG
>Ga0224531_1001257_pt1 | contig 11326 bp, 6 predicted proteins | sample CBST100metaG_FD_179876 | JGI IMG/M metagenome (GOLD analysis project Ga0224531, IMG submission 179876) | Peat soil microbial communities from Stordalen Mire, Sweden - C.B.S.T100 | ecosystem: Environmental > Terrestrial > Soil > Wetlands > Peat | place: Sweden: Norrbotten County, Stordalen Mire... | reverse complement strand
CCACGCAACAGGGCGATGATCCCCTGCAACTCGTCGCGATCCTTGCTCGATATTCTGACTGTATCGCCTTGGATGCTGGCTTGCGCCTTCTTTTTCGAATCCTTCACCAGACGAACAATCTCTTTTGCCTTTTCAATCGGAATGCCCTGTTGCAGCTTGATCTTCTGCCGCACGCTCTTGCCCGAGGCTTCTTCCATCTTTTCGTAGGTCAGATTCTTCAGCGAAACGCCTCGCTTGATCAGCTTCTGTCCCAGAATCTCTTTGACCGCGTCCAGCTTGTACTCCCCGGCGGAGGTCAGTTCGATGGCGTCCGAACCCTCCATGGTGATGTCCGAGTGAGAGTCCTTCAGGTCGAAGCGCTGATGAATCTCCTTCAGCGCTTGGTCGATGGCGTTGCGCACTTCCTGCAGATCCACCTTGCTCACGATGTCGAACGAATTTTCCTGTGCCATTGTCTTGTCCTCTTATCCTTCGGCGTCCCATCACCGGCCTCAATCGCCGGGCGGCTCTGCCGGTGCAACTCTATCAGTTTCCCACGTCTGCCCTTAAGCGAAACAGCCGCTGGAAGTTTTTCGTGGTCGCGGAGGCGATTTCTTCCTCCGTGACCTTCAGCAATTCGGCCAGCGTGCGGGCCGTGTTGATCATAAAAGCCGATTCGTTGCGTTTGCCGCGAAGGGGAACCGGAGTCAGATACGGTGCGTCGGTCTCCACCAGAATCCGGTCCAACGGCAGCCGTGCGGCCACGTCCCGCATGGGCTGCGCCTTGGGGAAAGTCAGATTCCCGGCAAACGACAGCAGAAAGCCCAAATCCAGCGACCGTTGCGCCTGCTCCCAGGTTCCGGAAAAGCAGTGCATCACGCCGCCCAGCCCAGTAGGCCGCCAGCGCTCTTCCAAAATAACAAAAAGATCGTCCCACGCGCCCGGAATGCCTTCCGGTTCACCGTCCTTGGGCCGGCAGTGGATCAAAATTGGCCGCTTGCGAGTCGCCGCAATCTCCAGTTGGCGTCCCAGGATCTCAAGCTGCACCGCGTGCGGCGCGCCCTCATGGTAGTAGTCGAGGCCAATCTCCCCGCAGGCAATCACCTCTGGCTCGGCGAGCAACCTGTCCAGCTTGGCCAGCGCCGCCTCGTCCGCTTCGGGCGTGTTGTGGGGATAGATGCCCGCGCTGGCATACAGCTGGGGCATGTCGGGCTGCCCATTGAACTGGCGGCAAATCCCGAGCGCCTGGTGCATCTCCGCCGGCCCTTCGCCAATGCCGATGGCCAGAATCGCGCCCACTCCCGCCTCAAACGCACGGCGCAGCATCGCCTCGCGGTCCTCCGCGTAGCGCTCACTATCCAGGTGCGCATGGGAATCAATCAGCAAAAGGGGAAACCTTCCTAAATGCATTGCAGAATCCCGCGGGATTCTGCAATGGGGGATGCGGCAATGTTTGCAGTTACTTTAGCCGTGCGCCCAGCGGGCACTCTTCCAGGAATCCAGCCAGTACCGGCGCTCCGTCCTCCAGCGAGGCTGCCAGCAACATGCCGTTCGACATCAGCCCACGCATCTTGCGCGGCGCCAGGTTGGCCACAATGATGATCTTCCGGCCTACCAGCGCTTCCGGCTCGTAGTACTGGGCAATGCCGGCCAGAATCTGCCGCTTCTCGTAGCCCAGATCCACCTCCAGGCGCAGCAGCTTGTCGGCCTTGGGAATGCGCTCGGCTACCAAAATCTGCGCCACCCGCAACTCCACCTTGGCAAAGTCGTCGATGGTAATGTACTGCTTCTCTTCCACCACCGGAGCTGGTGCTGGGGCTGGTGCAGCCGCAGCAGACGCGGCCGCGGCTACCGTGTCATAGGCTAGAGCTTCAGCCCCGGCTTCGTTGCCGGCAGAGTCGCCTACGGAATCCACGGGTGCGCCATCCCATACATTTTGCTTTTCGGTAGACTCGCTCACGATGGCTTCATTTCCCGCGGTCTTTGCGGCGGAGCCGCCGCTGGCCCCACCGCAGGTGGCGGCCGCTTCGACGGCGCTCTTGCTGTTTTGATCTTCGATGTTCTGCATACGCTCCACTGCATCCTTCTCCGCGCGGGGGAATAGCGGCGCGGGCTCGCCAAATTTGGTTCCGGGCTTCAATCCGCCCCATGCAATGCTTGTCAAAAACGCCTTGTGTGCGGCAGCGGAAATTTCTCCCTGTCCGAGTTGCAGCCACACCTTCGCCGCAGCATCCGGCAGAATGGGGTAAACCAGTGCAGTAATGATGCGAATCGCCTCGGCCGCCGTGGCCAGCACCCGCGCCTGCAACAGCGTGTGGTCTTCTACGCTGCGGTCGGCGGGCTTCTTCCACGGCGCGTTGGCGGTCAGGTAGCCGTCGGTATCCGCGACCAGCATCCACAAAGCCTTCAGCGCATCGGAGAAGTTCAGCTCGTCAAACGCCGGGCCAAACGCCGCAATGGCGCTCTCGGCGCTTGCGCGCAGTGCAGTCTCGGCAGCGGTATCGGCGCCAGCCTCTGGCAGCACGCCGCCAAAGTACTTGTGCATCATGTTGACGACGCGGCTCACCAGGTTGCCGTAGCCGTTGGCCAGGTCGCCGTTGTAGCGCTGCACCAGTGCGTCAAAGCTGAAGCTGCCGTCCTGACCGAAGGGAATCTCCCGCAGCAGGAAGTACCTCAAAGCATCTGCTCCCAGAATTGCCTGCACGGTTTCCGCGCGCACAATGTTGCCCCGCGACTTGGACATTTTGCCCTGGTCGAAGAGCAGCCAGCCGTTAGCCTTCACCGAGCGGGGCAGCGGCAATCCCGCTGCCATCAGGAACGCCGGCCAGTAAACGCAGTGGAAGCGGCTGATTTCCTTGCCGATCAGGTGCATGTCCGCCGGCCAGAACTTCTCAAAGCGCGCCTTGTCTTCGGGCGCGTCCGATCCGTAACCCAGCGCGGTAATGTAGTTGACCAGCGCGTCCAGCCAGACGTAGATCACGTGTTTTTCGTCGCCGGGGACGGGAATGCCCCACGAAAAACTCGTCCGGCTCACCGACAGGTCCTTCAGTCCGCCGCGGACAAATGAAATCACCTCGCGCCGCGTCGATTCGGGTCCCATGAAGTCGGGGTTGGCCTCGTAAAACTCCAGCAGCTTGCGCTCGAAGGCCGAAAGCTTGAAGAAGTAGTTCTCCTCGCTCACCGTCTCCGTCACCCGGCCGCAGTCGGGGCAAATCGTGCCCACCGGGCCGTCTACATACAGCTCGTCCGACACACAATACTGGCCAGAGTAGGAGCCTTTGTAGATGAAGCCCTTGTCGCGCAGCGCGGCAAAAAACTTCTGCGTGCCGCGTATGTGGCGCTCTTCGGTGGTTCGGATAAAGTCGTCGTAGCTCAGGCCCAACTGGTCCCACAGGCCGCGAAACTCGCCGGAGATGGCAGTCGCGAACTCCGCGGGCGTGCGTCCGGCTAGTTCGGCGGAGCGCTCGATCTTTTGTCCGTGCTCGTCGGTGCCGGTCAGGAACCAGGTTTCAATGCCCAGCGCCCGCTTGCGCCGCGCAATAGCGTCGCACACGATGGTGGAGTAGGCATGGCCCAGGTGCGGCCGCGCGTTCACGTAATAGATCGGCGTGGTCAGGTAATAACGGGAAGAACTTGAGTTTTGAGTAGGCATAGGCTGGGAATTGCTCGGAATTCCCGCCTGAGGTCAGTCGGGAATCGTGAGTCAATCTACTCTTTATCTTACGGCATGTTCACTGGCTGCTTAGTCCGGGTGCCCCAGGTCTCGATTTTGAGACCTGGGAATGCAATGACCTAAACCAGCACATGCATCCCAGCAGCGGAACGCCAGTCGCACCGCAGGCGCCGCAGGTGGCTGGTAGAATAAGCCTTGAAAATCAAGGATTTTTGAGGCATACACCCGTGTATCTTGAATTGCAGAAAAGGCTCAGCGCCCATCTTCGCAGCGTTTTGAAAGCAAAGTACGATCTCGAGCTTGAGACCATCCCGCTCGAAATCCCGCCCGACCTGCAGTTCGGCGAACTGGCCACCCCCATCGCCTTTGAGCTGGCCCGCAAGCTGCGCAAAGCCCCCAAGGTGATTGCCGCGGAGATCGTGGCTGCTCTGGGTCATCTGGAAGGCTTCGCCGGATTTGAGGCCGCCGGTTCCGGATACATCAATGCCCGGCTTGATCGCGCCTCGGCAGCGCACCTCATCGCCAGCGGAGAGAGCCTTGTGCGCCCTGCCAACGGCATTCATTCGCTCGTCGAGCACACCAGCATCAATCCCAACAAGGCGGCCCACGTCGGCCACTTGCGCAACGCCATCCTGGGCGACACCTTCGTCCGTCTGCTGCGCGCTGCTGGGCAAAAGGTTGATGTGCAGAACTACATCGACAACACGGGCGTGCAAGTAGCCGACGTGGTCGTAGGCTTTCAGCACCTGGAGGGTAAGTCCCTCGCCGATGCGCGCCATTTGCTTGCCGACCTCAAGAGCAAAGGCGAGTGGATCGACTACTACTGCTGGGACCTCTATGCGCGCACCTCGCAGTGGTACGAGCAGGGCACGGAAGAGGAGAACGTGGCGCGCAAAAAGCTGCGCTACGCGACATTGCATGAGCTGGAGCAGGGCGGCAACGAGACCTCCGAAATCGCCGAGTTGATCTCGACCGCGGTTCTGCGCCGCCATCTCGAAACCATGCTGCGCCTGGACATCGAGTACGATTTTCTGCCCCGCGAGAGCGAGATTCTACACCTCAAGTTCTGGGATGCGGCCTTCGAGCAGTTGAAGAAGACCGGCGTCCTCTACTTTGAGAACGAAGGCAAAAACAAGGGCTGCTGGGTCATGACCCGCCCCGGAGCGGTCGCGCAGCAGGTCCAAAACGAGGACGACCCGAAGGGCACCGACGAAGACGCCAAGGTGATTGTCCGTTCCAATGGAACGGTCACTTACGTCGGCAAAGACATTGCCTATCACCTGTGGAAGTTCGGCCTGCTGGGCAAGGACTTCGGCTACAAGCGGTTCTTCACCTACCCCGACCACGAGTGCTGGATCACGGCAGTAACCGGCGAGCAAGAGCATCCCCACTTTGGCGGAGCGCAGGCCATCTACAACGTAATCGACTCGCGCCAGAGCGACCCGCAGGCCAACGTCATCCAGGCTCTGCGCGGCATGGGCTACACCGAGCAGGCCGACCGCTACACGCACTTTGGCTATGAGATGGTAGCGCTCACTCCGCGCTGCGCCGTTGAGCTGGGCTACACCGTGTCCGACGAGGACATGGCCCGCCCTTACATCGAAGTTAGCGGACGCAAGGGCTTCGGCGTCAAGGCCGACGACCTGATCGACAAGCTCATCGCCGCCACCCGCGCGGAAGTGGACGCGCGCCAGACCGGCGGAGCCGAAGCTGAATCCGGCCGTCAGAAGGTTGCCGAGCAGATCGCCATCGGCGCACTGCGCTACTTCATGCTCAAGTTCACGCGCAACTCGGTCATAGCCTTTGACTTCAAGGACGCCCTGAGCTTCGAGGGCGAGACCGGCCCCTACATTCAGTACGCCGTGGTCCGCGCCCGCAACATCTTCCGCAAAGCGGGAACCACGCCGGAAGCGGAGTTAGCTAAGTTAGCTGGAGTAGTGGAGTTAGATACCTACCTTCAAGGCGAAGACGCCCAGGATATCTGGGCGCTTTGGCTGCGCGGTGCTCGCCGCACCTTGGTGCTGGAGCAGGCCATTGCTTCCTCCGAGCCAGCGATTCTGGCCAAGCATGCCTTCCAGTTAGCCCAGGAGTTCAATAACTTCTATCATCGCCATAACATCCTGAAGGAAGAAAACCCAGCGAAACAGACCTTCCTGTTAGCCACGGCTGCGGTTGCTCTGCGGGAGTTGGTTGTCGTGCTGAGCTGGCTGGGCATCGAAAGCCCGGAGGCGATGTAAAGCAGCTTTTTACCGCTTGAGGTTGTACCAAGGCCGGGCTGTCTTTTAAGTCCATACAAAAAATGAACTGTCATCCTGAGCGAACGGGGCCCCAAGCGCTTTTCAGCTTGGGGGTGGTGAGTCGAAGGATCTGCGGTTGCTTTTCAAAGAACATCTGGGACACCGCACTAGGGTGGGCAATCAATTCACTCCATCGCAAGGTGCGAAATCATAGATAGGCTCTTGAACACAATGGCCACCTCTCCCTGCAACCTACAAGTTGCAATGAGAAGTGGCCACTGTGTTGTTGATACCAGCCTTACAAAAAGCTAACAGCTAGAAGCTAGCAGCTAAAAGCTGCTTTTAGTAACTTCTCACCCACTCCAGAATCGACCGCACCGCGATGCCGCTAGGACCCTTGGCGATGTAGGGCCGCGAGTCTTCCACCCAGGCCACGCCTGCAATGTCCAGGTGAATCCAGGGAGTGTCTTCCGCAAAGACCTTCAGGAACTCGGCCGCGGTGCTTGCGCCGCCCCAGCGTCCGCCGGTGTTTTTGATGTCGCCGATGTCGCTCTTGATCATCTCGGCGTACTCGTCGCCCAAAGGCAACCGCCAGAACTTCTCCCCCGAAGTAGCCAGCGCCGTGTCGAACTTGGCGTAGGTGGCGTCGTCATTCGAAAAGGCTCCGGCATTGATCATGCCCAGCGCCACCACACAGGCCCCGGTCAGGGTGGCCGCGTCAATCAGGTGCGTTGCGCCCAGTTGCTTGGCGTAGGTCAGCCCATCGGCCAGCACCAGCCGCCCCTCGGCGTCGGTGTTGATAATCTCGATGGTCTTGCCGGACATGGCAGTCTGCAAGTCGCCGGGCTTTTGCGCCTTGCCGTCGGGCATATTTTCCGTGGCGCAGACCACGCAAATGACCCGCACCTTGGGCTTGAGCAGGGCAATGGCCCGCATGACGCCGATCATCGTCGCCCCGCCGGCCATGTCGTACTTCATCTTCTCCATGTCGTTGCCGGGCTTCAGCGAGATGCCGCCGGAGTCAAACGTGATGCCCTTGCCGACCAGCCCCAGCACCGGCCCTTCCGTGACGCCCGCTGGCTCGTAGCGCAGCACGATCAGCGCGGGCGGTTCCTCGGAGCCCTGGGCGACGCTCCAGAACGCCCCCATTTTCAGTTCCTTGATCTTCTCAGTGGAACTGACCTCGCACTTGAGGCCGACTTCGTCCGCCATCTCGGCGGCGCGCTGGCCCAGAATGGTGGGCGTCAGCTTGTTGCCCGGCTCGTTGACCATGGAGCGGGTAAACGTCTGGCTCTCGCCAATGATCACGCCCTCGGCAAAAGCAGCTTCCACAGCAGCTTTGTCAGAAGTACAGGCGGCTACCACGGTGAAGGACTGCACGCTCTGGTCCTTGCGGTCGCTGCGATAGGTGTCGGGGTCGTAGTCGCCCACAAATGCGCCCTCAACGGCGGCGCGTACGCAGGCGCCGGGCAGCAGCAGCTCCGGCAGCGGCAGCGCGAAGACCAGCTCGCGGATGCCGCGCGGCTTGGCGAAGCGCACAGCGGTACCGGCGGCGTTGCGCACGCCGTTTGCCGTTGCCTTAGCCTGCTTGCCCAGCCCGACAATCAGCAGCCGTTTGGCGGCCAGTCCGGCGGGAGCGTGCAACAGCAGGGTTTCATTGGCGCCGGCCTTGTATTCGCCACTGGCCAGCACGGCAGCCACGGCGGCTTTCACCGCTGCGTCGGCCGTCAGCAGCACCGGCTCAGGCTTGGCGCCGGGCGCTTTCGAGGTCTGGGTGTCGGCGGCCAAAACGGCCAGCAGTTCAGTCTCAATTCGGGAAAGATTCGCAAAAGACAGTTGGGTCTGCATAGTGTTCATTATTTCACTATGTGGGGCCGATGGAGAATAACAGGGGGCTGTGTACGGTGGAACACCATTGGGAATCTGTCAGAAGACGGAACCGTGCCTGGGCGTCTACCGGTCCGGATCGATCTGCTCATCGAGCCATCTGATAGCCTTGGTCAGCCAGCGGGGATCTGCCGACGCATTAATATAGCGTTCGTAAAAGTAGCTCCTCGATTCCCTTGCGCGTCGCTTGTACTGTGCCGTGGCGGCAGGCGAGTCGGTGACGATGCAGCTATGCAGCATTCCTGCATTTTTGAAGAGCTTTATTCCGTCAGCGATATCCTCTTGGGTCTCCGGCTGGAGTTCGTTTCTCCGCAAGCCGCGCATGTCGATAAGAACGCTGAAAGATTTAGGAGCCCCGACAAGGGCTCTAACCGCTTCTTGGCGCCACTGCTTCATCTCGTCGGGGCTGATGAGGCCTCCAAATACGAGTCCAAAGCCGAAATGTTCCTTGGTAATCCTGTACATGGCGTGTCGCCTGAATCCTATCGTAAGCACAAACTAACTGTTCATCGCCTGTGTCGACGGGAGAGTCCAAGGAGAAAGACTGGAAACTCCAGAACTGGGACGGGTTACAGGGGATGGGGTCGGCCTTACCGTCCCATACGTTGTTTGCTGGCGTTGATGGCGGCGCGGGCTTCGCGGTCGGCCTCGCGGCTGCGCTCGGTTTCGCGCTTGTCCCAGTCCTGCTTGCCCTTGGCCACGGCCAGTTCGCACTTCACCCGCCCGTTGCGGAAGTAAAGCCGGGTGGGGATGAGCGTGTGGCCCTTGATCTGCGTCTTGATGAGTAGCTTGCGAACTTCCTCTTTGTGGAGGAGCAGTTTGCGGGTGCGCGTTTCGTCGTGATTGGCAATGTTGCCGTGGGAGTAGGGACCAATATGCACGTTGAGCAGAAACGCCTCGCCGTCCTTGATGAGGCCGTAGGAATCCCGAAGATTGGCTTGCCCCTCACGGATCGACTTCACCTCGGTACCGCGCAGCGCGATGCCTGCTTCGACTTTGTCCAGCAGAAAATAGTTGTGGCTGGCGATGCGATTGTGCGCAGCATCCCGCTCTCCCGAGGCCACCGGGTCGCGGGGACGGACCGGCTTTTGCGGGCCGACCTTCTCTTGCGGAACGATCACGTGACTGGTTTGGCGCGCCATAAAGTTGCTTCCCTGACTCTTCATCCTAGCATTGGTATGTCTTTTCGCGCTGCTGCAACAGGGCTTTGCTAAAATGAGGCATTGTAGGTTGCGCAAAATTGCCTATAGAAATCGCGTCCAGGGCGGCCAAGGCAGCCCACAAAAGTTCGCTGCGCAAAGCGAGCCGGACAAGACGCCTGGGAGTTCGATGAAAAGCCGCGCTCAATCTCCGGTAGCCTCAGGATGCGTTCTGCCCGTATCCGTTTTCTCTGGAACCGCTTTCCGGATTGCGCTCTTTGCACTTCTCGCCGTCTTTGGCCTTTCCGGTGTGCCTCTGCATGCCGCGGAGTCGGCCAGCTCCTACTTCAAGCGCGGTGCGTCCGCCGAGGCGCGCGAGGAATATGACGCTGCCTATGACAACTACCTGAAGGCGAACGCAAAAGCTCCCAAGGACCTGCGCTATCGCACCTCCCTCTACCGCGTCCGAGTGACCGCTTCGTCCCAGCACATGACCAAGGGACGCAAGCTATTCCAGGCAGGCGACGAGCAGGGGGCCTTGGTGGAGTTTATGCGTGCCGCCGAGATCGATCCCGGCAACGAAGCTGCCCAGCAAGAAATTGCCAACGTGCGTCAGAAGCAGGGCGAGGTTGCACCGAAAACCGAGACCAGCCTTTCCGAAGCAACAGGCAAGCAGTCCGATATTGACTCCATGGGTGCGCCAGCCGCGCTCAGGCCAGTCTCCAATGAACCGCTCACCCTGCACATGACCGAGGATGCTAAGGTCATTTACCAGGCCATCGGCCGGGCCGCGGGCATCAATGTGCTGTTTGACCCGGATTACAACTCCAAGCGCGTTCAGGTGGACCTGAACAACGTTTCGCTGCTCGATGCGCTACGTATTGTGGGCACCATGTCGAACACTTTCTGGCGTCCGGTCACCACGAATACCCTTTTTGTGGCCCAGAACACCCGCGCCAAGCGCACCGAACTGGACGAGCAGGCGGTGCAGACGTTCTACCTGACCAATGCCTGGCAGCAAAATGATCTGAACGACGTGCAGACCGCCTTGCGCAATGTGCTGCCCAGCGCTAAGGTCTACGGCGTGGCCAGCCAGAATGCCATTGTGATGCGCGGCACTCCAGACGAACTCCTGCTGGCGCAAAAGCTCATCAATGACCTGGACAAGGCTCGGGCCGAGGTGGTCGTAGACATCGCGGTGCTGGAAGTGGACAAGAACTGGGAAAAGAAACTGGGTCTCTCCTGGCCCTCCAGCGTGGGTGTTGCCTTGCAGTCCTCTACTTCTACCACTTCCAGTTCGGGCACCACGACCAGCACCAGCACCACTCCGACCGTCTACGATCTGGCTCACCTCAAGGCATCCAACTTTGCCGTGACCGTCGGCTCGGCCACGGCCAACATGCTTTTGACCGACTCGAACACCAGGATTCTGCAGAACCCTCGCATTCGTTGCACCGATCAGCAGAAGGCAACCATGAAGATTGGTTCGCGAATTCCCATCGCGACCGGATCCTACTCCACGGGTACGTCAACGTCGTCGGCCAGTTCGTTGGTGAATACGCAGTTCCAGTACATCGATGTGGGTGTCAATGTCGAGATGACGCCCACCGTCCACTTTGACCACGATGTGACGCTGAAGATGAAGCTCGAGGTCAGTTCGCAGAGCGGCAAAGTCACCATCAGCGGCGTCGATGAGCCGATCATCGCCCAAAAGACCAGTGAACAGGTCATCCGACTGCAAGAGGGCGAGGCCAGCATCCTGAGCGGCATCCTGGATAAGGAGGACACGTCTGCTTGGAGCGGTCTTCCGGGACTGAGCGCCATTCCAGGCCTCAAGTATTTGTTTGGTTCCAAGGATCACACCATCACCGACAACGAGCTTGTCTTTCTCATCATTCCGCATATTGTCCGCACCCAGAACCTCAGTCCTGTGAATCTGCGCACCATCGATACCGGCGTGGGCCAGTCCATCGAGTTGCGCCATGTTTCCTCTGATGCTCCCGTCTCCAAGCCAACACCTCCTCCGGCTCCGGCCCGCTCTACGGTGGGTGTGGTCCCCGGCCAGAGTGCCCAAGCGGCGGCCCCGGCTGCGCTCGCTCAGTTACGCGACGCTGCCAATACCAGTGGCGCAGCCGCTGCTGCCCAAGCCAATCAGCAACCCCGGCCGCTCCTTTCCGGTCCGGTCAGCTTTAGCCTCAATGCGCCGGCCGGCCCGGTGGCCGTGGGCGCCACTTTTCAGATTCCAGTCGTGCTGATGGGCGGAACCGACGTGGCTTCCGTTCCCCTGCAGCTTCAGTACGACCCGGCCAAGCTCTCACTGGTCAATGTGGATTCTGGCGATCTGCTCAGTCACGACGGCCAGACAGTAGCCCTGGTCCACCGCGACGACGGGCCTGGTTCCATCACTATCA
>Ga0224531_1001255_pt1 | contig 11337 bp, 6 predicted proteins | sample CBST100metaG_FD_179876 | JGI IMG/M metagenome (GOLD analysis project Ga0224531, IMG submission 179876) | Peat soil microbial communities from Stordalen Mire, Sweden - C.B.S.T100 | ecosystem: Environmental > Terrestrial > Soil > Wetlands > Peat | place: Sweden: Norrbotten County, Stordalen Mire... | reverse complement strand
TGGCCCCAGTTCAGCGTCTCGGTCACATGCGGCAGCGCCATGCACACGTCGCGAATGCGCTCATTATCCATGGGGAGAGTGTAAGACGGAACCGGTGGCGGGGGAAGACGAAATCAGAAGGCAGGGAAGAACTTGATTTTTGCGGCCCATTGCGCCAGAGCACGACTCAGTCGTGTCCCAAAACAACCTCAACAAATGCGGGCTTTTAATCCCTGCGCAAAATCCAAGCGTCTGCAATAAACCAACACGGAGGGAGCAGAAGCCTTCACAGGCAGCGGAAAAAGACACATTCACCGGTGGATGTTGCATTCCGGTAAGGTTTTTCCGCAGCCTGTTTAACCCCTAGTCCCTCCGCAAATACGATCTGCAACTGTAGTTTTAGTGGGTTGGCGGGACGTAATCCGCGGGCATGCCGTGGCCGTCGCTAAAGAAAAACTCTTCCATCTGCGCTACCAGGAACTCCTGTGCCTGGGGTGTCCAGGGCTGGAGACGGTACTCGTTGAGCAGCATCTTCTGCCGGTCCACCCACTCTGTCCAAGCCGCCTTTGAGACGTTCTTGAAGATCTTCTGGCCAAATTCCGAGTCGAAGGGCGGTTCTTCCAGGCCCTCCATCTCCTTCTTGTTGCGAACGCAAAAAACCATGTGTGCCATTATCAACGCTCCCGTCCCTAATTGTATTGGATCGCGTGCGTTTGAGCCCGCAGCGTCGGCCTGCTTCGCATTTCGGCTGAAAAATAGGCCCATTTTGCGTATTGTCGGACGCGCGGAACAATACGGTCCACGCGCTGCGGCTTCTTGAGCAATTCTGACCTGCCTGGCGACTGGGATCAGCCCACACTTTGCTTGACGCTCAATCGGCTTAGTCCTGCCGTCAATCTTTCATTTCACAACCACGACTCAACTGCAAGAGGAGTTCTCATGTCCGATCTGAATCAATCTGGCCTGTCAGACAACGCAGCGGGCGGAATCGCCTACTTGACGATCATTCCGGCAATCGTCTTCCTGATCATTGAGCCCTTCAAGAAGAGCTCGTATGTCCGTTTCCACGCCTGGCAGTCGATCTTCTTTTTCGTGGCATGGGCGCTCGTGGACATCCTCGTTGGAGTTGTCGAGAACCTCGCACCCTCTGCGGTTTTTCTGACTTTGACGCTGTTGCAACTGGTGGGTCTGGCCTTCTTTGTGGTCTGGCTGATCGTGCTGATCAATGCGTTCAACGGCAAGCGCATCAAGCTGCCCATTATTGGCAACGTCGCCCAGCAGCAGGCCGACCGGTAGGCAGCGAGTCCTTATGGTTCGCGAATAGAACCTGACGCCCGGCCCAAGCGGGGTGCGGCGGAGGGTCAGGCGGATGCCAGAAGCGCGGAGACGCGCGCCAGGGGAAGCCCGACAACGTTGAAATAACAGCCTTCGATGCGGGGGATCCAGCGGGCGGCTAGGCCTTGGATGGCGTAGGCGCCGGCTTTGTCCATGGGCTCGCCGGTGGCGATGTAGGCGACGATTTCCGCGTCGGAGAGGGCGAGGAAAGTGACCGTGGTGACTTCAGCGGCGACCTGGGTGGAGGTTGCGGTGACCACGGCGACGCCGGTGATGACGCGATGGGTGCGGCCGGAGAGCAGGCGCAACATGCGGGCGGCATCGGCAGCGTCTACTGGCTTGCCGAGGATGTGGTCGTCGAGGGTAACAGTTGTGTCTGCACCTAGGACCACAAGAGCAGAAATCGGGCGGGGGCCGAGGCTCTTGCTTTCCCAGGTCTCAGGATCGAGTCCTGGGGCACCCAGCTGTTTGCTCGCAGGAGTTTTGGCGATTTCGTCGTAGACGGCCTGAGCTTTTTCGCGGGCCAGACGGGTGACGTAGGCGGTGGGGTCTTCGCCAGGGAACGGATCCTCGGGGATGTCGGCGGGATGAACTTCGAAAGAGAACCCCGCCTGGGTGAGGAGTTCGCGGCGGCGGGGGGAAGCGGAAGCTAGAACCAACATATTGGAATTATTGCAGGGAACGGTGGGCGGGCAATAGCAGGTCAGCAGGTTAGCAGGATAGCAAGTTGGCGAGTTAGCGTGTGCATGGTCAGGCGTGGAGGCCGGTGCGGAGGCCGGAGGGAGTGGCGAGGCCCCAGGCCATGGCGGGGGTGTTGTGGGCCAGGCCGAAGCGGCCGTCGGGACCGAGCAGGATGATGCCGCCGTGACCGCCGAGGCGATTGAAGAGATAAGAGATGGCTTCCTGGGCGGCAAATTCGGGAGCTGCGCCGTCGGCGACACGGTCGGTGGCCCACTTGCCGAGGACCAGCTTCATGATGGGCTCGCCCCATCCGGTGAGAGAAACGGCGGCGGAGAGATTGTCAGCATAACAACCGCAACCGATGAGGGAGGAGTCGCCGACGCGGCCGGGCGTCTTGTTGAGGGTGCCTCCGGTGGAGGTGGCGGCGGCGAGGTTGCCTTGGGCGTCGAGAGCGACGGCGCCGACGGTGTCGTGGCTGCCAAAGCCGGGGGAATCGTAATCCGAGGGAAATGCAGTTTCGGGACTTTTGTCGTCATGGAGGATGTGGCCGGAGAAGGTTTCGTCGGCCAGTCCGGCGGATTGGCGGACCTTGGCATGGGCGAGGCGCTCGCGTTCGCGGTCGAGGACGAGTTCGGCGTTGTCGATGAGGGCCATGCCGTGAGCCTGGGCGAACTGCTCTGCGCCGTCGCCGACGAAGTAGACGTGGGGACTCTGCTCAAGGACCAGGCGCGCGGCCTGGATGGGGTTGCGGAGGCGCTCGACGCAGGCAACACCGCCGGCCTTCATGCGGCCGCCGTCCATGAGCAAGGCGTCCATCTGGACGCGGCCATCGGAGGTGAGGAAGCTGCCACGGCCGGCATCGAAGGTGGGGTCGTTTTCAAGGACGGAAACGGCAGCTTCAACGGCATCGAGGGCGGAACCGCCACGGGAAAGAAAGGCGTAGCCGGCTTCAAGGGCGTTGCGGACGCCGGTTTCATGAGCAACAGCGTCGGCGGCGGGAATGGCCCATGCGCCGCCGTGAACGAGAAGAGTGGGAACGTGCTTGTTGGGGATCGTCACCGGGATATGGTAGCTCAGTTGCAGGGGGTCGGTTGGGAGTGGTCCCAGAGTGCGCGACCGATGACTCTGCGGCGGATGGTTGCGATTCTCTGCCCGATGTCAAAATTCTGGCACAGATGAACGCTCTTAAATAGCTGAAATTATGGATGATAGGTGGATTCGATGCGTTGCATGGAATTGCGCAGTGTTTGGTTAAGCTAAGAACATCCAGAGCAAAAGAGACGGCGCAGGAAAAGTACGAGGGGTTTTCTTCTGCTGTTTGCGGGCTGCATCCGGGAGTCCGCAGAGGTGGGAAGAGACAAGGGGCAACTCCCAAGAGGAGTTGCCCCTTTCCTTTTCCGCAGAAGAAAACGCGTCGAGGGAATGGATTCCGCGTTGGCGAGGCTGGCTGCGAGAAGACGGATGAACGTTTTCGGGCGCTCCCCTGAGAAGAAGGAAGAGAGACGGATGAAGCTCACGAAGAACGAATGGTTGCACACCGGCAGATGGATTGGGCAATGGCTGATCGCGATAGGCCTGATGGGCATGGCGTTGGCGGGCATGAGCAACGCGCAGGCCGTGAGCACGACGACGGTTCATGGGACGGTGTACTTGGCCAATGGACGGACCGGCGCGGGAACGCTGGACGTGAGCTGGCCGGCGTTCACGACGGCGAACAGCCAGGCAATCACGGCAGGCCGGGAGACGGTGAGCATCGGGCCAGATGGATTTGTGAGCTTGAATCTAGCTCCGAACCTGGGGGCGACGCCGGCAGGACTGTACTACACGGCGGTGTACCACATGAGCAACGGGACCACGAGCACCGAGTACTGGGTGGTGCCCGCCGCGGCGCAGGCGAACCTGGGGCAGGTGCGGGCGCAACTGATGCCGGCGGCGCAGGCCGTGCAGGCGGTGAGCAAGGCGTATGTGGACCAGACGATCACTGAACTGACGCAGAGCCTGCTGACGGCGTCGGGTGGATCGCTGAGCGGACCGCTGTATCTGAACGGCGATCCGACACAGGCGCTGCAAGCGGCGGACAAGCATTATGTGGATTCAGCTTTTGGCCTGACGGTTCCACTGGCGGGCGGAAGCATGACGGGAGCGCTGGCGGACTCCTATGGCTTTACGGGGCCTTTGACGGGCAACGTGACCGGCAATGTGACTGGGAATGTATCGGGTACCGCATCTGCTGTGACCGGCGTGGTGCAACTGGGGAATGGCGGCACGGGATCTGCCTCCGCATCTGGCGCGCTGGCAAACCTGGGAGGGCTGGCGCGGAGCGGCGGCGCACTGACCGGGGGGCTGACTGGGCCCAGCATCACGGCGACACAGCTTGGCGGAACCTATCAGGTGGACCAGTTCCCTGGCGTGGACTTTGGGGCCAAGTTGCAGGCCTGCCTGGGCGCAGTGAGCGCAGTGTATGGCGGGACTTGCGACGCGAGGAATTTTACGGGGAACCTGTCGATGGCGTCGAATCTGACCGTATCGACAGCGAATGTGACCGTGATGCTGCCGTGCGCGACGATTGCGACGGCCGCACAAGTGATTGTGACAGCGGGGACGAGGAACGTAGCTTTACGCGGCTGCGCTCTGCGCGGGGCCAGCGACGCCAGTGGAAGCCAGGGCGGAACGGTGTTTCTGTATTCCGGGACTGGCGCGATGGTGCGGGTGGGCGACCCAACGTATGCGGCAAACACGATGGGCTTCCACATGGACAATGCTGTCATCAACACCACGGCGGCAACGAGCGGGAGTGCGCAGGGACTGGCGGCCTATCGCACGCAGGAGATGAACCTGGAGAGCCTGTATTTCCTGGGCAACCAGAACCAGACGGGCATGACGCTGGATGGGACGGGGAATTACACGGGCGGAACATTTCTGGATGACGCGTTCAATGGGTTCCAAACAGCAGTGAACGCGATTGGGCACCAGGCATCGAACGCCGCGACGACGGACTGGGTGAACGCGAGCGCGTTTGTACGGCTGCATATCGATTGCCCGACGAGCGGCGGCAATCCGATCAGCGGGACGTATGGCATCAACTTGCAGCAGGGGGATGGCAACTCCTTTACTGGCGGCGATGTGGAGGGTTGCTCGACGGCGCTGCACCTGGGAGCGAACGCGCAGAACAATACGATCGTGGGACTGCGGAACGAAGGCTCGACCAACCAAGTGGTGGCGGATGTGGGCAGCGCCTATAACAACTGGCTGACTGGCGGAACGATGTTCACGGGGCAGCTGACGGACAACGGTACGCGCAACAGCTTTATGGACGCCTTCCACCGCAGTTTCAATGGCATCAAGGGGGACTGGTACGGGAGCCAGCAGGATGCGACGGTGACCAATCACTACCGCCTTGGCATTGCGGCGGGGAGTGAGCGCGGCCTGCTGAACCGCTACCAGACCGACTATGGCTACCGCTGGACGACGGGCCTGAGCGACGCGACGGGTGGGGAGCAATACTACCAAGTGCTCGATGAGTTGAACAACGTGTACCGGCTGTCGATTGGGCAGTATAACAACGGGCAGTCGAGCACCAACAACCAGACGGTGATCAATGCGGCGGGGACGGGCGCAATCCTGCTGAACGGCTCAACCAATGCGGGGACTGGCGGCGTGGTGTTCGGCTCGGGCGGGGCGAACGTAGCCGCGGTGGCAACGATCAACAATGCGGGAAATGCGCAGTTCAACGGGACACTGCAAGTGGGCGGCGCATCGAGCTTCAGCGGCTCGACGACAGTGAAGAACCAGGCTGATACGGAGATCGACGCGACGCTGTGGGCTGGACTGACGGCGAGCCAGAAAGAGTCGTTCACTTACCGGGACTGGAATGGTAATAGCCAGTGGTACATGGTGAAGGATGCCAATAATAATTGGTCGATGAACTCGGCGGTTGGCGGGCTGGACAGCTTCAAGGCTTATCAGAGCACGAACAGCGGCGATACATATATCAACACAGCTAACTCGTCGGGAGTGATTCGCCTTAACTATGAGACAGGCAGCAGCGGAAGGACCTATATCTATGGCGGAGGCTCGGGCAGCCTGATCGCGGCCTTTTCTGGCACGACGTCGATTGCGTTTCCGGGGCTGGCGGCGAGCAGCGGGCGCAACTGCTTGCAGATCGATAACTCCGGCTACATTAGCAATACCGGATCTGCGTGCGGCACAAGCACTGGCAGCACAAACGGCACCGTTAGCACAGGCAACGCCGGGCAGATAGCCTATTACGCCGCCAATGGCACGGCCATCAGCGGCACGAGCGCGGTTCCGATTACGGCGGGAGGCACCGGGGCCACCACGGCGGCTGGAGCGCTGGCAAGCATAGGCGCGCAGGCCGCAATCTCGGGCTTGGCGGGCGATGGAAAGAGCACTCCGGGTATCCAAGTTGCGGGCGCCGTTGCGGCTAGTGCTTCGGCCATCGGGAAAGTGATCCAACTTCCGGGCGGGGTGCAATCGGCGGGAACTTTTGCGAACTATCTTGCTCTTTATGGCGCTAACACCACGTTTGTGCTTCCGTCAAGCTATAGCGAGACAGTCACATCCACAATCGCCCTTTCGCAGAATAATGTGAATATTCAGTGCGGAGCAGGAGCCACGCTGCTGAATGGAACCACCGGCTCGCCCGCGCCAATCATTCTGATTACGGGGACGAATGACACCATCGGGACGGGATGCACTTTCAACAACCAGAATAGCTACATCACAAGCGGCTATCAGTACGGCGCAATCACCCTGAGCGGATCGACAAACACTGCCCTGAACGGCGTCAATGTTCTTAACTGCGGTACTGCTTATGGGGCATCTCCTTGTGTCAACGCTATTAATGTGAATGGGCTTCAACTGGATCAAGCAAACTTGGCTGGTCCCTACGGATTGTATTTGATAGCTGGAACGAGTGGAGTTTCGCAGAATATTGAGATCATAGGCGGCACGATGGGGACGATTGGCATGGCAATCCTCGGGCCAAATGGCGTAATCAAGAACTACCGCGTCAGTGGCACGAATCTGAATGCAATCGGTGGCGATGCGGTTTGTGGGTCAATAGGCGTTTATTCCGGAGACAACACGGGTTCGATTCTTAATGGAACCGTGACGGGGACCACCTGCACCATCTCAGGAACGGCGTCTGCGGCAGTCAGTAATGTGGCCATCTCGGGATCGGGATCGACGGGAACGATCACCTTGACCCTAGCATCCGCAACACCGTTTACACTGATGGAACATGTTACATTGTCAGGCTTTGGCGCATTTACCTGCCTAAACAATAAAGACCTATCAGTAACATCCACAAGCGGATCAATCGTTAGTTTTTCCACGAACGGGACAACATGCACGACGGGGTCGGGAGCCGACTCTGGAAAGGCTTTAGCGGCCGCCTTTGGTGGCTGGTCCAATCCGTCCGCGGGGCAGAATGGATTTACTTTCAGCGACAATGTCATTCAGTTTGCAGCGGGGACGAGTCAATATGTTCAGTACGCGGGATATGAAATGGGCTGCGTCAACTGCACGGTAAAAGATAATGTACTTAATATGCCTGATGCGTACGCGCAGAGCTATGGCTGCATTATCTCCTATAGCGCATCTGCGCAGATCGAGGGCAACCTATGTAATGGCTTCGGTTCCGCAGCAGTTGGTATTGGCTTAGCGGGTGGCGTATCCACGGTAACTCTTCCCCATAGCGATCATGTGCGATTTTTAAACAACACAATCATCAACACGGCAGCCAATAGCGCTAGTTCGGGTTCAAAGGGAATGTCCTATGGTTGCCACTATACTGGCGGCTCTGCGAACTACGGGGAGATCAGCGGCAACCATATCTATGGTCCATTCAACATGGCATTTGAAATCGGCGATTCATCGAGCGGTGGATGTCCTGTAGAGTTCACTGCACATGATAATCAGATTTACAGTGCGGCAACGGGGTTCCTCGTCTATAAGGCAACTGGAAGCATCAGTAACACGCTCTTTTCCGGCGTGACTACTCCCACTTCGTTATCTACCTTCATTGCAGAAACATCGACTTCCACCACGCCCAAAGTGCTGGCATCTGGCACGACGGGCGTGACGCAGACTGCCGGAGATAACACGAATGCTATTGCTACAGATCAGTTTGTGCAGACGGCACTATCCACTGCGGTCGGTTCTCCGACAAGGATGGTGTTTGGCAGCGGGGTGATGAGCCAAAATTTCAATTTGGCCAACACCGCTCCATACCAGCTCAATGTGGTCCCGGCCTACTTCGATAAAAGCATCACCTTTCTTCGCTTCATCATTCAGGATAGCGGGACTTTGGCGGGCTGCACGACGTGGCCGGTAGTATCGCTGTATGACAGGACCACAAGCACCCCAATCTATTCCATGACGCTCACTAATGCAACGGGATGGGATTCCGGGGATATTTCTGCGACTACGACGGCGGGGCATGTAATTGGTGTGTATCTTACAACTACCCCAGTCGGTTGTACCTCTGGCACAACTACCTTTCTTGGGTACGCTGCCACCTATAAGATGACAGGGGCCAACTAGGCAACGGTATTGAGGGGACTGTTGTGGCGGGTTGGTTCAGACGCGCGGAGTTTGGGCCAACTTGAACGGCCATGCTGCACGGTCTTGCAGAACATGCCTATATGCACGATGCACGGCAACTGCGATGGTCCAAGCGGATGCCGCGTACGGGATGCATAGATCCAATCGGGCAGGACGTTGTGTCAACTCAAGGCCTATCCACGGGACTCGAATGAATCCATGAGCATTCAAAGCTGCTCTTGGCAGCCGGTACGCGAGGTGCGTTCGTGGGAGTCATCGGACTTAGAGAGGCGGTTGAAACACCGGAGCCGGTTCTGCGGCTTGAGGCGCTGGACGGGCAGGAACTGACGCGATTCGGGAAGATACTCGACCTGTGTCCGGCCAGCTTGCGGGGGCGGACGGTGGGGATGGCGTTGGCGGAAAAACTGCTGCTGGTGAGGACGCGCGAAGGGGGGACTGCGCCGCTGAAGGCGAATGCGGCGCAGCGGGCATTTGAGCGGCAGCGGGGCGAGCAGAACATTGTGCTGAAGGCGCGGCAGATGGGGCTGACGACCTGGGCGGCGGCACGGTTTTTCCTGAAGACCATTACGCATCCGGGCACGTTGACCCTGGAGGTGGCGCATACTCAGGAGGCGGCCGAGGAGATTTTCCGCATCGTGCACCGATTTCTGGACTGTCTGCCGGAGGCGTTGCGTGAGGGGCCGCTCAAGACTTCGCGGACCAATGTGCGGCAGATCGTGTTTCCGGAGATCGACGCGCAGTACCGGGTGGTATCGGCGGGCGATCGGAACGCGGGGCGGGGACTGACGGTGCAGAACCTGCACTGCTCGGAGCTGGCGCGATGGCCCGGCGACCCGGCGGAGACGCTAGCGGGATTGCGGGCAGCAATGACGCCGGGAGCGGAGCTGATTCTGGAGTCGACGCCGGACGGAGTGGGAGGATGCTTCCACGAGGAGTGGCAGAAGGCGGGAGAAACGGGGATGGTGCGGCACTTCTTTCCCTGGTGGATGGAGACGCGCTACCGGTCGGCAGCGGTGGACGAAGTCACGCTGACCGACGAAGAGCGCGCGCTGATGGAGAGAAAGCGGCTGGATCTGGAGCAGATTGGATTCCGGCGGCAGATGCGGGCCAACTTTCGCGGGCTGGCGCGGCAGGAGTACGCCGAGGACGCGGAGAGCTGCTTTTTGGCCAGCGGGAACTCGGTGTTTGAACTGGAGGCGATTGAGGCGCGGCTGGGGACTGCGCCGGACGCGGTGGAGAGGCGGAGGAACGGGGAGCTGGAGGTGTGGCTGCCGCCGCTGAAGGGCAAGGAATATGTGGTGGCGGTTGATCCGGCCGGAGGCGGCAGCGAGGGCGACTACTCGGCGGCGCAGGTGCTGGAGATGGAGACGGGGTTGCAGTGCGCGGAGTTTGCCGGGCATGTGGGCGGGTTGGAGCTGGCGCGGTTGGTGACGGAGTTGGCGGCGGAGTACAACCAGGCTTGGCTGGTGGTGGAGCGGAACAACCATGGCAGCGGGGTGTTGGCGCTGGCGGAGACGGTGTGCGGCTACCGGCGCATCTACCGGCAGGGCGGGCAGGCGGGGTGGCTGACGACCTCGATGAGCAGACCGGCGGTGCTGGGAAGGCTGGACGCGGGACTGGTGGAGCAGCCGGAACGATTCCAGAGCCGGCGGCTGCTGGGCGAATGCAGAAGCTTTGTGCGGATGTCGGACGGAAGGACGGGAGCGCGGGCGGGGACGCACGACGACCGGGTGATGGCCATGGCGATTGGGCTGGGAGCGCGGGCGGAGCTGTTGGGAAGGGCGAAGGGCTAGGAAGTAACAAAACGCAGGATACCTTCAAAGCGTATGCTTTCCCACCCATCGCATTTTTTCCTCGAAAAACCGCGATGGATGGGGCACCCAGTTTGATCCCACCCGTGGGTCGGCTTCGCCGATCAACGACTGACAACTGAAATCTGTTTTTGCGCAGGATTACGGCTCAAGAGCTTAGAATTCTTTCAGAATCCTGAGAAGGCGGGGAGCGGGTTTGGCGGTTCTGGCGGTGCAGCATATCCGGCGGATGCGGGGCGGCGCGCAGGGCCAGTTGATGCTGGGCGCGGACGGCAACGTATATGTCGTGAAGTTTCAGAACAACCCGCAGCACTTGCGGGTGCTGGCCAACGAGTTTCTGGCCTCGCGGTTGGCGGCGGCGGCGGGACTGACGGCTCCGGAAGTGGAGCTGGTGGAGGTTTCAAGCTGGCTAGTGGAGAACACGCCGGAGCTGGAGATCGACCTGGGGCGGACACGGGAGAAGTGCAAGGCTGGATTGCAGTTCGGGTCGCGGTTTGTGGGCGGGCTGATGCCGGGGCAGGTGGTAGATTTTCTGCCTGAGGAACAGATGGCGGAGGTCAAGAACCTGGATGAGTTTGCCGGGATTCTGGCCCTGGACAAGTGGACTGGGAACGCCAACGGACGGCAGGCGGTGTTTACCCGCAAGCAGCGGGAACGGCGCTACCGGGCGGTGTTCATCGACTTTGGATATTGCTTTCACGCCGGGGATTGGAAGTTCGAGAATCTGCCGCTGCGGGGAGTCTACTATCGCAACGACGTGTACAAGGGGATCAGCGGATGGGAGTCGTTTGAGCCCTGGCTGACGCGGCTGGAGAATATGGCCGAAGAGACGGTGTGGGCGGCGGCCAGCGAAATTCCTCCTGAATGGTACGGCGGGGATCTGAGCGACATGGAAGCGCTGGTGGAGAAACTGCTGGCGCGGCGGAGCCGGATCCGGGAGCTG
>Ga0224531_1001254_pt1 | contig 11343 bp, 8 predicted proteins | sample CBST100metaG_FD_179876 | JGI IMG/M metagenome (GOLD analysis project Ga0224531, IMG submission 179876) | Peat soil microbial communities from Stordalen Mire, Sweden - C.B.S.T100 | ecosystem: Environmental > Terrestrial > Soil > Wetlands > Peat | place: Sweden: Norrbotten County, Stordalen Mire... | reverse complement strand
GCATTATTTTCGGCAAACCCTGCGGTGCTGGTCCGGACTCTCGTCAGGCCGGGTCTCAAATGCGGGATATGCGAACCCGCGCGCGTGGTCTCTCCCAGGTCTGAAAATCCAGACCTGGGGCACCCAGTTTCTTGATTGGCGAGATGTGGGCCACATGACATCACCGGTCCCCAACTGCAAGGGACCGGTGGCACCCTCATCTGGGCTGGGATAGGCCACCGCGACCGGGGACATCGCAAGAGTCTTGCCCGAGAGTCGCTACTTCAGCGGATCCGCGGGGAGCGTCCAGCCTTCCTTTTGGCCCTTGTTCTGCTCCTTGAGCCAGTCCATCAGGGGCTGGAAATATTCGACGATGGCCGAGGCGTCGGCTTTGTCGGTTCCGGTCATCACTTTCAGCGTCTCGGGCCAGGGTTTGGAGCGGCCGAGTTCGAGCATGGCGTTCAGCTTTGCGCCGGCCTCCTTCGAGCCGTAGACCGAGCAGCGGTTGAGCGGGCCCTTGTAGCCGGCGGCCTGGCACATGGCGCGGTAGAACTGAAACTGGTAAACGCGGGCCAGGAAGTAGCGCATGTAGGGCACGTTGCCGGGGATGTGGTACTTGGCGCCGGGATCGAAGTCGGCCTCGGAGCGCGCCACCGGCGGAGCCACGCCCTGATACTTCTCGCGCAGAGTCCACCACGCGCTGTTGTAGTGCTCCGGGGTGACCGCGCCGGAGTAGACCTGCCAGCGCCACTTGTCGATGAGCAGGCCGAAGGGCAGAAAGGCGATCTTGTCCAGAGCCGTATGCAGCAGCAGCGGAATGTCGGCGCTCGGCGGCGGGACGTCGTTGATCAAACCCAGCTTCTTGAGGTAATCCGGGGTCACGTTCAGGGCGATGGCGTCGCCGATGGCCTCGTGGAAACCGTCATTGGCGCCGTCGCGGAAGAAGAACGGCTGGTTGCGATAGGCCATCTGGTAGTAGTTGTGGCCCAGTTCATGATGTACGGTGACAAAGTCGTCGGCGGTGGGCTGGAAGCAGGCCTTGATGCGCACATCGCGCACGTTGTCGATATCCCAGGCGCTAGCGTGGCAGACGACGTCGCGGTCGCGCGGATGGGTCAGCATGGAGCGCTTCCAGAAGGTGTCGGGCAGCGCGTCGAAGCCCAGCGACTTGTAGAAGCCCTCGCCGAAGCGTACCAACTGCGGCGAGTCGGTGTTGCGGGCTTTCAGGATGGCTCCGAGATCATAGGGGAGCGGCCCGGAGGCCGGCGCCACCACGTCGTAGATGTTGCCCCACTCCTGCGCCCAAGGGTTGCCGAACAAATGCGCGGGAATCATACCGTCGGGGCGGCGGGCGGCATCGCCATATTTCTCGATGAGCTTGCGGCGAACATAGGTGTGCAGTTCGCGATAGAGCGGCTCAACCTGGGTCCAGAGGCGCTCGATCTCGGCCTGAAACTCGTCCGGGGTCATGTCGTACTGCGAACGCCAGAGGGCGCCGGTGTCGGCGAATCCCAACTCGCGCGCGCCCTGGTTGCTGAGTTCAGCGAGGCGAACATAGTTGGGCCGCATGGGCGCGCCGATCGCGTGCCAGCCGGACCACAGGGTGGCAAGTTCCTTGGGGTCGCGGAGGTTGGCCATTTTGACGCCGATCTCATCGATTCCCAGGCAGTGCTCGGGATCGCTATCAGGACAATATTTTCCCCGCCCATAGGCGGCGTCGAGTTCCGCGGCCTTCTGCGTGGTTTCGGCGCGCAGGGTTGGGTCGGAAGGCGCGGGCAGGCCCACGCTCAGCTTGAGGATCCGGAGTTTGCGGAGAGCGTCGGGCGGCAGGGCCAATCCGTCAAAGCGGCGCGCCTCGCCGATCAGCGCGGTTTGCCGGGCGATGAGCCGGTCATTGGCCTCGGCCACCAGGGCCACGGTGTCGTCGGTGATGTAGGTCTCCTCGACCCATGAAGCGCGGGCCGCATCGACGTTCAGCGCGTTCAATTCCTTCTCTGCGCTGTCAATGAAGGCGAGCGCTTCAGCGACCGTGGGCGGAGCGACAATTGCGGCGGAGGGAGAAGCAGTTGCGGATTGCGCCGGGGCGGCGGAGACGCACAAGAACGAGGCGGCAAGCGCCAGTAGAGGTAGAGTACGCAGACGGAGTTTTGAGTTCATAGCAATGGGAATATAGTACGCGAGGCAGGCGCGCCAGTGTGCGCGGCGAGGTGGCTGGGAAGCAGCAACCTCACGGCGGAGAGAATTCAGTCTTGGGCACTGGGGATGGCCTACAACTTCACGCGCAGTTCCCCGTCCTCGACCACGGCCTCGAAGACCCTGGCCTTCAGTTCAGGGTCCTGCTGCGAGGCGCCGGTGCGAACATCGTAGGCATACGCATGCCAGGGGCACACGACGCGGCCTTCCTCGACAATTCCCTCCCCCAGTGGCCCTCCCTCATGGGGGCAAACGCCATCGAGTACCGCGATAGCTCCATTGACACGGGCCACGCAAAGGGATTGACCCTGGGCGGTAAACTCGCCAACCTGGCCCTCGGCGGGCAACTCGGACGCCGGGCAAACGCGCACAAACTGGTTCATAATGGATGCTCCCTGGGGCCGGTCGCCGACCTTCACCTCAACCGGCCTGCGTAATGAACATACACGGGAAACCTGCCCTTGGCGAAGGGGAAAGATCGGATCATGACACGCGAGAAGATTCATTCCAAGCCCGTCACACACCCTCCCGCTTCCGATTACAAACAAGCATTGGATAGTTGGCGGCCACCCTCCGCGCTAGTCGCCACCATTTCAGGCCGATGGCTGCTCACGGCCGTGGGGCTGACGATTGTGGCGGCGGCTGTCTGCGCCTGGGGCGTGCTGTGCCTGCTGTTCTGGCAGGGAAGCTGGCAGTTGCTTTACCACCCGGCCGCAGCAGTCACGCGCACCCCGGCCAGCGTGGGGCTGGCTTACGAGGCGGTGGAGTTCGCCACCACTGAATCCGGCCAGCCGCGATTGAAGGGCTGGTGGATTCCCGCCGGGCCGACGGCGCGATTCAGCCGCTACACCGTGCTTTATCTGCACAGCCAGGACGGCAATGTGGGCGACGCGGTGGAGGCGGTGGCGGGACTGCACACGGTGGGCGTCAACGTGTTGGCGTTCGACTATCGCGGCTATGGGCAGAGCCAGTTTGTCCGGCCCAGCGAGGCGCACTGGAAAGAGGATGCTGAATGGGCGCTCCAATACCTGACCGGGACCCGCCACGTAGCCGCCGGAGCAATTGTTCTGGGCGGCCGCGACCTGGGGGCAAATTTGGCGCTTGAAATTGCGGCAAAACATCCTGAGTTGGCCGGGGTGATTGTGCGCGACCCGCTCGAAACTCCATTGCACTCGATTTTCAACGATGCACGGGCCCGGCTGGTGCCGGCTCAACTGATGGTGCGGGACCGCTTCGATTTGAACGCACCCGCTGGTGCGTTGCGCGTTCCGTCGCTGTGGTTCTATTCAGCGGCGCCGCCCGGACAGATGGGCCGGCCGGAAAAGCCGGACGCATTCCAGAAGGTTGCCGCGCCCAAGATGCTGGTGTGGCTAACCAATTCTCCGCAGGCGGAGAAAGAGAGCGAGGAATCGCTGTCCCGTTGGCTGGACGATCTGCCCACCCATTGATCTGCCGATCGGCCATCCGCTATCGCGGAATGTCCCGGTGCAATGCCTTCACATGGTAATGGGCCAGCTTGAGACGTTTGTACATCTCCTCGGCCATCATCACGCTTCGATGCTGGCCGCCGGTACAGCCGAAGGCAACAGTGAGGTAGCTCTTACCCTCCTGCACATAATGGGGCAGCAGGTAGAGCATCAGGTCGGTCACGCGGTCGAGGAATTCGGCCGTTTGCGGAAATCCGCGCACATAGGCGGCAACGTTGGGATCGAGGCCGGTGAGTTTGCGGAACTCGGGAACAAAGTGGGGATTGGGCAGAAAGCGGACGTCGAAAACCATGTCCGCGTCCAGAGGCACGCCATTTTTGAAACCGAAACTCAGGCAGGAGACCAGCAACTGCTTGGTCTGATCCTCCTGACCGAAGCGCGCCTGGATGTTGGCGCGCAGTTCGTGCACGTTGAAGTTCGACGTGTCGATCAGCGTGTCGGCGACATTGCGGATGGGATCCAGCAGTTGCCGCTCTTCGACGATGGAGCGCGAGACGGTTTCCTGGCGACCCAGTGGATGCGGACGCCGGGTCTCGGAGTAACGGCGGACCAGCGCAGCATCCTGCGCGTCGAGAAAGACCACGCGCGTGGGCAGGAGCTTCTTTACCTTCTTGAGGATCTCCGGGAGCCGGTCCAGGGTGAGACCCTCGCGCACATCCACCACGATGGCGGCGCGATCGATTTCGGCGGATTTGCGCACCAAGGCGGCGAAATCGGGGAGCAGTTCCAGGGGCAGGTTGTCGACGGCGTGAAAGCCGAGGTCTTCAAATGCCTTGAGCGCAGAAGCTTTGCCGGCTCCTGAGATGCCGGTGACGATGACCAGTTCCTTACCTGACTCGGTTATTCCGCTGGCAGGTTTGGCGGCCGCACGCGCGGAATCCGCCCGGGGCGCCGGCTTTGAAGGCGTCATGGGCTCATGCTACACCGGCAGGCAGCTTCCTTGCAGTGCTTCAATCGCCAACTGCGGCAAAGCAGGGACTTAGAAGAGCATTTTGAGCCGGCCGGCCTGAATTGGGTAAGGAAGGCTTTGTGGGCGGCGGCGGAGCAAAAGAGCGGGCAACTCCGGCTTCAGGGCCGGGAAGCCGTCGCCCAGGGACCCTGAGTGGCAAGCTCGGTTGCCTGAACTGCGTCCAATGGATGGGATAACAGGTAGCCCTGGCCCAATTCGCAACCGAGAGAGCAAAGCGCCTCCAGTTGATCCTGCGTCTCAATGCCCTGAGCGACGACCTGGACACCCAGATCCGCTCCCAGTTGAATCAGCGACTTGAGGACGGCAACCCGGCGTCCCGTCAATGGGGCGGCCGCAGTGAACCTCGGATCCAGCTTCAGGACGTCGATCGGCAATCGCATCAGATGGCCAAGTGACGCCTGACCTGAGCCGAAGTTGTCCACCGCCACACGCACATTGCAGTCGACCAACTGCTGCAGGATGACGGCAGCCACATCGGGATCTTCGCTCAACGTCGTCTCCGCCACCTCGAAGAGAAGGCGCGCAGGGTCGACACCGGTGGCGGCCAAGGTCTGTTTCACCTGGGCGATGATTCCGGGGTGAAAGAACTGCCGCCTGCTCACGTTCATCGTCAGGGTGAGATTCGATTGCGGCATCGCAGCGGTCCAGCAGCGCAACTGCGTACAGACGGTTTCCGCGGTCTCACGGCCCAGGCTGATGGAAAGCCCGGTGTCTTCGGCTACGGCGAGCAGGTCGCGGAAGCTTTCCACTGAACCGTCCGCGTGGCGCCGGCGGAGGAGCGACTCGAAGCCCTCCAGCACACCACTCTGGAGCCGGAAGATAGGCTGATACCAAGTCTCAAACTCCCGATTGTCGAGCACGCGGCGCACCTCCCGCTCGCCCTCCTGCGGGTCGGTCACCGGCGCCACCAATTGTGGGTCGAAAAGCTCCAGTCGTCTGCCGCCGTTCTGCTTGGCGCGGTACATGGCAAAGTCGGCATCGCGAATGAGCATTTCGGGGGTGGCGTGGTCCGGCCCGGCCATCGCCGCGCCGATCGATACGGGAACGTAGATCGTGTGGCCGTCGACATCGAAGGGCCGGTCCATATGGCGCAGAATCCGGCCAGCCACAACCTCAATGTCGGCCATCGAGATGATGTTCTCGATGAGAACGGCAAATTCGTCCCCACCCAGGCGGGCGGCGGTGTCCTGCGGGCGCAGCGCACTGCTCAAGCGCACGGAAAACTCCATCAGCAAATCATCGCCGGCAGCGTGCCCCAGGGAATCATTGATGTCCTTGAAACGGTCCAGGTCGAGAAAGAGGACGGCGCAGCCCTGGTCTCGCCGGCGCGACTTGCGAGCCAGCGCCAGGCTTGTACGGTCAAGGAAGAGCGCGCGATTGGGCAATCCGGTCAGCGGGTCGTGCATGGCGTCATGCTGCAGCTTGGCCTCAACGAGTTTGCGTTCTCCGATGTCGCGATAACAGAGAACGTAACCGGCCTTGACCCCGTTGACCACCAGGGGTCCGCTCAGCAGGGCCACATCCACGAGTTCACCGTCCTTGTTCTTGCGCACCGTCTCGATGGAAGCGGACCCATTCTGATCCACGGCCTTGTTCAACAGCGCCCTCTCGTGCAGGCGCGTTTCGGGCACAATCAGGTCGCGCAGACTGCCACCACTGACTTCCTCAGCGGTGTACCCGAACATGCGCGTAAACGCCGCGTTGGAATAGAGCACATGTTCGCTGTGCACGATCACTACGGCCTCTGGAATGCAGGCCAGTGCATCTTCCATCAGCCGCGACTTGGAAATCGGTTCCCGTCCGCCCGAATGGGCCACGATAACTGCCTCGTGCCGATCAGGGGCCGGATTGCTGTAGGTCCCTTCGACGGAAAGCATGCCTCCGTCCTGGGTTCGGAGGCATGCATGGAAATGCCTACCGCGCTGGGTGCCAGCCGGCGGCGTTTGCTGCTCGAAAACGCCCGGAAGGAGTCCCCACAGGACGTCCTCAACTGGCTGCTCTGCCCAATCTCCATCCGCAACACCCAGCATCAGGCGCGCCTCGGCATTGGCATAGACGATTGCTCCCGCGCGCTCCAGAAACACCAGCACCGGCAAAGCGTCGAGCACCTCCTGCTGTGCAGCGGAGTCCGAGTTTTCAGGGAGATTCAGATTCATGATCCTCAAGGGAATGGCCGCAGTTCCATTCACTGTTCATTCCCATGACGGATCGACACTGCTTCCATCCGACGTGGCCGTGCACCACGATCCATGTATTCAAACCTGAGATCGTCGGCGGGAAGACAGGGAAATCCCATCGCTGTGGTGCCTTCCAACTGGTTTCGTGTGTCTAAATGAATCGTATGCCGCGCACAACCCGGTTTGAATCCCCTAAACCGGGTACGAGACATTACCAAAGTCTGACTCGCATGCCCGTAGAGGCGCAGGCGAGCGGCACTTTGAGCACAAAGAGGGATACCTTGATTTTGTTAATTATAATTCGAAGCCTCTGCCTCCATCCGGTCGCGCAAAACCCGCGCAGGAGGGGATGGTCACCCGCGAAAAAGCCCGGCATCGCTGCGCCAACCCTGGGCCGGCGCAGCGACAAACGGTCTGAACAGGCTCGGAATTGTGCTACGGAATCTCCACCAACTCCATCTGGCCGTCGCGGCGGCGATGGAGCACAAAGAGTTCTCCAGACAGATCGCGGAAGACCAGCAGGTCGCGGTCCCGGAATTCGGTCTCTTTAACGGCCTCCTCAATGGTCATGGCCTTGAGCGCAATCGCCTCGGCGCTCTTGACGATATGCGGTTCAACGACCGCCTTGCGCGCCGGGAAGGAGTGCACTGCAATGGTGGCACGGGGCTTTGCTTTTGCGCCGCGCGCAGGTTTTCCTTCGTCGGCTACCCCGTCCGGCTGGGCAGCGCGAGCCTTGGGCCGGGCCACCGGAAGCGCTGTGAGCACCTTCTCTTCCTTGGGCAGTCGCTTATTTGTCATGCGCCGGTCGCGATGGCGGCGCGCCTGGTTCTCGGCGTGGTCGATTGCCTGGCGAAGCGCCGACTCGAGCGTGTCGGCCTGGCCGGTGGCAGCGATCGTCTGCAGCCGAGCCTGTATGGTCAGCTCAGCGATCTGCAGGCGCTTCTGCGCGCTAAAAACGATGCTGGCGCGCGCGGTTCTGCCCAGAAGGTGGGCAATACGGTCCATTCCCTCCTCGGCCTGCGTGCGCAGCGCCTTGGAGATTTTCACTTGTCGGGCGGTGAACTCCACTTCCATGGTCAGCCTCCGCTTCTTGTTTTTCTCGCGGCGTGATTTGCCTGGAGAGAATGGGATTCTATAGCGAATGGCGGCCGGTTGTCAGTTCTCCGTTGCCCATTTGCTCTGGTTGGACACCGGGGCCATGGTTCAGACCGAAGCCAGGACCAATGCGTTGCGCGATCGCGAGGCTCCGAAACCGACTCGACCGGGAACTGAAATCGGGCTGCGTGCCCTGCTTAGCCCTCGCGCTTGCGGCGCTGGTGGGTGCTGGGGATGTTCATGTCTTCACGATATTTGGCGACGGTGCGGCGGGTGAGCTGGATGCCCTGCGCCTGAAGCACGGCGGCAAGCTGGTCGTCGGTGAGCGGGTGGCGCGGGTTCTCCTCTTCGATCAGCTTGCGGACTTTGCGCTTGAGCACCAGTAGCGGCGTGTCGGCCCCCTCGGGACCGTTCGAGCCCTCGGAGAAAAAGAAACGCAGCTCGATGACGCCCTGCGGTGTGTGCGCGTACTTGTTGGCCACGGCGCGGCTGACCGTCGACGGGTGAACCCCGATTTCCTCAGCTACTTCCTTGATCATCATCGGGCGCAAAGCCTCGATGCCGATGTCGAGAAACTCCTGCTGACGACGCACAATCACTTCGCAGGTGCGCAGAATGGTGCTTTTTCTCTGGGCAATGTTGCGCATCAATTGAAGAGCGGAGCGGAAGCGCTCCTTGACGTAATCCTTGACCTCTTTGTCGGTGCCTTCGGAGGCCAACATGCGGCGATAGCGCTGGCTGAGCCGCAGGCTGGGCAGGTCTTCCTCGTTCATCGAAACAACCCACTCGCCACCACGCTTGATGAACACCACGTCGGGCTCGATGAGGCGGGTCTGCTCGCGATTGTAGAGGCGTCCGGGGCGAGGATCGAGAGTGCGGATAAACTCCACCCCGGCGTGCGCCTCGAGTGGCGTGACCTGGGCCGCGCGCGCCAGATCCTTGACGTCGCGCTTCTGCAGCAGGGCAAGGTGCCGGTCTACAATCAGCGCCGCGACCTCCATGCTGCGCCGCCGCTCCTCGAGGCGCGCTTCGGCCTCGGCACGGAAGCTGCCGTGGGGATCCTCCGCCGGGTCGGTTGCCTGCCGCGCATAGACCTGGGCAAACTCCTGCTGCTGGGCGGAAATCTGGATCAGCAGGCACTCGCGCAGGTCGCGGGCACCCACGCCGGCCGGGTCGAGATGCTGGACCAGGTCGATACCGCGGTGAAGCAGCTCAAGCGCAGGCACGGCCTCCGGCTCAGGGCCGTCGAGAAGCTGTTCCCTGGCAGACCGACTCATGGGAGGCTGACTGAAAGCCTCCACAAGTTCGTCCTCTCCGCCTGAAAGATAGCCGTCCTCGTCCAGATTGCCAATGACGAACTCCGCCGCATTATGCAGCTGCGGCTCGACCGTCAGAGCTCCCAGTTGCCACGCCAGGTGATCGGACAGTGTTGTAGGCTGGGAGAGAAAGTTTTCAAACGAGGGCTTTTCGCTGTCTTCATATTCCGGTTGCGTGCGGTAACCCGGGTCCAGATATTCCTGGAAATACGACCCGAAATCGACCTCATTGAAGGGGTCTTTCGGCGCGGTCGCGGACTCCTCGACGCCCCGTTGCTCCTCGACTCCGCGCTCCAGGCGCTCTTCGCGCCCCGCAACCTGATCCAGCATCGGAACCGATTCGTCGATCTCTTCCAGGACGGGATTTTCCACCATCTCGGCATCGATCATCTCCTTCAGTTCGACCTTGTTAAGCGCAAGGACGCTGACCATCTGCATCAGGCCGGGGGTGAGGACCTGACGTTGGGATACCTTCAGGTTCAGTCTGGGTTGCAACAGCGCCATAGTGCGAACTCAATTCCCATTTGGACTCACCCTCAGTGTAATAGGGCAAGAAACATGGTAGGGGTCAAAATGTTGCAGTTCGATACAATCGTCCCGGATTGGGCAGTGCGCAATCCGGGAATCGATCAGAGCAACTTGTTCTGAAGTAGCCCGATGGCCCATGGACAGAGGCGACTTCTGTGCAATCGGGTCCGCAACCGCTGGTCAGCACAAACTCGCATCAGCTCAGCGAAAACCCCTCGCCCAGATAGACGCGCCTCACTTCCACATCGTTGCCCAATTCATGAGGCGTTCCGGCCCGAAAAATGCGTCCCTCGGCGATGATATATGCGCGGTCGGTGACGCTGAGCGTTTCACGCACGTTGTGGTCGGTGATCAGGATCCCGATGCCGCTGGCCTTGAGGTCGAAGATGATCTTTTGCAACTCCAGCACAGCGATCGGATCGATGCCGCTGAACGGTTCGTCAAGCAGGATAAAGTTGGGCTGAATGCAAAGCGAGCGGGCAATCTCCACCCGGCGCCGTTCGCCGCCCGACAGCGCATAGCCGCGGGTGGTGCGGATGTGGCCCAGGTTGAGTTGATGAATCAATCGCTCCGACCGCGTGCGGCGCTCGCGATTGCCAAGGGGCTGCGCCTCGAGGACGGCGAGGATATTCTCCTCCACCGTGAGCTTGCGGAAGACCGATGGCTCCTGAGGCAGATAGCTGATGCCAAAATTCCGCGCACGCAGGTACATCGGCACGCGCGTAATGTCGGTATCGTCCACCATGACGCGTCCGGTCTCAGGCACGACCAGTCCTACGATCATGTAAAAGCTGGTTGTCTTCCCGGCGCCGTTCGGACCGAGGAGACCGACCACCTCGCCGCGAGAGATCTTGATGTCGACCCCGCGAACGACCTGCCGGCCCTTGTATGACTTGCCGATTCCTTCGGCGATCAAAGTATCCATCAGGCTTGCTTCCGCCGCCCCTTCAATCTCTCTCACGGCTGCGCTTGGGCGCCGTGGTCTCTGTCATGGTTTTGCGTGCGCCGCCTTCTGCGGTGACGCTGTCGTCGCGGCTATGAAAAATCAGTGTCGCTCCGGAAACAGTTCCCTGCGCCGGATCGGTCATTTTGGGTGGCACGGCGGCCGTCCCTGTAAGAACATACTCCGCGTTCTCGCTGGTAAATACCAATTGCTCCCCGGTGCCGCGCCGGCCTTGTGAGGACAACACCACGTGGCCCCTGGCAACCATCCGGTCCACCTGTGCAGATCCGCCGTCCGGGGCGGCATGATTGCCGGGCGGCAGCAGCGTAAGCTCAACTTCGCTGGAGGCGGAGGTCGCGGTGCCGGCTTCAGCCACAACATTGCCCAGAACGCCGGCGTGCATGACCGCCTTGCGCTCGGCGTCGGAGTATTTCAAATCGCCGCCGCGTACCCGGATCACGGAAGGCTGAGTGGGCTTTCCTGCGGGGCTGTTGTCATGGCCATTGCCCGGCGCCTTGGAAAGCTCGGTTCTCGGCACGCTCACCAGCACCGCACGCACCGGCTCGGCGGGGTCGGTGGTGCGCGCGACCAGCGTTTGCCGGGTTTGATCGATCACGATGACTGGCGCGGCAATGGAGTTGGCCTGTTGCCACAG
>Ga0224531_1001252_pt1 | contig 11356 bp, 11 predicted proteins | sample CBST100metaG_FD_179876 | JGI IMG/M metagenome (GOLD analysis project Ga0224531, IMG submission 179876) | Peat soil microbial communities from Stordalen Mire, Sweden - C.B.S.T100 | ecosystem: Environmental > Terrestrial > Soil > Wetlands > Peat | place: Sweden: Norrbotten County, Stordalen Mire... | reverse complement strand
ATCAGCCAGGGGGCACGGTAAAATTCCACACTGCCCCAATTCTCGCCCTTACCGGAACCTACCCCTCCGGCAAACCACAATATCGGCTCGTCTGGAATTCAGCTACTTCTACCACGGGCTGCTAGGCGCAGGGCGGTGTCTCCAGTTATAGCGCGCTGTCCGTTCAGAATACCGGTAATGCGGTTGGGCGGTACATCCAGCTTACGCGCTAACTCGGAGGCGCTCATGCCCAATTCGTGCAGCTCCTCAGCCAACTGTTCTCCGGGATGAATGGCGGTGATAGACATGAGGTTCTCCTAGCGATAGTCAATAATCTCGACGTTGGACGGACCTGACTCCGTGTCAAGCCACTTAAAACAGATTCTCCACTGGTCGTTGATGCGGATGCTGTATTGCCCTTTGCGATCACCGGCCAGAGCCTCGAAATGATTGCCGGGCAGTGCGGCATGATCTTTGAGCGTTTCTGCCGCATCCAGCCGGTCGAGCTTCAATCGTGCCTGCCGCTCAATTCCTTCGATGGCTCTAACGCGCGTCCCAGCAGCGAAATCTCTAGTTCGCTTGTCTCGATAGCCGACAATCATGCTTCAGCTTACCCCTCATTATGCGTTACGTCAAGCATACTTCAAGATCGGCTTACCGCGCTCCCTCCAGCGTTTGCGCAGCCCGTGTGAGGGCCTGAGCCAGTACCGTCAACTGCTGTGCTGCCCGCGGCGCATCTTTGGCGTCAAGGGCCTCGTTGACGCCGGGGATCACGACGGCTGCGTAGCCGGTGAACTCACCGGGGGCGTAGATGGTGTGACGGAACCAGGGCCGATTGGGCAAGCCTGGCTCGGAAAGGAGGTCGGTTTCCGCTTGGCGGAGGGCAAGATTGAGCCGAACGAGGTCACCGGAGGCGGCAACCTGGAGGCCGTAAACGCGCTGGGCAGAGGCAGAGAGGCGCGCGGCAGCAGCCTGGGCCGCGGCAAAGTCCAGAGTAAGTCCCTGATCACTGGCCTTCCGTCTGGCTGCTTCAATGTAAGAAGAAATTGCGCCGGCGTAGGCAACGTAATCGTAGGGCAGCACGTCAGCATCGGCCATGCGCAGGGCTTCGAGGCCGAAGACGCGGGCCATCTCCTGCAGATAGGCAAATTTAGGGTCGGCGTTCTGAATGTACCAGGCGTAGTTGTCGAAAACGGAGTGATAAACGCCGTAAGGGCCGTCGGAGCTGATGTCGGTTGAGGGTACGCCGACGTGTTGCAGGAATGCCGTGAAGTCGGAGCCGGAGCCGAGGTCGCCCACGCGAATCTCTTCGCCAGACACGGCATTGGAGCCGCGGTGCTCGTTTTGGGCAGGATGCTCGTTCAGGCTTGGATGACTGATGCGCCATTGCTGGTAGACCGTTCCGCCCAGCGGACTGGGAACCGAGCGGGTCACTTCACGGAGGAACTGCTTGAGCGACGGAACGGCGGAGGCGGAGAAATCCGACCCGGCGACGGCTACGTCGGTGTTGAAGTAAGCGACGGCGCGCTGCAGAGCCTTGGCGTTCTGCTCCACCCACTCGGTTGAGCCGATGAGGCCTTCCTCCTCAGCGTCCCAATTCGCAAAAATAAGAGTCCGCTTGGGCCGCCAGCCCTGCCGAAGCAGCGCACCAACGCCGTGGACCGATTCGAGCATGGCGGCGGTGCCGCTGGAGGGATCGACGGCGCCGTAGACCCAGGCATCGCGGTGATTGCCGACTACAACCCAATCATCGGGATACGCGGAGCCTTTGATCTTGCCGATGACATTCCAGATGGTGCGGCGCTGGTAGTCCTGCTGGGAGACCAGGTGGACTTTCACGCTGCCTTGTCCGCCGACTGTTCCGATGTGATAGCGAAAGGGCAGCGCTCCCTGCCACTCTCGCGGCACGCCGGGACCCTTGAGTGCCTGCAAGATAGGAGAGGCGTCGTGGTAACTGATGGGGATGGAGATGATGCGGGGCTGGGCGCCGTAAGGTGAAACGCGAGCCGAGTCGGGCAACTCCGGCGTCGAAGCCACGCCGGGAGTCTCAGGGTCGCCGGGATATTTGAAGAGATATTGCACCGAACCGCGCTGTACGCCGCTCTCAGGCCGCCAAGGACCTATGGGATAAGCGTCGCCCTTGGTGTAGCCGTCGTCCTGCGGGTCAGAGTAGATGAGCACACCAGCAGCTCCGCGCTGCTCGGCGATGTAGACCTTGACGCCGCGGAAGTTGCCGCCGTAGCGGGCGAGCACGATCTTGCCCTTCAGGTCGATGTGCCGTGCGGCAAGCTCGTCAAAGTCCTCCAGGCGACCGTAGTTGGCGTAGACCACCTCGGCGGTGACGTCTCCCGATCCCGAAGAACCGTTGAAGGGCATCACCACGCGCGGATCGTCCTGATATTGGTCGCCATCCACGTGTTCGCGGGTAGGACCGCTCATCAGCAGCTTGCCGCTGGCATCATAGGCCTCTACACGCACCACCTTGGGCTGGTTGAGCAGCACGCGGTATGGAACGATTTCCGTCTCCAGGCCGGCTGCGCGGAACTTCTGCGCCACGTATTCGGCGGTCTTGCGGTCTTCGGGAGTCGAGGCCAGGTGAGGCTGCGCGGTAAGCGTCTTCAGGTGCTGGCCGGCCAGCGCGGCGTCGGGGACGGCGAGAAATTTCGCCTCAATCCTGGACTGGGCAGTGAAGTCCGAGTAGCCGAAAACGGCAGACGGGGCAAACGCCTGAGGGGCGGACTGAGCCGGAAGAAGACTGGAAATCAAAAATAGCGAAACGAACGCCAGAAGAAGAGCAGGGGCAAACGGCTTGCGCACAACCATGAGTGGGACCCTCGTGAACAGAGATGGTCTTGCGATCCCGCACGGCTAGAATGCGCGCCGCGGCGGCGGGTCGCCACGATCAAGCCCAGCTTACACCCCATGCCCGAAAATCCACTCCTCGCTCTTCTCCGCGCGAGCCCGATTCCGCCGTGACCGCGCTTTGCACAAAGCTAGGCCACGGGCTGGGCACAGTGAGCACAGCGGCGGGCGGCCAGCGGAATTTCGCTCAGACATTCGGGACAAGTCTTTGTGGATGGCGGAGCTACAGGCTCGGGCTTCTTCGGGCGCGACAGCAAGTGGTTGAGCGGCAGAACAATGGCAAAATAGACCACGCTGGCGATAATCAGGAACGAGATGGCGGCGTTGAAGAAATTGCCGATCTTGATGTGCCCGCTGCCAATGTTCAGGACTACGCTGCTGAAATCCGGTTTGCCTACCGTAGCGGCGATGAGCGGGTTGAGCACATCACTCACCAGCGACGTCACGATGGCATTGAAGGCCGCGCCAAGAATGACGGCGACCGCCAGATCCACGACGTTTCCACGCAGAATGAAATCGCGAAAGCCCTTGAGCATTTCTTCCTCCGATGGCTTACTCTGTGCAACTGAACTTGGCGTGAATCGGGACCACGGGGTTCGTGTTCTTGAAGATCCTACATGGCGGCAACGGCCTTTAATCGCCGATGAGTGCCCTCAACTCAGGCTCTTCATTCGGGCCCGGGTAAGCCCTTTAGCCGCGGCCGGGGCGCAAGTGGCTCAGGTCGGCTGAGTCAGTATCCTCGAAAGCGGGCCACACCGGCAGCCCTGCCCGGAGGCCGCTCCACTCCTCGGCCACCACGATACTGTTCTGGGGATTGCCCGGCTGATAGCGCGCCGAACAGGGAAAACCAGCCCGCACCTCGGCCGCATCCACCACGTCGCCCATATCGGTAATGTCCTGGGAAGACTCGTAGTTCACGCCGCTGATGCGATAGCTGTAAAGCAGCATGGTGAGAGTGCGGCTCGGCTCTTTTTTGGATTTGGCCGGGGCCTCGACCTCACAGATGTCCAGCAACATTCCGTCCACGAGGCGTCCAGAGTGGGCCAGAAACAGGCGGCGCGCGCGCTCCAACTCTTCCGGCGTGGGACCCTTGCGCAGCAGCAGCCAGAGACCGGCGACAAGAAGCGCGGAGATGAGGGTCGCGCCGACGGCAATCTCTCCGGTATTTGTGTTGAGAAGGATCATTGAAGGCGGGACACAACCCTTTCAGTCCCAAAATAGAGGATACCTCAGACGGGATCGAACGAAGCCGGAGGGACTGTACAACCGGTTTCTGTATCAGGACGCGGCAACCCCATGGTTCGCACTACGTTATACTCGTGACTGCATCATGACGGAGTTCCGGCCAGCCGGACGCCCCATTTCCGGAGGTTTTTGGCTTTGGACAATCATCTCGTAGCAGCACCCGATTCCCGGACTCGTAAGCGAATTCGCTCGACCACCGTTATTTGCGTGCGGCGCAACGGCCAGGTGGTGATGGCCGCCGATGGACAGGTCACGCTGGGCGAAACCGTGCTGAAACACTCGGCTAAAAAGATTCGCCGCCTTTACCAGGAGAAGATTCTGGCCGGATTTGCCGGCTCCACGGCCGATGCCTTCAGCCTGTTTGCGCGCTTCGAGACCAAGCTGGAGCAGTACGCCGGCAACCTGAACCGAGCGGCTGTCGAACTGGCCAAGGACTGGCGCACCGACAAGATGCTGCGCAATCTTGAAGCGCTGCTGGTGGTGGCCGACCAAGGCCAAACCTTTCTGATCTCCGGTTCGGGAGACGTGATTGATCCCGACGAGCCGATTGCCGCCATTGGCTCCGGCGGCCCGTATGCCACCGCCGCCGCCCGCGCGCTATTGGAAAACACCGACATGAGCGCCCGCGAAATTGCTGAAAAGGCGATGAAGATCGCCGGCGACATTTGTATTTACACCAACGACCACGTCACGATTGAGGAGTTGAAGGGTTAGCGGCTTATATCCGCATATCCCATTGATCCATGGCCATCTATCTTCCCGCATCCGCTGAAGAACAGGATCTCTCGCTGGACGAGCTGACGCCGCGTGAGATCGTCACCGAGCTTGATAAGCACGTCGTCGGCCAAAAAGCCGCCAAGCGCGCCGTTGCAATCGCGCTGAGGAATCGCCAGCGCCGCCAGAAGCTGCCTCCCGAGATCGCCGACGACATCATGCCCAAGAACATCATCATGATCGGACCGACGGGCGTGGGCAAAACCGAGATTGCGCGGCGTCTGGCCAAGCTGACGAATTCGCCGTTTCTGAAGGTGGAGGCCTCGAAGTTTACCGAGGTGGGCTATGTGGGGCGCGATGTGGAGTCGATGATCCGCGATCTGGTGGAGATTGCCATCGACATGGTGCGTGAAGAGCGCCTGGAAGAGGTGGAAGACCGCGCGGAGATGAACGCCGAGGAGCGCCTGCTGGATGTGTTGCTGCCTCCGCCCGCGCCCGCGCCACCTGCACCAACGCCGACACCGGATGGTCAACTCTCCCTGCCGGGCACTGAGAGCTATCAGCGCTCCCGCGAGAAGCTGCGCCAGCAATTCCGTGACGGCAAACTCGACGAGCGCCAAGTGGAGCTTGATGTGCGCGAGCGCGGCATGGCGCAGTTCGGCATCATCAGTAACCAGAACCTTGAAGACATGGAGATGAACCTCAAGGACATGCTGCCGAACATCTTCGGCGGCAACTCGAAGAAGCGCAAGATGAAAGTCTCCGAAGCCTTCGACTACCTGGTGGACGAGGAAGAAGGCCGGCTGATCGACATGGATTCAGTGAACCGAACAGCGGTCGAGCGGGTCGAGTCAAACGGGATCGTCTTCCTGGATGAGATCGACAAGATAGCTGGCCGCGAAGGCGGGCACGGACCCGATGTTTCGCGCGAGGGCGTGCAACGCGACATTCTGCCCATCGTGGAGGGAACCACGGTGAACACGCGCTACGGCATGGTGCGCACTGACCACATTCTCTTCATCGCGGCGGGCGCCTTCAACGTCTCCAAGCCAAGCGATCTTATTCCCGAGTTACAGGGGCGCTTCCCTATCCGCGTCGAACTGAAATCGCTGACGGTCGATGATTTTTTGCGCATTCTGACCGAGCCCAAGGCTTCGCTGACCAAGCAATATTCGGCGCTGCTGGAAACCGAGGGGGTGAAGCTGGAGTTTTCACCGGAGGCCTTGCGCGAGATGGCGGAGTTTGCCTTCAAGGTGAATGAACAGACCGAGAACATCGGCGCCCGCAGACTGCAAACCATCATGGAGCGGGTGCTCGACGATGTGAGCTTCCTGGCCCCCGACGTGACTCGCCACGCACCGGACGAAGCGGCTGCCGCGGCGCTGAAGGAAGCCATCAAGAGCGAGTCTTCCACGCCCTTGCCCTACGAGGAACGCATCACAACGTCCGGGCCGGAAAAGGTCTTCCTGATCAGCGCGGAATACGTCAAACAGATGGTTGCCACCATCGTGCGCGACCAGGATTTGTCGCGCTACATCCTCTAATACTTTGGCGCGCTCTGCTTCTATACGCAGAGCGCTTCCAGCTTGTGCAGGGACTTGAGCATCTCGCGGAGGACGGTCTTTCCAACCTCCCGCTCAAACTCCTTCTGCAACTTGTCGAAGACGCCAATGACACGCACGGCGCACTTCTTCCCTTGCTGTTTCAAAGTAAGTTGGTAGGCTCGCGCGTCCTCGGGATCGATCTTTCTCTGCAAGAGTCCCTTGGCTTCCAGCGATGAGACACAATGGCTCACATTTCCCCGCGTAGTTCCGAAGGTTTCCGCCATCTGCGATGGCTTGACCGGCCGCGGCGCCTCGAAGAACATAGCCGCCAAAACAAGCCCTTCGAGAAAATTTAGGTCGTCGGTAGCAAGCGATTGGGCAGCAAGCGACTCGAAACGGCGCGCTGCATGGTTGACCGCGAACATGGGACTCTCATGGAGAAATGCATCGATGCGCATGGCATAATTCTAATGGTTTAGAGACTCAACTATTCAAAACAATATCAAATCATCCTTGCAAAACAGTTTATTGGCAGTCAGGATGAGTAAGAAAATCAGCAGGTGCAAATTCTGAGATTAATCTCCATTGCGGGCTGCCTTTTGCTGGCCGCCTGCGCACAACAAGTTTCTGCGCAAGCGGCGTCCGCGGCGCAACCGGCGCAGCTTCCGCATCCCACGGAGACCCTGGTGGTTCTCGGAGCCCCGGTCGCCGTGCCCCTGGCGGAGTCTTCCGCATCGGTCGTAGTGCTGCCAGTAGAAGGCAAAACTCTCTTGCTCGAGTCGCCGCAGGATCTGTTGCGACAGGACTCGTCGGTCTTTCTGGAAGAACGCGGCGCGGGCGGCGGACAAACGGACCTGATTCTGCGCGGAGGAACCTTTGAGCAAACTCTGGTGCTGTTGAATGGCTTCCGCATCAACGACAGCCAGACCGCGCATCATAACCTGGACCTGCCCATTCCCCTTGACGCGATGAACTCGATTGAAGTGCTGCACGGAGCTGGCTCCACGTTGCACGGCGCGGATGCTCTGAGTGGTGTAGCTGACTTTCTCACCGCCGCTCCGGCAGCTAACTCGCTGCGCCTGCGCGCTGGTACGGGCAGCTTTGGCACCAACGAAGAATCGTTCGCCAGCAACCTGGCGCGCAGGCGATGGAGCAGCCGGTTGACCGCGAGCCGCAACTTCTCCACCGGATTCATGGCCGACCGCGATTACCGAAATGAAGACACTTCTTCGGAGAGTTGGGTCAGTTCGCGGCTCGGCATTTCTGACCTGCTCTTTGCCTCGAGCGACCGCTCCTTCGGCGCAAATCAGTTTTACGGCTCCTATAACTCATGGGAACGGACCAAAGGATGGTTTGCCTCCGGCCGCCAGGAGTTAGGCAGCCGCACCGTGGCGGCTTTTGGTTATCGCCGCCACACGGACGAGTTTGTTCTGCTGCGTGACAACCCATCCGTCTACGAGAACAACCACATCGACGGCTCATGGCAGGCCTCTATGCGCCACACACTTCCTGTCGCAAGCTCTTCCGTGCTGTTGCTTGGGCTGGAATCCGACGGCGACAGCATCCACAGCAACAATCTCGGCCTTCATGCTCGCAATCGCGGCGCAGGCTACGTGGACCTGGACCTGCGCCCCGCATCCCGCCGCTGGAACTTATCGATGGGATTGCGCGAGGAGTTATTCTCTGGAGGATTGCAATCCGCGCTGGCTCCGCACCTGGCGGGAAGTTTGCGGCTTACTGACAAGTTAAAGATGCGGGCAAGCGGCGGCTACGGATTCAGGCTTCCAACTTATACAGATCTTTATTACTCCGATCCAACCACCATCGGTAATTCGACTCTGAAGCCCGAGTCGGCCTGGTCCGGTGAGGCGGGAGCCGATTGGGCTCCATCCATCCGCTTTTCGCTTTCGGCCACGGGGTTCTATTCCCGCCAGCACGATGCCATTGATTATGTGCGCGCCGCGTCCCTGCCAAACTCTCATCTTCCCGCATGGTGCATCGTCAACACATGGTGCGCAACGAACCTCAGCGGCCTGCGTTTTGCGGGAGTCGAGTCTTCCGCAAACTGGATACCCGCAAAGGGACATACCGTTCAGGTCGCGTGGACCCAACTTGTGGGCGCACAACCGCCCTTGAACGGCTTGCAATCAGAGTATGCCCTCAACTATCCGGTCGAGAATCTTCATGCCACCTGGACGGCCGAGTTGGGACACTCTCTTATCGTGACGAATTCAGTGGCCATCGCAAAACCTTATCAGCAGCCGGGCAACCCACCATGGAATGCTACGCCCTACCCGGTATGGAACGCTACTCTAACACGCGCCACAGGGAAACTTCAGCCCTATCTCCGGCTGGGAAATCTGAGTAACACCGGCTACCAGGAGATCAACGGCGTGGCCATGCCGGGCCGGTCGATCACCGGCGGCGTTTCCTTGTGGCTTGGGCAATAAGCAATCTCTCAGATTTGCGGGTTGAATCAGGCGGTAGCCGAGTTATGGCTTTCCAACTCGGCCAAGCGCTTGGCGAGCAGCGTCTCCAGCTTGACCAGCGCGGCTGAAAAGCCTTCAATGCCTTCCTTTAGTTTGTCTGTGGCCATACGGTCAGCAGCGTGCATACGGTCGAAGGCAGCCTTGTCCACGACAATCTTTTTGATAGGCAACGCCTTGGCCGTCGCGGGGTCGAGCTTGCGCGGCAACTCAGCTTCCGTTGATTCGAGTTCAGCCAGCAGTTGCGGAGAGATCGTCAGCAGGTCGCAGCCGGCCAACTCGCGAATCTCGCCGATGTTACGGAAGCTCGCGCCCATCACCTGTGTCTTGTAACCGAAGTTCTTGTAGTAGTTATAAACATGGGTCACGGAGACGACGCCGGGATCGTTGGCACCCTGGTAGTCCTTGCCGGTATCTTTCTTGTACCAGTCGAGGATGCGGCCGACGAAGGGAGAGACGAGCGTGGCGCCAGCCTCGGCCGCCGCAATGGCCTGGTGCAAGCCGAAAAGCAAGGTCAGGTTGCAGTGAATGCCTTCCTTCTCCAGCACTTCAGCTGCGCGAACGCCCTCCCACGTGGAGGCTATCTTGACCAGCACGCGCTCACGGCCGATACCCTCGGCGTCGTATTGCTTGATGATGCTGCGAGCCTGCGCGATGGTGGCCTGCGTGTCATAAGAGAGGCGCGCATCCACTTCCGTGGAGACACGGCCGGGAATGATGGCCAGAATCTTCTTGCCGAAGGCGATGGCCAGCCGTTGAAAACCGAGGTTGGCGACGGTCTTCGAGTCGGCAGCTTTCCCCAACTCCTTACGCGCGGCAAGCAGTACACCGTCCACGATGGGCTGGTACTGCGGCAACTGCGCGGCAGCGGTAATCAGCGAGGGATTGGTGGTAGCGTCCTGGGGGCGAAACTGCTTCATCGCCTCCATATCGCCGGTATCGGCGACGACCACGGTATAAGTGCGCAACTGTTCAAGCAGATTCTTCGGCATGATTCCTCCTGGGGAAAGAAAACTTTGCGCTCGATTGCGCGCGGAATCAGTGTACCGCTGTGACTTGAACCGCACTGTTTCATAGTGCACGTGTTTCGGTGAAGCGGCGATGCATAAGTTATTTATTTTGAGTTTGTTAGGCTATGCTCCACAGTTTCACGGGGGAAAACCGCGATTTTTTCTTCCGGGGGGGAGGGGAGCATGGCTTCACCGGTGGGCGGGGGCGCTCCCTCTTTTTCTATCTACCAGTGTGCGACAACGGAGGGTATTCTTCGGCAAATTGAGGCGAGAGCGTGAGTCTCTCCTTTGTCCCCAAAAATCCGGAGATCTGGCACCCAAATTTCAGTTGATTTCACTCGACGGGGACACGGGCTAGCCGCCCACACCAAGTTATTGGTGAGTTTATGGGGGAGCCGCTCGCCAGACGGAAGGGGGAAAATGACGGGTTATAGCCGGACTAAAAGTTGAAAAAGCCCAGGGAATTAAGCCGATTTAGCGTGTTTTAAGCTCATTTTAAGCGGATTTCAACACCGGGTTGGGAGGAGTGGGGTGATTTTGACCTGCCCCTGGAAAACTCGACCCGTGGTCAATCCCAACACGCCGACTTTCTAAAAACTATCGAGGGTCGTGGCTGTCCACCTGGAATCAGATACTCGGGAAAATCAGAAACGGAGAGTTGAGTTTGTGATCTCCCACATCTGGCGCGATAAGACTGCGCCAGATATGGGGCACCCAGTCATTTATGGATGGTCAGACGTGGGCCACCTGCCAATTAGCGTAATCGCTGTTAGGCTCATTTACTTTCACCCTTACTCAAGACCCAGGCTTTGCAGCGTCGCTCCAGGGTGTTTAATCATTTGGCCTAACGCATTCCCTACACATCCTGCCAGTGTCGTGAGGGAATCAGTAATCTGGACACCATTTGCCGTACCTGACAATTCAGCATTGAGATCGTTGACGAAGTCTTCGACACCCAGCGCGCACGATCCCCAATCAGCTGTTTGGGCGACAAATTCCAGGGCTGCTTTTGTTACCTTCGCTCCCGCTCCGGCAAGTTCATTTAGTCCCGGCATCAACGTAACACAACCGACGATGGCAGCGCCGCCGCCCAGCTCAGTCGATGTAGTGATCGTTGGGTCAATGATAAGGCTCACGGCTGTCAAACTGGCATCAGCGACACATCCATAGATGCTGAGCAGCTTCGCTTCTGGCACTGCGGCACTGGATTCTATCGCATATTCGAACATCGCCTCTCTTCCGCGTGGATCAATCCTGTTCACAGGGTTACCAGAAGCATAAAGGTACTTGTGCAATGTAACTGGAAGAATCGTACTTCCATCGTAGGGGTCGCGGCTCATAAAGCGTCCTGTCACCGGGTTGTAGTATCTGGCGCGCAGATAATACAGGCCTAACAGCCCGTGGTTAAAGTCGGGGTTTGATGCGATACAAGCATGGGTTCAAAACGTCTAACAAGTATGGCGATGGGCAGGCGTGAAGATCAGCAAAAGCAAGAACCGTTATGGATTGCGCATAC
>Ga0224531_1001246_pt1 | contig 11387 bp, 4 predicted proteins | sample CBST100metaG_FD_179876 | JGI IMG/M metagenome (GOLD analysis project Ga0224531, IMG submission 179876) | Peat soil microbial communities from Stordalen Mire, Sweden - C.B.S.T100 | ecosystem: Environmental > Terrestrial > Soil > Wetlands > Peat | place: Sweden: Norrbotten County, Stordalen Mire... | reverse complement strand
AAAAGTGGAAAGCAAAAAGCGCTTCCCACTTTTCCACACCCCCGACTACTGCGACGAGATGAATATCTATTCCCCCGCCGCGCTACACTAACAATCGCACTGGTACAAAACGTCGGGCAGGCCAGCTGCGGTCAGTGTTGTCTCTGAAGCATCGTATGTTGGTCTTCGCAGGTCTCGCGCTGGCTGGGATGGTTGCAGGCTGTGGTGGTGTTTCGACCACAGGGGCCAAGGCGGGACCGATCTCGATCACCGCTTCGGACGCTTCAACCGGCACAGTGAGTTCGCTGACTCTAACTGGGACGGCGAAGCTCAGCATGACTCCCACCGGCGACAAGAGCAATGCCGGGGTGGATTGGACAGTGACCTGCGGCGGAAGCCCGGTAACCGGCACGATCACCAACGGCGCGTGCGGGACGCTTGCTCCCACCCATACGGCTGGCGGAGCAACGACAACCTATACGGCTCCATCGGCAGTTCCCATCGGAACGACAGTGACGATTACCGCGACCGTCACCAGCAATACTTCGCAGAGCAGCAGCGTGAGCCTGACTATCATTTCGGTGCCTCTCTCTCTCTCTTTTGTTCCTGGGCATGCCGGGCCGAGTTCGCTGGACGTGAATACCACAGCAAATCTCCTCGTCACTGTAACGAATGATTCGACCGATGCGGGCGTGTTCTGGACGGCAACCTGTGGATCGGCTGCTTGCGGATCGTTTAATCCTACACAGACGAGCGGCAGCAGCTTGCTTGGAACGACCTATACGGCACCGTCCGCAGTGCCCGCAGGGGGGACGGTGATACTCACCGCGACCTCAGTTACGGATACGACGAAGTCGGTCAGCTCAACGGTCACAATTACGACGCCGTCGGCTGCGAGTGCGATCTCTGTCAGCGTGACGCCAGCGGCTCTTTCTGTCACGAATTCAGGCTCCGGTCGCACAGCGCATCCTGTGGCTGTGGTTTCAAATGATTCCGCTGCTGCGGGAGTGGACTGGACTTTGAGTTGCACAAGCTGTGGTTCCATCACGAGTCACACATCGAGTGGTACGGCTGCGACCTTCCTGGCCTCATCCTCGTTGGCCGTCGGCGGCACGATCACTATCAAGGCAACCTCGACAAGCGACTCGACGAAAACTGCCACGGCTACCGTGACAGTTGTAAGCGCGACACCGATCACGATCTCAATCTCGACAGCGCCTTCGTCAACGCTAAAAACAGGAGCTACGGCAAATTTAGCAGCGACTGCCAGTTCCGGCAGCGACGGCATCAACTGGACGGCAACCTGTGGTGGTGCCGACGCTTGCGGTAGCTTCAATCCTGTGCATACCGCGAGTAGTGGGCAGACCGCCTACACCGCGCCCGCATCTGTGCCCACCGGCGGTCTTGTCACGATTACCGCTTCCTCGGCGGCGACGACGCCTTCGAATGCCGCGGTAACGTTTACCACCATTGTTGCCTCGCCTGTTTCGCCTACACTTTCATTTACGCAAACGCCGCCTGCCTCGCTGGTCAGCACCGCTTCGACTTCCGTAAGTGCCGCAGTTGCAGACGACCCTTCGTCGGAAGGCGTGACCTGGAGCGCGCAGTGTGGGAGCAGCGTAGCTGGTGGCTGCGGATGGTTTTCTCCGGTTACCACAGCAGGCGGGGTCGAAACGGTCTATACGGCTCCTCCAGCAACCACTGCGGGAACCTCTGTGACGCTTACCGCAACCTCGGTTGCGAATACGAGTGTCAGTATTACATCCAACTCCATCACGATCACTCCAGACACGACTCTTTCGGTCAGCTTTATTCCGTCGCTGCCTGCGCAAGTGCAGCCGAACGCGACAGTTAATTTGAATGCCGCCGTTGCTCACGATACAACCAACGCCGGTGTGGACTGGAAGGTATGCGCCAGCGGCTGCGGATTCTTCACGATCAAACCCGCTGTCGCCGAGATTTACGCAACCTCCACGACATCCGATGTACCTGCTCAACCAGCAGTGACGGCAACCAGCGTCACCGCGTGGCCGAACGGCTTGCCGATCCCGTACACAGCGCCCACGGAAGCGCCTTCCTCTGAGACCGTGGCAGTCGTGGCCAGGGCACACGCCGATACGTCCATAGCAAACTCCGGCACGATTGCGATTAACTCCGTCTCAACGGGGCCAGCGCTGAATGGCATTGTAAAAGTGGGAGCCACGCCGGTGGTGGGAGCTTCCGTTGCTCTCTATGCGGCCGGGACAAGCGGCTACGCATCGGCTGCCGCGCAAATTGCGACAGCGTCTTCCGACAAGAGCGGCAGCTTCACCATTCCTGCAAGCTACACATGTCCGTTAGCTGCCAGCCAGATGTATCTGGTGGCAACGGGCGGTACGGTTGGGAGCAACGATACAAACTCAAATCTTGCTCTGATGACAGCTCTTGGCAGTTGCAGCAACCTCGGCTCAAGTTCGGTCGTCGTGAACGAAGCTACGACCGTTGCTTCCGCATGGGCTACGGCGCCCTTTGCGGCCAACGATGCTCTGACCGGAAACAGCAGCTACCTTTACCTAGGCACCAGTAGCAGCAATCAGAGCGGATTAGCCAACGCTTTCGCTGCCGTCAATAACCTGGTTGATATTTCGACAGGAAAAGTGCGGTTCGTAGTTCCCGCTGGGAATGCCGCAGTGCCTTATGTCGAGATCAATACGCTCGCTGACTTTCTCAATGCGTGTGCCGCAACTTCAGGTGGTGTTGAGGGGGACGGAAGCGCTTGCGGTACTCTATTCGGCGCTACCGACTTGCTGGGCGATGGAACCTTTGGGGCTTCCATTGCCCCATCCGATACGCTACAGGCGGCTTTCAATATAGCCCAGCATCCTGCGCCTTATAACTATGGGTACAGATTGGATAGATATTCCACTACGTTTCCCCTTATGGGATTAGCGACGGCCTCTTCGCCCTTTCAGCCGGTCTTTACCTCAACATCAAAGCCCAGTGATTGGTCGCTCTCGCTGAATTACACGAGCGGCGGCGGTCTGTCTTCGGCCAGTACCGTAGGCTCGTTCGCCATCGACGCCTCCGGCAATGTTTGGATTACCGATACGGCAGCAGGCAGCGTCATCGAGTGGAATGCAGTTGGAGCCGCACAGTCGCCTTCCACCGGCTTTTCGGCGGGAGGCGGACCGATCGCCGTCGATGCCTCTGGCAACGTGTGGGTCTCCGGAGACGGCGCTCTCTATGAACTGAGCAACCTTGGCGCAGCCTATCCGTGGAGTCCTACCGGAGGCGTAGCGGGAGGCGGCGGCGACATGGCCATTGATGCCGAAAACAACCTCTGGATTACGAGTTCTACTGGCGTGTATGAGTTCAACAGTCTCGGACAAAAGTTGTCTCCCTCTGATGGATACACCAACGACAGCGTAACTAATGTGAGCGCGGTAGGAATCGATAGCTCGGACAATGTCTGGCTTGCCGATCGTAATAATGCAGAAAATCAGAATCTCTACGCCGAGATCACAAACCCTGGCGGGCAATTGGTCTACAACGGCAAACTTCCTGGATCAGAAAATTTCCCGGAGATTGCCGCCGATGGAGCAGGCAAGACTTGGGTTCTAGGGTCCAACTTGGTAAGCGTGATTCCGGCTTACGGAGGCAAAGGAGCAACCCTGCAAGCGACATCCTATGACGGAGGAGGAACTTCTGCCGGAGGATCCTCGGGATTGGATTTCTGGAATGCGCGTGGTATTGCGCTGGATGGGGCAGGCACCGCATGGATTGCGAACCAGGGGGGACACACAAATCCGGTGATACCCCCCGGCGTACTTCCCATTACGCTGAGCCTCTCCGATTACACGGCGGCGGTCTCTTATACATCTTCGAGTCTGGCTGCAGGAACCTTGCGTGTCGCAGTGGACGGTGCGGGCAACGTGTGGGTACTGCTGGCCGACAACAGCGTGACAGAGTATGTTGGCGCGGCGACCCCTGCGGTGATGCCGCTTGCTCTTGGCGTGCAAAAGAAAAAACTTGGAGCCAAACCATGACGCAACAGGCGAACAAGACTGTGTCATTTCGCATAACAGTGGATTCAAACGAGGATCGGATGGAAAAAGAAATTCGCAGATACGCAAAAGCGCAAAAGGTTCTGCCGCCGCGCGTCATGAATATGGCCAAAACGTGTAGCGTTGCCGTATTGCTAGCCGGCTTGACCGCATTGAGTGGTTGCGCTTCGGGCAACGGATACAAGCCAACGGTTACCGGAGTCGAGTTTACCGATATCGACGGCACAAAACTCACTACTCAGCCGACAGCCTTGACCACCAGCCAAGGCACATATGTTGCTGCAACGCTGACCGGCGACACGCAGCAACTCGGCGTGAATTGGGTCGCCGTTTGCGGCAGCGCGCTTGCGCCGGGAGAACCACTTCCGACGGGAGCGACCGAAGATACATCCTGTGGCACATTCACGCCCGCACACACGATGAGCACTCCCATCCCGACTTATGTCACAAACGCCTACTCGACGGGATACCTTGCTCTGTATGTCGCGCCGGCAGCCACGCCGAAGCAGGGTGTCGTGACGCTCTACGCCGAAGCTACCGCCGATCCAAGCCGGGTAGCGACAGTGACCCTTACGATCAATGGCCAACCCATCTCTGTGAGTTTTGCTCCGGCTCCATCCTCCACGTTGAAAGTCAGCGCCACGACGAAGATCAAGGCAGCACTTGACAACGATGTGACGAATGCGGGCGTGAGATGGTCAGCGGTTTGTGGGTCAAGCGATTGCGGTACCTTTAGCCCAGTCGAAACCACCAGCGGCGTAGCGACTACCTACACCGCACCAGCAACGGTGCCTACCGGGGGCCCCGTTCAGGTCACGGCAACCTCCGTTGCAGATCCGACCAAAGCTGTCAATTCCACAATCACCATCACGCCGTAGCATGACCACCACGTTTCGACATGCCGACAAAACAGGATTGAAGGAGAAAACGAATGCAGATGTTCAGAAAGATTGTTGCTGGGGTTCTTTTGGGAGCGTGTGTGACCATGCAGGCGCAGAGTGGCGTAAACCCATCGCCAGCAAAGCATGGAAGCGGCAAGGCCGTCAAAATCAAGCCGAAGACGCAGGAAGAAGTGTTGCTGGAACAGGTGACGCAGGAGTTTCAGAAGCTGGACGATGTAACGCATCGGCTCGATGAGTTGCAGCGGAAATACGATGTACTTCAGAACCAGATGGGGACACGCGATGCCGAACTGGAGCAGGCTCGGAAGGATGCAGCCGACGCGAAGCAGAAGCTGGAAGCGACGCAAGAAGCCATCGGTCCCAACGGTGCCGCTGTTGCCAAGCTGCAAGGCGAGGTTGCCGCTCTGAAGGACACGTCGAGTTCGCTATCGGCGAAGGTGGAGACGACCGAGCAGACGACGAAGAAACTGGAGCACCCGGACTCGCTCCACTTCAAAGGTATTGACCTTACGCCTGGCGGTTTTCTCGCGGCTGAGACCGTCAATCGTCAACGCGCGGTCTCAGCAGACGTCAATACTCCGTTCAATAGCATTCCGTTCGCTGGCCAGACAGCGGGTGTTCTTTCCGAGTTCAATGCCAGCGGTCGCCAGTCGCGGGTCTCGTTGCTAGCTGTAGGCAAGCTGCCCTCGGCTACGCTACGCGGATACTTTGAAACAGACTTCCTCTCGGCGGGAACCACTTCTAACAACAATCAGAGCAACAGCTACACCATGCGCCTGCGCCAGGCCTGGGCTCAGGCCATGCTGAATGGCGGATGGACACTGACCGGTGGACAGATGTGGTCGCTCGCCACCGAGTATGCACATGGGCTGGAAAACCGCTCAGAAGCTCTCCCTCTGACCATCGATGCACAGTACAACGTTGGTTTCACTTGGGCGAGGCAGTACGGCTTCCGCGCCGTCAAGCAGATCAGCCCGAGGTTATGGATTGGCGGTTCCGTCGAGGAATCGCAAACGCTGAACATCGGCGGACATAACCTTCCCACCATTGCCTATCAGCAGACGGGTAACGCTGGCGGTTCTTACAGTACAACCTCGAACTACAGCATGAACTACGCTCCGGATCTACTGGCGAAAGCGGCATACGAAACCAACTGGGGCCACTTTGAACTGTTTGGCGTAGGCAGATTCTTTCGGGATCGCGTTTTCCCGAATGGGTATGTTCCAACCGGCGCTACACAGACGACAACCGCCTCCGCTCTTGGTGCCTATACATCGAAGACCGCGGGAGGAGGCGCGGGTGTCAATGCGCGAGTCTCGCTCTTCGACAAGAGCCTCGTAGTGGGTGCCCATGTTCTGGCGGGAAACGGCGTCGGTCGGTACAGCACAAGCACATTGCCTGACACAACGGCGCATCCTTCTGGTTCGCTCGAGTTGCTGACGGGAGGCTCCGCACTGGGTTCTGTGGAATGGCACGCAACTCCACGTTTCGACTTGTACGGCTATTACGGCGGAGAGTATGCCAAGCGCGCCTGGTACAACACTGGCTACACGAACACCACGGCGGGTGCGACGCTGGGGCAGCCCATTCTCGCCGGTTACGGGGCTCCCACCAATATCGTTTATGGGTGCTATACGGAAGTATTGCCCGCCTCCTCGTCCACTACAACCGGCACGGCAACCAATTGCAACGCCGATACCCGCAACATTCAGGAGGGAACCATCGGCTACTGGTTCCGCTTCTACAAGGGTGTTCACGGCACTTTGCAGCAAGGAATTCAGTACTCCTACACGGAACGCCGTACATGGCAGGGCGTCGGAGATCCGAGCAACCATCTGACGAACTCTCCAAAAGCAATGGACAACATGTGGTTCACTTCGTTCCGCTACTACCTTCCACAGTAGACAAGAAGGTAGACAAAGATAAATGCAAATCGTGAACCGAGGAATAGGGCTGGAAATGCTTCGAATATTATCCCGACTGCTGTCTGTGGTACTGCTCTCATCTGCATTAGGCGCGTTGCCGCTTCTTGCGCAAAGCGGTACTGCCCGTCTTTCAGGCCTGGTCACCGACCCGGATGGAAATGCCATCGCTGGAGCTTCCATTCATGTGGTCAATCAGGAAAGCCTGGTAACCCGCGAAGCAAAATCGGATGGGGTGGGCGCGTATCTCGTCCCTTCCGTACCTCCCGGAGGCTATCAGATCGTAGTGGAAGCCGATGGATTCGACCGCAGGTTGAGCGACGTTGTCACACTCGTTGCCGGACAAAACTTCATCTTTAGTGCGCGGATGTCTATCAGCGGAGTGCAGACTCAGGTCGAGGTTTCTGGAGGCGCAGGAGCGACCAACATTGAGACGGATACTGCCTCACTCTCGACAACATTGGGCCAAGAAGAAGTAACGGGATATGGCCTAAATGGCCGCAACTTTTCGCAGCTTATCACCATGGCTCCGGGTGTCAGCAATCAGACTGGCCAGGACGAAGCCAAGGTCGGTGTGGCCGGAAGCGCGAAATTTAGCGTAAACGGCGGGCGTGTGGAGTACAACACGTTCTCCATCGATGGCAGCGACGTACTCAATACCAGCATCAATGCCAGTCGCGGTCAGGGCGAGCCGCTGATGGTGTATCCAAGCATCGATGCTATTCAGGATATGAAGGTGTTGACGGCCGACTACTCGGCGCTTTATGGCAAAAGCGCATCTGGTTCCGTTCTGGTTTCAACCAAGTCGGGTACGGACAAGTTTCACGGCAATGTGTATGGATTTGTGCGTAACGAGATGTTCAATGCGCGCAACTACTTCGATCAGCCTGATCCAATTGCGCTCGGGTACACGGGCAAGCGGACATACCGGACGCCCCTTTACCGAAGGATCGACGCTGGCGCAACCCTTGGCGGTCCGTTCTATATTCCTGGCCACTATAACGTCAATAAGACAAAAACCTTCTTCTTCTTTTCCGAGGAGGTTCGCCGCGAGAAGACCCCGGTCGATTACAACCAGGCTGTGCCAACGGCAGCCGAACGCAAGGGCATCTTTGACGATGTGTGCCCGACCTTGACGCCTGGGACCCTCGATACCTTCGATCCGTCTGCATATCCTGACTGCCCTCAGGGCCCTCTCAATTCAATCAACGAGAAGACGGAAGTCGGCAGGACTGTCTCGGTGAACTACACCAGCGCCGCCATCCTCAACTCGGGCCTCATTCCTCTGCCCAACTCATCCAGCGGCTGCAATTCCACCAATCCTACAGCGCTGGATCACTGCTACGTCGGCTCAGTTTCTCCGCCGACGCATTGGCGGGAGGAACTGTTCCGCATCGACCACAATCTCACAGAGAAGGAACGTCTCTCCTTCCGTTATATTCATGACGCCTGGGATACCGTGACCCTGGCTCCGCAGTGGGGCGTGGTCCATAACAGTTTCCCCACGGTTGAAAACCAGCTCGATGGTCCCGGCCTGAATATGATGGTCAGTCTTGCGCAAACCCTGCAGCACGGCTTTGTCAACCTGATCACGGGGAGTTATGAAGTCCAACACATCTCACTCAGCCCTCAGCCGGGTCCCGGCGTTGCCTCACTGAGCCGTCCGACCATCCTGGACGACCCTGCGTCGTTGGGTGGAACGCCCGTCTCGGGCTCCTCTTTGTGCTCGCAGCCGACTGCGTCGAGCGGGACTTATTCGACTCCATCTACCTTGACCGAATGCCCGATGGGCTACATCTTCAATAACGGTTTCGGCGGGAACAAGCTGCCAGGACTGGTTTTTCAAGGGAACAACGGCGCTTACGGCGGGCACGGCTTTGCGGCAGATACAGGCTACGCTCCCTGGACCCAGTCCAACCCAACATTCAACGTGCGTGACGATGCCAGCAAAAACATCGGCAAGCATACCGTGCAGTTCGGTTTTGAAGGAACCTTTGCGCAACAGAATGAGTTGAGCGCGGTCAGTGGCGCGAACTCCGGCGATTTGCAGGGATTGCTCACCTTCAGCAATCAGCAATCGACTCATACAACAGGCAACGCCTTTGCCGATTTCCTTGCCGGCTCCGGATTTTCGAGCAGTAGCTCGCCCGTCGTGTCGGAGGGCGCAATCAAGAGCTATACGCAGGATAGCGGCCAAGGACGATACTACAGCCGGTACAAAATGGCCGAATTCTACCTGCAAGATGACTGGCGCGTGAATGCGCGGCTGACCATCAATGCAGGGCTCCGCGCGAGCCTTTTCGGGGCTTGGTATAACCCTAAGAACACGGCGTATAACTGGAGGCCTGAGTCCTTTGATTCTTCCCTGGGCTCATCGATTTCCATTGATCCGAATTATGGATACCTTGTGCAGAAAAGTTCCGGCTCGCCGATTCCGCTGGCAAGGACGGGATCGTATAGTCTCAGCTCTCTCAACTCCGCGATTGTCAACGGGCTCGTGCAATGTGGCGCGAATGGGGTTTCCGACACTTGCATGACGAATCAACTGTTTCATCCCTCGCCCCGGTTCGGATTTTCCTGGGATCCATGGGGCAACGGCAAGACCTCGATTCGTGCTGGCTACGGACTATTCTGGGAGCATGGTACGGGGTACGAGGCCAATGTTGGCTCCCTGATTGGCAGCGCACCTCTGATACTGAGCGAGACACAATCGAATATCGGTGGCACAAGCCCGCTCAACTCAATTGGTTTTTCCTGTCAGGGTGGTTCGGCGCAATGCTCGAATACCGCTGCCGTTACCAATGGTGCGACCTTTCCTCTGAATGTGACTTCCATTCCCCGAAAGGCTGTCTACTCCTACGTCCAGCAATGGAGCCTGAGCGTTCAGCGTGAAATCAGCAAGTCGATGGTGGCGCAGCTTGCCTACGTAGGCACCAAGGGAACCCATTTAACGGCCGTCCGCGATCTGAATCAGCTTACCCCGTTGAGCAATGGATTAAACCCTTTCGCCAGCGGCCAGCCGATCATGTCAAGTGTCTGCCAGAGCGGAGCGATCAACGGAGTGTTTTCAGTGGCTGGGACGAACAGCGGTACAATCGGTGCGCCGGTCACAATACCTTCTTCCGCGACTATCGGGCCAAACGATCCAGGCTTTATCAATATGTTTGCCGCTTGTACCGGTAACTATGGATTTGCCACGTCAGATAAGCCTCCCAAGAGGCTTGGCCTCAGTCCTGACCAGGTTCGCCCTTACCTTGGCTTCAGCAATATCATTTCGGTCGAGAACAGCGCCAACTCTGAGTACAACGCCTTGCAGGCGACGCTACGACAAACGACGGGACCACTGACCATTGGCGTTGCCTACACGTACAGCCATTCGCTTGATGACGCCTCCGACCGGTCGTCTGCCAACTTCGCAAACTCGCTTGATATTCACTCGAATCACGCCAGCTCGGACTTCGATCAGCGTCACCTCCTGAACGTTAGCTACATCTATGATCTCCCTTTGCTGCGGCTGCTCGGTGGCTTCAATCATCTGGTAGGCGCCGGAAAAGATCCTGCCGACGACAGCTACGGCACGATAGCCGAAAAGTCGTCATGGCAGCCTAACGCGCTTTTGAATACATTGCTCCGCCGGTGGCAGTGGAGCGGCATCACTGTGTGGCAAACCGGAACGCCCTTCAGCGTCATCAATGGTGGCGGTTCCAACGGCACCGGCGCGGCGGATAACGCTGGTGTTGGGAACGGGCTTGGAGTCGGCTCCTATGCCGATGTCATTGGCAACGCTCATGTGGGCAAGCCGTATGTTGCACCCGGGGGAAGAAACGTCGGACCGCTTCTGCTGAACCCCAACGCTTTTGCCGCGCCGCGTGGTCTTACCTTCGGCAACTCCGGCCGCAACTACTTGCGCAATCCATCGCGGGTCAACTTCAATATGTCGCTCTTCAAGCACTTCAAGCCGTTCGAGGAGAAACTCGATATTGAGTTCCGCGCCGAAGCCTACAACGTCTTCAATCACACACAGTTCCGTATTACCGATCCTGCCAATCCCGGCAATACCGGCAACAATGTCATCAACTGCTACGGCTCGCAGACCGAGCTCTACTCCGCCGGGGCGTCGGGTTGTCTCACGGGTAACTCTTTCCTGCACCCGGTAGATGCGCATGATCCGCGCATTCTGCAATTTGGTCTGAAGGGAAGTTTCTAGTATGGAGAAGAAGCGTATGCAGCACTTCATGCCGATGCACGGCGCATTTCGCAGATCCTTGCTGAGAGTCACAGTAGCGAGTGGAGTTTTGCCACTCATCCTGCTTGTTGGATGCGGTGGAGGGAGTACGAGTTCGAGTTCCACGAGCAAGTCAAAGCAGCCGCAGACGTATCTGGCCCCCTATGTCGTTGGTACAACCAATGGGAGCGGAAGTCTGCTCGGTCAGTTGACGCAGACGGAGATCTACGCGATTGACGACACTGCCAATGCGTTTTCCCAATCCATCTTTGGGTTGGTGTCCTCCGTACAGGGACCGCAGGCGATCAATGTCGGC
>Ga0224531_1001244_pt1 | contig 11400 bp, 8 predicted proteins | sample CBST100metaG_FD_179876 | JGI IMG/M metagenome (GOLD analysis project Ga0224531, IMG submission 179876) | Peat soil microbial communities from Stordalen Mire, Sweden - C.B.S.T100 | ecosystem: Environmental > Terrestrial > Soil > Wetlands > Peat | place: Sweden: Norrbotten County, Stordalen Mire... | reverse complement strand
ACGTGGAAATTCGCTGGCCCAGCGGCATCGTGCAGCGGCTTGAGCATCCCGCCATCGATCAGATTCTCAAGATCGACGAGCCGGCAGAAAAACTCGTACTCTAAGAATTATCTAGGAGTTCGTCTGAGTAGGGCCTTGGCGGACGGGGACTGTGGACTTCGGATTGGCAGAAGTCGAAACTTGTCGTTGCAGCGGCGGCGTAACGGCAGGGGCAACGCCTTTGCGCTTGGGAGGCCCGCAGCAGGCTCATTTCATGCCGTGCATGCTATCTGCACATTGTACGTGGCGCAGATAGCCCGACCTGGCTTGGTCCTCAGTTTGTGCATCATCCGCTCGACCAGCATACATGACTTCTGAATGCGTACCCGAGAACTGCTTGGCGCTAGAACAACTTGCAATGAGATGCGTTTGCGGCGGCAAAGCCAGATTGAAGGGGCGAATCGGCATTCCCGATTCGCCCCTCGTTGTTTCACCTATTCACGTCGCCCTTCGAACCATCGGTAGATGGCAGGTAAGACCAGCAATGTCAGCAGTGTCGAAGTTACAAGGCCTCCGATCACAACCGTCGCCAGTGGTCGTTGCACTTCGGCGCCCGCGCCATGCGACAACGCCATCGGAATAAAGCCGAGGCTGGCCACCAGTGCGGTCATCAACACAGGTCGCAGACGGGTCAGTGCACCATGCTCCACAGCCACTTCGATCGGAAGCCCTTCTGTACGCAGATCGCGGATATATGTGAGTAGGACAATACCATTCAAAACAGCGATGCCGAATAAAGCGATGAACCCGACGCCGGCAGAGATGCTGAAGGGCATGCCACGCAAGAGCAGTGCCAGGATGCCTCCTGTTGCAGCCAGTGGAATGTTCAAGAAAATTAGGAACGCGGGCATCGCTGCCTGAAAGTTGAAATAGAGCAGCACAAAGATCAGCATGAGTGCAGCAGGGACCACGATCATCAGTCTGCGACTGGCGTTTTGTAGCTGCTCGAACTGGCCGCCCCACTGGAGTTGATATCCACTCGGAATAGACACTTTAGCTGAGACGGCTCGTTGTGCATCTGTCACGAATCCGGCCAGATCGCGTCCGCGCACATTCATCTCCACGCTGATGCGGCGTTGGCCTCCCTCGCGGCTAATCTGCGCAGGGCCATCTTCCTCTTTGATATCGGCCAACTGTGCAAGAGGAATGAAATGACCTTCGTTGTCGCCCACACGCAGGTCGCCGATGTTCTCGATAGAGGCTCGCTGCTCTGCCGGAAAGCGGACTTGCATCGTGAAGCGCCGGTTGCCTTCAATGATTTCTCCCACAGGTTTTCCGCCAATAGCCTGAACCGTATCGAGCACGTCCGAGGCATCGAGTCCATGACGAGCCAATGCTTCGCGTCGAATATGTATGCGCAGGTAGGGCAACCCTGCCACACGCTCGGCGCGGACATCGGCTGCTCCCGGAACTTTGCTAACCGCTGCGGCAATCTGATCAGCCTTCTGCCGCAACGTTTCCAGATCGTCGCCGTAGAGTTTGATCGCAATATCGCTGCGTGAACCACCTTCCATCAGCTCCTGCATGCGCATCTGGATCGGCTGCGAAAAGCTATAAGCTGCACCCGGAGCCTCTTCTTTCAGGCGTTTTTCCATAGCCGTGACCAGATCGCTCTTGGTCCTTTTCTTCGGCCATTCGTTCGAGGGCTTTAGCATGACGTAAACATCGCTTTGATCGATAGCCATAGGGTCAGTGGCGACTTCTGGGCTTCCGGTACGGCTAAAGACAGACGACACTTCTGGAAACTCGCGCAGCACCTTCTCGATGATTTCGTTGCCATGCAAGGACTCGGAGATGGAGATGCCGGGCACGCGATACATTTGCACGAGAAGAGAGCCTTCATCGAGTGACGGGATGAACTCAGCGCCCAGAAACGGTATGGCCATCAGAGATGCCGCAAAGATGCCAACTGCGATACCGGCAGTGAGTCGCGGCGCGTGCAATGCCTTCTTGAGAAGTGGATGGTAGAACTGGGCGATCTTCCGCATTAGCCATGTGTGTTCCTTCGGCAACTTGCGAAGAAGATAGGATGCAAGCACAGGCATTAGGGTAAGCGCGATCAGCAACGATCCGAAGAGCGCAAACAGAACGGTCGCCGCCATCGGCTTGAACATCTTTCCTTCGACGTCGCCCAGCGTAAGGATCGGAATATAGACCAGAGCGATGATGATCACGCCAAAGAAAATTGGTTTTGTTACTTCTCGCGCAGCAGAGAGGATGATGGTGCGTGCGTCTTCTTCGGGTTTCTTCTGATGCAATCGGCGAAGAATGTTTTCAATGATAACCACCGATCCATCGACAATCAATCCAAAGTCGATGGCGCCAAGGCTCATGAGGTTTCCTGAAATCTTGGCCTGCACCATACCGATGAAGGCCACCAGCATCGACAGCGGAATGGCCAGCGAAACCACCAGACCTGCGCGGAAACTTCCCAGCAGGAGGAGCAGAACTGCAATGACCAGAAGGCCACCTTCAATTAGATTGCGCGTCACCGTGTGGATGGTGCGCTTCACTAGATCTGTACGGTCATAGAGTGGCTCGATGCGCACTCCTGCGGGCAGTGTCTTCTGAATCTCCGCGAGGTTCTGCTTGACGCGATCGGCCACTACCCGCGAGTTCTCTCCCAGCAGCATCATTCCGACGCCAAGGACGATTTCGCCTTCGCCGTTTTGAGTGGCAAATCCTCGGCGCACCATCGACGCAAAGCGTACGTTGCCAATGTGCCGGATCAAAATCGGTGTGCCGGTTGGAGAGTTGCCTACAACAATGTTCTCGATGTCGGAGAGACTCTCGATCAACCCTTCTCCCCGGATAAGCGATTGCTGTTCGGATCTCTCCAGATAGGCTCCGCCTGCATTGGCATTGTTTTTGCCTAGCGCTTCGATGACCTTCGCCAGTGGCACATGGTATCCGGCGAGCTTATCGCTATCGACCTGCACTTCATAGGTCTTCAGCTCGCCGCCCTGACTGTTTACCTCGACGACGCCAGGGACACGGCGAAGTTTCGGCGCTATCTCCCAGTCGAGGATGCTGCGCAAATCCATGCTACTGCGACCATTGCCTGTGACCTTGAACTGATAGATCTCTCCAAGTCCCGTAGAGATCGGTCCCATCTCCGGCACGCCAATCTCTGCGGGAATAGCTTCCTTCGCTTGCGGCAGACGTTCCATCACGAGCCGCCTGCAGAAATAGGGGTCCATGTTGTCTTCAAAGTAGATGGCGACATAAGACAGACCATACTTTGACGTAGATTGAATACGCCTGATACCGGGCAGACCGCTCATCGCCGTCTCTACCGGATAAGACAAAAGCTGCTCCACCTCCAAGGGAGAAAGGCTTGGCGCGCGCGTCAGCACGAGCACCTGGTTGGGTGTGATGTCGGGCTCGGCATCAATGGGCAGATTACGCATGGCCACAATGCCTGCAGCAGCAACAAACAATGCCGCCATGAGGACAAGGATGCGATAGCGGAGTGCGAGTTCCACAAGTCTCTGCATAGCTACTCCTCTCCTAATTCGCCGCCGGCGAGAATGGACTTCAAGTGAAAGGATCCTTGCGTGACAACCGGCTCGCCTACCTTCAGGCCGCGTGTGATTTCTGTTTGCCCGTTGACGGTTGCGCCCTTCTCCACGTCGCGCTTCTCGAACTGAATTTGCGAACGCCGGATAAAGACAACGCTCTTACCTTCTACCTCCTGCAATGCGCTTGTTGGCACTGTTACGGCCTGTTTATCGAACTTTGTGGGCAGCTCAATGCTGGCAAACATATCCGTCTTCAGCTTTAAATCGCCATTTGCGACTTCGCAGCGAACGCGCGCAGTTCTGGTCTGCGGATCGAGCACATCGCTGATGTAGGCAACGCGCCCGTTGAAGTGCTCGTTGGGATAGGTGTCCACCGTGATCGATGCATTCTGTCCTACACGAATACGGCCAAGATCTTTTTCGTAGACTTCTGCCTGCACCCATACCTGACTGAGATTGGCGACGGCAAAGACCTCGCGACTCTCATCAACGAAGTCTCCTGTCGATGCCTGAGCCTTGGTGACAACTCCTGCAAAAGGAGCTTTCAGGGTCGTCAAAAAGCTACTAGGTGCAGACGCATTCGAAATACCAAACCGGCTCAGACGCACTTCGATACCATTGATCGCCGCTTGTTGAGATCGTATGCTGGCTTCAATCTCTTGTTGCTCTGCCTGACTCGATTCAAAATCTTTCTCCGAGCCTGCGCCAATATCCGCAAGTCGGCGGCTGCGCTCTGACTGACGGCTAGCGGGAGCCAGCCGGGCTTTGCGTTGTTCCAGTTCCGCACGGGCCGATTGAAGCTGCGCAATCAATTCGCCTGCCTCCACACTGTCAAACACGGCAAGCGTCTGACCGGCTTTGACTCGGTCGCCAACCTTTGCGTGGACCTCAACAATGCGCCCTCGTGCGAGTGGCCGTACCGAAGCCACACGGCTATCGATAGGCTGGACTGTTCCTGTTGCACGCAGATACTCTTGCATGTGAGTAAGTAATGCGACTGATACCTGTAGTCCGATATGCTGCTGGGCAGAAAGACTCATCTGAAGTAAACCGTTCTGCTGCATATCCGTTTGCGATTTCGACTTGTCAGCATTTTCTGCCGACTCTCGTTTGCAAGCGGTGAAGACCAGTGCGCTGAAGAGCAATAGAAAAATCATCCGCTTCATTGAAGATTTCCTCCCGTGGCCCGTTCCAGTTCCGCCCACGTACGCGCAACATCGGCTTGAGTGTCGATTGAAGCCAGTTGTGTATCAACCAAACGGCGTTGCTCGTTCAAAACATCGAGCAAGCGCAATTGCCCAAGTTTGTAAGCTTGGCGAATGATGGAAAGGTTGGAGACTGAAGGATCGATCACATTCTGCTGAAGCATCTGCAACGAATCGGAGGCTACGCGCCAGCGCTGATACGCAGACTCCACTTCAAGTGGAATACTCTGCGCAAGATATTCGCTGTTCAACTGCGCACCTGCGGCCCGCGCGGTAGCGGCTTGCACGTTGCCTGTGCCATTGCGACTTGTACGAAGCGGAAGCGATACGCCGAAGCTCAGCGTGTTGACACGCTCTCGCATCGGACTCAGTGACCCATTGCTTCTCAATCCATACAGACCATCGAACTCGCTGCTTTGACGCGAGACTCCAGTAGACAACGTGATGTCAGGCTTTGCTTCCGCTTGTGCTAGTGAAATTCCCGCATGTTCACGTTCTTCATTAGCCTTGGCCATTATCAGATCAGCTCGTTCTTCAAGCGCTTTGCGCCTCAGACTATCGAGTTCGACAGGTAATGGGAGCGGAAAGTCGGCTGAAGGAATGCTTTGCTCCGTGCGCAGTCCGGCTAGTCGCCTGATCTCCAATTCTGCGGACGCCAGTCTTCCTTGTGCGCCTGCTTTTTGAAGCCTCGCACGACTGACTTCCACCTTCAACAAATTGGCTTCGAGCGGAGCCACATCGCCCTCATGCGCTCGTGCTTCCGTCAGCTTCAGGGCTTGTTCACTTAAGTCAATCAATTCGTCGAAGAGTTTTGCCTTGCGTTCTTCCGCTAGACGTTCCGCATAGGCAGCCTTGATGGCATACGCCAATTGCGCAGCCTGCTGCTGGTATTCGGCTTCCGCCATGCGAACAGCAAGATCCGCCATCCGTATGCGCTTACCGCGCCTGCCGAATGTTTCCACCTGCTGCGAAACTCCAGTGCCATACTGATACTCGCCGTCCGAACCAAACGGTTTGCCCGTATCTCCGGTTAGGTCGAGGGTCGGCGAGGGATGAACCCCAGCTTGCCGCAATCGTCCTTTGGCCTCTGCAATCCGGCTCTGAACTGCAGCAAGATCCTTATTATTGGCGATTCCTACGCGCACAAGGTCGTCTGCCGTCTGTACAACAGCAACACCTGGCTGTGCCTTGACCAACAATTGCGGGCACAACAGTGCGAGCAGGAGGAAGAGAATCTTTCTCCGCATACACGTCTCCTATTCAGTTTTCTGTTTTCAGGAATCCTGCAAGGTAGAACTAGGTAAGCTGCGGAGGGTGATCAATATAGGAGGGCGTCAAAACAGGGCGCTCGGTCTGTTCTTGTGGATGCGCCCAGACAATGTGCTGTTCAGGAATGAAGGAGATCTGCCGAATCGGCACCGCATACACGCAGCAGCAGATACAGTTGTCTGGCACATTGGGGGCCTGCTGCTGATGCTGAGACTGACTCTGAGAGCAATTCGCCTCCGCAAATAAATCGCAGTGCAGAACCTCCACGGTCACAAAAAGGACCAGGAAGACTGCAAAACAGCGAATTGCTTTAGAGAACACTCTCATACGAATAGAATGCCATAGTTCTGCAAGAAATGCTTGTGGCTTTCGGAATCCCTGCAACACCAAACGGCCACACTCTATGTCGGTCCATCGGTCGCCTGCGCCGATGGCATGACAATCTTCCCCCCAAAAATGGCATGGAGAAATGGATAATTACATCACTTCATACTTCCAAGCCACTGTTCAATCCATCTTCGCCAAGATCCCTGCCTTGCTCGGACAGACTCCTAGCGGCCTTCCACCACCGTGAGAATCTGGTCCGCCTTCACGTGCGTCAGAACCTGTTTGACTCCGGTAGGCCATTGCAGCTCGATCTTGTCCACAACTGCGGCCTTGCCTAATCCGAAATGCACCCGCTTGTCGCTCGATGAACTATATCCCACGGTAGTCGTCACGTGGTTATACTGCACGCCTTCCGCTGTCGTCACCTTGATCTTCGTGCCCAGCCCATCGCGATTGTCTTTCGTTCCCACCAGCTTCAGAATGAGCCAGTGATTGCCGTTGGCGGTGCGGTTCACGAACAGTTGCGGTTTGTCATTCAGAATATTCACAACAATATCGATCTTGCCGTCGTTATTGAAGTCGCCGAACGCCGCTCCTCTATGAGCCTTTGGAACCATGAAGCTGGCTCCAGCACTTCGCCCTACATCCGTGAAGGTGAAGTTGCCATTGTTCCGCAGCAATCCGTTGGGCAGCAGCGACGGCCTGTGCAGAGCTTCCATCTCATTGTCGAGAATTGCGCCGCCGCCGATGAACAGGTCCTTGTATCCATCGTTATCGAAGTCGAATGCCCCGGTGCTCCATGCCGTCATCCTGCGACTGAACGTGGTCATGCCTGACACTTCAGTAATATCGTCGAACTGACCGCCCGTGTTTTTGTAGAGCGGAAACGTATTACCGAACATGGCAGTATGAAAAATGTCGGGCAGCCCGTCGTTGTTCAGATCGCGAAACTCCGCGCCCATCCCCGCCACCACATCGCCCGTCGATGTGTAGGCGGTTCCTGTCTCCAGGGCAACATCTTTGAACGTCCCGTCGCCGTTGTTATGAAGAAGAAAATTGGGGAACGTATCGTTCGAAACAAAAACGTCCGTGAAGCCGTCGTTGTCGTAATCGGCAAAGGCCAGGCCCATACCCTTGCCGACATATTGCCCAATGTGCGAGGCCGCGGATACATCCGTAAACGTTCCATCGCCGTTATTCCGGTAAAGGATGTTAGGCGTCCCTTTGAAATTTGTGGGGTCGCAATAAGTTCTGAAGTTGTCGATCGAACAAAGCTTGCAATCCGCGATGTTGTAGTCGAGGTAGTTAATGACCAGCAGATCGAGCCGTCCGTCATTGTTGTAGTCGAACCACCCCGCGGCCACCGCCCATGCCTTGCCCAGCGTGGAAACCATGCCGGCCACGCCAGCCTTCTCCGTCACATCCGTAAAGGTGCCGTCGCCATTGTTGTGCAGCAGTTGGTTGCGGTTGACGCCAGCAATGTATAAGTCCACAAAACCGTCGTTGTCGTAGTCCGCCGCGGCCACTCCCATGGAATAACCCGCACCCTTCACACCGGCCTTCTCCGTCACATCCGTAAACGTTCCGTCGCCGTTGTTGCGATAGAGACGATTGTAGAAACTGGGGTCCGATTTTTCGAGCGATGGAATTTGCGCGCCATTGGTAAAGAAGATGTCGAGCAGGCCGTCGTTGTTGTAATCGAACACGGCAACGCCGCCCATCATGGTTTCGATGGAATAGCGCTGCGGACTGATGCTGTTTTTGAGTTGGAACTTGATTCCCGAAGCTTCAACCAAATCCTGAAAGGCAATCGGCCCGTCAGTCTTGGCAGCCACCTTGGGCTGCGCTGCTCCCTGACTGCTGTGAGCTGTCTGCGCAGTCGGCTGAGTCGAGGCAGGAGCGGCTTGCAAGCCGCATGCGGGAAACGGCACGGCGGCAAAGGCAAGCACTCCGAAGACGAAGATCAACCAATTTCCTCGCCGAAAGGGCTCTGCCGGGGTTCTGGACTCCATAGCCATGCGTTTTTTCATGAGAGAAATTCAGGGCCGACAGGCTGAAGCAAGAATGCATCCATCCAGGCCCATTGAGCAGTCCGTGCTACCGGCTGGTCTTTACTGCTGTTCAGATTAGCATGCACGGAAACAAGTTGAGCGCATTCGGCGCTCCTGCAATTTCGTCCGACAGCAGAGGCTCCAACTTGGAGGACAAGTTTTTTCGTTGCGGCTCGCACAATCCGCCTGACGGAATTTGCATGGCTCCTCTAAAAATCCAGATGCTGTCCCAAACATGCCGCGAATACCAGCAAAAATCGCTTTACTTAATTAAAACGAATGACGGTTGTTTGTATATACCAATTCATCAAAGTCAGGGGATGAAATATAGAGTTGGCAAGTCGTTTATGTAAGCGTATACAATTCGCGCGTAGTCTTTGCAGGGCCCGCACCCGCGTGTCTTGCTTTCGGTCTTGAGTAGGGCAGGCTGATCTATCCCTGCAAATTGGAGAATTGAATCATGTGCGATAAGCGAAATAGAAGATCGACGCGGGCCCTGATGGTTGCCGGCGTTGTTGGGTTGTTCGGATGTCTGGCTTTGCTGTCTGCGTCCGCATACGGACAGAGCCTGACTGGACGTTGGGCCGCATCTGGCGGTGCGCTGGACAATGGCGAGCAACGAATTGCAATCTTCGAGTTGAAGGAGACCGGCGATCAGTTGACGGGAACCATGAGTTCCATGGGCTTCGCCGCCACCCCTATCAAGGGAACCGTTAAGGGAACCCACTTTAAACTCTTTGGCCCGTGGGACGAGAAGAAGCCCTTTGTAACCGGCGACTTGGTCAACGGCGAGCTGCAGATGGTGCAGGACGGCCACGACCACTGGGTGGCTAAGTCCGCCACCGCGTCAGACGAACTGCCCAAGGTGGCCTACATTGAGCCTCCGCCGCTGCACAAGGTTCCATCCAACGGCCTTGCCAAGACGCCTCCCATGGGATGGAACAGTTGGAATCTCTTTCAGGGCAAGATCGACGACCAGACTGTGCGCACCATGGCCGACGCCATGGTCACCAGCGGCATGCGCGACGCCGGCTACATCTACGTCAACATCGACGACACCTGGGAAGGCATCCGCGACGCTCAGGGCAACCTGCAGTCCAACCACAAGTTCCCTGACATGAAGGCCCTGTCGGATTATGTCCATTCCAAGGGCTTGAAGCTGGGAATCTATTCCTCACCCGGAACGCGCACCTGCGCCTCCTATCCCGCCAGCTACGGCCACGAAGATCAGGATGCCAAAACATTTGCGGCCTGGGGTATCGACTATCTGAAGTACGACTGGTGCAGCGCCGGCATGATCTACAAGGACGAGCACCTGCAGCCCGTGTATCAGAAGATGGGCGATGCGCTCCAAGCAACCGGCAGGCCGATTGTCTATAGCCTGTGCGAGTACGGCTTGGGCAAAGTGGAGACGTGGGGCCCCGAAGTGGGCGGCAATCTGTGGCGCACCACGGGCGACATCCGCGACGAATGGGCCAGCATGATCGACAACGTCGAAAAGCAGGTGCCGACCGCTCCTTATGCCGGTCCCGGACACTGGAACGATCCCGACATGCTTGAGATCGGCAACGGGCACATGACGGACGATGAATACCGCACCCACATGAGCCTGTGGGCGCTGGTGGCCTCGCCTCTGTTGGCCGGCAACGATATCCGCACCATGTCGCCTGTCACCAAGTCCATTCTGTTGAACAAGGAAGTCATCGCAGTCAATCAGGATGCACTGGGCAAGCAGGCCTCGCCGGTAAAGAACGGCGATCTGGAAACCTGGGTCAAGCCGCTGGCCGACGGCAGCGTAGCCGTGGGCGTGGTCAACCTTGGCTCCACTGCTGCCAAGGCGACGGTCAATGCCAGCGATTTGAAACTGGCTGGCGTAAAGTCCGCGCGCGATCTCTGGTCGCACAAGGACGTGAAGTTCACCGGCGGCGCGTACTCGGCGCAGGTGCCGTCGCACGGCGTTCTCCTGCTGCGGGTCAGCGCCAAGTAAGCCACGCATCACACGCACAAGTCCCCATGCAATGCTTCCGCAAGGAATCCTGTTGCATGGGGACTTGTTTACTATGGGTAGCGGAGGCACGCGTCCCTATGTTCACCCCGCAGCCCATTGGATTTGTCCGCAGTCCCTTCCGCGATACATCCTCGGTTCCCAAAGGTCTGGGCGCCAAACACGAAGACGAAGGCATCCTCGAAATCCTGCCTGAGTTTGAACCCGGCCTCATGGACATCGAGGGCTTCTCGCATCTCTACGTGATCTGGACCTTCGACCGCTCCGATGGATTCGACTTGGTGAGCAGGCCGCCCACCGACGACCGGGCGCATGGCGTCTTCAGCTCGCGTTCTCCGCGCCGCCCCAATCCCCTCGCTCTGACTGTGGTTGAATTGCTGCGCCGCGAAAAAGGCTCGCTCTACGTCCGCGGCGTGGACATGCTGGACGGAACGCCCATCCTCGACATCAAGCCCTACCTCTCCAGTATCCCGCCAGAAAAGCTGCGCCGCGGATGGCTCGCCGAAGCCGAAGCCCGCAAAGGGTCACATTCGAGCTAGCTTTCCAGCTCCCCCCAATAAATGCCGGGTGCCCCAGGTCCCGATTTTGGGACCTGGGAAAGCATGAATTCAAAGCACGAAACCCTGCGGAAAAAATCTAACTTTCTGGTTCGCCCGAATAAATGCACCCGCTGGTGCAGGTCTCCTTCACCACGATCTTGCTCAGCGTCGTCAGCTCCGGTTTCAGCTTCTGCCACAGCCACCGGCAAAGATTCTCGCTGGTCGGATTCTCCAAACCCGCAACCTCGTTCAGGCAGCGGTGGTCGATCTGGTCCTCGATACCCTTGAAAGCCTGCTTGATGTCGGCAAAATCCAGCACCCACCCCAGCTTCGGATCGACCGGTCCGCTCACATGCAATTCGATATGAAAGCTGTGGCCGTGCAAACGGCCACACTTGTGCCCCGCGGGAACGTTGGGCAGCCAATGCGCCGCCTCAATCGAAA
>Ga0224531_1001242_pt1 | contig 11410 bp, 5 predicted proteins | sample CBST100metaG_FD_179876 | JGI IMG/M metagenome (GOLD analysis project Ga0224531, IMG submission 179876) | Peat soil microbial communities from Stordalen Mire, Sweden - C.B.S.T100 | ecosystem: Environmental > Terrestrial > Soil > Wetlands > Peat | place: Sweden: Norrbotten County, Stordalen Mire... | reverse complement strand
TCGTAGCCATCGCCTGACCGCTTTGCTTCTGGCCCCCATGGGGGCCAGAAGCAAAACAACCAAAAACCAACAACCTTCCTGAATAAGACGGGAGATCAAAAAGTGCGAAAGATACTGGACACTACCGTTAAAAGCTGTTTTTCAGATCCTCGTCCACTACTTCCCTTCGATGGTTTCAAGCACCTCGGCCAAGTACACCGTGTGGTGGTCCTTTTTCGGATAGAACTCCTCATCCACTTGCGGAACGAGAAAGCCCGCGCTCTCCAGTTGCCCGCGATAGATTTTGCGCGCAATCACCGTCAGGTACGCTTCCTTGAAAGTGGGCACGGAATCGACAAAGACCGGGCTCAGTCCCGACTGCGCAATCTTGTCGGTATCGCGGCCAGACTGAGTCCCTAAAATATTCAGCGCCTCCCTATATTTCCTGTTATAAAAGCTGACCGAAAAGCGCTCGAACTTATCGATGACCTCGTGGGTATAGCGCTGCGGGCGAACCAGCACGGTGATGACCGGCCGCTGCCAGATGAAGCCCAGACTGCCCCAACTGATCGTCATCGCGTTGTAATGCTTCGCATCGCCTGTGGCCAACAACGCCCACTCATTGCCGATATTTTGAAAAGCCTTGGTCACCACGTCATTTGCAATCGCATAAGGCATTCTGCAGATTCCTCCTTGCCCTCTATCTCATTCTGAAAGATTGACAGCTCCTGCCTCAACTCCGCAACTCGCTAGCGAAGGGCCGACGCATACTGGCCTGCTTTTACTCCGCGCTTATAGGGAAAAACGCCGCACAAAAAGCAGAAAATAATGACAGCGTAAATTGTTGTTTTTACGCTACGCAAATTTTTTGACATGGACACTTTGCATTTTGTTCCTCCTCATTTCCGTATAAATAGCGCGCTAGAGCATTTTTACCATTGGTGTATAGGAATTAAAGAGCGCAGAGTTGACGCGAACACCTGTGAGCGGCAACCTTCTACCTCATTCCGCACTCTACGGAATTGGTAAAAATGCTCTAAAACGCAATAAAAGTACAGTGCAAAAAAGCAAAGAGGCAGCAGTTGAGCTGCTGCCTCTTAGTCCGTTTTGAACTGTGTCGAATCAATCGATAAACAACAACGGAGCGAATTGATATAGGCTACGCCGCCAGGATTGCCACTCGTGGGCAGTTTGCGGGGACTCGTAGAAGAAACTGTTGATGCCAGCTTGCTTTAGTTCTTTCATATTCGCTTTGCCGGTAGCGCCGTTCTCGCGGCTTCCATAACTGACAAATACAACCTTGACTTTTTGTTTAAAAGCGTTCATATCCGAAATATCCGATGGGGCGATGCTGCCTCCACTAAAAATGCCGATATGGGAGAACGTATCGAGATGAGCCATCGTAATCGCTCGGGTCTGCATACCGCCCATGGAGAGACCAGCCATGGCACGATGAGGTTGATCCGCTATTGTGCGAAAGTTGGCATCAATGAAAGGAATCAGATCGTCGATAAGTTGATGCTCAAAAGCGCTGAAGTCAAAGTGGAAGTTAAAACCGGGTCTGCCAGGGCCGCCAGGAGCACCTGGGCCACCAGGGCCACCTGGACCGCCAGGACCGCCTGGAGCACCTGGACCACCTGGGCCACCTGGGCCACCGGCCATACCGGCTGGAGCCGGTCCACGGGAAGGACCACCTGGCCTACCGGGGCCAAAACCGCCGCCGGGGCCGCCGCCATTGGCCATCACAATAATAAATGGCTGGGCTTTGCCAGCAGCTATCAAGTTGTCCATGATTAAGCCCGCGTGTCCTTGACTGCCCCAACCAGTTTCGTTTTCTCCTGCGCCGTGTTGCAGATAGAGTACCGGATAGCGCTTTGACAGATTTTTTTCATAATCTGGGGGAGTGTAAACAAAGCAAGTAAGAAGCTCTTTTGTCGTTTTGGAAGGATAGAAAACCTGTCGCAACTGACCGTGAGGAACGTTTTTTAATGCATAGAAGTCTTGATCTTGAGCGGGAACTTCAATAGCGCTTCCCCAGCGGCCCGCGCCGTAAAAAAACAAACTGCTTGGATCAGGAACTTGAGCACCATCGACAATGATCTGGTAATAGTGAAAACCCTCGTCCTGGGGGTTTGAAACGCCAACCCAAGCACCATCTTTGTCCTTGGTTAAGGGGTATTTTATGCCGCCCAGATCAAGCAAAACGCTCTGCGCTTGGGGCGCGACAACGCGGGCGCGAACGCGCCTTTCAGAATTGACTACGGGATACTCTTTTCCCTGCTGGTTAATGATTGAGGGCTTAAAGTCTTCCGAAGGCGGAATTTGGGATATTGCGTTCGTTGACGTTGTTGTTGGTGGTGGTGGTGCCTGAGCAATCGCCAGGAGACTCGATAGCACAGACAGGAAAGCAAGATTCTGAACTGCGTTTTTCATTTAGAAACTCCTTGCTATGAAGCAAACGGAATACAAATGGCGCGATGGCAACAGGAAACTCCTCCAGATGTCAATTAGCGTCTTCATGAATCATAAGACTGTTTTGCCTTGATATTGAGAAAATCGATCATGACATTCCTTTACGATTCTTTACGGTCCTTTACCTGTTAAATTCGACTTTTTGTTTAGTTAATCCGTCTACCAAGCAGAAGTCAGACTCACAATTTTGGTATACATGGTTTGTTTACCGAGGAGAAGTTATGTATCTAAGACGCTATGGCTTGATTCAGCTTTTAGCTATTTTAGCGCTAAGTCTCAGCGGGATAGCTATTGCGCAGGATGCTAAAGCACCAGTTTCTGCTTCCGGTCAGAATACCGTTTCGGCTGTAGCTGTAGTGCTACATGGCCATGTTACCGATCCAACGGGAGCATTGATCGCTCAGGCGAAAATTTTTATCGTTAACTCTGCAGGAACCACGGTAGCAACAGCAACAAGTGATTCCTCTGGTTTCTATGAAATTCGTGATTTGCGTCCCGCCACCTACTCTGTGCAAGTAGTCTCCAAGGGATTTGCGCCGGCTTTTTCTTCTGTTACATTGGCTAGCAATCAGACAAAGCGCATGGATATTGCGATGGCCATTCAAGAGGATAAGGAGAATGTGGTTGTTTCCGACGAAACACAGGGCGTCAGCGTTGATCCGAGCAGCAATGTCGGTGCGCTGGTGTTGAAAGGAAGTGACCTGGATGCGCTTTCCGACGATCCTGACGCGCTATCGGACGAGTTGAACGCGCTTGCTGGACCTTCAGCCGGGCCGAATGGTGGACAGATCTACATTGACGGATTTACCGGTGGCACGCTTCCGGCAAAATCTTCTATTCTCGAAATTCGTATTAATAGTAGCCCGTTTTCCGCGGCATATGACCGCGCCGGCTTTGGCCGTATTGAAATTATCACCAAACCTGGGACCGACCAACTTCATGGTCGCGGTTTCATGCAGGGTAATGACAAAGCTTTCAATACCGGAAATCCGTTTACAAAAAACATCCCGGATTATCACAGCATAATGATGAACGGCAACGTCAGCGGATCATACAAAAAGAGAATTTCGTATTTCATTAGTGCCGACGTTAACGATAACCAAGACGCCAGCGTTTATTCGGCCGACGTGCCTGCTTACGATTCTGTTACGGGTCTTTACTATATTCCTTATGACTCGAATGGCAATATCATTGCGCAAACTGGAAGCCTTTTTTCGCCGTCAAAGCGCTGGGATATATCACCGCGCTTCGATTTTCAAATTGGTTCCAAAAACGTGATCAGTACGCGTCTTATGTATAACCACAGTACATCGCGCGGCAGTATCGGATCGACCTCTTTGCCTTCGCTTTCCAGTAGTTCGAAATCTACAGGATTTATGTTTCAAGGCAGCGATGCAATAGCGGTCAATTCCCATCTTGCAAATGACTTGCGGATCCAGTATCGACGTTCAACTTCTTCTTCAATTCCAGTTAGCACGGCTCCCATGGTTAGCGTCACTGATTATTTCTCCGGTGGCGGCAGCAGTAGCCAATCTTCAAGCAGTCACTCCGACCATATTGAGTTGCAAGATGAATTTACACTCTCAGCGGGACCGCACGCGATTAAGTTTGGTACTTGGTTGCGTGACAATCGCGAGGCGCAATTCTCCAACTCCGGCTTCAACGGAAGTTTCACTTTTATCTCGCTTGAAGATTATGTCAACACGTTGAACGGCACGCCTTCAGCTCAAACGCTAAGCTATACAACCGGTAATACGAAGTACAAAGCAAACGTTTTTGATGCCGCTGCGTATCTGCAGGATGACTGGAAGGTCAACAAGTTTTTAACTCTTTCTGGTGGTCTTCGCTTTGAAAGCCAGAATCATATTAAAGACCATGACGATTTTGGACCACGTATCGCTCTTGCTTATGCTTTAGACGGACACAAAAATAACAAAACCAAAACGGTTGTGCGTGTTGGTTACGGCTTCTTTTATGACCGGTTCGGTGTAGGTAGCCTGATGTCTCTGGAAAGCAACGGCGACAACCCCAACAGCCAGACACAGATCGTCATTACGAATCCGGCGTGCTTTAACGCGACCAGTCTCAGCAATATCAACCTTTCAACGTGCGGCACAGGTACGAGCGTCGCCAAAACGGTCCAGCAGCTCGCTCCGGGCTACCATTCGCCTTATATGGAGCAGTTCTCAAGTAGCCTTGAACGTCAACTAAGTAAGAAAATAACTTTTTCGGCGAGTTATATGCATACTTATGGTGTGCACCAAACGATTACTCGCAATGCAAACGCATATCTGCCTGGAACCTACCGTTACGGTGATCCATCCTTAACGGGAACGCGTCCTAATGCGGCTAAGGGAATTATCGATGAAACCGATCCCGAAGCAATTTATAAGGAAAATCAATTGACGGTGATGGTCAACGAGCGGCAATGGTCGCGGTTCACTGTTACGGGGTTTTATAGCGCGTCATTTTCCAACGGTAACACGGGAACAGCGTCGAATTCCTATGATTTAAAACAGAGTTACGGCCGCAGTTCCTTTGCTCGTCACAATATGGTCATGCTGATGGGCAATATTACGGGGCCCTTCGGCATTAGCCTGAATCCCATGATGAATGCGTCGTCAGGAAGTTATTACAGCATCACAACGAGCACCGATCTAACCGGCGATAACTTTTACAATGATCGACCCGCCTATGCCGCAGAAGGAAACTGTTCGCTAGGCAATTCGCGTTATGTTACAACTTCTTTTGGTTGTCTTGACGTGATTCCCGATTCAGGTGCTTCACTCCTGCCTGTTGGCGTTGCCAAAGGTCCAGCATCGGTTACCGTTAATATGCGCATCAGCCGTTCCTTTGGAATTGGACCCAAGATTAATCAAACCGAGACGAACATGTTTGGTATGATGGGCGGCGGTCCTCCGATGGGCGGTGGGCCTCGCGGCGGTGGCCCTGGTGGTGGCGGTATGATGGGCGGTGGCCCTCCGATGGGTGGCGGTCCTATGGGCATGATGGGGAGTGCCAAGCGCAAATATTCGTTGAGTTTCAACGTTCAGGCTCAGAACTTGTTTAACGATATTAATTACGGAACTCCTTCGGGAACCATTGTGCCAACATTCGATTCAGCAACAGGGACTTACGGACCAGGTAGTCGTTTTGGAGAGTCAATGAGCCTGGCTAGTGGCATGATGGGCGGCGGTGGAAGTTCGGCAGCCCGGCGCATCACGTTTCAAGCGACTTTCTCTTTTTAGTTTCAAGTATTCGCGCGGAAAGCCAGATACTCTGGCTTTCCGCGACGGAAGAGAACGAAGATGAGAATGAATTGGATTGGCCGATGGGGCGTTAAATCAGCTCTTCTTGTCGTAGGAGCAACACCGCTTTTTGCTCAATTCGGTAACGAACCACAAAAAAAGCTGCCGTCGCCAGCTGTAAACTGGACCGCCGAGCAAGATCACCAAAACATGATGGATCAATTGGGCATTAAGGCGCTTCGCCCCGGCCCAAGTGGGAATGAAAGCGCTCCCAACCATGCCAATTATGACGAGTCCTTGGCCAATCCTTATCCCAATCTTCCCGACGTGATGACGACGAATGATGGAAGAGCGGTGACAACGCCAGACTTGTGGTGGAAAGTGCGCCGTCCAGAAATTGTCGAAGCGATGAGCCGCGAAGTTTATGGCTTTGTTCCCGCTAAAACGCCAAAGGTCACATGGACCGTTAAAGTGACCGATCATGAACACATCGGATTTATTCCGGTAATCGCGAAGCACCTTATTGGCCATGTTGATAACAGCAGTTATCCTTTGATCGATGTTAATATCGACATGGTGCTGGTCACGCCGGCCAACGCAAAGGGCCCCGTTCCTGTTTTGATGATGTTTGGCTGGCCGACACTGCCAGCTCCCGCACAGCCCAATCAAAGTGACCTCGATACTCTTAACCAAGCATTACGCGCTGTATTAATTAAGAGCGATCCATCTTTACAAGCGATTCTTAATAAATACCCCGCCTATCAACCAATGACTGCGCTATCTGCTGTCTCGCCCTTCGGACAACAGCGTTCTGCTGATCCCCCAACAACGACGCAGCTTATTGCGGACGGTTGGGGATACGCCATCATCAATCCCACTAGCGTTCAGGCGGACGATGGCGCAGGTCTCACGCGCGGTATCATCGGCCTGATGAACAAAGGCCATGCGCGTAAGCCTGACCAGTGGGGTGCTCTTCGCGCATGGGCTTGGGGCGCAAGCCGCGGTCTGGACTATCTCGAAACAGATCCTGCTGCTGATGCAAAACATGTTGGCATCGAAGGCGTTTCGCGCTATGGCAAGGCTGCTCTCGTTACGGAAGCCTACGATGAGCGCTTTTATATGGGTCTTATCGGTTCTTCTGGCGAAGGCGGCGCAAAACTAAACCGCCGCAACTGGGGTGAAGCCGTCGAGAGTCTGACAGGTGGTGAATATTACTGGATGGCCGGTAACTTTATGAAGTACGGTGCCAGCGAAGCAACCTTTGGTTCTCAAAATCCAGGTAATCTCCCCGTCGACTCGCACGAGCTAATTGCCATGTGCGCACCGCGGTTGGTATTCATCAGTTACGGCATTCCTGAGCAGGGTGATGCAAAGTGGTTGGATCATCAGGGAAGTTATATGGCGGCAGTTGCGGCACAGCCAGTCTTTCAGCTTCTCGGCGACAAGACACTTGGCGTTTCCAACGACTACAAAACAGAGAAAATGCCGGCTGTCAACGTCGGTTTGTTGAATGGCCAGCTTGCTTGGCGTCAGCACGATGGCGGACATACGGATGCGCCCAACGTAAAATACTTTATTGCTTGGGCTGATAAGTTTATAGGTCGGACTCCGGCAACGCCAACGCGCTAACCATTTAGAGAAGCTGGGGAACACTGTATATTTTACGATGGCTAAATTTAATCCAAAATTTAGCCATTTTTTTACCGTAAAAATGTGGCGGATCGAACCGCGCAATTTGTAGGCGACGGAGTTGCCCCGTCGATGAAGGCTAGCCGCCGCTCGATCCTTTTCCAAACCAACCGGATTGGTAGCGCGTCTGCTTTGGGAGCAGAAAGCCGAGGGTTCAAATTCTTCTAGCCGTGTCAAAAGCTTACAGTAACCTGTTTACCTACAATTTGTAACGGCATGTAAACAAACAATTTGCGCACGTTCTCTATAAAAGCGATTTAATAAATCAATTTTTCCTTGACAATCACCTGAAAAGTGTATGAGTATTCCCCCCGGTTTGATGGGGAAGCGTTTTCCGGCACGTTAATGTGTTGGTTAGCGATCGTTCTGTCAAGCATTTCAAATCCACAGGTTTTACTGAGATGCTGCTTCATCGTTAACTTCATCGTTAGTAAGAAAAGGTTTTATTGGTTTTTTTTGACAAAAACAAGTTTTATTGAACTGAAACAAAATTAATGGAGGATCAAAATGACAAAGACATCAAAGCGATTGTTGTCAGCAACAATTTTGTTGCTATCAACAGTTTTTGCATACAGTCAAGCTACAAACTCAGCAGATTTGACTGGCAGCGTTACAGACACCACTGGTGCCGTTCTTCCTGGTGTCACTGTGACCGTAAAGGATGTTGACAAGGATGTGGTGCGCACTTATGTGACGAATCAGTCCGGATTGTATGACACTGGACCAATCGTTTCCGGAGATCAATATACCATCACGTTTTTCAAGAAAGACTTTGAAACCTTGCAACGCGGACCAATGATTTTGCACGTTGGCCGTATTGGTATGGACGTTCAATTGGGAGTTGCATCAGCTTCACAACAAGTCGTTGTGGATGAAGCAGCGCCCTTGATGGAAACCACAAGTTCTGAATTGGCTACAACATTGCCATCAGAGTCATTGCAATTATTGCCGCAAGTTGGATCGCCGGATTGGCAGCAGTGGATTGTTTTGCTGCCTGGTACACGTGGAACGGCTACAGTTGGTACGAACAATCCAGGCATGGGAGCAACCTCCGTAAATGGAAGTTTGCCATTCTCTGCTGCCTTACTTGACGGAACAGTTTCAAACTCGCCGCAAGCGGATAACGTAATTCAAATGCCCGTTTTCGAGTCCATCGGCGAGGTAAAAATTACCGATTCGATGTTCTCTGCGCAATACCCGACAGGTGGAGTTCTGTATAACCAAATTTCCAAGAGCGGCACAAACAAAATTCATGGCTCGGCTTATGACTACTTTCAAAACAAGGCTTTGAAGGCTGCCAGTTACGCCTTTGGAACCGGAAAAGTCACAGATCTACATTACGACGATTTTGGTGCCAACCTTGGTGGCCCGATTATTAAAAACCGCTTTTTTGTGTTTTTTAATTGGGACCACACAATTTCGCATTCCGGTGGAAATGTTACTTTTATAACCGTTCCGACCGAAGCAATGCGCGAAGGCGATTTCACGGCACTAAGCACGATTTACGACCCAACCACGCAAACTGTAGATAAGTCAACAGGCGCTGTAACGCGCAAATCTTTTAACGACGAATATAGCAATGGCAATAAAATCCCAACGGGCATGTTTGATTCTGTTGCTAAAAATATACAGAAACTGTATCCTGAGCCCAATCTTTTGACCGCAACAAATAACTACCAGTATACAAGTCCGTCAAATTCAGCAATGCAAAAGTATTTCGGACGAATCGATGCCGATTTAACTCCTAACAATCGATTGACAGGATCAGCGTCCCATAACCAACAAAATGCCCCTGTAACAGGGCCGGCATGTCCTATTGCGTGCGACGATACATTTATTACCGGAAGTATTAACAGCCAACTTTCCGATGTATGGACAATATCACAGCACTTTATCAATGAGGCACGCGCAGGTTTTTACGGAGAATATGATCACGAAATTCCCAACGCCGTTGATCAAGGCTGGCCTGATAAACTTGGTTTAAAATTTGCCAAATCAGATGCATTTCCCTATGTTTATGTTAATAACTATTATAGCCTAAGTCTTGGCACTAACTTTATTGACAAGGAAAATGTGTTTGATTTGTCGGACACTGTAACCTTGATTCATAAAAAGCATGTAATTCATGCCGGTGGCCAAGCGTTGATTGAGCGCGTTGATGCAACAGTTTGGGGGGGCATTAATTCCTCAGCTCTTTCATTTACAGGAGATTATACTGCAAGCAGCAAGGGAACCTCTTCAACAACTGGCTCTTCGTATGCCGATTTTTTACTAGGTTATGTACAGGGTTGGTCGGCAAGCAGCTATCCGGAATACGGCGGCCGTAAAAAAAGCGGATCGCTTTTTGTTCAGGACGACTGGAAATTCAAGCCAAATCTTACATTTAACCTGGGACTGCGCTGGGAAGCCCGCACCGGGTGGTCGGAAGTTAACGGAAATGCACGCACCTTTGATCCGGATATAACAAACAACACCACTCATGAGCTTGGTGCCATGTGGTATCAGTCAACGCATGAAAATAAAAGGAATGCACTTCAAAAAACCCGTTATGGCACTTTATTGCCTCGCGCTGGCTTCGCTTACCAATACAATTCTAAGACGACTATCCGTGCGGGATTTGGTATGTACACTTATCCATGGACTGCATTGTGGTCAAGTGGAATTGGTTCAGCTAAGGGGTCAAGCGGATCTGAATCGGATTCCTCAAACGGTACTTATCCTGTTGTAATGCTTTCCTCGGATGGCAATACAAACTATCAGGGCTCGTATGGAAAAAGCATTAACGATCTATATGTTTCCTCACCAACTACAAACGATGCCTATAATGGGCAATCCGCTGCATTTGAGTTGTACAAAATAGATTTACCTATTCTAAAGCAGTGGAACGTTGATTTGCAGCGTCAAATCTCTACCGATATGCAAATTGAAGTATCTTATATCGGAAGCCGCGGAACGCACTTACCCTTTATTACCGATTTAAATCAGGTGCCAGAAAGCAAACTTAGCTCAAGCGATTCCGGAGATCGCCCCTATTCTGCGTTTCAAAGTATCACCGGATTTAATTTGGAGGGTTTGACAAACTACCATAGTTTGCAGGCTCAAATTTCACGCCGCATGAGCAATGGCTTGGATTTTAACTTTAACTACACTTGGTCACATATGCTGTCCAATCAGGATTCGTCGGGGTGGAACTCACAGCAAGGTACACAAACGTATCAAAATGCTTATGATCCTTCAGCAAATTACGGTGCATCGAATTTTGATATCCGTAACATGTTTAAGGCGCGCGTGATTTACGAATTACCCTTTGGCAATAACAAAAAATATTTAAACAGCAGCCCGGTTCTTAATGAAATTGTCGGCGGCTGGTCGGTCACAGGAACGTGGATGGGACAAGGCGGCACTCCGTTTACACCATATATGCTAACAAACAACAGCTATGCACAGTCATCCAACATGTCTTGGTTTCCCAATCAAGTTGGAAATCCCAAACGAAAAGATGCGGGCATTAATGGCTGGTTTAATACCAACGCGTATGAATCGCCAACGGCCGGAACCTTCGGGAATACACGCAGAAACAGTGTTTATGGCCCTGGCCTTCATGTAATGAACATGGCTATGAGAAAAAGATTTTCTATCTACCGTGACTTGGCGTTTGACTTTAGTGCAAACGCTTCGAATGTATTGAATCATCCATCTTTTGGCCAGCCTGACAGAGTTATTGGAACGGGTCATACCGCTACAATCACTTCTGTTTCGACAGGTGGCCGGTCACTTGAACTTGTTGGAAAAATTGTGTTTTAAAATTCACAGTAATTAAACTTACTGCGTATGACGGATTGGAATTACTAAACCGTCATACGCAGTTTTGCTTACGTGCTTTCATGAAAATTTGTGGTAGTGTCCAGTATCTTTCGCACTTTTTGATCTCCCGTCTTATTCAGGAAGGTTGTTGGTTTTTGGTTGTTTTGCTTCTGGCCCCCATGGGGGCCAGAAGCAAAGCGGTCAGGCGATGGCTACGA
>Ga0224531_1001241_pt1 | contig 11422 bp, 9 predicted proteins | sample CBST100metaG_FD_179876 | JGI IMG/M metagenome (GOLD analysis project Ga0224531, IMG submission 179876) | Peat soil microbial communities from Stordalen Mire, Sweden - C.B.S.T100 | ecosystem: Environmental > Terrestrial > Soil > Wetlands > Peat | place: Sweden: Norrbotten County, Stordalen Mire... | reverse complement strand
GCCCGCACTCGTCCGCAGCAGCCGCTGTCGTCGCCGCCCGGTCACAGTCACAGTACGATCGCATCCCCCTGCCTGATCCTGCCCTCGGGCGCCCGATGCTGGCGCATCCTCCGAAAGCCGATGGCACCTGCATCGGCGCGGCGGGCAGCCTATCGCCTCGCCGCGGGCGCGGGCAGCCTCCAGCCGGGTCAGCCGGCGCGTACCTGCTGCAGGAACTGGCTGGCGGCGCCGCGCAAGCGCCCGCTCTCGGCACGCAGCGCCTCCACACCCGCCGTCACCTGGGCCGACGCGGTATCGGTGGCCTTCACTTCTTTGCTGAGCGTGCCGATCGTCTCAGACACCTGACGGGTGCCGGACGCGGCCAGATGCACGCTGTTGCTGATCTCCTTGGTCGCTGCGCCCTGTTCCTCCACCGCCGCGGCGATGGCGCCGGCGATCTCCGCCACTTCGTCGATGGTGGCCGACACATTGCGGATCGCCACGACCGAGCTGCTGGTGGCGCCCTGGATCCGGTCGACACGGCCGCGTACCTCGTCGGTGGCGTGCGTGGTCTGGTTGGCAAGCTGCTTCACCTCGGCGGCCACCACCGCGAAACCGCGACCGGCCTCGCCGGCACGTGCCGCCTCGATGGTGGCGTTCAGCGCCAGCAGGTTGGTGCGCCCGGCGATCTCGGTGATCAGCCGCACCACGTCGCCGATCCGGCTGGCGGAGTCGGCGAGTTCCTGCATGGCGCCACTCACCGCCCGCGAGTCGGTCGCCGCCCTGCCGGCGATCTCGGTCGAACGTGTTACCTGGCGAGTGATCTCGCCGATCGAGGCGGCGAGCTGCTCGGCCGCGGTGGCGACCGCGCCGGTATTGGCCGAGGTCTGTTCGGCGGCACCCGCCACCGCGGCAGCCTCGACGGCGGCCCGTCGTGCCGCCTCGCCGACCGAGGCGGCGCTCGCCTCCATTTCGCCGGCGACCTTGGCCACTCCGTCCACGACCCCCTGCATGCCGGTCTCGAACTGCGCGGCGATGTCCGCCAGCGTGGCCCGGCGCGCCGTTTCGGCCCGGTGCCGTTCCGCCTCCTGGCTGGCGCGCAGACGCGCCGCCTCGGCCAGATGGCTGGCGAACACCTCCAACGTGGCGGCCATTTGGCCGATCTCGTCGCGTCGCCCAACCCCCGGCACCTGCACGCCGGTCTCGCCCTCCGACACGCGGCGCATGGCCCGGGTCATGGCGACCACCGGGTGGGCGATGCCGCGGCCGATCAGCAGCGACACCAAGCCGCCGAGCAGCACCGCGCCCGCCGAAAGCAGCAGCACCAGCCGTTGCTCGTCAACAAGGCGCGCCGTCATCACGTTCTGGCCGTGCGCCAGGGTCACCTGCGCCCCACCCACGATGGTACCCGCGTCGCCGGTCATCTGCTTGCCAGCCTCGCGCATCGGCCCATGCACCAACTCGGCGAGCTGGCGGCTGAGGTCCTCATGCCGCAGCAGCCCTTCATGATAGCTGTGAGCCAAGTCGCCGATCTCGGCCAACACGGGCAGCTCGCCGAGCGAGGTACCAAGGAAGCGCAGCATCCGGTCGAGATCGGCGAAGCTGGCCTCGGCGGCCGTCACCGTCTCCTCGTCGTGGCCCAGCATCAGCTTGTTGGCGCTGAGCCGCGCCGTGGTCAGCGCCTGCAGCGCCTGCCATGCCTGCAGGGACTGCGACGCACTGCCCGCATCCCGCAGCGCGTCAGCCAGCACGCGGAGTTTGCTCGTCATCTGTGGACCCGCCACGTTCAGCACGTCCTTGGTGATCCGCAGCTGCTCCAGTCGCCACGCCACGACCTTGTCAAAGTTCGCCGCAAAGGACTCGAGCAGCATCTGGTCGGCACGCAGCGTTGCGACCGTCTTTGGTTCCCGGATCAGCGTCCCCGCCGCCTTGAAGTTGCTGGTCACCTTGGCGATGGTCGCCAGCGTCGTCTGGGTGTTCTCCTCGCTGCTCTCGTTGAGGAATTCGCTGATCTGCCGTTGCACGTCGATCAGATTGCGTTCCATGTCGCGGCAGGTGTCAGTGACTTCCTGCAAATGCTGGAAGGCGGCGACGTCGGAGCGGATGGAGGCGAATGCGAACCAGACGCATACTGCCAACAGAACGAGAATGGCCAGTATCGTTGCCGAGCTGACCAAAACCTTCGTGCCGACGCGCAGATTCGCGAAACGAAAAAATTGGCGAGACATCGAGGAAGCGGTTGCTGGTTTGACTTTGTGCATGACAAATACTTTCCGCAGAGGACGGCTTCAGTGCTCCTGCGTCGTCCTGGTTGGCACACACAATCGTCAAGACAGCCAGCCCGATGCGGGTGTCATGTTCAACCGGGCGGCCGGGCCGGGAATTTCCCATGCCGGCAGCAACCCTTGGGCGGCACTTGTTAACGAAGCGTGACTCCTCGTCCGCCCGCGCGCTCCGACGGCGCGGTAGCCCATCTGGTAGGGGCGCTGGCCGATCTGGCCGTTGCTCAGCCCGTCCTTGGTAGACCGGGCTCCCTGCTTGCGGGCCTTGGCGAGGTTGGAGTTGCTCGCCGAGTATCCGACAGGTGGCTCGACGGCGTACCCAAATCGAATTATCTATAAAAATACGATGACAGCAAAAGACGATCCCATCGCAGTGCGGATCAGCCGGGCGTTGGCCGAGCGCATCATCTCCGGCGCGATCGCGGCCGGCACCAGATTGCGACAGGATCACGTCGCCGGGGAGTTCGGCGCGAGCCATGTGCCGGTGCGCGAGGCGTTCCGGCGCCTGGAAGCGCAGGGTCTGGCGACGAGCGAACCACGCCGGGGGGTGCGCGTGGCCGGCTTCGGCCTCGCTGAGATCAAGGAGGTCACGGAAATGCGGGCGACGCTCGAAGTGCTGGCGCTGCGCCATGCCGCTCCCCATCTGGCCCCGGCCCTTCTCGACCAGGCGGAGGAGGCGACTCGGGCCGGCGACCGGGCGGGCGACGTGACGGCCTGGGAAGAGACCAATCGAACTTTCCACCGCCTGATCCTTACGCCCTGCGGCATGCCACGGCTGCTGAGGACCATCGACGACCTTCATGCGGCGAGCGCGCGCTTCCTGTTCGCAGGGTGGCAGGCGGAATGGGAAGCCCCGACCGACCGCGACCACCGGGCGATTCTCGTGGCCTTGCGGGCCGGCGAGGTGGAAACCGCCGTCGCGGTTCTCGCCCGCCACGTCCTCTGGATCGGCCGCACCCCTCGGCAGCTTTCCGGTCTGCACCAGTAAATTATCTATTATTATAGAATCGCCTTGCGAATCTCCTGCCATTGTGGAGTCATTCTGGCGACGAAGAGCCATAATTATCTATAATTTCACAGGAGAATCCCATGGTCACCGCCGCAAGGCTCGCCGGGCGTTGGAGGCAAAGCACCCGAACCGTCTATGTCGTCCTTGCCGGGGTCGCGCTGATGGCCTTGGCCGCCAAAGTGCAGGTCCCGTTCTGGCCCGTGCCCATGACGCTCCACACCCTGGCCGTCATGGCGTTCGCCGTTGCCTTCGGCCCACGCCTCGCCGTCTCGATCTTCCTCGCCTATGTCGCTGCGGGAGTCGCCGGACTGCCGGTGTTCTCCGGCTCCCCGGAACGGGGCTTCGGTCTCGCCTACCTGGCCGGCCCGACCGGTGGCTATCTCGCGGGCTTTCTCGTGGCCTCCTGGCTGGTGGCCAGGCTGGCTTCCGGCCGGGCGATGTTCGGCCGTCTCGGCGCCATGCTGGCCGGCTTGGGGGTGGTCTATGCGTTCGGCCTGGCCTGGCTCGCGCTCTATGTTCCCGTAGACCGGCTGCTCGCCGTCGGCGTTGCGCCCTTCCTCCTCGGCGATCTGGTCAAGATCGGCCTCGTTGCCCTCGGCGCGCGGCTGCTTCCGGGCGTGCGCAACGGTAGCGGGAGGGCCTCACGATGAGCGGGATCGACGGGAGCGTCCGGCACGACTGGGCGGTCGAGGAAATCGAAAGGCTCTATGCGTTGCCGCTGCTCGAGCTGGTCGGCCGGGCCAACGCGGTGCACCGGTGGCATCACGATCCGAACCGGGTGCAGAAGGCGAGCCTCCTGTCGATCAAGACCGGCGGGTGCCCGGAAGACTGCGCCTACTGCCCGCAATCGGCCCGTCATGACGCGGTTGCCCTGACCCGCGATCGGCTGATGGACCCGCAAAAGGTCGTGGCCCTGGCCGCGACTGCCCAGGCGGCGGGGGCGGAGCGGTTCTGCATGGGAGCCGCCTGGCGCCAGGCGCACGACGGTGCGGAGTTCGACGCCGTTCTCGAGATGGTCAGGGGGGTTCGCGCCCTCGGCATGGAAGCCTGCGTGACGCTCGGAATGCTCACGCCGCGCCAGGCCGAACGGCTCGCGGCGGCAGGGCTGACGGCCTACAACCACAACCTCGACACCGGTCCGGAATTTTACCGCCGGATCGTCACCACGCGGACCTATCAGGACCGCCTCGACACGCTGGCGCGGGTGCGTGCCGCCGGGATCGCGCTGTGCTGCGGCGGCATCATCGGCATGGGCGAGACCGTGCGGGATCGTGCCGCCCTGCTCCAGGTGCTGGCCCATCTCGATCCGCATCCCGAGAGCGTGCCGATCAACATGCTCGTGCCGGTCGCCGGAACGCCGCTCGCCGGGCAGGTGCGCCTCGATCCGCTGGAACTGGTGCGCATGGTGGCAACGGCGCGGCTCGTCCTGCCGGCTGCGACGGTACGGCTTTCGGCCGGCCGCTCCAGCCTCGGCCGGGAGGCGCAGATTCTTTGCCTTGTCGCCGGAGCAAACTCGATTTTCTACGGCGACACGCTGCTGACGACCCCCAATGCCGACGTCGGCGCGGACACCGCGCTGTTCGCAGCGCTCGGCGGCCCCGGGCGCTCCGCCCCGGCACGCCCCTCCGCGTGACAGGGGAAACGGCCGGGAGGACGGCAGGATTGCCGCTCCAGTCCTGCCTGTCGTGATCCGGTCCATTGGCTTCATCGCCGTACGGACGCCGTGCCGCTCATCGGACGAGGCTCACGCGCCGCCCGTCTGCATCGGCAGCGTCTCGACGAACCAGCGCCAGATTCTTCGACTCGATCCGCCGGATTGAGCCCCGCCCAAACCCAACAGGGCGGTGAAGCCCTGGACCTTACACAATTCTTACATCAGACGGAGAAGTACTTCGCCCGCGGGTTCAGCACGACGATGGCGCTGGTCGATTGTTCAGGATGCAGCTGCCATTCATCGGACAGGCTGACGCCGATGCGCCCAGCGTCGAGCAACGCCAGCAGCGGGGCCTGATCCTCCAGCTTCGGGCAGGCCGGGTAGCCGAACGAATAGCGGCTGCCCCGGTAACCCTGCTGCAGCATGCGATCCAGGTCGCGGTCGTCCTCGGCGGCGAAACCCAGCTCGGTGCGGATGCGCTTGTGCGTGTACTCGGCCATCGCCTCGGCCATCTCGACCGACAGCCCGTGCAGATACAGGTAGTCCTGGTAACGGTTCTCCTCGAACCAGCCGCGGGCGGTGTCGGAGGCCTGTTGGCCGACGGTGACGACCTGCAGCCCGATCACGTCGCGCTCGGCCTCGTCGATGTCACGGAAGAAGTCGGCGATGCACTCGCCATCGTCCTTCGGCTGCCGCGGCAACGTGAAGCGGGCCAGCTCGGTGCTGCCGTCGGGAGCGAACACGATCAGGTCGTTGCCCTGACCCGCCGCCTTCCAGTAGCCATAGACCGCCCGCGGACGAAGGATGTTCTCGGCCTCGCACAGCGTCAGCATGCGCTTCATCACCGGGCGCAGTTCCTGCTTGGCCCAGCCAAGGAACTCCTCCAGGGTGCGGCCCTGTTTGCGGAATCCCCACTGCAACTGGTAGAGGCTGCGTTCGTTCAGGAACGGTACCACGGCCTTCGCCGGCACCTCGACCACGCGCGCGCCCCAGAACGGCGGTTCGGCCACGCCGACATCGTGCGTCAGCCGCCGCCGGCGCTCCCGCACCGCCTCAACGTCCACCGGGCCGAACGCGCGCGCGTCCGCCTGCCCGAGCGTACGGCTGGTGTTGCGCGACTTGCCGGCCCGCCGCGCCTGCACCGCGGCGAGGTAGTCGTCGAAGGCGGCCCCGCTCACCTTGTCCATCAGGTGCAGCCCGTCGAAGGCATCGCGCGCATAGGCGACGCGGCCGGAGGCGTAGGCACGCACGCAGTCGTCCTCGACGTAGTTGCGGGTGAGCGCGGCACCGCCCAGCAGCACCGGGATCGCCACTCCCTGGCGCGACAGTTCCTCCAGGTTCTCGCGCATCACCACGGTGGATTTCACCAGCAGCCCGGACATGCCGATGGCGTGCGCATGGTGCTCGCGCGCCGCCTTCACCATGTCGGCGAGCGGTACCTTGATGCCGAGGTTCACCACCCGATAGCCGTTATTGGTGAGGATGATGTCGACGAGGTTCTTGCCGATGTCGTGCACATCGCCCTTCACGGTCGCCAGCACGATGGTGCCCTTCTCCTGGCCCTCGACGCGCTCCATCAGTGGCTCCAGGTGGGCCACCGCCGCCTTCATCGTTTCCGCGCTCTGTAGCACGAACGGAAGCTGCAGCTTGCCGGCGCCGAACAGCTCGCCGACCACCTTCATCCCGTCCAGCAGGATGGTGTTGATGATGTCGAGCGGCTCGTGCGTGCGCAGCGCCTCGTCGAGATCGGCGTCCAGCCCGTTGCGGTCACCATCGACGATGCGGTCCTTCAGCCTGCCCTCAATGGTGGCGGCGCGGACCTTCTTGGTGGCCTCGCTGGCCTTGCGGTCCGCGAATATGGCGAGCAGGTGGTGCAGCGGATCGTAGCCCGTGCGCCGGCGATCAAGGATCAGGTCCTCGGCGACTTCCACTTCCTCCGGCGCGAGCAGATGCAACGGCCGGATTTTCGAGACGTGGACGATGGCGCCGGTCATGCCGGCCCGCACCGCGTGGTCCAGGAAGACGCTGTTCAGCACCGCGCGGGCCGCCGGGTTGAGGCCGAAGCTGATGTTCGACAGCCCGAGAATGATCTGCACGTCGGGGAAGCGCTCGCGGATCAGCCGGATGCCTTCCAGCGTCCACTGCCCCAGCTTGCGGTCGTCCTCGCTGCCGGTGGCGATGGTGAAAGTCAGCGGATCGAGCAGCAGGTCGGCGTGTTGCAGCCCGTGCCGGTCGCAGGCGAACTGCACCAGCCTTGTCGCGACTTCCAGCTTGCGCTCAGGGGTTTTCGCCATACCCTGCTCGTCGATGGTGAGCGCGATCACCGCGGCGCCGAAGCGGCGGGCGAGCAGCAGGCGCTCGTGCGCGATCTTCTCACCGTCCTCGAAATTGATCGAGTTGATGATCGGCTTGCCGCCGTGCAGCTTCAGCGCGCTCTCGATCACCGGCGTCTCGGTGCTGTCGATCACCAGCGGCGCGTTCACCGAGGCGGTGAAGCGACGGATCACCTCGTCCATCTCGCCGCGTTCGTCGCGGCCGACGAAGGCGGTGCAGATGTCGAGGCTGTTCGAGCCCTCCGCCGCCTGCTCGCGCCCCATGGCGACGCAGCCGTCCCAGTCGTGCTTCTGCTGCAGCTCGCGCCATTTCTTGCTGCCGTTGGCGTTGCAGCGTTCGCCGATGGAGAACCATCCGTTTTCTTGTCGCAATGGCACCTGCTGATACAGGCTGGCAACCGACGGAACCCAGACGACCGTGCGCGCGACTGGCGCCGGTCGATGCTCGCCGTGCCGGCGCAGCATTTCGTCCAGTGCCGCGATATGCGGTATCGAGGTGCCGCAGCAGCCACCGACGAGGTTGACCCCGTCCTCGGTCACGAACCGCTCCACCCAGGTCACCATCTCGGCGGGGCTGAGCGGATAGCGCGTCTGGCCGTCCACCAGTTCGGGCAGGCCGGCGTTCGGCTGCACGCTGACCGGTCCGGGCCAGTTGCGCGCCAGCCAGCGCACGTGCTCGGCCATCTCCTGCGGCCCGGTAGCGCAGTTCAGACCCATCAGCGGCACGTCGAGCGCCTGGATCACCGTAGCGGCGGCGGCGATGTCCGGCCCGACCAGCAGCGTGCCGGTGGTTTCCACCGTCACCTGCACGAAGATCGGCGTCGCGGTACCGGCGGCGGCGCGGGCGAGCTTGGCGCCGTTCACCGCCGCCTTGATCTGCAACGTGTCCTGGCAGGTCTCGATCAGGATGGCGTCGACGCCGCCGGCGATCAGGCCGCGGCACTGCTCGGCCAGCGCCGCCTCCAGCGCGTCGTAGGCGATGTTGCCGAGGCTGGGCAGCTTGGTGCCCGGGCCGACGCTGCCGAGCACCCAGCGGTGCCGGCCGTCGGCGAAGCTCTCGGCCGCCTCGCGCGCCAGTTCGGCGGCGCGCTGGTTGATCTCGAAGGTACGTTCGCTCAGCGCGAACTCGCCCAGCGTCACCGGCGAGCCACCGAACGAGTTGGTTTCCACCATGTCGGCGCCGGCTTCGTAGTAGCCGCGGTGGATCTCGCGCACCATGTCGGGGCGCGACAGGTTCAGCACCTCGGTGCAGTTCTCGCGACCCCAGTAGTCGCGCTCGACGTCGAGCGTCAGCGCCTGTACGCGGCTGCCCATGCCGCCGTCGCACAGCAGCACGCGGTCTCGCAGGGCGTCCAGCAGGAGCGGTGCGGTCATGTTGTCGCTTCCAGCAGCAGGTCGGTGGCAGGCGGTTCGGCGGCCAGCGGTCCGGCGGCAGGCCGGGTAGCGGGCCACAGCCGCACCTCCAGCGTGCCCGGCAGAACCACGACGGGGCCGGGCCGCAGCCCCGCCCCGGTCAGCAAGTCACGCATGCGCGGCTCGGCGAAGCCAGGCCAGCGGTGGGCGAGACGATGCAGGCAGTCGGCATTGTCATGCGCCGCCAGATCGACCACCACCAGCCGCCCCCCGGGGCGCAGCACCCGGGCCGCCTCGGCGAGCGCGGCCACCGGGTCCTCGGCGTAGTGCAGCACCATCTGCAGCACCACCACGTCGAAGTCGCTGTCCGGCAGCGGCATGCGGTACATGTCGGCCAGCCGCACCGCGCAGTGGGTCAGCTCCGGCTTGGCGAGGCGGGCGCGGGCGAGGGCCAGCATGGCGCGGCTGGCGTCGATGCCGAGCGCGAGGCTGACCCGCGGGGCGAGCAGCTCCAGCAGCCGGCCGGTACCGGTGCCGACATCAAGCAGCCGACCGATCGGGCCACCGTCCAGCAGGTCGAGCAGCGCCTGTTCGACCGACTGGGCGGGCAGTTCGAGCGCGCGCATCTCGTCCCAATCGGCGCCCTTACGGCGGAAGCTGTCGCTGGCGGCGCGCGCGCGCTCGGAGAGCACGCGCGCGGCCTGACGGCGGTCGGCGGCCAGCACCGGGTCGTCCGGGGGCAGTCGGGCCAGCACGGCACGCGCGAGCGAGCCGGCCGGGGTGTCCTCGGCGGGCAGAGCGAACCAGACATTGGCGCCCTCGCGCGTCCGCTCCAGCAGCCCGGCCTCGCCGAGCAGGCGCAGATGGCGCGACAGCCGTGGCTGTGACTGGCCGAGGATCTCGGTGAAGTCCATGACGCAGAACGAGCCGCGGGCGGCCAGCGCCAGGACACGCAGGCGCGTTGGCTCGGCGCAGGCACGCAGCTCGGTGAGCAGGGCTTCCATAGACTTGTTATCTTATAAAGATATCCTTATGTCCAGTGTATGAGCGATGCTGCGGATGCGCACGTGCCAGTGTTCCTCGGCGGCGTGGCGGACGCCGGGGCCGGTGACGTACTGCTGCTGGAAGGCAATACGCCCGTATCCCCCGGCGTGGCGGTCGCGCGCTTCGAGGCGTCGCCGCCGGGGCTGCATTTCCTCGGCTGCCCGTGCTGCCGGCCGCGTGGTCCGCTGGTGCGTGCCCTGGCGCGGCTGTTCGGCGCGCGGGCGCGCGGCGAGACGGCGTTCTTCCGACGCGTCGTGCTGGTGTTGCGCCAGCCGGCCGACCCGGCGAGCGTGGCCGCTGCCATCGCCGCCGATCCGGTGGCCGCCGCGCGCTTCCGCCTGGTACGGCAGTACGGAACGGCGGGGCGCTGAGGTGCGCTCAGCCAGAATGCGCTCAGCCGGGCAGCGTGCTGTCGCCTTCGCCCAGCGGGCGCTGCATGTAGATGCTGTCCAGCCAGCGGCCGAACTTGAGCCCGGTCGCCCGCAGCGTACCGACACGTTGGAAGCCGAGGCTCGCGTGCACGCCGATGGAGCCGACATTGTCGGCGTCGCCGATCACCGCGACCATCTGCCGGAAGCCGTGCGCCTCGGCGTCCGCCAGAAGCTGCGCCACCAGCGCCTTGCCGACCCCCTGGCCGCGCACGTCCTCGCGCACGTAGACGCTGTCCTCGGCGCTGAAGCGGTAGGCCGAGCGGGAACGGATCTGCCGGAAATAGGCGTAGCCGAGAATGCCGGTGCCGCTGGCGGCGACCAGCCACGACCAGCCCTGGCGCGCCACCGCCTGCCAGCGTTCGCCCATCGCCTCGACCGAAGCCGGCTCCTCTTCGAACGAGCCCGTGCCGTGCAACACGTGATACGCGTAGATGGCCTGGATTTCCGGCAGGTCGGCGGTCTCAGCGGGGCGAATCCGCATGCGGTTAACTCCGTATACTTCTGCGGTCGACACCCAGCACCACGGGACGTGGGGCGCAAGTCCTCACCGATTGGTTGCGGCCGGCGGGAGGGATGAGCGAGATTTTGGTTTCTTCGCTCTCCCGTTTGTGATAGAAAGAGATTACTTGCTGTGGGTTATGTGCATGTCTGTGGGTGTGCAACAGGCTTTGCCGGTCATGGCTTTTGATCCGGCCCGGCGGCAGGACGTGGTATGGGGCGGGCAGCCGGGTGTCGAGTAGGTTCGGTACCACCGGCTGGTAGGTGTGGACTGCCAACCGCGTCGACATATCTGTGTCAGTGGGTGTGTGCTGTGGACGATATCGCTCACTCGTGCCTGTCGTTCGTTGAAGGGGATAGACCACTGTGAATCCGACGGACCGCGATCCCAAGAACGTTGGCGCTGATGCCGCTGGCAAGACGGCGGCTGGCGACATGCCGCCGCGGGGCGCCGCCAGTCGTGCCGACCGGAACAATGCTCTGGAAACCCGGCTGCTCGCGATCTGCCTCGCGGCTCGCTTCCATGGCATCGAGCTGGACCGTGAGGAGCTGCGTTACCCGCATGGCGAGGCGCCGTCTCCGGCGGCGCTGGTCGAATGGGCGCGGACCGCCGGCCTGTGGGCCAAGGCGATCCGGCTGCGTTGGGCGCAGTTGATGAAGCTGGAGGTGTCCTCGCCAGTCGTGCTGCTGCTCAAGGACGGCGGCGCCGCCCTGCTGGTCACGGTCGACCTGGCGCGCAACGTGGTCTGGCTGAAGGATCCGCGCAACCTGCCGAGCGAGCCGCCGGTGCCGGTGGACGAGTTGCGGCTGCATCAGGTCTGGTCCGGCGAGTGCTTGCT
>Ga0224531_1001238_pt1 | contig 11442 bp, 9 predicted proteins | sample CBST100metaG_FD_179876 | JGI IMG/M metagenome (GOLD analysis project Ga0224531, IMG submission 179876) | Peat soil microbial communities from Stordalen Mire, Sweden - C.B.S.T100 | ecosystem: Environmental > Terrestrial > Soil > Wetlands > Peat | place: Sweden: Norrbotten County, Stordalen Mire... | reverse complement strand
GTTCCATTGCGTGGCCGGGAATACCTGCCAGTCTGCGGTCATGCCGCGGTCGCGCAGTTTCACCCAGCTTTCTCCGATACCGTGCGAGAAGACCAGAGGTCCGCGTTCGATAGCGATTGAGTTGTGGAACCAACTGGAGACGCGCGGCTTCATAGGAAAGACGAGTTCCACGCGATCGCCCGATTTCCAGGTGCGCTCAATGTGGGCGAATGAACCTGGCACGGCGGACGGGGTAGATTGGCCGTTGATCGTGATGATGGCGCCGGCAGCCCAAGCGGGGATGCGGAGTTGGAGAGGAAATGCCAGCGCCGATGCTGGATTGACCGTGAGACGCACGACACCGCGGAAGGGATAATCGGTTTCTTCCACCACATGGACCGGCGTTCCGCGCAGCATGGTGCGAACTTCGCAGGGGGCATAGACGGCCGCAACCAGACCATCCCCAGCTTCGGAGTTCTGGGCGCAGGAAAGCATGAACAGACTGGACGCGAATTTGGGCCATCCCTGGTGAAAGTTGGCCGTGCAGCAGCCGAAGTTGGGTTCCAGACCGTAGAGATTCGATTCCAGCCCATCGGTTGTCCACGGTTTGTGATGCAGGCTGCACTCCACCTGATTCGGTTCCTGGTTGTACTGGTGCGCCCACATATCGTCTGTGAAGGTGCCGGGTAGCGCGTTGAAGGCGAGCCGTTCCAACCGGTCGCCCAGCGAGGCATCGCCCACGATCGCCAGCGACTGCTCGAGTGAGTACATGGACTCCACCACCGTGCACAACTCCGAGCCTTGCGAGGGATCGAGGCCGGCCAGATGCTCATCGCAGGAAAACATGCCGTTGGGCAGGCCGTGGTACTTGTCCAGTTCGAAGATCATCTTGAGTACGGCCGTGCGATCTACCTCTGATCCGGAAACCAGCGACCACACGGGGCCCGTCTTGATGGCTTGTCCATTGTTCACACCATGGGTGGCCAGCGCCAGATCTTTGAGGCCATTGCCTTGCTGCTCGAGCTTGAGAAACTCGGCGGTGATGCGCTGCGTGTATTGGAAATTCGCGTATAGCGCAGTCCAGTCATAACCCTGCTGGTGCAGAAGGCGCGCCAGATCCAGAAGATAGGCTGAACCGGTGCGGTTATAGAGCCAGATCACGCTAAGCAACTGATCCTGCCAGCGGAACTTTCCCCAGTCCCGCAGCGGGCGCTTAGGTAGCTCGGCCAACTGATATCGGAAGTATTTATCCATGACAGGGACCACGCGCGGGTCGCCGGTTAGCTCCTGATATTGGGTGAGAACCTTCAGCATGACGAAGCGCGGCCACCAGTCGTCGTTGGTTGTAGGGCCGAACATCCCACTGAGCGCCTGATGCTCCAGTGTCCAATCGATGTATTTCTGGGCTTTAGACTTAAGATGCGGGTTGTCGAGTAGATGCGCCAGCGGCAGAAGCCCGTCGAGAAAGTAAGGACCGCGCTCCCACGATTCTCCAGGTCCACCCAGCCAACCGCTGTTGGGGCCGACGTCTGCCCAGGTTTCGTCCAGGTGCCCGCTCAGTCCACTGGCCTGAATCTGGAGCTGCGTTCTGAGCCAGCCTGCGGGACGAATCGAGCCGAGTGGCAGGAAATAAAACGCATTGGGGGCTAGCGGAACGCGATTTCTAATGACGGGCGAGGTAGAGGACGACGAGAGAGTCGAGGCGGAGACCGGACTGCCTGGCGACAGCAGCAACCGGCTAACGGGCAGTGTGGATGCCAAGCCGAGCAGTCCAAGGCGATTCAGAAACTGGCGGCGTGTGGAAGCGGCATGCGACGTGAATGACACAGTGAACTCCTCAGTCAGGATCTCTGACATAGTATAGAATTCACAGTCGCTTCGATACTCAATCCGCCAGTTAGCTCACCAAGCGTCCCTCACCTGCATCATCTCTCTCAACCAAGTTCATTGTGAGATGGGAGAAATCCACTATTGCGTGGCAGCTGTTGGCGCAGGTTGGCGTGGTTGGCTGTGCGGAATCCACGCCAGATCGCCACTGAGAACGTAGATAGAGAGTGCTGCGGCCATGAGCAGTGCGCCCACCCAGAAGCGCCAGTCACGATGCATGCGCCTCCAGAAAGGACCGGGATCTGGCTCGCCGAATTCACTGCTATTTCCTTCGGGGTTGTGCTTGCTTCCAGTCATCTCTTCTCCGTAACTGCCGAGTGTTTGCCGCGGCGCCTGGTTTGGTGTTGCCCCACTCCGTGGTCGGAACTCATCGGCCTTGGTGTTCATGCGACGATCCTTGCAGGTCATCAGACTTCAAGTTGTCAACTTCCTCAGAATGGCGAGTTGCAAGAGTAGTGTGCTGCCTTTCTGGACATGCGCCACTTTGACAGTGGCAGCAACAATGCACGCAAGAGCCATCATGCGAAGTCAGTGTTTCATCCTTGCGCATCGGGAACTGAGCATTTGGGTACAATGCTGGCGGTAATCGCTTTATGCTCCGTCTTCGATCGTTGTGTTTCCATGCGATGCCGTGGCAGTCCGCGGAGTCGCGATGGCTCCGTTGCCGATGTTGGTTGACGCCTGTGATTGTGCAGCGGGCATAGTCTTCGCCGTTTTCCTGGATATGGCTAAGACACATCTCTCCGTCCTCCTCTCGCCTGAGTGCCCAGGAATGCGATCATGTAGCGTGGTCGCCACCGGCTTAGGCCAGCATCGACAGAAACGAATCGGATTCGAGGCGGACTGTTTCTGGAAGAGCTGCCGGGTTTTCTCCGCTACTTTGCTGCGATGGTATTGCCCGCGCGCATCTCGTCGAAGTGCGGGGTGCAACGTTTCTGCACACACTCCGCAGCGTAGAGGTACATGGCGGCCGACCAGGTCTGCCAATCCCGGCCGCTGGGCTTGCCTGTCTGCGCATGAATCCACTCGTTGAAGCCCCACTCCGCCTCGTTCTCGTGCCACGGCTTCACCAGTTCGGTCAGCGCCAACAATTTGCGCTCCGCCAAGTCCATGTCGCCAGCCGCTACGCATGCCACCACGTAGAAACCGCAGATAAATGGCCACACGCCACCGTTGTGATAGTCGCCGGGGCGGTTATATCGCTCGTAGCGCGGCAGCCAATCCGCATGGTGGGGCAGGATGAAGGGAAACAAACAGGGCGGCAAATGTACAGCTAGTTCTCCGTTGCTCCGCATGGCCTCGCACTCGATTTCAATCCATTTCACCAAGTTCTGCGCCCACTGCGGCGAAGCAATTCCTGTCAGGATCGCCAGGCTGTTGCCCAGCAGATCGAAGCGGTCGCTGCTCATGACTTTGTAAGAGTAGAGCGCGTAGTAGGGCGAGGAGGGCTCCACAAGAGTCTCTTGCTCATAGCGGTTTTTTTCATCGCCGCGGACCTCCAGGCGGCTCATCGACCCGCGCAGCAGTTCGGCGGAATCATGATCGCCATAAAGACGAAGATACGCATAAACAAGCATATTCACGTACAGCCCATAACCCATCACGTACTGCTCGTCACGCCAGTCGCTGGTCGGTAGCTGGCACACCATCGCCCGGTCGTCAGGGCTCTGGTACTGCATCCACGTCATGGCCTTCTGTGCTGCCTCGTTCAGGAACTCCGGTTGGTTCGTCGATTTCCTGTACAGCGCCAGTCCAAGCAGAAAGAGCGGCGTCGTATCGCTGGCTCCGCGGTTCGTCGGATCGTGTGCGAGAGAGGGGATGTGGCCGCGCGCAGTCTGGTTGCGAGCCAGCGCCACCAGTGTGCGCCGCAGAGCGTCCGCAAGTTCCTCGTTGCCGGTGGCCAGAATGCCAAGCGATGAAATCATCAGGTCCCGCGTGTAGGGTTCCGGATATCCCCATCCCGCGGTACGGGGCAGTCCTTCATATGGTCCCCGTGCGTTATGCAGCAGGATGTGAAGAGCCGCTTCTTTGGCTTGCTCAATGGAAGCAAGCGACTTCTCGTCGAAAGACATGGCCACCTCGATGGCGTGCAGGTTTGCGCAGACGAGCACTCTTGCCTCGCCGCGATGCGTTCTAGCTAATTCCCAATCGGTCAGACACGATCTCAACAAAGCGTCTGGCGACTTGGCGATAATCGAACAACTCGACCACGTGTCTTCGCCCTGCTTCGCCCATCTTCCGTCGCAGGTTGCTGTCCCGCATAAGCATCAGAAGGTACTTGGCAATATCGGGCACGCTGGCCCGGTACTCCGCTGTGCGCGGATTTGGAAACACGATACGCTGACTCTTCTCATATGCGTGGCCCTCGCCGAAGAGTCCTTCGGTGATCTTTCTTTCCTCTGCGACCCGCGCCAGGAATGCCGTTTCACCGTGGACCATCGTGTCGCGAAATGCCATGGCATCGATCGCGATGACGGGCTTTTCACAGGCGTTGGCTTCTACCTGAATCATTCCAAACCCCTCCAGCCGCGAGGGCGCGGCGTAGATATCGCAGGCGGATATCAAGTAGGGCATGTAATTCTGCGAGACCATATTCGTGGAATAGATGACCTTCTTGCCGATACCCAGATCCGCCGCCATCTTGAGGTCGATCTGGTTTTGCTTCTCTGTGCGGGGTTGAGGCCAAACCTTGCAGACATATCTCCAGTCGGGTGCCTCGGCATCAATCATCGCCAATGCCTGCATCACCTCCTGTGCGCCTTTCGACGCTCCATCGCCGCCCGCGGTCAGGATCATCAGCTGGCCCTTGGAGACTCCCAACCCTTCACGGATTGCCTTGACCTTCAAGTCATCGCGGCTGTGCGGCGCATAGTGGTTTGTGCCGCAGCCCACTGGCAGTACAACGATATTGTCTGCTCTGATGCCATCTCTGACATACACCTCCTTCACCCAGTTGGAGGTGACCAGAATCAGAGGTAATGCGTTCAGCACATCGCGGTGTTCCGCGATATAACCATCGGCTACGAGCCATGGCACGGCTGTCATCCCAAACTTGTGCGGGTGCAGAACCAGGTTGGGAAGGTGGCCCCAGAACCCCACGCCCACTACCACGTCCGGCTTGAACCAGCGGTAGTACCATTCCTTTTCCAGGGACGATTCCAAATGCACCGGGTGGACTTCCACGCCCAACTCGCGCAGGCCTTTGCACAATAGCTCGCCCTGCAGCGCCAGGCCGGCTGCAGGCGCTGGATATTCGGTTAGCACAAGTACTTTCACGAGGGTTGCTCCCAGAATGCCGTTCGTTGTACCGCTGCTTGTGCCGTGTCAAAGCACCAGAAACCTTCCTCCCGTGGAGTGGTCTGTGCTTCCCAACTGTCGGCTGCATATCCGTAAACGTCGGTAATCAATCTGCGCTTTTGGAGCCAGATATCCTCCGTCAACACGTCGCGCCGATCCGCGTCGCCACGAACACGAGGCAAGTACGCCCGTCCGCCATCTTCGTAGGCAAACATCCACAATTGCCCTGTGTCGATATCGCCCGATCGCCAAAGTTCAACGACGCTTTGGCAGCACTCTTCATGCCGGCGATGCTGTGTGTACTCACCCCTCGGCCCGTGAGTCAAAATCAGGCTGTAGCTGACCGCAGGCAATAGCCGCACGATGGTCTCCTGAACCTGCTCCATCTGCAGCGGCGTCTGATCGGGTCCGTCATCCAGATCCGCCATCTCGCCATCGGCTCCCAATTGCTGCAAGACCAGTCGGAACTTTGGCGCACGGTCCGGATCCAGTGCTCTGCACAAGGTGACGACACGCCAATGAAATTCCGGATGGGTCAGGATGGTGCCGCCACACCAGAGTATTTCGTCGTCCGGGTGGGCGATTACAACAGCGGCCCGCGGCCGGGGATCCGACCTCGTCCGATCGCGCTGAGTGGCGTTCATCGTCTTCCTCGAGAGGTGCTTGAGTATCGCTGTTGATCTTCGTTTACGAAACCAGCCCGTTCTGAACCAGACTCATCCAAATCGATTAACCTCATATCAGTTGCATCCGCACACAAGAACTGAACGCGGCACAATTTGTCGTCTGTTGACCTGGAATTGAAGCATCTCCCCGAAAGGATGCCTGTCGGTGCGCACGCGGCCAGTCGCGGGGAATGCAGCGATGCCAGCGCCCCTTCGTGTTCGCATCCGCGGATTCCGATATCGATCACCTTCGCGAGCCGTGAGTGTGGGTGGATAGCGCCTTCGTTCGGGCCGAATCTGTTGCGTGTCGTGACAAGACGCGTGGCTAAGCTCGAATCGCCCGCTCGAGTTCCTTGCTCGGAGGCAACGAGCCCAACGTGGGCTTACGTACTTATCCCCGAGCTAGGGAGTGTGTTTGCGAGCGTCCGGCTCCGCGAAAGGCAAGTCCGGAATGCCGTTGGGAGTCAAGTCGATCTTTGCGCCGGAACTGCAAATACACCTTGAAGGACGTAAGTAGAGAGTCCAACTATTACAATCGTGCGAGCGGCGTGTCTGGAGGTAACGCGAACGGAACTCAATTCATGTAAAGATTCGTTTCCAAGTGAGGCGTCTCTTCTTGGGGACCGCCAGCCTTGCTTCGGATCAGTGTGAAAACGTCCAGAATAGTGGCAATACTGCGGATGTTCTCCGCAACACTCACGAGTCCATCTTCCATGCCGGGATGCTTGTTCGCTAAGGCCTCAATGTGCTTGCTCACACTTCTTAGTCGATCAATCTCCACCAGAAGGTCCTCGAACGCGGCAGCCATTGCCGGCTCATTGGCCTCTGCGTCCCCTGTGGTCGTGACCGACTCCGCACTGATGTTAGCCTGAAGGCGCAGATCTTCAACCAGACGCAATGTTGTCGTCTCGCCAAGTAAGGTAAGAAACAATCCGAGCAGCTGCGCAATCAGAGTGATTCCACCCTCGCGGTCCGCATCAGCGTCGGTTTGAGATTCATCTTTGCCAAGACCGCGCAAGTCCCCAGATGCCGTAATCTGCACGGCGCTGAGCAAGGGAGATTCCGACTTGGCCAGAGCCAATGCACGAGAAGCGAGCGCCCGAAAACCGTCAACTCCTACCGGTGCGCCGAGTTGTCGGCGCAGCCTTTCATAGACGCGCACAGTGGCAGGCTCGGTTTGCAGGGAGGTCGCGCTTGCATCGACCTCATTAGCAACGAGACTGCGGGCCAAATCGCGCGTCTTTTGTGGAGGAGGCATCGTTCCATTCTCTCTTTGCACGCCCTGCTCTGCCTTGAACGCAAGGCGCTGCCGAAATAGTATTTTCTTGCCCGATGCTTGAGGACGCGGTTCACAACGCTCTTCATCAGGCAGTATTTTGGCGTGCTCAGTCTAAAAATACCTGAACTGTTTTCGGAAATATGAGCAAGAGTGAGCAGTACGCCCCCTCGCTGCCAGTGTGATACTGTGCTGAAGTTTGGGATCATTTGTGCAATTGGCACCCCATTGCCGTGATCGCAATTCGGCAAAGAAGCAATCGGCAGCAGCAACCTTGCCGATGCGTCGTGATTGCGGTGGGAGATGATCGCAACAACAGCCAATTCATGACTTGGCGATATAGCCGTCAGATGGTTAATAAGAACCTGCCGATCAAGCAGAGACTGTGCCTGCAATGCCGCGAGCCGATGCCTGTTGATCTATCTTCACTCAGCCCGTCGGCGCCTGTTCGCCCGTCGCGTATGACCCTGACGAGCAATTTCGATCAGCTTTTAGCAACCTTAGCGCTGGATACTGCGAAGAGAGAGCCTGCCTCAGGTACAGATACTGTTCGAATACACCCCCTACCGAACGGTGGACACCCAAGGCGCAAAGAGATCTCGAGGGCTCTCAATTTGGCGATGCCACCATCGGTCAGGTGAGACTCATAGTGGCAATGAGCACGGACGATAAGTCAACAGACAGACATCACGCAGAGTGTCGGCGGACTTACCAACAACTCGGGCCGGGAAGCGGACGGCAGGGCTGAAATGAGCACCGGAACAGCTCACAAAATTGTTGAGGCTCTAAGCGAGTACGCGAATCCACATCACAGTCGGAAAAGAGAGGGCAATTAAGATGACGCAATCAGTGTTTGAACAAGCAGGCGAGCAAATTGCCGATACAGCGCACAAGGCTTCTCGGGCGGCATCTGCGGTTGCAGATGCACTTGAGGATGGCGTAGGAGCAGCGCGGCGTGCTGCCAAACAGGGGCGCTATGCAGCCACAGAGCTTTTTGATGACACAAAAAGGCGTGTGCGGCAACATCCTGTTGAAACCGTAGTCGCGACATTCGCAGCCGGCATTGCGGCCGGGACGGCAATTGTCTGGTTGATGAGGCGAAAGCATCCCTGCAACAAGACAGATGCGCGAGACTCTGTCCAATGAACCCTTGCAGTTGCATGCTGAATTTTTCAACATCATAAGGCCTGTTTGCATTACTGGGGTCCCGCCTCAGTAGTTGTAACAGGCCTTAAACAGGCGCATCATCCCTGCCTTGCCTCCGAGAAGCGACTTCGGATTCATTGAGCCTGTGTTACGCGCCGACAGATTGCTGCACGATTGCCTCCTCACGGCACTGTTCTTCCTGCCGGCCATGAATGCCCCGCCACTGAGACCTCTCAGACAATGATCGGCGGCGCTCTTTGCTCCATATTGAATCTCAAATCGTCAGCGTTTCTACCTCCGTCGCGGATCAACACAAAGTTGATCTGGCACGAAGCCCGTTTGTCACAATCGATGAGTCCGCAGAGGGACCTTACGTCTTGAGACAGTGTGAATGCAGTCGAATATGTGGGCACAGAGGTGGGGATGACGAGAGGGCGGTGAGACCGTTTCTGCCTTGAGAATGAGTGCGGCGACGGGTAGAATCCTCAAGACGTGCAAAAGGCGGGGAGCGACGCGCCAGGCCCAGTGGATGAGTGTGCCGTATCGACCACGCCGGAACGAGGAGACAGTAGATGAAGCTTGCAGCACGATTGGCACTCTGCGGACTTTTGGGGATGACTGGCAGTGCTTTGGGACAGGATCGCGCACCGGCGACACCTTTAATTGCGCACGATCCATATTTCAGCGTGTGGTCGATGAGCGACAAACTGACCGAATCGGAGACAAAGCACTGGACGGGGAGTGCCCAGCCGATGACGGGCTTGGCGCGGATTGACGGAAAGACGTACCGCTTTTTAGGGCGGAGCCCTGAAAACGTTTCCGAAACGAGCCAGATTGCCCACTCCATCTCTGCCACCCATACCCGCTATGCCTTTGAGCAGTCTGGCGTTCGGCTGCAGTTGACCTTCTTTACGCCGGCGCTGCCCAGCGATCTCGACGTGTTGTCGCGGCCGGTCACGTATATCACCGTCGCCGTCTCGGCGACCGATGGCGCCATGCACAAGGTCAGTGTCCTGTTCGACGTGGATCCGGTGATCGCGGTGAACGACCGGAGCCAGAAGGTGACTTCGTTCCGTCAACAGACCGAGGAACTCGGCGTGCTGTCGACGGGTTCGCAGGAGCAGAAGATGCTCGGTCGTTCGGGTGACGATCTGCGCATCGAATGGGGTTACTTCCATCTGGCAGTCCCGCACAGCGAGCGGGCGGCGATGGCGATTGCACCGCACGCGGCAGAGTACTTCGCAGCGCACGGAACGGTGCCCAGGTCCGACTCGTTGCGTATGCCCGAGCCGGCTGGCGGGGATGCGGCACATCTGACGGCGGTGCTGGAACTGGGCGAGGTCGGCGCGACCGCGGTTGAGCGGCATGTGCTGGTCGCATACACCGAGGACTACGCCATCCAGTATCTGCAGCGTAACATGCGCCCATACTGGCAGCGCAACGACCTGCCGGTCGAAGAGATGCTGGACCGCGCCGAGCAAGAGCGCGCGGCGCTCGAAACCAAAGGTCAGGCTTTTGATAAGGAACTCCAGGCGGACCTTGAGAAGGTCGGCGGCAAGCCGTACGCAGCCATCGCTATTCTGTCGTATCGCCAGACGCTCGCGGCACACAAGCTGGTGGCCGACGCCAACGGCGATCCGATGCTGTTCGCCAAGGAAAACTTCTCCAACGGTTGTATTGCGACGGTGGACGTCCTGTATCCTTCGGCGCCGTTCTTCCTGTTCTTCCAGCCGAAGTTGTTGGAAGCGCAGTTGCGGCCTGTGCTGGAGTATTCGGCGCTGTCGCGGTGGAAGTTCCCGTTTTCGCCGCACGATATGGGCCAGTACCCACTAGCAAACGGGCAGGTATACGGCGGCGGCGAGAAGACCGAGGACGATCAGATGCCGGTGGAAGAAAGTGGCAACATGATCATCCTCGTCGATGCTGTGGCGCGCGCCGAGGGCAATGCTCACTTGGCCCAGCAGTACTGGCCGCAGTTGACCAAGTGGGCCGAGTACCTGAAGGTGAAGGGCCTCGATCCGGAGAACCAACTCACCACGGACGACTTCGCCGGACACGTGGCGCATAACGCGAACCTGTCGATCAAAGCCATCGACGCACTGGCGGCTTATGCCGATCTGGCCAAGCTGCTGAAACAGAACACGGTCGCCAAGGACTACAACACCGCGGCGCACACGATGGCGGCGAAGTGGCAGCAACTCGCGATTGAAGGTGACCACTACAAGTTGGCGTTCAATAGTCCCGGCACCTGGAGCCAGAAGTACAACCTGGTGTGGGACAAGGTGCTGGACTATAACCTGTTTCCTGACTCGGTGCGTGAAAGCGAAGTGAAGTTTTATCGCACCAAATTGAACAAGTATGGTCTCCCGCTCGACAGCCGTGCCGATTACACCAAGCTCGACTGGTCGGTGTGGACCGCGACGCTGGCCTCCAGTCCCGAGGACTTCCACGCCATCGTGGATCCGATCTACACGTGGACGCTGGAGACGCCGACGCGCGTTCCGCTGACCGACTGGTACGACACCAAGAACGGAAAGCAAATCGGTTTCCAGGCGCGCAGCGTCGTGGGCGGCGTGTTCATTAAAGCGCTTTCCGATAAGGAACTGACGGCAAAGTGGCGAGCGAAATAGGTTGATGGACGCAGTACAAAATGAAAGGGCGGGCCATCGGTCCGCCCTTTCATTTTGGGCGCATCTTGAAAAGGGCACGCCTGCCTCGCCTCTGGATTCCATGGGGCTGCTGGAAGTTCCTTCGGGAACGAGAGCAGACTGGACAATCCTGAAGGGCAAGGCCGTGGTGCTGGAGTTCTGGGCCACATGGTGTCTTCAGTGCGTGGCGAACATGCCGCATCTCAATCAGCTTGCGCCTACGACCATCGTCCATCTGGCTTGGTCTCAGTTGGCGAGAAATGGCCTTGGCATGAAATGAAAGCTATGCGGCGGATGCCGGACTATAGCGAAACCAGAGTAGATGTATCCCGAAAGCAAGACTCTCAAGTCGATGCGACCACCAGGGAGCGGCGACCTTGCACAATCTCCGTCAGGACACAGTGACTCTGGTTTCGCTCTAGGAACTTGTTGAAAAACGTTCAAAGCCACACGCGGCATGAAATCAAATCGCGCCACAAGGCCCATAGCGCGATCGGCGGCATCTCGATGATGGTTTTGGTATCACGATTTTTGCCGTATTCCG
>Ga0224531_1001237_pt1 | contig 11446 bp, 13 predicted proteins | sample CBST100metaG_FD_179876 | JGI IMG/M metagenome (GOLD analysis project Ga0224531, IMG submission 179876) | Peat soil microbial communities from Stordalen Mire, Sweden - C.B.S.T100 | ecosystem: Environmental > Terrestrial > Soil > Wetlands > Peat | place: Sweden: Norrbotten County, Stordalen Mire... | reverse complement strand
TGTCATGATCGCAAGAGATCATTTTACGGATCACGTTTCCCGTATCAATGGCTTCGAATCCTGCTTCCGCGATCCCCAGCAATGCCCGCCGCGCAGGCGTAATCGCCAATTGATCGAAGTTCTGGATTTTCATGTTCTTATTCTACCATATGCCCACTCTTGAAAGATTTTGTTCACTTTAAGAAGACAGAAATCTTGCTATAATAGAAATATGCCCATCAATTCAATGGAAACGCCTCCGGAAAAATATCACAACAAAAACCCTCGTCAGGACACCTTGGATCAGATCGCCTATATCCGCCAGGAGATAGCTGTCATGGGTGGGAACGATTCAGAGATGGACGAACTTAATCAGATCGAACAGGCGCTAGAAACAGAAAGCATCGATCCTGCAACCGCAAGAAAAAAAGCACAAGCGGTGCTTGACCGAAAAATGGACTATCACTAGAACCTATCTCCAAAATATTCATCTGGCTCTCGCGGTTATTTCCGGCTCCGCGGGAACGAATTCCTCCTCGAAAGAGCGCCACTATTCCTTCGTCGGAAGTTCGTCCCGCTCGCTCGGAAATCCCTCGCGATATCCGAATGTCTATTTTTGAGATAGGTTCTAGCCATTTTGAATAAATACAATACTCCGTCGGCTTTGCCATAGAAATCTTCATTCTCATGTTCTTAAGAATATGAGAATGGGCGACGCAAAAAAACAAAAGCTTTTGCGCAATATTTTTGAATTCTTTAGAACAGGTTCTCTTATCCGTGCCGCACCTCGATGACGTCTCCGTCCGCAACTACATAGTCCTTTCCTTCCACGCGAAGCCAGCCTTTCTGTTTTGCCTTACTCCAACTACCGGCCTCTAAAAGTTTTTCGGTCGGAACGACCTCAAGCCGGATGAATTTCTGCTCGAAATCGGTATGAATGACGCCGGCCGCCTGCGGCGCCTTCGTGCCGCGCATTATGGTCCATGCCCGCGTCTCGTCCTCGCCAGTCGTGAAAAAACTGATCAGATCAAGAACGGCGTAGGCTTTTTTGATGAGCTCCGGAATACTCTCGGCGTTCGCGACGTCCGCGATCACATAATCTGCGCCGATCGTCTTTATTTTTTCAATAAGCGCTGCCGGAACATCGCTTTCCGTACCGTTCAAAAGATAGATCTGCCGCTTCGCCGTGAGCAGATTCAAGTCTTTCATTTGCTCATTCAAGCGACCGAGCAAATGAGGATCGGAATTTGAGATCAACAATTCCCCTGCCTCGAGAATATTTTTTATATTCACAAGAAAATCACGATCACTGATCGCTTCCTTTTTTCCGCTCCGCGCTTCCGATTCGGCTTTCGCAAGTCGCTTCTCGACCGCGTCAAGATCTTTCAAAATGAGCTCCGTATTGATGATCTCAAGATCACGCAAAGGATCCACGGAATTTTCCACGTGGATGATGTCCGGGTCCTGGAACACGCGTAACACCGTGACGATCGCCTGCGTTTCGCGGATATGGGACAGGAATTGGTTGCCGAGACCTTCGCCCTTGCTCGCGCCCTTCACCAAGCCGGCGATATCGTAAAATTCGACGACGGCCGGGATCTTTTTCTTCGATTTGCTGAGTTCGTTCAGTTTTTCGAGCCGCTCGTCCGGCACCGGCACAATGCCAACGTTCGGATCGATCGTGGCGAACGGATAGTTTGCGATCAGAATATCCTGCCTGGTGAGCAGTTTGAACAGCGTCGATTTCCCGACGTTCGGAAGCCCCACGATGCCGATGGATAGAACACGAGTCGACATAGTCTTTTATGGTTACGGGTATATACCCGCTTATTACTAATTCTTTTTGAGTTCCCACAACCCTATCAAGAACGCCTCTTACTATCGCCTGTCTTGCCTCAAATTTCAAGCGGTGGAGAGCTTCTGCCGATCTCCTCGCAAATGCCTCAATCTGATCCTTGGTGGGCAACATAGCCCCGTTTATTCCATTTCCGGCAATCTGTGCTTCGGCAATTTGCCCTTCAAGGGCGGCAATCCTCTCACGAAGCGGAATGATGTATTCTTTGAGCTTTTCTATCGTGTAGATTCCAGCTCCATAAGCTTTGGTATAGCGATCCTCCTTTTCTTTCAGCTTCGCAATCTCGCTCCTTATATTTTCCGCATTTTCTAATGGGCTATGCCGTTTTTCTCGCCGCTCGCGTAGCCAGCGATTCAATTGCTTGGATAAAAGCTCCGGCGAACTCATCAGCTTTGCGACACGATCCCAAACTAACCGATCGGCAATTCTTGAGTTTATACCTCTCTCGTGGCACGTTTGCGGAAATGGGAACGTGCGGATTTTGTTTGTGCAACGATAATACAGATTCTTTCCATGCCTTGGCCCTTCACCCGTCCTTCGGGAATCGCAAACACACCATATCTTACTGCCGAGGAGATACTCATTTTTCCTATTGCTTCTGGAAAATTCAGTGTTGGTTTTTAGCCGCTCCTGCGCCCTTTCAAAAAGCTCCCTATCCAATACCGCCGGAACGGGTATCGTGATCCATTCGTCTTTAGGCCTAAACTTGGAACTGGTCTTTTTTATTTTCCGATATTTTTCCGTATTGTGCGGATTTTCCGGCACTACTGCGTATGACTTCCCGTAATACGCCTCCCCTATGTAAGTCCTGTTGCTTAAAAGATGCGATAGCGTACTGGTACTCCAAACCCCTCGCTTGCTCTTTCTTGGCCTCAAGCCCGATGCCTGTAACCGTTGTACCACGCCCCGAAGCGTCATTTTCTCGTCGGCCACCCAAGAAAATATCATTTTCAAAACCTTTATTTCTTCGTCGTTGATTTCGTAATAGCCGTGTTCCTTGTCCTTTTTAAGAACGTAGGTAAGCCCATATGGAGCTTCGCTCGTAAGGATATGTCCCTCCTTAACCTTCCGCATCTTGCCGAGCCGAAAACGCTCCGCGATCTTCACCCTCTCATATTCGGCGAATAACCCCTTAACGCCGTGGAGGATTTTTTCCTCGCCGTTCTTTGGCGAAGGCGTTGTTACAAAAAGCACCTCTGCTCCGGCTTCCTTCAACTCATCCATCACCAATTCCTGATAGGAGTACCGGCGGGCAATCCTGTCTGGATCATAAGACAAAACCCCTTCCCATATTTTGCTCTTAGCATCCTGCCTAAGTTGATCCAATTGCGGCCGCGCAAGCATATCGCCGCTCCAACCCTCATCAATGTATTCTTTGACGATAGTATAACTTTTCTTTTCCGCAAATTCCCGCACGGCGGAAAGCTGGGTTTCGATGGTATGCTCCTCCTCTTGCCGCGCCGTCGAGACACGCGCATAAACGGCGATCAACTTTACCTCTTTTTTAATGTCTTCCATCATCGGTTTAACTTTTATGTTTTTCCAAAAACCTTTTAAGTTCCGATTTTGGTATACGCCATAATGCCGTTTTTCCCTTGCCGAGCTTATAACCCTTCAGGCTCTTATTCTTGAGCCATCGTTCTACTGTCCTAACGTGAACCCGAAAGTATTTTGCTACCTCGCTCATTGTCATAAATTCCATACTTAGAGTATATACGAAGATACACCTAATTGTCAAATGTTTAAAAACTCCCCTTTATCAAGCAATCCTTCGCCGTCCATTTTTAGCACTTCTTCAAAAAGCCGGTCGAAGGCTTTATTCAAACTAATTTCTGCCTCCGGTATAATTTCCGCCTGTCGGTAGATTATCTTTGGCGCGGCCTTACGAAGCTCTCCGTTAAGAACTACCTTAGGGACAATATGGATTTGTGCGGCTTGCTTTAGGGGCGACATTTGAAAAAAATTAAGCGGCCGGATCGTCGGGTTTTTTCATTGCCTCCGCAATAAGCTGTTTCAGATCTTCTCTGCCAGCGAGAACATATGGAATATCTTTCTCTTGCCCATTAAAATCAATACTTCTTATAATTTCTAACTGCCTATGCTCGTCAATTTTCCCATAGCCATAAGAGCCGAAGGTCGTTCCGGTATTTTCATGCCCAAAACTTTGGCTGATGGCCTTCTTCTGTTCTTCAGTCAATGGCAATTTCGATATTTCGTGAACCAGTAAATGTCTTAACGTATGCGGATGGAAATATGGAACTCCGGCCTGAACAAATCTTTTTTCAAATATCTTTCTTGGCGATGATGAGTTTTTCCAAAAAATCGGCTCGACTTTGCCAGTATTGAAATAGCTTAAATTTTCCTTGCCATTATCTATCTTAGTCGCTGGAAAAATCGGGTATGTTGGCTTAAATCCCTTTTGCTTTTCCAAGTAATCAAACCACGCGACGAAATACTTTAGCGGCTCTTTGTATGAAAAAGGGATCAGGGATGAAACGAACCTTTTGGAAAATTTCGTCTTTACTTCGAGCTTCGGGTCTTGGTCAATGGTCAATTTCTCCTTATCGAAACATCTCATGGAAAGCGTCATGGCGGCCGTAATCCTCGCTCCAGTCAAATAGATCAGGGAAATGAGAGCTTTGTCCCGCATTTCAACTTCCGAATCTCCTCGGATGTTTTCAATCACCACTTTGACTTGCTCCAAGCTAGGAAACTTCACGCTTTTGGATTGCGTGGCGATTCTGGCCTCGGCTTTCGATAAATTCAGATAATCAATGGCCGTCTGATCTATTTTTTTGTAACCCGATTGCTTCGAGAGCCAAAAAAAGAAAAACTTTAAATACCGCAAAATGTCATAGCAATAAGAGAGACTGATGTTTTCTTGAGAGCCAACCTTCTTTTTGGCTTTGAGCCAATCCTTAAACGATCTAGCAGTCGTCCGGCTGAAACCTGTGAAGTCGGCTTTTTCTGAAAAGTCCTCCCATAGCAAAATTGCCCCGTCGTAACATTCGATGGTTTCCTTGGAAAAACCCGTTGAGGAGTTTTTCAGATAGTCATAAAACCTTCGTTTGATCAACTCGTTTTTATAAGCTATTGAGGTCATGTTTTTACTTTGGATTGGCTTATGGCGTTAAGTGGGACATTTACGGATAGAGATACATAATCTATTAATCCCCTTGGTATACCCCTAAAAATCTATTGAGCGGCGTTCCGCAAGTCTCGCAAATGCCTATCCGGTTAAGCTGTTCTATACCGGCCTTCCCGATCCTTTTTCCAGTTTTCATGGTTACTTCGCTGTTTACTTTCGCCCTAACGGGCTTATGGCATTTCATGCAATAAAATTGATCTTTTTCTAGCGAGACTTTATTTTTCATATTTTTCTTCTTGATAAACTCTTTTAAGTCCGATCCCATAACCAATAAAGGCGTTACATCTTTTTCCATCACCGGCAAGCCTTCTTTCAGCCAACGACTACACGTTTTTCTGTCTATGCCATAAAGAGCCATGATTTGGTTGCGGGAATAACTGCTTCTCGACTTGATTAAGTGGGTGTTGTAATTGGGCATAATGCATTACTTTTTTCATCACTTCTCTCGCGTTCCGGCGACTAACCGAAAATCTCCCGCGCCTTGCGGGTTACGGCATCTTCGATTTCTTGGCTCAAATCCCTATTGATAGGGTGGTATATGTTTAGGTCTTTGCCGCCTATTTTCTTCGTGGGATAGGTTATACGATAGCCAGTGCCATCCAAGCGGCTATAAACGCCTATAGAGCCTAAATACAGCCCATTATCGAGCAATACGCTGGCAAATCCGATAAGGCCGCCATCCGGCTTGATTGGGATAATGTTGATCTCGGTTATTTTCATAGAGTTTTTGTAAACACAAAAAAACCTGATTTATCATCAGGGTATTACAAATGAGGTCTGCGAAACTCCGCGAACGGTCTGCTTATTTTTTCAGATATTTCGGACTGAATCTCGTCGTCGTTCTGGTACGCTCGACAAGATCATCCACTCCCGTCTGTTTTGCAATTTTATCGTTCAAATCGTATGCGGCATTATAAATTTTTTTCCATTCTGAAGCGCGATAGGGCGTTTTAAAAAGCTTCTCCCAGATTTCATCGTTATTCCAAAGTCTCTTAGGATTTTCTAAAAGCAGTTCCAACAAAAAATACTGATTGGTATTTTTTGATTTTGCCACAACAATAGGCACGCCTTTATGTTCGAGCTGTTTATTGTCGAAAGAGAAACCACCGGTATCGTTGCTTGTTTGGTTGGCTAAAGATTTAGCCAATTCTTTAAGTAGATGAAAATGCAACCTTTCGAGATAGAACTTATAGTCATCTCTTTTAAACTCCTTAACTCTCTTATCCTTTGAAGACGAAAAGGGAATATCTTGCCCGAATTGGAAAGAAAATCTAGTTACGTCTTTACCGTCATTTTTTATCAGCTCGATTTCATTAATCCACTGCTCACAGTCTTCCGTGTCCTTACCTTCCTTTTTTAATTTATCCAACACCCCGTTGCTATCAAAAGCGATAGCGGATACCATATTCAACTTATCATAAATCCCCCATAACGCGTTCTTCTTTCTTTCACGGAAAAGCATACTCAACCCCCATCTGTACACATATTTTTTAGATGATTTGATTACTTCGTACTCTTTAGTCCATGCCGCATGGCCGAGGGTTATTTCAATTAAATCAGTAATCCCCCTCCCCAATCTCTCGGATTTCCAATGGCGCGGATTTATTTTACCGGCTTCCAACTCTTTGAGTCTCGATAGCCCCTCAGAGAGTCCTTCACATTTAATTTTCCGTTTAACTATTTCAGCGAGAAAACGTTTTTTAACTTCTTGAAGTTCCAAAACTGCTTTTTCTTCAGCCTTTTTCATTTCATCTATTTTCTCATGCTTTTCCTTCTCAACTAAATTCATTATTGATTTTAAAGCGGGCGTTTCTCTGACAAACGCCATATAGTCCATCAAGAACAAAAAGAAGTGCCAATCTTTCTGTTGACTGACTGTGGCATTATATTGATCTCGCAAAACGTCAATTACATCGCTCATTACTTCTTTTTTTTCTTTACCTATACTGACCTTTTAAATCTCGCTGTTCTATTCCATAAATTAACTTCAGTAATTTCAGGCAAAAATCATTTGTTCGACTTGTTTCTGTGCCACAATGACGACATCCCCTGCTTCATGTCGCAAACCTTTTGCCTTTTCATAAATCGTTTTTACTCCCGCGATAATTTTCTCCTGTACCTTTATTTCTGGCACAACGATTTTTATTTTTTTCAAATCCTCGATGGTTATAGCGGGATAATTTCCGCCGGTGGTTCGCTGTTCCATCTGCTGTAATGACAAGCTCGTCCGCAAGGCGATAAACAAATAATCCTTCAAGATTTTGCCGTTTTTCAAATCCCGCAAAATAGCAAAGCCCGTTGAAGCTATAAACCCGTCTTGCTCTTTTGAAATTGGCGTTATCGCCCCTCTATTGGGTCTTGTGGTAGAAACGATTATATCGCCTTCTCGCACTATCATCCTTGCCCTGCTTGGAGCTTCGGCGACTGGTACAAAATCGGTTTTTGCGATTTCACCATTTGACGTATCAATGTTGCTAATTTCAATATACGGAAACTGATTATCAAAAACAGTTTTTTGATCCCATGTTTCGTTCGCAAATTCTACTAACTCACCAAGCACGGAATAATTTTTGCTTTCAATCATTTTTTTCAGTGCCTTGAAATACGGTTTATAGAAAAATGGATCAATTCTGCCTTCAATCTCGTCGCTTGCTATGGCGAATGTTACTCTCTCTCTCTCTCTCTCTCGATTTCGATCCCCAATTCGCCAAGTACAAAGCTATCTATCGAGGCGAGAATTGTTTTTGCCTTTTCAAGCAATCCCTTTGCTTCTTCTCTGCTTTCAATCGCTTTTAAGGCGACTTTCTTTTGTGCGGCAATACTGGGCTTAATAATCAAGATTTTGAAAAAATCATCTAATCGCAAATTTTTGATCCCCGTCGTTTGGTTTTGAATAAAATCCATATATCCTATTTTATAAAGAGCTTGTAGGTAAACGAAAACATACTCGGGTAAAAACAATTCCTTGTTGACCTCCATTTTTTGCAAAAAATTGCTAAATACCACGGGCTTATCAAAAGGCAAGTCGTCCACCAAGGCAACGCGCCCGACTGGTTGAATCGGGCTACCGCCCGATTTTTCGATCAAAATGTCGCCCTTTTGGAGAGCAAGTTTTTCTGCTTTAGACTTCTTGATATATCGCTGGGCTACATCGGAAAAATCGAGGTTAAAATCATTATGAAAGTTTGTATTTCGGACGACATAACAAAGCTCATAATCTGGATTTGGCTCAAAATCAATCGGGTCTTCGCCCCAATCACCAGCAACCGAATTGGTAATTGCCTCTTTGAGTGTTATCTTTTCTGTTTTGTTGTTCGCTATTACTTCGAGTAATTTTTTGAAGACGGGACGATAAAAGAAGGGGTCAAAACGATCCTGCAATTCGTCGCTCCAGATGAAAAATACCTCCGGCACGTCTACACTACTGTTTTTATTTTTTGATTTTTTCATATTCTTCGTGGATTTTGAATAAATCATTTTGCGGATCGCGCTTGCCCGTGGCTTCATAGCCGACATGATCAGCGATTGCCATGAAGATTTTGTATTTTCCTAATTTTTCTTTTTCTCCTTTTCTTCGCACGAATACGATTGACGACTTCACGCCCGCGCCGAAATGGGCGAAAGCAAATTGGGGTAAGCTCACAACGGCTAAAATTTGCGCCTTCTCCATGATGAAGTCGCGGACGTATTGAAGTGATGAATTGGTCAAAACTCCATCCGGCAAAACGATTGCCATCTGTCCCGTTTCTGGTTTTAAGAAATCAATGCAACGCTCAATAAATAAAATCTCGGTCTTTTGGTTGTCGCGGGACTTCTTTCCGTTTTGTCCAAATACGAATTTTTCAAGATAAGGATGCTCGCTTCGCTTCACGTTCGCGCCAAACGGCGGATTGGTAACGATCACGTCGAAGTGGTTTTTCTCGAACCCACGATTTTTCTCGGTCATTTTGGCGACATCTTCCAATGCGTCGAAACCAATAACATTTGTATGTCCATCATCGTGAATAATCATATTCATCTTAGCAACACGGGCGATTGAATCATTTATCTCAATGCCAAAAAGATTGTTTTGGGCAAAATCATGCCAAAAACGATATTTTCCCTCCTCATCATTCCCATTAAATTCTTCTGCTTGGTTTCTCACCTCATCAAGCGCGTGAAGTAAAAAACCCCCCGATCCGCAAGCGGGATCAAGTACCAAATCGTCATTTTTTATATCCATCATCTTAACGGCAAAGCTGACAATCTCGCGCGGCGTGAAGTATTGCCCGCTTATGCCCTTAAAGAATCCCTCCATGAACTGCTCAAATGCAACACCCTTCACATCGAGATCAGTTTTGTTAAGTGAAATGCTTTGCAGGTGTCCGACGACGGTATAGAGTTCTTCTGGGTCAATTTTTAAACTCTCCTTGAAGACTTCGGGGTCTTTTTGTTTGGCTTCCTGATAGATAGCGTCCAATCTCTTATATACGCTCTCGGCTTTTTCGTGCGTCTTGATCTGAAAATCGTAATACTCGCCCGTTTTCCGTCCGCGCTTCTCATCACGTATCTTTACGAAAATGATTTTGCAAAGCTCGTCAAAAGCGACTGTCGGATTTCTTTTGCCCCCTCCCCAGAGCGTGTTTTGTGATTTTTCTAAGGCACGTTTCAGTTCGGACTTATCAAGCGTTTTCAAATCCCAATCTGGATCGCCTTTTTTGAAACGGTATTCTTCGATTTTTCCGTAGGAGATAGGAATATCGGTAATGGTCGCCCTTTCCGGCTCTTTGTCGTTCCATTCTGCCGTTTCCATCGCTCGGTGGGTATTGCCCGCAACGCAAATCGCAAATGGGGCGTGAAGCACGCGAGCGTTGCCGATGGCTTGCTTGGTGGCTTGCTCAAATTCCGCATCCGAAATACCGTCTTTCTTGCACTCAACGACAATATAGGGTTTCTTTTTTGCATCGTCCTCATAAATGACTATATCGGCAAAAAATCGAGGCACGCGAGCAGGCATTTCCGTTTCCAGTTCAATTCGCTTGGCCGGATAGTGGTATTTTTCGAGTAAATCAAGATAGTATTCCGCGCGGACTTTTTCTTCGGGATCATTCAAGTTCTCTTTGTGGCCGGATGGCATATATTCAATTTTCGCGCCGTCATTCAAAACGCGAAAATATCCCTTTCGTTCGCCGTCCTTTATGATCTGCTCGAATGTAGAAGTCATGTGTGAGGTTATTTTCTTGAAGTTTTATATGATTGCTCAAGAAGCGTCATTATATATGGCAAATCCTCCAAATTCTCTAAAACAATTTCCGTAACTCCCGTCCCATAATGTCCGATATTTTCTACATTGCGAGATATATTTTTAGGGTCATTGAGTTTCGACTTCGAAATATCTATATGAATTTTAAGTTTTTCCTTTTGAATTTCTATCTCCGCAAAGTTTTTTTGCGTCCGAAAGGCGACATATAGTTTTTGGGGTCTTTCGCTGATGCCCTCGCCCAATGCCAAAATCTTATCGCGCAACGGCACAAAAAGCTTTTTGATTTTTTCCGGCGCGGCGGCGAGATGATCCTCTATGGTATAAACCTTCACTTCCCTACTAACGCTCTCGATCGTTTTGTTTTTCGTTATTGTTTTTATTGATTCCTTCGCCTCTTGAGAGAGGAGCTGGTTATAAAGGATCGTCGAGTTATCGAAAACCTTTACCTCCCAAAGCTCAATGGGTAAGTCGCGGAAGTTGATAGCGTTTTGCTGATAAGCGGTAAAGGATTGCGCCAAAAATAAAACTCTCGATTGCGACCAATCCACATTATCCCTTTTGAGGTTGCCGTTCGTTTTCTCGTTGTACTCTAGAATAAAATCCGCTTTATTATTGAGCATTAAAGCAAGATAGGCGTAGCCTTGATCTATAATACTGAAACTTCTATCTTTCTTGTATTCAATAATAATGAAGGCATTGGCTTCCCTATCGAACGCCAGTGTGTCAATTCGAAATTTCTGCAATGCAAATTCTGTGCCAACGAAATTCACCCCGAAAACAGTTTCGAGGTTCTTCTCGGTAAGCTGTTGAATATCGCGCTCCAAATCAATTCCTTTTTCTTTAATTAGGGACAATTTCGAACTATTGATATTAAAAATTGGCATGATAAAAAGCTACACTCGCAAAACATTTCTTTCCATTATATACCATTGATCTGAATCTTGAGCCGCCGTTTATGATTTTAATGCGCTTTTACCGTCCTTGGACAGGTAGATTGAATTATTCTTCCCTTTTCATCGCGGCTCACTATAGCCCGTTCGTAGCGCGGGAACGGTAGCATTATGCAGAACTCAAACGGGATGCCCTTATTATCCTCATGTCGAGCGGTGTTCCAGCCATGCCTATGGATAATTTCATATCAAGATAAGGATACTAAAAAATATCGGTTTTGATAAGGATTGTCTCCGAAAAAGAAAATCTAGAACCCATCCCCAAAATACTC
>Ga0224531_1001234_pt1 | contig 11461 bp, 9 predicted proteins | sample CBST100metaG_FD_179876 | JGI IMG/M metagenome (GOLD analysis project Ga0224531, IMG submission 179876) | Peat soil microbial communities from Stordalen Mire, Sweden - C.B.S.T100 | ecosystem: Environmental > Terrestrial > Soil > Wetlands > Peat | place: Sweden: Norrbotten County, Stordalen Mire... | reverse complement strand
GGTGTGCTGCGTGCGTCTTGCTGGGGCGGTTTGCCTGGCGGCGGCTTTCAGCAGCGCACCCTTCCATGCGCAGGCGGCTCAGGCGGGACAGCAGCAGACGACATCCACTCCCCTGGCCATTGTTCCGCTGGACAGCAAGAATCCCGACCACGCGGCCAAGGTGACCGGTGCGCTGGAAGTTTCTCAGGGCAAGGCCATCATCGCCGCCAGCGGCACGGTTACATCCGGCTCTGTCACCACTCAGGTTCTGCTGCCGCATCGCGGCGTGTTGCGTGTCTGCGCCACCACTACGGTCAAGCTGGCGGCCGACTCCAGCATTCCCGCAGGAGAGATTCCCGGCCTGATGATGGCCATGGATCACGGGGCGATCGAGGCCAGCTTTGCCACCGGCCGCAACTCCGACATTCTGCTTACGCCCGACTTTCGCATCCTCATCGGCGGTCCTGGAGCGGCCGAGGTCAAGGTGCGCTTGGGCCAGCACGGAGACACCTGCGTGGATAATGCCGGGGTGAATGCTCCCTACGTGCTGGTTTCCAGCGTCTTTGACGGCGGAGCCTATCGCGTGCAACCCGGCCAGCGCGTCATGTTCCAGCACGGCAGCTTGCGCGAGGTGGTCGATCACGAGAAAGAGCCTTGCGGATGTCCGCCGCCTGCAGATGCGGCTCATGGCAACGAGTTTCCGCTGGCCCAGAGCGAAGGGCTTGCGCCGCTGCCCAAGCCTGCGCCCCCGGCCGTACAGTCGGGCAATGCATCCGCGAAGCCCTTGGAGACTCTGACCTACAACGGCGCGGAACACGCGGTTCAGCCCGCGACTGAGCCGCCGCCGGTTACGCCGTCTGCCGTCACGAGCCAGACAGCCACGCCGCCAACCGGCCAGAAAAAAACGGGATTTTTAGCGAGTGTGAGCCGCTTCTTCCGCCGCATCTTTGGTGCGGAATAGCCGGGTTGTGGCCTGCGTCGCCGACCTGAAAAATCCCTCGGAACGGCTCGTCGCTGTGCTTTGAATCGGCGCGGTTTGGACGGCTGCTGGCCGGTGTTTGTCGTCCTCTCTTGCACGTCGCTCCCGGTGGTATACTCACAACGTCAGGCGCGTGCCGCGCCGCTATTTTCGAGTACAGCTGAGGTTCCCATGTCCGGCCATTCAAAGTGGGCCACAATTAAGCATAAGAAGGGCGCGCTCGATGCTAAGCGCGGCAAGATATTCACCCGCCTGCTCAAGGAAATCGCTGTCGCCGCCAAGGGCGGCGGCAACCCCGACAGCAACGCACGTCTGCGCACCGCCGTTCTGGCTGCGAAGATGGAAAACATGCCGCAGGACAACATCAAGCGCGCCATCCAGCGCGGCACCGGTGAGTTGGAAGGCGTCAACTATGAGGAGATCAGCTTCGAGGGCTACGGCCCTGGCGGCGTCGCCATCATCGTGGATGTCATGACCGACAACCGCAACCGCGCGGTCAGCGAGATTCGTCACGCTTTCTCAAAGCACGGCGGTAACCTGGGCGAAACCGGTTCGGTCCGCTTCATGTTCTCGAAGAAGGGCCTCATCGCCATCGAGAAAGAAGCAGCCACTGAAGACCAGCTTATGGACATCGTGCTGGAGCATGGCGGCGAGGATCTGAACGACGAAGGCGAAACCTGGGAGATTGTGACCGAACCCGGTACGCTGGAAGCCGTTGCCACAGCCGTCAAGGCCGCAGGCATTCCGATTCTGTCGAGCGAAGTAACCATGCTCGCCTCGACGTATACCAAGCTCGAAGGCAGCGCGGCGAACCAGATGCTTCGTCTGCTTGAAGTTCTGGAAGACTGTGACGATACGCAAAATGTCTACTCCAACTTTGACATGGACGCCGACCAGATGGAACAGGCTGAAGGTTAGTCCTGTTGCGATAGACAAATGAAGAGGCCGCCCGGATGTGGCGGCCTTTTCAATGGAAATCTGAAATCTTACCCACAGAAGGAAAAAGAGTTGACCAGAACGGCGAATTTTCTGTTGTTTGTCTTGATGGCGGGCGGTCTGATCGCCTCTGCTGAAACTCCGGCCGACACCGCAGGAGCTGCAGCGAACCCCGTAGCCCAGGTGCGTCAGGCCAAGAGCTTGGAGTATGGCCCCTTCGTCAATGGAGGCACAGGCGTGGGCGATCGCTCGAATTTCCAGTTCTTTTGGGCGGGCTTTCAAGCGGGCAAGCCGCTTACTCCGGTACTTCATGCAGGAATTCTGACCGGTCAGTTCGAGTATGGCGCCAATATCGTGCCCTTTTGGCAGGCTTATACCCCGAGCCCGCACCAGCAGACGTTTGTCTACAAAGGGAAGCCTTATGTTGCATCCGTCGGCGGCGGCACTTATACCGGCTTCAACATTACCCCGGTCATTCTGCGCTGGAATTTTCTGACCCAATCGCGGCATTTCCAGCCCTGGTTTCAGGGTGCGGGTGGACTTATCTACACTACCCACAAGTTTCCGCCGATGCAGCTCGTTTCGCATGGCACGCCCGGCGGCGGCTCTGTGTTCAACTTCACGCCCCAGGGCGGCGTCGGGTTCCATTACTTCACTCGCCCCAAGCGCTCCATCGATGTGGGCGTGAACGCCGTACACATTTCTTCGGCTTCGCTGGGCGACCGCAATCCCGGCGTGAACGCCAGCATTCAGGTCCAGTTGGGTTACACCTTTTGGAAGTGACACGGGATACGCAGCTACAGGTCTTTGTTGCTGCGGTGTTGACACGGGGCCCACGGCGACAGGTATTCGTCGCTGGGGTGGAGTGATGATGACTGGACCGCTCGTTGAGTGCGTTCCCAATTTTTCAGAGGGTGTTGATGCACGGCGCGTCATGGCTATATTGGCCGCGATGCATGTCGAGGGAGTGCACCTGCTCGACTGGACCATGGATGGCGATCACAACCGGTCCGTGGTGACCATTGCCGGGGAGTCTGGCGCGGTGGTTGAGTCGGCAGTACGCGGCGCGGGCAAAGCCGCCGAGTTGATCGACCTCACCCGTCAGGAGGGAGTCCACCCGCGCATTGGCTCTGCGGACGTGATTCCCTTTGTGCCCATTTCCGGCATCAAGCTGGAGCAATGCGCTTTGCTGGCTCGGCAGGCGGGGTTAGAAATCTGGCGTCGCTACGGCGTGCCGGTGTACTACTACGAGGCTGCTGCTGCGCGCCCTGACCGGGCCAACCTGGACGATGTGCGTCGCGGCCAGTTTGAAGGCTTGAGAGAGGCTGTCCGCAAGGAAGCTGCCCGCCGACCCGACCTGGGCGGTCCTGGCCTGCACCCCACTGCAGGAGCTTGCGCCGTTGGAGCACGCAAGTTCCTGGTGGACTACAACATCTACTTCGATTCCAGCGATGTTTCCATGGTGCGCACCATCGCTCGCGAAGTGCGCGCCGCTTCTGGCGGGCTCAAGGGCGTAAAAGCCATGGGTTTTCTGGCGCATGGCCGTGCACAGCTTTCGATGAACATAACAGACTTTCAGGTGACGCCAGTCTCCCAGGTCTATCGCGCGGTCTGCGAAGCAGCGCTGCGCTTCAAGGCGGCGCCGGTCGAGGGAGAAGTGATCGGACTGATTCCCGAAGCGGCCTGTGAGCGAGAAAGCGAGTGGATGCGTCAATTGATTAGGTTCGATACAAGGACCAAGATTCTGGAGCACCGCCTTGCTACTCCACTCGCTTGGCCGGACGAGTATTGACCATTGGGATGTCCCGCAATAACCAACGGTCAAATGTCCGGCAGGTACAATGAAGGTATCGGAATACGAGCGCCTTTCGAAGAACTTGCGGAGGAAATGCTTGCATTGCGCATGTTTTGCTTCGCTCTATTCGAAAAGCGCGTTAATCCCGGAGGATGAAATTGTTTAAGCTTTTTATCAAGGTTTCGTTTGCGACCCTGCTTGTGGTGGGGTCGGCTGCGGTTCCCGCAGCGCAGTTGTCCACGGACGCCCGTACGGCCATTCCCCACGATGTGCAGCAGTTGGTGGTGATCGACTACCGTGTCATGCAGAATTCTTCGGCCGCGATGGACTTGAAAGAGCGCGTCATGCCGCCCGACCTCAGGCAGTTTGACGAAGCCTTGCGCAAGTCCGGCCTGAACGATAATCACGACGTGGACCAGTTGGCGTTTGCGCTGTTTAGGCCCTCGGGCAGCAGCGAAGGCGTGGTCACCCTGGGCATCGCTCAGGGCCAATTTTCGATGCAGGACATAGTCGCCAACTTCCGCAAGCAGCATCTGAAGGCCACGCTCTACCGCACCAACCGGATCTATCCACTGTCCAAGACTGGCATGATGGCTTGCTTTGTGGATCCATCCACCATGGTTTTCGGCTCCATCGAGGCGGTTAAGAAGGCTCTCGATACCCGCGACGGCAACGCTCCCAACCTGCTGACCAACAGCGGCATGATGGACGCTATGAAGGCGGTGGACTACGAACCGCTGTGGAGCATCCTGGACCAGAAGGGCACCCAGACCATGATGAAGCAGGTTCTGGGAGAAGCCGGATCGGTCACCGACTATGAGACCGTTCGCAAGCGCCTGCTGGGCTCCTGGTATGGCATGGACTTCCAGCATGGGGTCAAGTTCAATCTCACTCTTTCCACGGGCGATTCCTTCGCCTCCGCTACCCTTTCCTCACTTTTGAACGCCGCTTTGCTTCTGCGCAAGATGAGCGGTTCGGAAGCGGAAAAGCAGGCCCTGTCCGCCACCAACATCAGCTCCGATTCCGGGCGGCTTTCCATCCACTTTGCCGCCGCCGATTCCCAGTTCAACGCTTTGCTGCAGTCGCCGCTTTTCCAGAGCATGGTGCGCTGAGAAACCTCTCGGGACACGGCAGCAAAGGGCTGGAGATTGATCCTCAACAGGATTTAATCTCCAGCCCTTTCGATTTGTAACCAAAGGGTCCTTTAGTCTGCCGTGCCGCCTGCCCCAACCTGCTGTGAGTCCTTGGCCTCGGCACGCTCTAAGCAGCTGCCGTTGCACACGCGGTTTCGCCCGTCGCTCTTGGCTTGATAGAGCGCACTGTCAGCCTTTTCGATTAGGTCTATGGGTTGCTGTCCGGCCCTGGGAATGAGCGTGGCGCACCCCACGGAGATGGTCATGATGCCGTACGGACTGTCCTTGTGGGTCACGTTGCGCCGGCGCATGGCCTCGCAGACCGCGGTGGCCACTTGCATGGCTCCCAGGTTGCGGGTGTTGGGCAGGATGATGGCGAACTCTTCGCCTCCGATACGGGCCACCAGGTCGCTGGGCCGCGTCACCACTTCCAGGGCAGCCTTTGCGATCTGCTTGAGGCAACTGTCCCCGTGCGGGTGTCCATAGCTGTCGTTGTATGACTTGAATAGGTCGGCATCGATGAGCAGCATGGAGAGGGGCTTCTTGTCTCGCAGTGCGCGGCGCCACTCCTTGGTCAGGCACTGATCGAACCGGCGCCGGTTCGACAAACCAGTGAGCGGGTCCATCACGGCAAGCGCTTCCACTGTCCGGTAGGCGCTGGCAAGCTGTTCTTCTGTATGCTTGCGCTCCTCAATATCGCGGATCATGTTCAGAATGCCGGAGGGTGCGCCTGTTTCTGGATCGTGAGCGATGCACAGGCTCGATTCCACCCAAATATACCTGCCGTCGGCGGCGCGGATGCGGCACTCGATCAGGGAGCCCTCCGCGCTGGAACGCAGCTTGCGCAAAGCAAGTTTCACATTTGGCAGATCGTCTGGATGAACCAGATCGGTGCCGCTTTGCTTGAGCAGTTCCTCGGCAGTCCATCCGGTTAGAAACTCCGCAGAAGACGATACGTAGCTGCGGTTGCCTCTAAAATCGCTTAGGACGATTACATCGCGGGAGTTTTCCAGGACGAGTGAATGCTGAGCTACGATTTTGCGTAACTTCTTCTCAATTGCACGCTGCTTTTCCAAAACAACGGAGACGATATAAAGCATTACCGTGGCGGATGCGGCGAAAACCTGCAATCGCAAGCTGGCTCCAAATCCCATATCTGGCTTTGGTATCAAGTACGAGCCGATGCCGTGGAAGCTGAACCAGCCTCCGGCAACCGCGACGAACAGCGTAGACAGTGCAGCCCATCCCAGCCCCATTTCCAGGAGGATAAGCACAAGGAGTGGATAGATCACCAGGAGCAGAGGAACCGTGCTTTGAGTGAAATCAATAAGCGTAATTAATACGAGAAGAGCCAGATAAAGCGAGCTTCTCGTCAGGTTGGCGGGCTTTCTGAATCCGGTTCGGAAGATTGCCACGCAGGCAGGAGTCACCACGACGATTCCCAAGCTGTCTACTGCGCCCCAACTGAGGAATGAGTTCGCTGGGGTTTTGTGTAGCCAGGCTACTGAGACAAGCGTGTAGATTAATCCCGTGGCTACAGGGGCAGCCACAACAGCATAGGAGATGAAGCGAACGATATACCCGAAGTTGGTAAAGCGCGGCAACTGTGCGGACCGCCGCCGCAGCAGCAGCGCTGCGATCAGCACATCGGCAATATCCAACCCATTATAAAAAAGATTAATGGGCTGCCAGTGCTGCTGGGAGAGAAATGTGGAGGCCATGTAGGCCACAAAACCCGCAGATAAATACGCCGGCCAGCGCCAGCGGGGCGCCAGCAGCAAGTAAGCGAGCAGCAGACCGTTTGCCACCCAAATGTAATAGGCTCCGTTTTCGCCGTTGTTGAGGATTTCAACAGATGTGGCGGCAAGCGTTACTGCGATAAAGCAGCCCGCGAGGCGCAGTGCAAACCTGTGTCTCCGCCACAGCAGACCTTGCCTGTGGGCTGTTCTGCGCCTCGAACGAGACCATAACCGCGCTCCACGGCTGTTCGCTTCAGCAGTGCGCGGGGGCTCGACAGGCATAGACCTCTCTCTCTTCTTAGGGTATAGCTCCGAAGTATAACTTATAGGGCTGGACTCATGGCTGCGGAGTTAGTTGGGGATGGAAGTCGGCCTTGCCTTCGGGTAACAGTACAATCTCCAGACGGCCTTCCTGCCGTTCGACTACTACGGGGCCTTGGGCCTGCGCCGGATGGCCGTTTCCAGTGGTGTATTGCACTTTGAGGGGACCGCTGCCGCTTAGTTGGATGCGATAGTGCAGGGTCTCCCCGGCGGCCATGCTGTTAGCCCCAAAGGTTGCGCTTGGATAGTCCACCTCTAGCAATTGGATGGTCTGGCCGGTGCGGTTCTCGACGGTTGTTTCCACATGATAGGAGTGGCACCCCGAGACCGCCATCAGCGCAGGCAGCGGTAGTGTGAAAGCCACGGAACGAAGCCTCATTCAGAGGCCCCGCTTCCGTCTGTTGCGCCCTCAGGTGGAGACTGCGCGGCGACCTTCTTTTCCAGCCGCTCAAACCGTTTCAGCAGTTCCGGCAGACGCTGGAAGATGAGCGTGGCTCGCAGCCAAACGCGGTTATCGAATCCCGGCGAACCGGAGATCATCTTGCCTGCGGGAATGTCGTGCGAAACGGCCGATTGCGCGGTCAAAATCACGCCGTCGCCCAGGCTGCAGTGCCCGGCGACTCCGGTTTGCCCGGCCAGAATGGCGTTGTTGCCCACGACCGAAGAGCCGGCCAGACCCGTCTGCGCGCAGACCAGTGTATTTTCGCCCACCTTGGATCCGTGGCCAATCTGGACTAGATTATCAATCTTGCTTCCGTCGCCGATCTCCGTTGCGCCTACCGTGGCCCGGTCGATGCAGGCGTTGGACTGCACGTCCACCCGGTTGCCCAGCCGCACCGGCCCAGACTGGGGAATCTTCTCCCAGTGTCCGGCCTCGTTCTTGGCGAACCCGAAGCCGTCCGCGCCGATGATGACGCCATTCTCCAGCGTCACATGGTCGCCCAGGATGCAGTTTTCGCGCACCACTGCGTGCGCATGGGCAAAGAAGTGGCTGCCTGCTTGCACGCCGGGATAGAGAACCACATGCGGCAGTAGCGTGGCGTGCTTGCAGAGCTTGACTCCCGGTCCGATCACAACATATGCGCCAATGTGCGCCCCTTCGCCGATAATCGCAGTGGGGTCAATGACCGCCGTGGGATGGATGCCGGGAGCGTAAACAGGCGGTTGATAGAAGCAGCCCAAGGCCCGGGCAAAGGCCAGATAGGGATTCCGGATGCGCAGTGTTGCCGCTTCAATCTCAGGAAAATCCGGATCGACCAGAACAGCCGCGGCGTGCGTTTTGCGCGCCAGCGCGCCGTACTTGGGGTTGGCTACGAATGTCACCTCGGTGGGGCCGGCTTCCTCAATTCCTTTGACGCCAGTAATTTCCAGATCTGCGTCACCGCGCAGCTCCGCGCCCAGTCTACTTGCCAATTCGCCTAGTTTCATCGCTTCGATTGTACCGGAGTGGTCCTTTCTACGTTGCGTCGGGCTCGCTGGGGAAGAGCTCTGTCTGGTCCAGGGCTCCACGGCGCGCTACGCTGTGTTTGCTTCCCGCTGCGCCAATCAGGCTCACCGCTTCCAGAGTCTGAATTGCCTGCCGAGGCACATAAATTCTTTGTGTATTGGAACGAGTGTCCGGCGGGGTCAGCAACAGGCCTACGCCTTCGATTAGGGAGCGGTCGTTGGCCGCCAGGCCTTCCAGCTCTTCGCCGTCGGTCAGAGTCATGCGTAGCCACAGTCCCGCGGTGCGGGGTCGGGTGGCAAAGCGCTTGTGCAGCAGACGCTCGGGATTGGCCTGTTCGCCGGCAGGGAAGTCGCGCACATAGCAAACCCACTTCACTGCATCCCAGTCAATGCGCAGCACCTTGCCAGACAGGTCCAGGATCTCCAGCTCCGCCGTATCCTGGCCGAAACTGGCTCCGGCGTACCCCGCGCACCAGTCGCGGGAGAACTTGCGTACGATTACCGGCTTGCGTGCGGAGGCCATCGCTCTGCATTGTCGCACGCGCTGGGCTTAGCCGCGAACCCAAAAAGCATCAATCTTAGTGCGCCAAGGTCTAGCCATTACGACTGCATTGTGTTAATGTACTGCTTTGCTGGCTATGCTTGCCTGTTCCATAAGAGTAACAACATCAGGTACTTGGCAGAGCTTAGAGACAGCGGAAGCAGGGAACGGAATGCCCGACTACATTTATCTTTTGGAAAACCGGCTATCGGCCGATCAGCGGAATGCTCTGAGCCAGATGCGCGAGGCGACCCGTGAGGCAGGAATGATCCTGTTTCTCACCGGGGATGCCGTTCGCGACCTTACCAGTGGTCACGCCGTACGTGATCTCGAAGTAGCGGTTCATGGAAATGCCCTCAAGCTCAAGAAAATAATCGAGAAACTTGGTGGTACGGTGTGGGGCGAAGACGAGTTCTCCCGCACCCTCTATCTGTGCTTTCCGGGAACGGTTCGCGTGGATGTGATCAGTACGCACCGGGCTGAATATCCCAAGCCGGGCAAGCCTGTTCTTCATCCAGCCTCCATACAGGAGGACCTTCACCGGCGCGATTTCACCGTCAACGCTATGGCTATCTCTCTCAACGAGGGGTCGTTTGGCCTGCTCATGGACCCAATGAACGGTGCCGCGGATATCGAAGCCAGAACGCTGCGCCTGGTTTCCAATTATGGATTTCTTGAGAACCCCTCGCTGCTGATCCGCGCCACCCGCTATCGCACGCGGTTGGGATGGGAACTCGATCCACGTACCCAGACGCGCTACGAGAATGCCAAGGAAGAGGGCGTCATAGAGTTCCTTTCTCCTGCTGCGCGCAGCCAGGAACTGGAGCAGATTGGCCACGAAGAAGACGGCCTCGGCGTTCTGCGTGCGTTGGAGGCCGAGGGCTGGATGAATTCTCTCTTTCCTGCCTGGACAGCTGCAAAGGCAGACGAGGAGAAGCTGAAGACCCTGCACGAGCTGGCTGTGGAGTTGCTGCTCCAAGGCGTGCATGCGGATATGTCTGCGGGCCAAATGCAGTTGCTGACCGCCAAGATGTCCGCCAAGGATCTGGCTGCGCTGAAGAAACTGATGCTGCGTCCTGGTTTTGTGGCGGAGTGGAACAGCCTGGATGAACTGGCGGCTGGTTTTGCCAAGGTATTGCTGGCTAAGGAGAATTCCGTTCCCTCGGCCAGTTACAAACTCTTTACCAGCTACGATCCTGAAGCGATTCTGTGGCTGGGGTTCACCAGCAAGACGCCGGCTGTGCAGGAGCGCTTCAACCTGTTCCTCAAGGTCTGGCCTGAAGCCCGCCAGCGCATTCCTCACGCCCTCATGCAGGAAATGCGGATTACTCCCGAATTGGCGGCTTATCGTGAGATTCTGCAGACCATCTTCCTGGAGCTGATCGATGGCCGTTTGACCACGCCGGAGGAGGCTCGCGGACTGCTTGAGCCCCATTCGCCGCCGCCGCCGCCGCAGCAGGTCACCATCAAGAGGCCGCGCGCTAAGCGCGGAGAAGCCAAGCTCAAAGAGCACTCCTACGATGACGACGAGGAGTCCGAAGACGAACTCGACGAGGATGAGGATCTGGACGATATCGGCGGAGACGATGAGGATATCGATCTCAGCGTGACGTTGCCCAAGGCTGTGCTCGGAGCCGACAGCTCCGACGACGCTGCTGAAGAAGACGCGGAGGAGGAGGAGGAGGAGGAGCATGAAGCCGCTCCTCCTCCCGCCAAGCGCGCCTCCAAACCCGTAGCGCAGTCCAAGCCGAAGCCTGGACCAAAGGCGGTTGAGAAACCGGCGGCCAAGACGGTTGTCGCAAAGCCGGCTGTCCCTGCTGTCAAGGGAAAGTCCGCGCCCGCGGCGACGCCCGCCAAGCACGCTCTTACCGCCAAACCGGCAGCGACCAAAGCAGAGCCCAAAAAGGCTGTGGTCAAAGTTCCGGCCAAGCCTGTGCCTCACGCTCCGGCATCCAAATCGGTGCCTGCCAAGTCTGTACCCGCAGCCAGTTCGAAAGTGGTCAAGCACGCGCCCCCGGTCAAACCTTCCAAACTGGCGGAGAAGAAGCCCGCTTCCAAGGCGGCAAAGAAGCATTAATCCGGTTGCTGCGCAGTGCTTTGTAGCTGCAATAGGCAAGGGGCGATTCCTCATGGGAATCGCCCCTTGCTGTTGAAGGCAATGTTTCCGCCGCAAAACAAAAGAGAAGCCACGCAGGATGCAGCTTCTCTTGTAACTTCTGTTGGTAGGATCTCTGGCTAACCCAGAAGGCAGGGACCTACTTACCTGGCAGCACGACCGGCATAGATAGCCGAGTTAATGATTGCTAGGTTACTTTGCGGCACAAATCTACTTCCGATGCTCTCAGCGAGCACCGGAAACCAATGCGGAAAGGCTATCGGCCGCGGCCGCGCGAACTGCCGCCGCCTGCTCCACCACCGCTGCCCTTGCGCGCGTTGTAGCAATCTCGGCAAAATACCGGACGATCGCCACGCGGCTCAAAAGGCACTGTTGTAGGCTGGCCGCAACCCGAACAAATCACAGGTGTACCCTGTGCCGGAGCCGAACGGTAGCCGGACCCCCCCTGATCGTTCTTCTTTGCCTGACGGCAATTC
>Ga0224531_1001230_pt1 | contig 11482 bp, 11 predicted proteins | sample CBST100metaG_FD_179876 | JGI IMG/M metagenome (GOLD analysis project Ga0224531, IMG submission 179876) | Peat soil microbial communities from Stordalen Mire, Sweden - C.B.S.T100 | ecosystem: Environmental > Terrestrial > Soil > Wetlands > Peat | place: Sweden: Norrbotten County, Stordalen Mire... | reverse complement strand
GCGCATAAGGCGGGCTTATTTGGTGGAGAGTGCAGGCCCGAATACGTATCCAATGTTAGATGCGCTGAACTTCTGGCAGGTTAAGCGCCAGGATTATTGATTTCAGTTCGAAGGATGGACACCCTGAAATGGCGCAATTGATACAAATTATCTACGCGAGCTGCGCGACACAGGCCTTTAGCCCCGAGGACCTTACCGACCTTCTGCAGCAATCCCGCCGGGACAATCAAGGTTTGGGCCTCACCGGGATGCTTTTATATTCCGATGGCAATTTCTTTCAGGTGCTGGAAGGCGAAGCCGCAACGGTGGATGCCCTGTACGAGAAACTCCATCGCGATAAGCGCCATCAACAGTTAACGCTGATTATCCGGGAGCCAATCGCGCGGCGGTCTTTTGCAGACTGGAGCATGGGATTCTCCAGCGCCACGCCGGAAGAGTTGGCGAAGATCGATGGGCTGAACGACTTTTTCGAAGCAGGCTCGTGCTTTACAGATCTCGACAGCGGCCGCGCGAAGAAGCTTTTGGCTGCCTTTGCAGAAGGCAGCTGGCGGGTGAATCTGCTTGGGATCGAGCAACAGGCGGAATGAGCATGGAGCCGCAGAGCCTTTCCTACCCGAGCTTCACCTTCGCGTTTCAGCCCATTGTCGATGCAAAGGCGCGCGAAGTCTTTTCGTACGAAGCCCTGATCCGCGGCCCGGCCAATGAGCCCGCCTATCAAATCCTGGGACAGGTGCCAGCGGAGGAAATGCTTCAATTTGACCAGGAGGCGCGCATTGCAGCCATTGAGCTTGCAACGCGGCTGGGAATCGGCTGCCATCTCAACCTTAATTTCATTCCGCAAAATCTCCAATCGCACTCAGCGATTCTGACGACCCTGGAAGCTGCAAATCGAACCCATCTGCCCATTGACCGCCTGGTCATCGAGGTGACGGAGGGGGCAGTGATCGACGATCATGCTCAATTCTCCGAAACGATCAACAGGTTTCGTGGCCTTGGGCTCATCGTGGCCATCGACGACTTTGGCGCGGGATATTCCGGGATCAACATGCTCGTCGATTTTCAGCCCGACCAGATCAAGCTGGACATGAAACTTGTACGCGGCATTGAACGCCACGGCCCGCGCCAGGCCATTGTTCGCGCCATCTGCCAGGTCTGCAAGGACCTTGGGATTGACGTGATTGCCGAGGGGGTTGAAACCGCGGGGGAGTACGCTTGGCTGGCGCATGCCGGGATAAACCTGTTTCAGGGATACCTGTTTGCAAAGCCTGCTTTCGAGGCCTTCCCGCCGGTCCATTATCCAGGGAAACTGGTGAAACTACGTGCTGCCAAACCAGAGACATCGACGCCCGGAAGCTCCCGCACATAGTCCAGGAAGTGAACCGGACCCGCGCCACGATTCGGCGTTCGCATTGACCCGCCGGGCGCTTTCCCGTAGACTATGAAATTGCGAGGGGTGCGGCTCAAGCTTGCATTCTGGCCCGCATTTCACCACTAGATAAGGAAGATCAATGGCAAACCATGTATCGTCGCTGAAGCGTGTCCGCCAGACAGTGACCCGCACGGAAGTAAACCGCGCCAACCGCAGCCGCGTGCGCACCAGCCTGCGTGCATTGCGCGAGGCACTGACCAAGGGCGACGTCAAGGTAGCCCAGGAACAGTACAAAGAGACCACCTCCACTCTCGACAAGAGCGTGCAGAAGGGTGTCTTCCACAAGAACACGGTTTCCCGCTACAAGAGCCGCCTGAACGCGCGACTGAAGGCCCTGGTTCTCGCCAAGGCGTAGTGCGAGCGGCCTGCAAAGGCTGCAAAGAGATTGGATTGACCAGGAACAGCCGGGGGCAACCCCGGCCGTTCTTGTTTATGCCCCCTGCCATGGGGCCGATGTTCTGTCGTGCCACCCCTACAGCAGCTCGAAAATTCCTGCCGCGCCCATTCCTCCACCCACGCACATGGTCACCATGCCGTAGCGAACCTGCCGGCGGCGCATCTCGTGCAGCAGCGTGGCGGTGAGCTTGGCTCCCGTGCAGCCCAGCGGATGGCCCAGGGCTATGGCCCCGCCGTTCACGTTGATCCGCTCCGGATCGAGGCCCAGCTCCCGCATCACGGCCAGCGCCTGCGCGGCAAACGCCTCGTTGAACTCGATCAGTCCGATCTCGTCCAGGCGGAGCCCGACTCTCTCAAGAGCCTTGGGAATGGCCGTGATGGGGCCGATGCCCATCTCTTCCGGCAGGCAACCGGTAACCACATACGTCATCAGAGATCCCAGGGGGTGGAGCCCCAGCTCCCGAGCCCGCTCGGCCTCCATCAAAACCAACGCCGCTGCGCCGTCCGAAACCTGCGACGAGTTGCCGGCAGAGACCGTTCCCTGCGCATGAAATGACGGCTTGAGGCTGGCCAGGGCCTCGGCGGTTGTGTCGGCGCGGGGGCCTTCGTCAACGGCAAACAGCGATTCGGTGACCTGCGGCTTGCCGGCTTTCGCGCCCGGAACGGCCGTAGAAACCGGCACCGGGATCAGTTCGTCGGCAAAGCGCCCAGCGGACTGCGCGGCCACGGCTTTCTGGTGGCTGGCCAAGGCAAAGGCATCCTGATCTTCACGGGAAATGCCGTAATGGCGGGCGACCCGCTCGGCGGTCAGGCCCATGGTGAGCAACGAGGCCGGGTAGTGCTCGGCCAACCATGGATTGGGGCTGGGCTTGCTGCCGCCCAGGGGAATGAGGCTCATGGATTCCGCCCCGCCCGCCACCACCACACGGTCCTGGCCCGAACGGATGCGCAGGTCGGCCAAGGCAATGGCCTCCAGGCCGGAGGAGCAGAGCCGGTTGACGGTCACCCCGGGCACCTCCACCGGCAGACCCGCGCGCAACGAGGCAAAGCGGGCAATATTCCATCCCTGCTCACCCTCCGGCTGCGCGCAGCCCAGGATCACGTCGTCGATGACGGCCTTGTCCAGGCCCGGAACACGGTCCAGAGCGCCGTTCAGGGCAAGCGCTGCCAGATCGTCCGGGCGGGTGGTGGAAAGGGCGCCCTTGGGGGCTCGGCCCACCGGGGTGCGAACAGCGCTGACGATAACGACATTGGGCATGGGGAAATGCTCCTTTGAGGATCGGTGCCCCTGATCGAGGGCCTTACATCAGTCCGGCACGTCCAGCAGAGTCCAGACGCTTTTGGAATAAAAATGGTAGGCGGTGCGGTGGTCAATGACCGAGTCGGCCAGGGCGTCGTGGTCCAGCCGGGCGGGGCGATGCTCCATCCCGATCTGGACTTCGTGGATGTGCTGCGGCGAGGCCGGATCGATGCCCCAGTTGAAGCCCAGAACCTGGCTCGGATCGTGGGATTGCAAGCGCTCGGTTTCCAGCGCCGAGGCCAGCACCTGGGGCTGGTCCAGATCGCCCCCAAAGAAGACCAGCAGCGAAACCATTCCCTGCGCCGAGCACAATATCGCCCAATCGGATGCACCTGGCCGTTCCAGGCTGGCATGCACCACGTTCTCCGGTCCGTGCGCCTGGTAGGTTTGCGGAATCAGGCAGCCGCGCCGGTTGAGAAGCTCGGCAATGGGGGCGGGCAGGCCGGGAAACGAGCTGACCGGCAAATGGCGAATGGTATACGTCATAGGTTGCCCTGCGACAACGATGCGGCCGGTTTCAGTGAGCTGCGGCGGCTTCCGCTCCGCGGAAAGCAGGGCGTTCTGGGCCCCTGCCGGGAGGACTCCCAACGCCGTCGATGCGGCCCAAAGCAGAATTGTCGCCGTTCGCTTCATCCTCGTGTCGCCGTTCGCATCATTCTAGTTCCGTAGAGGCTTGCCGGTCTTCAGCGTAAATGCTATGCGCTCCTGTGTCTTGCGTTCGCCACAAAGCGACAGAAACGCTTCCCTTTCAAGGTCCAGCAGGTGCTGCTCGCTCACCGGCGAACCCGCCGTCACCCGGCCCCCGCAGAGGATGTAGGCCGCCCAGCGCGCCACCTTCTGGTCGTGTTCGGAGGCAAAGCCAGCCTCGCCCATCAGGTGGATGCCCGTCTCCAGCACCGCCAGCGCTGCTTTGCCGGGAGCGGCGATCCGGGTGCGCGGCTGGGGTGGGGTATAGCCGACACCTGCCAACACACCCGCCTGCGCCTTGGCATCGAGCAGCAGCCGCTCGCGGTTCATGGTGATGCCGTCGCCCGGAGAGAGCAGCCCCATTGGCCGTGCCTCGGCTGCGGAAGTAGACACCTTGGCCAGGGCGATGGTTTCCAGCACTCTTCGCAGTGCCGTGAGCAGTTCTCCCGACTGCGCAAACTTCGAAAGCGGATCTTTTGGGTCCGGCGGGGCCAGCGCGGCGGCCTGATCCACGGCGCGGAGCAGCATCTCCTTGGTGCCGCCTCCAGCCGGAATCAGGCCCACCCCGGCCTCGACCAGCCCCATGTAGGTCTCCGCATGAGGCTGGCGGCGCGCCCCATGCAGGCAAATCTCCGCACCGCCGCCCAAGGTGAGGCCAAACGGCGCCACCACCACCGGGCGCGGGCAAAACTTGATGGCTGCGGTCATCTGCTGGAAGCCGCGGATCACCGACTCCAGCTCCTCCCACTCGCCCTCCTGCGCCACCAACAGCAGTTGCAGCAGGTTGGCGCCCACGGTGAAGTTATCGCGGTCGCCGCTAACTACAAAGCCGCTAAAGTCGCGCACCGCATCGGAGGCGGGATGAAGCACCGAGGCCACCAGCGACAGCATGTCGCTGCCGATGGCATTCTTGAGCGAGTGAAGCTGGATGCAGCCAATGCCATCACCCAGATCGACCAGCGAAGCGCCGGGGTTGGAGCGAACCACGCCGTTGGAGCGCCGGAAATCCTCCACCCGCGCGTGGCCGGGAACAGCGGCGACAGGCTCCAGTTGGCCCGTCGCTGGTTGAAAGCACTCCCGGCCGTCTCCGGCATACCAGCCCGATTGGCCGGCAGCCAGCAGAGCCTCGATCTTTGGGCTCACCGGCAACCCCAGCGCTTTCATCCGCACAATCGTCGGAGCTACCCCGGCAGCGTCCAGCATCTCGAACGGCCCCAGCTCCCAGTTGAAGCCGGCCTTCATGGCCTGGTCGATGGAAGCCGCGTCGCCCGCTACCTCGCCGATGCGGTCGGCAGCATAATTCCACAGCGCGGCCAGAAAAGGCCACAGAAAGCCCGCCGCCTTGTCTTTGGCCGGGTCGTTGGCCAACAGCAGCCGCAGTTTTTCTGGAACGGTGGCGGCATTCTTCGCCATCTCCAGCGCGGGCAGCGCCGGCTTGGCAGCGGGGCGATACTCGAAGGTGGCAGGATCCAGCACCAGCCGGATTTCTTTACCGCTCCGATCAGAGTCATTGGGGCCGCGGGTCTTTTTATAGAAGCCCTGGGCGCTCTTGTCGCCCAACCAGTCGCGCTTGACGATCTCTTCCAGAACGGCAGAGAAGCCGCCCACCGTTACGCCCTGGGGGAAATTCGCGGCCACATGGGCCAGGATATCGATGCCCACCAAATCCGCCAGCCGGAAGGTGCCGGTGCGGGGCCAGCCAATGGCCTGGCCGGTCAGCGCGTCCACCTCCTCAATGGTCAGCCCCTGCCGCAGCATCAGGTTCGCTGCGCTGAACATCACCGCGATGCCGATGCGGTTGGCGATGAAGTTGGGCGTGTCGTGCGCCACCACCACCTCCTTGCCCAGCAGGCGGTCCGCGAAGGCGGCAAAGGCGGCCAGCACGCCGGCGTCGGTTTCGGCGGTGGGAATCAGCTCTATCAGCCGCATATAGCGCGGCGGATTGAAGAAGTGGGTTCCGAAAAATCTCTCCCGGTGCGTGCCGAGACCGGCCGCAATCTGCTTGACCGGCAAGCCGGACGTGTTGGAGGTCAACACGGCGAGCGGCGCAAGATGCGGCAACACGCTGGCCAGTAATGCGGACTTGATCGCCAGGTTTTCCGCCACGGCCTCAACGACCCAGTCGCAGGCGGTGAGTTTCCCCAGGTCGTCCTCGAAGTTGCCCGGGGTGATGAGCGCGGCTCGCGAGGGCTCGTAGAACGCGGCGGGCTTGGCCTTGGCCAGAGCATCCAGCGCCCCTTTGGCCAGACGGCTGCGGTCGCCCTCGCCCGCCGGAATCATATCCAGCAGCAGCACAGGGATGCCGGCGTTGGCCAGGTGGGCGGCAATGCGCGAGCCCATGGTTCCCGCGCCCAGCACGGCGGCGCGGCGAATCAGGAGTGGAGCAACAACAGGAGCAGGAGGTACGGCTGGGGAAGTCGTGCTCATCAGAGCTCTCCCTGCGCGGGCTGGAGGGGGAAGCGATCCACCACGCGGAAATGCTGGCAGCATACGGAAGTGCGCGGCTCATGGTCAAGGATGGGCAGAATTCCCAGCCTGCGCGGCGGGCCACACCCTTCCCGGCCAAGGTTCGGTCAGCGGATTGCCACGGGCCATCCCGGATCCTGCGCCGCAGCTTCAGGCGCGCCCGTGCGGTAGGCGCCCAGACCTTTCGCCATGTTCTCCAACTCCTCCGCGTGCGCGGACAGCCCGCAAGGATGCCCCTCCGTCTCCAGCAGATGCGCATTCTCCCTGATCATGGCGAAGAGCGGACTGGCCAGGGCTTCGCGCAGGTTCGAGGTTCTCACGTTGTGCGTTGCCAGCGCGGAAACGGGACACGCGGTCACGTCTCCGCTCGGATTCACATGGGCGAAGCCGCGCCCGGCTGAAACGCACCCCCCGAGCGTCTCTTCATCGCCCGGCGAATGGATGATGAAAGCGCCTCCGGTCGAGCGATCCCGATACGCGACGACAACCTCGCGGAAGTGCGCCCGCTGCTCCACCGTCATCAGCGAGCCGCTATCGCAGCCGGTGATCGACCCCGCGGCGGGAATCTCCTCAATGAACATCGCCAGCGGCCCGCTGTGGGCAATCAGCCCATCGATGTTCTGTGGCTCGGACCAGTACGCAATGTTGCCCGCCCCCACGGTCACGGCGAGGCCCGTCAAAACACCCGCCTCTTGCAACCGGTCGAGAGAACCAAGAGCCTTTTCGTAGACGCCGCGGCCCCTGCGCAGGTCGGTCAGGTCGCGATCGCCTTCCAGGCTCACCACCACCACCGTGTTGGAGCAGCTTTTCAAAATCTCGTAATCGCTGGGCTGCAACGCGGTGCCGTTGGTGAAAACAAGAAAGAGCCGGTCGGGATGGTCGCGGAACAGGTTCACTATGCCCGGCAGCAGGAAGGGCTCGCCGCCGGCGATCATGAACGCCATCACGCCCAGCCGAACCGCTTCGTCCACAATGCCGTACCAGTCGCGCAGATTGAGTCCCGGCTTCGCCGGAGCGTTGGTCACGGTTCCCACGGCCCCGGCGTAACAGCCGGCACAGCGCAGATTGCATTTGGACGTAACGCTGAGGACGAGAAAGGGCGGCACGCGAACTCCATCGGCCAGTGCACGGGCACGCACCCGCCTCGACTGCCCAATGGTCCGCGTCAGGCGGAGGAACCCCGGCAGGTAGCGCGGATGCCGCACAACCCACGGAACCAGAACCCGCGACAGTTGCGGGTCGATCTCCTCAATCCGGCGTGTGAGGCCGAAGAGGCGGCTCGACAGAAAATCGGTTGGCAGACCGGCCAATGCGCTCGTGGTGCCCATAAGGAAATATACGGCTTGACGTCCGCTTTTGTTCCGTTCGAAAACGGTGCGAGCCGCGTGTTTCCGCTCGCGCACCTGAAAACTCAGGCCCCTGGGACACTTGGCAGATTTCGCGTCGCAAACCCGGCCTCCCGGCATACTCTTGGATCGGAAACTTTTCGTCTGAAAGGAGACGTCCCGTGAAAATACGCTTGGCACTGTTGTTGTTCTGCGTCTTGAACGCCCCTCATTTGTTCGCCCAGGATCCTCTGGATGGACTCTGGCAGGGCTACGACGGCGAGTGGAGGCATGTCTCGCAGCAGTTGGTTGCGCTGGCCGAGGCCACACCCGCCGACAAGTTCGCGTGGCGGCCGGCAGCAGGCGTGCGCTCCACCAGCGAGGTCTACATGCACATCGCGATGGCGAACTTCTATCTGCTGAGCGTGACCGGGACCAAGATGCCCGCGGACCTGAAACAGGACGCCGAAAAGACCGTCACGTCCAAGGCTGAAGTCATCAACTGGCTCAAGCGTTCGCTGGAGGCCGTCAAGCAGGCGCATCTGGCAGAGAGCCCGAAAGACCTGGGCCGCACGGTGCGCGTGATGGAGCGGGACGCCACGGTTGACGGCATGTATCTCCGCATCCTGGTTCATGCCAACGAGCACATGGGACAGTTAGTCGCGTATGCGCGCATGACGGGCGTCGTGCCGCCCTGGTCGAAGTGAATTGGTGAAGAGAAAGAGCGGGTCGCAAACGCGGCGGGACGGGACCGGGCACCCGGCGGGGTGCGGGATCAACGACGTCGGGGAGCACACACTGATGCCCCAAACTAGCTATTTTGGCTATAATAGTCATGTTGGCTAGTTTCAGGAGGCGCGGATGATCAAGATGACTTCAGTGGCGGCACAAAACGGCTTCGGAAAGCTGCTCGACACGGTGCAGCGCGAGGCGGTCACGATTACGCGCCATGGGCGGCCTACGGCTTTTGTCGTTTCACCGCAAGACATGGAGGAGCTGCTGGATGCGCGGCGCAAACGCAGTCGGGCAGTGGACGAACTTGAGGCGTGGAGGGCGCAGGCCGTCGAGCGCGCGAGCGCGGAGCAGAAGGCCGCTGCCGCCGCATTGACCGACGAGGATGTGACCCGCATGGTTCATGAAGCTCGATGAGCCGGCGGGTCATTCTGGCCCGGAGTTTGGGTCGGATGATTTCTTGGGCTGCGATAGGGTACCCCAGGCCCCAGTCTTTGTCACTGAGGACCTGAGCCGCCTGTCCGACTTTTTCGACTTTGCTGTCGCTGGGCTGAGCCGGTGGAGGTGCGCGCGAGTGAACCCATCACGAAGTTGATTGACATTAATCCGACGAGATATGTGACGAACAATTCCAGGCGCGCTTCCCTGACAGAAGATGGAGTCCACATCTTTTCGATGTCGCCGTCCGTTAATCCCACAATTTCAAGTATCTGCGCGTCGGATTCATGGGAATAAGGTGGGTGCTGCGCGATCACTGTTCGTTGGCTGCCTACTGTTCGATACTGTGTTCCATTATTTGGAGTCTCAACCCCCTTCACGTATGTCAGGAGAAAACACACGTAGGCAAATAACGAAATAATGGCCAAACAAATGGCCAAAGGAACGCCTATCCTCATCCACTTCTTTGTGGCTGCATTATTGTTGAAAACTGACGGCAGTATTCCAAATACTGCGATAATCGTCGCGGCGAGCGGAGCGGCATAAGTCTCGATGCTACCCAGTGGCGGCCATACGACGGGCAAAGGCTCGAGTTTCCAGCCAATAAGCGGCAGGGCAATCAAGGTTCCCACACAAAGCTTCAGTCCCAAGTTGGATGTTCGTTGGCGCTGTGCCATTATTTGCCCCGACAGTGCATGAATTCTACAGATACAACAGGCTGGCTATCCTCATAGGGATCGACGCGCAATGCTGGCACGTCAGTACAACCGTCTTTATGAAACTTGAAAATCCACGTGGCCAGTTCGAACGATGCATTCGTCACATTTGTGGGGCTTGAATAGTCTCTATAGTCTTCGTCGATCACCTTCTTATAAGAAACCCGTGCTCCCGTTGGATAGCTCATCAATTGCGCACTAAATGTAATACGATTCGTATCCTTCACATATTTGTATGCTTTGAGGTTGTCTTTGATCGTGCCCCAAACTGCCAACGCAGCCGGAGGCCAAGTGTTCACAAGTTGCTCGATGGGGCCACGTTTCTTGAGTTGAACGAATAGGAGCGCGGCTTTTGGCTGCGCAACGACATTTGCAACGCCCGGTATCGGAGCCCTCAGACTGACGAGTAACGCCTCGTATTGTGCGTGAAAATCCGCAAAAAATGCGGGAGGATTACCTTGTGACTTCATGATTTGCTTGCGATATTGAATCTCCGTAACATTCAGCGCTTCTTCGGCTTGCTTCACGGTTTCGATCAGAAAAGTCCGCAACTCTGGAAGGTCCGCGGAATTCTGTTCGAGCCTTGTGTTGAGCTGGCTGTTCAAGTCAGAAAGCTGCGCCACCTTCGTTTCCAGGAACTGCTTTTGCGTAAGCGACAGTTCGAGGTCTGCGGTAGTTGGGTACTGATTCGGATCTGGGAGCGCGTTGACTGTCACGGTTCTTACCGGGACGGTGAAACTCCTTTGACGCGTGTACCCGGGACATGGAAGCAGAGTTCCACTCGATGATTTGTAGTCCCCTGCAGGAAGATCTCGTGGCAGGTCCACTCTTAGCAGTACTGCGGTATCGCCCTTTGCAATATTACCCAAAGCCATAAACCCGTCCCTAGTACTATTAGAAAACCAAACATTAACATTTACCGCGCAAGGAGCCGGCATATCGAGCGTAAGCTTCACTTCGAAGGAGTCGCCCGCGGTCAGGTTTCCTTGTGGTACCGTGATTTGCACGCCGGGTTGGTTAGCCGCAGAACTGCCCGGTCCAGTAGCCACTTGTGCTGACACAGAAAATGATGCAGTGACGCACAAAAGCACCAAGGCAATTGAAAGAAGTTGGCCAGTTCTCATGTGGTCAACGATATATCCGATTGGCAGACTAGACAATAGAAACACTCATCCCGTTTGACCCTGCCTAGGCGGGGGCAATAGCTTGGAGGAGTACGGAAGGCTTCTTCCGTCTCTCGAACCAAAGCCGAACACAATCCGGACAAACAGCCGCACAAGGAGCTTGGATGCAGAGCAGAAAAGATTTCTGGTTACGGAATGGGGCAATGGCGCTGGCAGCCTGCGTCCTGGTTCTGGCCGGCGCGCAGGCTCAGGACCTGAAGAGTTTCGAGCAGCGGACGACGACCAAGGTGCTGGCCAACGGGCTGACGCTGATTGTCTGCGAGCGGCCGGATGCGCCGGTTTTCAGCTACTCCACCTTTATTGACGCGGGCGACGTGAACGACCCCTCGGGGCAGAGCGGGTTGGCGCACATGTTCGAGCACCTGGCTTTCAAGGGGACAAGCCAGATTGGGACCACGGACTATGCCGCCGAAAAGCTGGCGCTGGCCAAGGTGGAAGCGGCCAACGACGCCTACGAGTCCGAGTACTTGAAGGCCGTGGGCCGTGACCCGAAAAAGCTGGCCGAGCTGAAGAAAGCCTTCACCGAGGCGGAAACCGAGGCGCACAAGTTCGTGGTGCCCAACCAGTTCACCGAGGTGGCGCAGCGCAACGGGGCCGCAGGGCTGAACGCATCCACGGGGCTGGACGAGACCATGTACTTCTGGTCAATGCCGGAGAACCGGCTGGAGCTGTGGGCGTGGCTGGAGAGCGGCCGGCTGGCCGACGTGGTTCCGCGCGAGTTCTACAAGGAGCGCAACGTGGTGATGGAGGAGCGGCGGATGCGCACCGACTCCAGCCCCGAGGGACGGCTGTTTGAGCAGTTCCTGGCG
>Ga0224531_1001224_pt1 | contig 11527 bp, 6 predicted proteins | sample CBST100metaG_FD_179876 | JGI IMG/M metagenome (GOLD analysis project Ga0224531, IMG submission 179876) | Peat soil microbial communities from Stordalen Mire, Sweden - C.B.S.T100 | ecosystem: Environmental > Terrestrial > Soil > Wetlands > Peat | place: Sweden: Norrbotten County, Stordalen Mire... | reverse complement strand
CAGAGAACTGGATTGTGGCAAGAGCAGCATTTTCGTTGTTCATAGCGCAAACGTTTTCTCGCCTCGTCCACCCTCTTCCATCAAATTGCTTCGCCTTTGCTCAATCCATAGCGCTTAGCCAACCAGCATCACGCCGGTTTTGATTCAGGCGCAGCGATTTAGATTACGGCCGAATTCACCCCGCGGAATCGGAAATATCTTACAAGCGGTGTGTATGCTTGGCAAGAGTTAACGTTGTACAAAAATGTTACGTCTGAGAATAATTGAATATAAATACTATGAATTGAGTTACGTACATCAATATTGCAGTAGTTGTGCCTGCCTGCAGTACCCTGTTTGCGCAGAGGAGTAGATGGCTTTAGGAAAACCAACTCCGAGGGCGTACAGTGAATAACCATCGATCCAGAGGAGATAAATTCTGCCTTAAAGCCAAAGAGCGAATCGTTCGCTACAAAAGACAAGTAGCGACCTTATAATGTCGTTGTATTCGAGGAAGCGGCTACTTCTGTAAACCTAACAGTATCCGCAAAAGTGCTCATTGCGCTGAATTTTGAGTTTGATATTGGAGCTACGATGGCAGAGATCGTAAATTCCGCTTCCAAGGAGTCCCTGGAAGCGGAGCGGGAGGAATTCGAGAGAGTAGTAGACGCGCTGAAACGCGCGCACCGGCTATCGAAGCTTCTACACTACCTTGGAGAAAAATACTTTTCAGGCAAGACTGACGAACTGACGGAATACAATATCGCTACTGAGGCCTTAGGACGCGACAAGAATTCGTTCGTCGCCAACCAAGATGCCATTGCTCGTGTCGAAGCGCATCGTCTTCGCAAATGGTTGAAGGATTACTATGATATAAGTGGAAGGGATCACCCTACTCAGATTGTCCTGCCAGCGGGAACATATGTCCCAGTTTTCACGCACCAGTGCTCGGAATGCTCGGAAATTGAGCCTTGCTTTGAGCCGTCAGTCGAGAAGCAACCTACAACATCCGCGTCTGAACTGCGCGGGCGAAGATTGTTCTACGGTTTGAGTTTTCTATTTCTCCTCGCCCTTGGAATCGGAATTGGTTCTTGGATTCATTGGCGTCAATCTTCTTCAACCAGAATTGCAACACAGCCGCTTTCCGGATCTATTATAAAGGCATCGCAGGATGCGGCGGTTACCGCCCCGATTCCATTGCGCTTGCTTCTTGGTTATCACAGCACCCCAGAACCAGATAGTACCGGAAACTTTTGGCAGGCAGATCAGTACTATCACGGCGGTTGGGGAGCGAAACAGCCCAGCATATTTTTTGCCCAAACCAGCGATCAATTTATCTTTCGCAACGCCCGCTTCGGAGATTTCAATTACAAGATTCCCCTTAGCCCAGGGATCTATGAAGTCCATTTTTATTTTATTGCGACGGCTCCGTCCCCGGAGTTGGAGGACGATGAGAACAAATCTGTATTCAATATCTCAATCAACAGCCAAGTCATTCTTAGGGCGTTTGATCCACTGTCAGATGCCATGGGAATCAACATTGCGGATGAGCGTGTTTTGCGAGACATTTCCCCCGCATCGGATGGCTTTTTGTACATCAACGTCAGCACCGTAATTGGCACACCATCATTAAGCGCTATCGAGATATTGCACGGTACGCCCCACAAGCAGCTCCCCATTCGGATTGCGACGCAAACTGCTCCTTGGATAGATCATGACGGACAACTCTGGCATCCTGACACATATTTTCAGGGAGGACGGCGCCTTACGCACCACCAAGATATGGATTTCGGTGCCGATGCCACTTTTTACAGTTCCGAGCGCTACGGTCACTTTTCCTACGCTATCCCTGTGGACTCGCGAGACCACTACACCGTTGTTCTGCACTTCGCAGAACAATTTTTTGGCAAGGAGGACACTGGAAAGGGAGACATTGGCAGTCGAGTTTTCCGCGTGCTGTGCAATGGAAGTACTTTGTTAGACAATTTTGATATCTATCGTGAAGTGGGCCATGGTCGCCCTCTGGTAAAAACCTTCTATCATCTGAAACCCAGCGCACAGGGCAAGCTGAATCTTACCTTTGAGCCTATTTCAAACTATGCTACCGTTTCTGCCATCGAAGTTTTGGATGAATCCAATTAGTTTGATCTGGCCTTGCTCCCGCAAAGCGTCCCCCTTAGCGATCTGTTTTAATGCGAAAGGAGTAGACGCTTAAGTTTACTGAACATCGCCAGCAGTTGTGAACTGACCACCGTATGGCTGCCGCGCTTGTACTCGTCCATCTCACAAGTTTAGAAGCCATCCGTCGCCTAAAGGCGAGGGGTTTACTGATCCCTTATTGAGACTCTAAATCTCCGAGAGTTCATCCAGAAAAGCACGCAGAACATCCCGCTTCAGAGAGATGTAACCGAACCGGCCTTCCCGTCGGATTTCGATCAGCCCCGCATTTTCTAGCTCTTTGGTGTGGTGCGACATTGTTTGATGACCGATCTCATGCATGGCGGCAAGATCGCCACAGTTGATCTCGCCGCCGGCTTCGGAAATCTGCTTCAGGATTAAGGTTCGGCGAGGCTCTGCGAGTGCGCGGGATACGCGCTCGAACTGCTTCGGGAGCAAATGAGTTGGAGATGCTGATTTTTTGGTGAACAAGAGACTCTCGCTTCGTTTCGATGCTTCATCCATGGTAATGCCCCTTCCCCTCGACGCGCGATCTCCCTTCGTAGAGGTCCGGTCCTGGTAACTCTTTACGACGTGTCTACACATATCGTATAGTTAAGCCAACCCGAATCCTTGGAGGGGAGCTTGAGGCCTTTCCATGGAGAGAACGGCTTCGATGGAAGCAGAGGAAGAACACATGTCGAAATTGAATGGAAAAGTTGCGGTGGTCACCGGAGCAGCATCGGGTATCGGCCTGGCGATCGCCAAGCGGTTTGTGGCGGAGGGCGCCTTCGTCTTTATCACCGGCCGCAGGCAGACGGAGCTTGATCGAGCCAAGGCAGCGCTTGGAAACAACGCCATCGCCGTGCAGGGCGATGTGAGCAAGGTGGAAGACCTGGACCGGCTGTACAAAACAGTGCAGGATGCGAAGGGGACGCTGGACATTGTTGTTGCAAATGCCGGAATCGTTGAGAACCTGCCCATCGAGGCTGTCACTGCTGAAGTCTATGACCGCATGTTCGATATCAACACCAGAGGGCTCTTCTTCACGGTTCAGAAGTCGCTGCCGCTTCTGAAGGACGGAGGCTCCATCGTGCTGGTTGGTTCGTCCGTCTCCGGCATGGGAATACCGGCTTCGAGCGTATACGCCGCGACCAAGGCGGCGGTGCGATCCTTCGCGAGAACTTTTGCGGCGGACCTGAAAGGCCGGAAGATCAGGGTGAACAATCTGAGCCCCGGACCGATCGATACCCCCATCATCGACGGACAATTCAAGACGGCGGAAGAAGCTGCGGCAGGGCGCGAACAGATGGCTAGCCTTCCGGTACTTGGGCGTCTGGGAACCGCCGAAGAGATGGCAAATGCTGCCTTCTTCTTAGCTTCTGACGAGAGTTCCTACTGCACCGGAATCGATCTTTACGCCGATGGAGGACTCTCTCAGCGATTCTAGGCAGCTTGCACTCAACGAGGTGATCAGTACCCATAACGTCCATTGCAACCGTGATCCTCTCTCGGATAACTTCGCCGTCTTACTGAATCGCTAGCAAAAGGACGCGCCGTCCTCAGGGGAGGGCTGGGTGTTTCCCAGCGTCGTCACCGGGCGTCCCTACCATGCCGGCGCACTTCTTCGCCGTCATCTTCGACCGCTGGCGAAGATGGTCGGGGTTCCGCGGTTGGGTTGGCATACCTTCCGGCACACGTTTCGCAGTTGGCTCGATGCCGTTGGAACTACGGTCGGCGTGCAGCAGAGAATGATACGGCATGCGGATGTGCCACAACCATGAATGTATATGGAAAAGCGATGATGGACAGCAAGCTCAATGCCCATACAAAATTGCTGGAATACGCTGGTGTGGGGTTTTGTGGGGTTGTGAACTAACCGATCGATAGATAAGTTATTGATTCTATTGGTCGGGGCGGAGGGATTCGAACCCCCGACCCTCTGCTCCCAAAGCAGATGCGCTACCAGACTGCGCTACGCCCCGATTCTTCTTTTTATTGTACCCCGAAGCGGATTTCTGCCAACCGCGCACAGCCGCGCAACTTGCGTTCGATTCTGTTGGAGCAAATCGCTTTGGGCCGCTTCGGCCAAACCACGCGCCTTCTGTTTCAACGCGGCAAATGCTACAATCGTTCAAGAAGATGGCGGCAGTAGTTCAGTGGCAGAACGCCTGACTGTGGCTCAGGATGTCGTGGGTTCGATCCCCACCCGCCGCCCCAATTCATTCCCTTCCCTTGATTCTTTTCAAATGATTTTTCTCTCTATTCGCGCACGGAGATGCCTTTGGGCTGCGCGCGGCGCGTTCTATGCGCCTAGTTACGCCAGAAATTTCTTGCGCTTGATGAAAGCACATTCGCATCTGTTGTCGCGCCTCCGCAAAAAATATTTCCGCGGCGAGATCAGCCAGATCAAGAAAGATTCGATCGAGTGGAGATCTTTAAGCGCGAATCGGTCTTCAATCAGGATTCCGACTCGATAGTGCGCGTGGAGACCAACCGGCTTTGCAAGCGCATGGCTGAATACTCGGCCAGCGAAGGCGCCGAACATCGGCGGCAAATCTCCATTTCCATCAGGCAATACCTTCCGAAATTCGAGTTGAAACCGGAGCCCCGCCGCGAGCGAAGGAAAATCGGCTACGCCGCAGTGAGCGGCATCGAGGTTCTGGCCCAGCAGTTGCAAGCCCGCCGAAAACGCGCATCGCCGCCGGCTATGTTAAGTTGGGTTCGACAACCTACGGACGGTTACGGCGAATCTTCGCCGCCTCAATGCCCGTCTAGACACTCAAGTGCAATCGCTAAACTTTTCGGGGCCTATTTTTGTGACTTCCATCAATTCATCGATTCCCATCTCCACCGAGCTCGCCTCCTGGCTGGCATCGTTTGAGCCGCATTCCTGGCTCAAGAACGGCCATCTGATGACGATTGCCGGCAACTATTTTCCCCGCCCCGCCCTCGATCTGCCCACCGAGGCTGAAGCTGTCGAGGTCGATGCGTCCGACGCCAGCCGCGTGCTCTGCCACTGCCACTGGCAGCCGAAGCCGGTGCGCCCGGCGCGGCTCACGGTGGTGCTCGTTCACGGACTGGAGGGGTCAACGGACTCGGGCTACATGCACGGGCTGGCCGCGCGCGCCTACGCCGCCGGCATGAACGTGGTCCGCATGAACATGCGCAGTTGCGGCGACTCGGAGACGCTCTCGCCCACGCTCTATCACGCCGGCCTGTCGAGCGACGTGGCCGCGGTGGTGCGCTGCTTTACCGTGCGCTTCGGCCTTAAGCGGGTGGCGCTGGTCGGCTACTCGATGGGCGGCAACATGGTGCTCAAGATGGCAGGCGAATGGGGCGTGCAACCACCGCTCGCCGCCGTGGCCACGGTCTGCCCGGCCATCGATCTAGCCGCCGGCTCCGACGCTTTGCACGAAGGGATCAACCGCTTCTATGAGCAGCATTTTTTGCGCCGGCTCATGCGGCACGTCCAGCGCAAGGCCGCGCTCTTTCCCGGCATTTATCAGGCCGAGGACCTGGGCCACGTGCGCTCGATCCGCGAATTCGACCAGAAGGTGGTCGCGCGTTATTGCGGCTTCAGCTCGGCCGAAGATTATTACAATCGCTCCGCCAGCGCCCGCGTCGTCGACCGCATCGCCGTGCCCACGCTGATCCTCTGCGCTCAGGACGATCCCTTCATCCGCCTGCTGCCCAAGACCCGCGCGCGCATTCTAGCCAATTCGCACATCGCCTTTGTCGAGTCCCGTCACGGCGGCCACTGCGCGTTTTTGGGCCGCGAAGCGGGCGAGGAAATTCACTGGGCCGAAGCCGCGGTGATCCGCTTTCTCGAAGCCGTTACTGCCGGAGATGCATATTCGGCTGCCGCGCTTTCCGCATGCGCCGCTTCACAGCTACAATATTGAAGTGCCGATGTGGGCGAGTAGCTCAACTGGATAGAGCACCGGCCTTCTAAGCCGGTGGTTTCGGGTTCGAGCCCCGACTCGCCTACCAATTAAGGATTAAAGATTTACCGCCGATGTAACCCTTTTTCGTTACCCAGAAATTCATGGACTGTGGGGGATTTTGTGGGGCCCCTCAAAGAATTTCAGGGGGAATCGGAACTACTGTGGCCTTCTCGGCGGCAGTTTGTTGACCGTGTCGCGCTTGGCTTGGGCCCGCACGTGCGAGTATCGTTCCAGCATCTTCGGCGACATCCTTCCCGCAATGGCTTTCATTGTCGTTTCCGGTACGCCGGCTTCGCCCAGCGCAGAGATAAACGTGTGACGAAGGCCATGCAGACGGCACCAAACCCCGGCTGCTTTTCGGCAGTGGGTCCAAGCTATTGTGTGTTTGTTTCCCCTAACGAGATGTGACCTTCAGCGTGTAGGAGCCCGTGGCAAGACTCATCTTTACCAACGGAGCAGGAGGATCTGCTCCGTCGGCTTAAGGTGACTACTTTTTTGCGGGCGCGGTCTTCTTGCCCTGTGTAAGATTTCTGCTGTCAAGAAGAATCAGAGCATCGGCAGCGTTAAATGGATAGCGGCGTACCGATTGTTGGCCGGTGGTACTCAGAGTGACATCTACACGGCGGTTTTTGGCCAGAACAATGACCGGCAGTTCGTGGATAAGTTTCTCCCGCTCCTCGGCGCTCAACTCAGGATTCTGTTTGACCGCTTCTTCCACTTGGGCGGCGGTTAAATCATCCTCTTTCCCAAGGCCGAGCGTCTCAATCTTTGCTTCAGGAACACCCTGTTCAACCAAAAAGAGTTTTGTGTGCACGACACGACGTTCGGAAAGCGCCTGGTTGTACTTGACTGACCCGCGCACATCCGTGTGTCCGGTCAGGGTCAGGTGGGCATCCGGTTTAAATTCGAGATACTTCTTAAAGTCCTTTGCAAGGGTGGTCAGAGTTTCCTTCTGACTGATCACCAGTCCACCACTTGAATTTCCGATTCTGGGCTCGTCAGTCTGGAAAAATATGCTACGCAGTGCCAGCCGAGTTTCAAGTTGCCTCACCTCTGCTACTTCTGCCACCTCTGCAACAGCTATGACGGTCACGCTGGTGCTGGCGGTTGCCGTCTGCCCCTTGTCGTCCGTTACGTTGCAGGTAATGCCTACAGCGGCGGCCGGAGCGCCTGTCGAATTGAAAGTGGCCGAAGCGCCGGTGCCGCTGATGGTTCCGGACGTAGCCGAGTAACTGTAGGTCAGCGGGCGGCTCTGCGGACTCACGCCTACAGCGGTAATTACGCTGCTATCTCCCGTGCTGATGCTGCTGGGGCTGGCCGAGCAATTGACAGTCGGCGGTTCAAACGCCTTTACAGCATAGGGAGCCGTGGCATCCGCATTCTCGTCCGGTTTGTCGCCCTCGGATACATGGCATTTGAGCGTGTAAGCTCCGGGAGCGAGATTCGTCGTGTCGATCTTCGCGGTGCTAGAGCTCCCAGTTACCGTTCCACCATCCACTTGCCATGTGTAAACTGCTGTTTTTGTGGGGTTCAGATTCAGAGCCGTGCCCGAAGCTACAATCGGTTCTCCGAGGTAGACAGCTTTCGGGTTGACTGAGCAAAAATACGTCACGGGTGGCAGCGGTTCTGCATGCTGCTTTTCGCCGAAGCGGAAGACGATTCCGGCTGATAGACGCATATCGTTCTGCGACGAAGTCGTTCCGCCGGAGTAATCCTGAAACCTGGTCATTAGGTATTCGGCTTGGATGGGGCGAATGGCAAAATGGCGCCGTAACCGGATGTCCAAACCACCTCCAGCAGTCATGGCAAACGCGCTTTCGTCGGGGAGAAGCGTGCAGTTGAATGTGCACTTGGAGAGTGACACTTTATTGTCGTGTACACCGCCAAACAAAGCCTGGGCAAAAGGAGTGAATCTGCTGTGGTTCCGGAAGGAAAGACGCGGCCCAAAAAGATAGCTGAGGGCAGCCACGTTGGAGTTGTCCACATCAACGGTAGTCTTATATGCGCCCTGGAATCGGATTTCCGAGTTCGTGTAGACGCCAAAGTCGCCAACGATTCCCACATAGCGGTTGAAGTTGAAAGCGAGAGAAGTACTGCCGCCATTCATCCACACCAGCCGGTTTCCGTCGGCCAGCGTAGGCACCGCGCGCAGATAGGAGTACCCCACAAACAGCTCAAACCTGGGAGTGCCGATGTTATTTCGCCACCCGGAATATGGCGTGACTGTTCCCGTCGTCGCGCCCGCCGTCACCGGAACATCCTGCCCGGCGCTGGATGCAACAGCATGACCGTCTCCGGCGCCAGCTGACGACTCTGCCGATTTTTCTGCATGAAGTGAGGACGTAAATATCAGCAAAACAGCAAATGTCACTGTGACAATCATCCTAGTATTCGAACTCATCGTCGCCTCCCGAGCTGCATGTCGCGATCATCTATAATCTTCGCGCCGGATTAACTCGACACGCGAAAAACTGGCCAAATCCCGTATTCCCTGCACTAGACTGAGACCGCCCTAGGAAGGGCGGTCTCAGCATGGCACTACGGCAGGTTGATGACGGTGTTTACCAGTGTGGTCGATGCACTCAAGGCCAGCAGTCTTCCGTTGATTGTCGTTACCGTGGCATTGCCAGCAGTTGAAACCGAGATTCCCGCTTGAGAAATAATGGTTCCCACCATTGTCCCGCCTCCCGCGCCATTGATGGTCGCGCTGCTTCCGACCTGCCAGAAGACGTTGCTAGCTTTGGCGCCATTAGTCAGAATGATGCTTCGAGGCTGCGCGGCCTTGCCCACGGTGAGAGAGGTTCCCACCTGGAAAACCCAGTACGCATTGGTATTTCCCTGCGCGTCGAGTGTAAGATCTCCTGCTATTATGCCCACTGAACTTGCGTTTGTGTAGACGCCAGGGTTGATGGTTGTATTGCCCAATTCCGCTGCCAGAGCACCGGTTGAGGCAAGACCTGCAAGAGTGTTGTAAGCGGTTAGAGCTTCTGCTGCGGCTGTGGTTGCGATCGCAGCTGTGGCAGCAGTTCCTTCGTCGGGGCAACTAACGGTAGGAGACGGCGCGGCCGTGTCAATGGCTCCATTCACTTGTCCTACATTGAGTGACGTTTCCGTATACGTGCAGGGCCATACGGCACCAACAATCGCAAGGCTTGTATCGTGGAATCCGGTCATCGTGGTAGAGGCACCCGTGGTCCCGATATCGCCATTGACCACGGTGGAGGCTCCCTGATTGGTCATCCCGGCACCGCCGCCAAAGCCGCCAAACAAGGCGATGGTTGACCCCAGAACGATGGGCGGTGTGGTTGCTGCCGTACCCGTGTTAAAGGTCCAGGGATTGGAAACGCCAGAGGTCCCTAGTGAATTACCTGCCAGATCCGTTGCTCCATTGGTCACTGTCGCGGAATAAGTTGTGTTGGCAGTGAGTGAGTTCGTGGGTGTGAGCGTGGCAATAAAGTTAACCGCGTCATAGGTGATCGCTGCCGGTATCACAGTTCCCCCCTGCGTAAGCTGGAAGGTAGCCGTGGTAAGGGTTAGCGGATTCATTGCCTTGGTGAAGGTTGCGGTTACTGCCTGATTCAGATCCACGTTCGTGGCTGCGTTTGCAGGAACCGTTGAAACCAGCTCCGGCGAGACGGAGTCGGAAGCCGTACCGGTGGTAAAGCTCCAGACGTAGTCGCTGGCCAGCGCAACACCTGCCAGATTCTTAGCCCCGGTGGTAATCGTGGCTATATATGTAGTGCTGGCCGCCAAATTCGCTGTCGGTGTGAACGTCAGTGCATTTCCAACCGTTGCGTAAGCAACCAGACCTGACACAGATGTTCCACCCGGTGAAGTCAGCGTAAAGGTTCCCGAGTTGATCGTGGTAGGGTCCATCGCCGTGCTGAAGGTGGCATTGACGATCTGATTTAAAGGCACGCCCTGGCTCACGTTGGCGGGAATGGTTGAGGACACCGTTGGTGCTACGACAATCGGAAGGGCGGCAGTGGTGAAGCTCCAGACATAGCTCTGGGCCATTGTGTTGCCATCCAGATCTGTTGCGCCCGTAGTGATGGTGGCCGTATATGTCGTGTCAGACGCCAGATTGGCATCCGGTGTGAATTTTGCTACCGAGCCGGCCGCTACATAAGTAACTGTTCCTGTTACGCTGGCTCCGCCCTTCACTGTCAGCAAAAATGTTGTAGAGTCGATTGAGGTTGAATTCATGGCCTCACTGAAGGTTGCGGTGAGGGCCTTGTTGATTGGCACGTCTGTGGCTCCGTTGGCCGGCGCGGTCGAAATGACCGTTGGTTGAGTGGGAGCCGGAGCCGTTCTAAAGGTCCACGTGTAACCACTGGCTAGCGGAGTACCTGCCAGGTTCTGTACCCCGGTGCTGATCGTGGCTGTATAGACCGTGTTGTATGCAAGGTTGGCTGCCGGGGTGAATGTCGCCACGGCTCCCGAGCAACCAATTGTTCCGGGAACAGCAGTCGTACCTGGACCGGTGACCGTAAACGCTGCCGCGGGAAATGCCGTGCAGTTTATTGACTCACTGAAGGTCGCGCTGAGTGCTTGGCTTGCGGATATACCCGTGGCCGTATTTACAGGGATCACCGACACTACCGTGGGTGCCGGGACAATCGTTGTGAAGGTCCACACGTAGTTACTGGCCAGCGAAGTTCCCGCCAAGTTCTGTGCTCCAGTGGTGATGGTAGCCGTATATTGGGTGCCATTGGCGAGAGATGCAGAAGGTGTAAATGTTGCTACTCCGGAAGCGTAGGTGACGGTTCCAGCTACGGAAGATCCCCCTGTCGCTGTCAGCGTGAAGGTTGTCGCACTGATCGTAGCGGGATTCATCGACTCGCTGAAGGTCGCGCTCAGCGCTTGGTCAATGGACACATTAGTGGCGCCATTTACAGGAGTTGTCGACGAGACTGCAGGAGCCGTGGTGATCGTAGTTGTCGTAAAGGTCCACACGTAGGGGCTAATCAGCGCAGTGCCACCTGAATCCGTAGCCCCAGCGGTAATCGTAGCCGTATAGGTGGTTCCGTATGCAAGGACGGCAGACGGCGTGAACGTCGCGATCAAACCGCTGTAAGTAACGGTCCCAGCCACGGCAGTTCCATCCGACGCAGTCACTGTAAAAGTTCCGGTGGTAATCGAGGCTGACTTCATCGCCTTGTTGAAGGTTGCGGTGACGGTTGTGTTGGTGGCGACGCCGGTCTCACCCTGAGTAGGGCTTACTGACACCACGCTTGGAATAGTTATTGTTTCTTGACCGCATCCGGTGATGAAAATGGCCAATATAGCCGCCAGTAAGTACGTAATACCCGACTCGTAATTGCGCATTTATACCCTCCAACTTATGGGAACTATATACTTGACTCCCACGGTAACTATAACTAGAATGGGTACATGAGCAAGTCCACTATTAGCACCTATGAACTCAGCCGGAAGTTTCCGAC
>Ga0224531_1001220_pt1 | contig 11549 bp, 9 predicted proteins | sample CBST100metaG_FD_179876 | JGI IMG/M metagenome (GOLD analysis project Ga0224531, IMG submission 179876) | Peat soil microbial communities from Stordalen Mire, Sweden - C.B.S.T100 | ecosystem: Environmental > Terrestrial > Soil > Wetlands > Peat | place: Sweden: Norrbotten County, Stordalen Mire... | reverse complement strand
TTTGGGCGCTGGATTTTTGGACGGGGGCGGGGCGGCCACCGTGCATGTTCTGGGCGGTCTGAGCGCCCTAGCTGTGATCTGGATCGTTGGCCCGCGCAAGGGCAAGTTCCCCAAAGAGGGCTTTGCCACGGCCATGCCTGGCCATAACGCGGTCTATATTCTTTTCGGCTGCTTGCTGGCCCTGGTGGGGTGGCTGGCGTGGAATGTGGCGGGCGCGATTCTCTGGCTGCATGCGCCTCTGACTGCATTGCCGGTGACGGCGATCAATACCCTGCTCTCCGCTGCTGGAGCGGTCGCGGCCACCTTCGCCGTAACCCAGGTGCGCTTTGGCAAGCCCGACGCCAGCCTGTGCGCCAACGGATGGCTGGCCGGGCTGGTGGCCTCCAGCGCTTGCGCTGGGATCATTGCGCCGGGACCGGCGCTGTTCGTCGGCATCGTCGCTGGCATCGCCACGCCGCTGCTGGTGGAGCTGCTGGAACTCGCCGTCTCGATCGACGACCCTTCCGGCGCCATTACGGTACATGCTGTCGGAGGTTTGTGGGGACTGTTGGCTGCGGGCCTCTTCGCCCCACAAGCTGGACAGTTGGTTGCGCAGTTGGTGGGCATTGCCACCTTGCTGGGGCTCGTGCTGCCTCTGGTCTATCTGCTCTTCTGGCTGCTCAACCGCATGATTCCCTTCCGCGTGGACCCGGACGGCGAGCGGATCGGCATGGATATGCACGAACTGGGCGGCGGCGCGTATCCCGAGTTCGTCATTCACCGGGACGAGTCGTACAGGTAAAGACAGAGATCAAGGGTCAGAGATCAGAGATCAGGACCTGCCCTCGAAAGCCGTGCTTTGCCAGGTTTCGGAAGCGAGACCGGGAGAGTGCGGCTTTTGCCGTTCAGGACGTGGTGATTTGACGCCAAAATGCCGTTTTTTTGCTCAAAAACCACTCAAAACTGCTCAAAAACAGGCCAAAAATAGCCCTTTTTTGCGACCGGAAAGCTCACGCATTACCCCTATAAGCTATTCATTTATTGATAGTTACGAGCAGCTGTCGGCCTATAACAGTAGTTGCAAAATGGGTGTGGGGGGGGGGTACATGGGAGTCCGAACCCGCCATTCAGATGACATTTTGAAGCGGAGAGATACGTGTCCTTGCACAGGTCCTATGGCCTCTCGATTCCATTGTGCGCCGTCGGCGGGTTTATTCCGCAAAGAGCTACGGGTATAGCGGCGTCCGCATGAAGGGGAGTCAGGGCCGAAAGCTTCAGCGCGGCCCTATGGGACGCGGAAGATATGGGTCCATGTTTCCCAGGGTTGCGCTACGCTCCACCCTGGGCTATTTTCACGTCTTCCCTACAGGAAGACCGCGGTTGATACTCCAGAATGAACGACAAATTCAAGCCGTCTGAGACTTAGGTCTTTGACCGCATGATTTCGTGCATTGAGTTCATGCTTTCCCATGTCCCAAAATCGGGACCAGAGGCACCCGAGCGGGATCTCCCCGCGCCGGGCCTAAAGGCCTTGATCTTTGCGCCCATTTTCAGGGGGATAAATCCCCCTGCTCCCTCCGCAAATGATCTCTGCAACAAGAGACCTAGTGCCGTGCCAAAAGCAGCATCAGGCCGAACAGCGCAAGCGGCAGCATCGCCATAGCGGCATAGAGTAGCAAGCGGCGTCCGCCGGGCAAGCCTTGTTTAAGACGCAAGGGGCGGCGGCCTTCCTCTTCCACGCCTACCTGCTCCTGATGTTCCAGTTCCCAGGCCATTTCGAGGGCGGTGGCGTAGCGGTGGCGTGGATCGCGCTCCAGGGCGCGGTAGATAATCTCTTGCAACTCTGGAGGGATCTCTGGCCTGAGTTTGCGCGGGGGCTTGGGCTCGTTCAACACGCGCGCGTTCAGCACGGCCAGGGGATTGGGCCCGCTGAAGGGCGTTTCGCCGGTCAGCATCTCATAGAGCATGATGCCTAGCGCATAGATGTCGCTGCGTTGGTCGCCGCGCTGGCCCTTCACCTGTTCGGGCGAGATGTAGTCAGGGGTGCCCAGAGTGGCCGACATATTCACGAAGGTCAGACGGCGGGCGTCCTCTTTCATGGCGATGCCGAAATCGATGAGCTTGATGTGGTCCTGGTCATCGACCATGATGTTTTCCGGCTTCAGGTCGCGATGGACGACGCCGCGTTTGTGCATGTAGTCCAGCGCATCGCAGATTGCCAGGGTCAGGCGAATGGCCCGGTCGATGGGCATCTGGCCTTCCTGATTGAGGATGATGCGCAGCAGCCGGCCCTCGACCCACTCGATGACCATGTAGACCTGGGAGCGCTGTTCGCCGTTGAAGGTCTTCACGATGCCGGGGTGATCCAGCGTCTGGCCAATCTCCTGCTCGCGCTTGAAGCGCTCGACCAGGACGGGATCGGCTTCCATCTCTGGGTGAGGAACCTTGATGGCGACCTGCTTGCCGTCGTTCAGGTCAGTGGCCCTGAACAGCGTTGCCATGCCGCTGCGAGCAACGGTGGCATCGAGGCGGTAGTGGTCGAGAGTCGCTCCGGGTTCGAGTATCGTCATGGGTGATTCAAGCGTCGTCATAGGCGCCTCCTGCCGATCGTTTCGATTGTTTCATGCCAAGTCATAAGAATTTCGTCAGGAAAAGCGAAAGCATGCAAGGTTCTTGCCACCCGCCGCTTGCAAACGCCGGTTGCAGACTCAGCAGGGGATGGGTCACACTGGACTCCCCGGTACAGACGATCACTGCGCGTGCCCGGCATTCTCTGTTTGGATTTGGATATGCTTCGTTTTTTGAGATATGCGGCGGTTGTGCTGGGAATCACCTGGAGCCTTTTGCCCGGGGCAACTCCCGCTGCCGCAGCCAAGGCCCGCTTCATCCACACAAATTCCCAGCAGGAGACCGGTTTTCTGAATCGCCGTATGGAGCGGCGTGGGGTCACCTACCGCTACCAGGTCTACTTGCCCGAAGAATGGCGGCGCGACGACCACAAGCAATGGCCCATCCTGCTGTTTCTGCACGGACGCGGCGAACGCGGTTCCGAAGGCATGTGGCAGACCCAGATCGGGCTGCCGCAAGCCGTGCGCGACCACCCAGAGCGCTGGCCGTTCGTCATCGTGATGCCACAGTGTCCGCAGACCAACTATTGGACCGACCCAGAGATGCTGTCGATGGCCATGGACGCCCTCGATCTGGAGACAGCAGAGTTCCACGGCGACCGGGATCGTACTTATCTGAGCGGGCTTTCGATGGGCGGTTACGGCGCGTGGGAGTTGGCGCGCAATCATCCCAAGCGCTGGGCCGCGGTGGCCATTGCCGCAGGCGGCGTTTTCTGGAGCTATGCCCCGGAGCGTTTGCAGCAAGCGGGCACCTTGCCTGCGGAGTATGCCAAGGCGCTGGGCCGCACCCCGGTCTGGCTCTTCCACGGGACCGAGGACAACGTGGTCTCGTCGCGCCAAAGCGAGCTGATGTATCAGGCGCTCAAGGCGGACGGTGGGCATGTGCGTTTGTGGTATTTTCAGGGGCTGAGGCACGACTGCTGGACCCGCGCCTACAACGAGCCGGAGCTGCCGCGCTGGCTGCTGGCGCACCATACCGGCCCCAAGCCGGAGCAGTCCACCTTTGCCGAACGGCTGGTGATTCCCTACCATCCGCCGGCCATCAAACTGCCTCCGGCGGTACTCGACAGCATGACCGGCGAGTACCGCGACGTGCGAGGTCGCCCCTTTGTGACGATCTTCCGCCAGGGCGACCAGGTCTACGAGAAAAACCTGCAGGGCGAGGTGTTCGAATTGGCCGCGGAGTCACCCAGCACGTTTTTCTATCCCAACGGCTCAAGCACCACTCGGCTGCTGCTGGAGCGCGACGGGCAGGGCCGCGTGACCGCGTTGGTGCAGCGCGACGACCGCCACCAGGAACGGTGGGAGAAACGGAACGGAGCTTCAGGCCGCTAGGTCGCTGACGCATGATTTCGAATCTTGAGTCCATGCTTTCCCATATCCCAAATTTAGGGCCTGGGGCTCCCAAGTGAGTCCGAATTCAAGCTGCAAAGACGCGGTTTCCTGGACTTTCTGAATCTGTCTGGCAGAAAATGGCTGGGCAGATTCAGTTCGCAGCTTTTTTGGAACGCGGCGCACCCCCGTTGCGTACTGATTCCAAGACGGTAGCAAGGAGGCAGCAATGTATTGCAGCGGATGTGGTCAGGTCTTAACGCCGGGGCAGACAACCTGCCCGCAGTGTGGCCGTGCGGTTGGCGCGCCGGTTCCCGTCGTACCCGGTCTGGCTTACCAACTGGAGAGCTACTCCGGCAAAGTGAAAGCGCTCAGCATTGTCTGGTTCGTCTATGCGGCCTTGTCGGTGGCTTGGGGGCTGGCTGGGCTGGCTTTTGCCGGCATGATCTTCTCAGGGCAATTCGGCCCGTGGATGAACGGGCCCTGGGCGCACGGCCCTTTCCCTCCCGGGATGTTGGGGCCTGCGTTTATCAGGTTTGCCTGGATCGCGGTTCTGGTGCGGGCTGGCCTGGCTCTGGCGGCCGGATGGGGCCTCTATGAACACGCCCAGTGGGGACGGATTGTGGCCATTGTGGCCGCCATTTTGAGCCTACTGAAGTTCCCGTTGGGAACCGCGCTGGGCATCTGGACCCTGGTCGTTCTGCTTGGGTATCGCAATACGACGCTCTACGAGCAGCTGTGAGAAGCAGCTTTCAGCTTCTAGCTGCTAGCTTTGGTTGATTTGTAGACGGGATCGGCGTAGTCGGCGGCCCACTGTGGCGTTGCGCCGGTACGGGGCAGGGCTAAAAGCTGCTCTGGCGGTACAATTTGCAGTATGAGCTTCCCTGATACGAGAATGCGCCGCCTGCGGCGCAGCGAATCCATGCGGGCGCTGGTGCGTGAAACCACCGTTGAGCCCGGCGACCTGATCTATCCCCTGTTTATCTGTCCCGGCGAGGGCGTACGCCGCGAAGTCAGCTCCATGCCTGGGGTCTTCCAGCTTTCCATCGACGAGATTGTGCGCGAGGCCGAAGAGGCTGCGAGTCTGGGCCTGGGCGGGCTGCTGCTGTTTGGCCTGCCGAAGAGCAAGGACGAGACAGGCACCGGCGCCTGGGACGAGAACGGTATTGTGCAGCAGGGGCTGAGAGCGCTGAAGCAGAGCGCGGCTTCAAAAAAGCTGGTTCTGGTTGGCGACGTCTGCCTGTGCGAGTACACCAGCCACGGGCACTGCGGCATCATCAAGGAAGGTCACGATGGGTGGGATGTGGAGAACGACTCGACCCTGGACCTGCTGGCTCGCACGGCGGTGAGCCAGGCCAAAGCCGGCGCCGACGTGGTGGCTCCGAGCGACATGATGGACGGACGCGTGGCAGCCATCCGCAAGGCGCTGGACGCGAACGGCTGCGCGAACACGCCGATTCTCAGCTACGCCTCGAAGTTCGCCTCGGCCTTCTACGGGCCGTTCCGCGAAGCCGCCGAGTCTGCGCCGCAGTTTGGCGACCGCAAGACCTATCAGATGGACGGGGCCAATCTGCGCGAGGCCATGCGCGAGATCGACCTGGACCTGGAGGAAGGCGCGGACATGATCCTGATGAAGCCGGCCATGCCGTACCTGGATGTGATTCGGGCAGCGCGGGAACGGGTGGATGTGCCCATCGGCGCCTATCAGGTGTCGGGCGAGTACGCCATGCTGCAGGCTGCCTTCCAGAAGGGCTGGCTGGATCGTGATCGCGCCATTCTGGAGTCGCTGCTGGGCATTCGGCGCGCTGGAGCGGACTTCGCGGTGACGTATTTCGCCAAGGACGCCGCCAAGCTGCTGGGGTAGAGGTTTTTGCTGCGATTGGAAGTTGATAGTTTCGTGCTGTCCCACCCTAGCCGCAAGAACAAAAACGCGGCGAGGGTGGGGCACCCGGTCTTTCACGCTTGGTGAAGATGCCTACTTTTGAATGAACGCCAGCAGATCGGCGTTGACCTTGTCTTTGAGGGTTGAGCACATGCCGTGCGGGGCACCTGGATAAATTTTCAGCGTGGATCCCTTGACCAGAGCGGCGGAGAGCAAGGCTGAGTCGTTGATGGGGACAATCTGGTCGTCGTCACCATGGAGGATCAGCGTGGGCACGTCGATCTTCTTCAGGTCCTCAGTAAAGTCGGTCTCCGAGAAGGCCTTGATGCAGTCCAAAACTGCCTTGAAGCCGGCCTGCATTCCTTGCAGCCAGAACGAGTCCTTCAGCCCCTGCGAGACCTTGGCGCCGGGACGGTTGGCTCCGTAGAACTTCTCGGCTAAGTCCTTGAAGAACTGCGAGCGGTCGGCCAGAACGCCGGCGCGGATGCCGTCGAAGGCCGCAATCGGCAATCCGAGTGGATTGGCGGGGGTCTGGAGCATCAGGGGCGGCACTGCGCCGATCAAAACTGCCTTGGCGACGCGTTTGGAGCCGTGGCGGCCGATGTAGCGGGCCACTTCGCCGCCTCCGGTGGAATGACCGACGTGGACCGCGTCGTGCAGGTCCAGCGCTTCGGTCAGTTCGGCAAGGTCGTCGGCATAGGTGTCCATATCGTTGCCGTTCCAGGGCTGTCCGGAGCGGCCATGGCCGCGGCGATCATGCGCAATGGTGCGATAGCCGTGCGAAGCCAGAAACATCATCTGGTCTTCAAAGGCATCCGCGTCCAGCGGCCATCCGTGGCTGAAGACCACGGGCTGACCCGTGCCCCAGTCTTTGTAGTAGATCTCGGTGCCGTCTTTGGTCGTAAACGTAGGCATGAAAAAAACCTCCTTGTTGCGAGTTGAGGAATTGCGTTGGGGTTGGGGAGAGGAGGAGACGCGCACACAAGGGGAGCCGTTGCCGCCCGGCAAGCCTGTGCTTCTCCGTTCTATTGCTTGGATGCTCTTGCGGGTGCCGGGTTGCGTGAACAAATGCCGCCGCCCCCGCCACAAATCGCTTTGCGCCGCCGCATCGATGTGGTCTTCTAGAGATACTCACCTATGCCGAATCGAATGCTTGATCGAATCGAAAGATATTTTGAGTTCGCGCGCCTGGGGACCAATTGGCGCACCGAGATACTGGCTGGCGTTACCACTTTCCTGACCATGGCCTACATCATCCTGGTCAACCCAGCCATTCTGTCGGCAACGGGCATGCCCTTGGCTGCGGTTACAGCCGCCACCTGTCTTTCGGCGGCTTTCGGTTCCATTCTGATGGGTGTAGTCGCGCGCTATCCCATTGCGCTGGCGCCGGGCATGGGCCTGAACGCGTACTTTACCTACGCCGTTTGCCTGAAGATGCATATTCCCTGGCAGACCGCGCTGGGAGCGGTTTTCCTTTCTGGAGTGCTGTTTTTGGCGCTAACCGCCGTGGGCATTCGGCAGATGATTTTGCGCGCCATTCCGCACGAGCTTTACGCAGCGGTGGCCAGCGGCATCGGCCTGTTCATCGCCTTCATCGGTTTCCGCAATGCGGGCCTAGTGGTGGGCGATCCGGCGACCTTGGTTACACTGGGCAATATCCGCAACCCCTCGGCCTACCTGGCGCTCGCCGGCCTCATCCTGATGGTGGCCCTGATGGTAAAAAAGGTGCGCAGCGCCCTGCTGATCGGCGTTCTGGCCGTCACCGGAGTCGCCTGGGCGATGGGGCTGACGCATTGGACGCCGTCGGCGGGCGGTTTTCACTCGCTGGCCTCGACCGCTTTTCAGCTCGATATTCGCGGCGCTCTGAACAAGGGGCTGCTGGAAATTGTTTTTGTGTTCTTTTTCGTGGACCTGTTCGACAACCTGGGCACGCTGATGGCCGTGGCTAAACGCGCCAACCTGATCGACGCGGGCAACAACATTCCCCGGCTCAACCGGATTTTGTTTACCGACGCCACGGCAACACTGTTCGGCTCGATGACGGGCACCTCGACGGTAACCAGCTACGTGGAATCGACGGCTGGCGTAGCTGCCGGAGGCCGCAGCGGCGTCACCGCCATTGTGACTGGACTGCTGTTTCTGGGCGCCATTGTCGCGGCTCCGTTTGTGGGCATCGTGCCTGCAGCGGCCACTGCGCCAGCGCTGATTCTGGTGGGTTCGCTCATGCTCTCTACCATCGCCGAGATCAAGTGGCGAGACCCCCTGGTAGCGGTGCCGGCCTTCCTGACCCTGGTGCTGATTCCCTTCACCTCGTCGATTGCCAACGGACTGGGATTCGGCATCATCTCCTGGGCTGCGCTGCGCCTGGTCACCGGAAAACTGCGCCGCCAGGAGTGGCTTCTCTACATTTTGGCCGCGCTGTTTCTGGTCCGCTTTATCTACCTGGGAGCCAGCTAGAAAAAACAGGCTGCAGGGCAACTTCATCTGCTTTCCCACCCAGTTGGTTGCGACCATGCAGAGAAGGCAGAAGAAGGATGGGGCACACAGTTTCATCCGCTGTGGGGTCGGCAGAACCTGTGAGAGACTCCGGCAGCACTCTCCAGCGCCGCCTGAGTTGCCTGCTTGAGTCCTTTCTGGCCGCAGCAGCCAAGAAGTCGTTAACTCTTTTCCGTCTGTGCTTGTACTATGAGTGGGAGGCTTGAGTTGTGCTTTTGAATATACGCGCTATGACAACGATCTGGAATCGGCGAATGGATAAAGCACGGCGGTTGACTCTGCCCAAGCTGGCCGTGGCAGCGGCTGCCTCCCTGGCCCTGGCGCTGGGACTCACGGCCTGCGAAAACGTGGCCAGCTATACCCAATCCAGCCTGGTGCGCGTCATTGACGCCTCGTACATTGCCCCGGCCGTGAATGTGTATGTGGAAGGCACCATGCTTGCCAGCAACATCGGGGAGGGATACATCTCTGCGTATGGCACGCTGTCGGCCTCGACCGCGGCAGTCATCAAGGTGACTGCCGCTACCAGCACTACAGCGCTGGTCACCTCCACAGCCACTTTGACAGCCGGTCATCAGCATTCCGTCTTTCTTACCGACAATGGCGCAGCGACCAACAGCTATACGGTCACCGTGCTTGAAGACCAGCAGGTCGCGGCGGCCAGCGGTCATTCGGCCTTTCGCTTCATCAACCAGGCCCCCAAGGTTGGCGCCGTCGACGTCTATATCATCCCCACCAGCTCGACCATAGCCAACTCTACTGTGCAGTGCTCGGCTCTGGCCGTGGGCTCCACCTGCGGTTACCTCAGCTTCACCTCGCAGACTGTCACCCTGGTCATCGTGCCCACTGGCACCGTCACCAACGCGTATACTTCCTCCTCCCAGGCTCTGACCGGAGGCGAAGTACGAACCGTAATGATTATCGACAGCCAGTTGACCAGCAGTCCAGCCGCTTCAGTGGTTATCGCCAGCGACGTGAATTAGGAACAGTTCAGGGCGCAGGTTCTATCGCTGCTCTTTTGATCTCGGCTACGCGTATACTTTTTGCCCATGGAAGCTCTCGACCCATTCACGTTCTTTTCCTCTGGATTCCTTCAAAATGCAGCCGTTGTAACCATCGTTCTGGCGTTTACTGGTTACTTCGTCACGTTTTTGAGTTCCCGGATGCTCGCCCGGCGCAAGGACAGGCTCGACCTGGTCAACAAGCGCCTCAACGAGTTTTACGGTCCGCTCTATGTCGCCTCCAAAGCGGGGCACACCGCCTATCGCACGCTACTCAAAAGGCAGGGCAAGACGCAGAGCGAACCGATCCGCGATGAGGATCTGAAGGACTGGATCCAGTGGATGGAGACCATCTTCATGCCACTCAATGACATCCGCGAGAAAATCATTATTGAGAACGCCTACCTCATCGTTGAGGAGCAGATGCCGCAGTGTCTTCTGGATTTTGTGACCCACGTGGTGGGTTACAAGGCGGTGATGGCCCGATGGGGTGAAGGCGACTACACCGAGCGGCGGGCGACCATCGGATGGCCTCCCGCGTTCGACAGCTACGTCGAGCACTCCTACCAGGCCCTCAAGGCAGAACAAACGCGCCTGCTGAACAGCTCCATGTGGGGCATCTATCAACGGGTGCAGGAACACAAGCGGGAACGGAACGGCGGGCAGTAGCCGTTGTCAGTTATCAGTTTGACGACGGCAGCGCGAGGTTCTTCCACAGGCGCAGGGTGGGGCCGGCCTGGTTGATGGTGTAGAAATGCAACCCCGGCGCGCCGTTCCGCAAAAGTGTGCCGCACAGGCGGGTGACCACCTCCACGCCGAAGTCCAGCAGCGCGGGCTTGTCGTTTTGTAGCTGCTCCAGGCGCAGACGCACCCAGCGCGGCAGATCCGCTCCGCAACCGGCACAGAAACGCACGGTATTGGCGAAGCCAGTAATGGGCATGATGCCCGGCACCACGGGAACGGTAATGCCCGCCTTGGCGCAGCGCTCCATAAAGTCGAAATAGGCGTCGGCGTTATAGAACAACTGAGTCAACGCCCCGTCGGCGCCGGCCTCCACCTTGCGGCGGAAGTGCTCGAAGTCCGCGCCAGGGTTGGGGGCCTGCGGGTGCATCTCCGGATAGGCAGCCACTTCGATTTTGAAGGCATCGCCGTGGGTCTCGCGGATGAAGCGGACCAGTTCATTGGCAAAGTGAAAATCGCCCGGTGCCGAGGGGCTCATGGCCGTGGCCGGCAAGTCGCCGCGCAGGGCAAGAATGCGCTTGACGCCCGCTTCGCGGTAGCGCTCGAGCACAGCCGCGATATGCGCGCGCGTGGAGCCGACACAGGTGAGGTGCGGCACAGCCTCCGCGCCCGAGTGCTTGACCACGGTGACCAGCGTCTCGTAGGTGCCTTCCTGCTCAGAGCCGCCTGCGCCATAGGTGATGGAGAAATAATTCGGGCGCAATGTGGCGAGCTGGTCAATGACAGCCGGCAGCTTGGCCACGCCTTCTGGCGTGCGCGGCGGGAACAACTCGAAAGAGAAGCTGGGCTGTGTAGCCATGCGCAAATACCCCTAGAAATAAAAACTCTAAGTCAACAAAAAGAACTACAGTAAGTGTCTGCGATCCCACCCTAGCCACAAAAACAAAAACGTGGCGAGGATGGGGCACCCAGTTTCATCCGCTGCAGGCCGGAAAAGCGAGTGGACGACTAAAAGCTGAATGCGGGACCGTTTGCGCGGCCCCGGCATTTGCGGTTGGTGGAGATTAGTAGCGGTAGGTGTCGGGCTTGTAAGGGCCTTCGACCGGCACGCCGATGTAGTCGGCCTGACGCGGCGTGAGCGTGGTCAGTTTGACGCCGATCTTCTCCAGGTGCAGGCGAGCGACCTCTTCGTCCAACTTCTTGGGGAGCACGTAGACGCCCACCTTGTAGCTGTCCTTTTTCTCCCACAGGTCGATCTGGGCCAGCGTCTGGTTGGCAAAGCTGTTGCTCATCACGAAGCTGGGATGGCCGGTGGCGCAACCCAGATTGACCAAGCGGCCTTCGGCCAGAATGAAGATGCTGTGACCGTCGGGGAAGGTGTACTTATCCACCTGCGGCTTGATGTTGAGCCGGGTTACGCCGGGCTCGGCACTGAGACGATCCATCTGGATTTCGTTGTCGAAGTGGCCGATGTTGCAGACGATGGCCTGATCCTTCATGCCCTTCATCTGCTCCAGGGTGATGATGTCCACGTTGCCGGTGCAGGTGACG
>Ga0224531_1001211_pt1 | contig 11603 bp, 8 predicted proteins | sample CBST100metaG_FD_179876 | JGI IMG/M metagenome (GOLD analysis project Ga0224531, IMG submission 179876) | Peat soil microbial communities from Stordalen Mire, Sweden - C.B.S.T100 | ecosystem: Environmental > Terrestrial > Soil > Wetlands > Peat | place: Sweden: Norrbotten County, Stordalen Mire... | reverse complement strand
GCAAAAGCGTATTGCCAAGAATCGTGTCTGCTTCCCGCGTTTTATGCTGTCCCAGCCGGATGGATACCAGGGTGGCCGCGCCCACCCCCACCATGGCCCCCAACGCTCCCGCCAGGTTCATCATCGGCAAGGTCACCGCCAGCCCGGAGATGGCCATGGCTCCCACGCCATGTCCAATGAACACGCGGTCAATGACGTTGTAAATGGATTGCACGGCGGTCGCGACAATGGCCGGAATCGAATACTGCATCAGCAGCTTGCCAATGCTGCCCGTACCAAGCAGATTGGGCGCTTCTTCGTCTATGTGTGGTGCGGAATTCGTCATGCTCGCCGTTTTATCGGATTGTTCCAATCGAAGTACGCCCCTGCCTTATACGTCCCTGTCTTAATTGATGACGTTGAGGAGGAAAAAAGCCTCCATACACATTTGTGAAACGCCAGATAAACCATGAAAGGCTCGGCAAACAGGGGTCAGGAACCAATCCCGGGAAATGCGGGCTTTACCGGAAGAACCTGTTGGGAACTTTCAGGAGCAAAATCCCCGTAGAAGTGCTCTTTTGAGCATGAGTTGGAGCGCCGCTCCAAACAACTGAGTTTACCGCACTGTTTACCCCGCGGACGCTTCATTTCGCACCTTTTGAGACCTTCACTACGGTGTCGACCCCACTGCCGTACAATAATCCTTGAGGTAGAACCAACTTTCCAATGTCATTGAATGGCTATCCATCGCGCTCCTCGCGGTCGCACGGCTTCCGCTCGCTCTTTAGTATGTTTTCCAGCGACCTTGCTATCGATCTCGGCACCGCTAACACTCTGGTCTACGCGGCCGGCAAGGGCATCGTTGTCAATGAGCCTTCCATCGTAGCCATCAACAAGAACACCGGCGAAGTAGAGGCCGTGGGCAAAGAGGCCAAGGAGATGCTGGGCCGCACGCCCGGCAATATCGTGGCCATCAAGCCGATGAAGGACGGCGTCATCGCCGACTTCAAAGTCACCGAAAAGATGCTCAACTACTTCATTCAGAAGGCGCACAACCGCAAGATGCTGGTGCATCCGCGCATCGTGATCGGCGTCCCTTCCGAAATTACGCAGGTTGAGAAACGCGCCGTTGAGGACTCCGCCTACCGCGCCAAGGCCAGCGAAGTCTATCTGGTCGAACAGGCCATGGTCGCGGCCATCGGCGCCGGGCTGCCCATCACCGAACCCGGCGGCAACATGGTTGTCGACATCGGCGGCGGCACCACGGACATCGCGGTCATCTCGCTGTCCGGCATTGTCTATTCCCGTTCCGTCCGCATGGCCGGCAACCAGATGGACGAGGCGATCACCAACTATCTGAAGCGCAAATACAACCTGCTCATCGGCGAGCGCACCGCCGAACACATCAAAATCGAGATCGGCTCCGCCTTCCCGCTGGATAAGCCGCTGACGATGGAAATCAAGGGACGCAACCTTATCGAAGGCGTGCCCAAGACCATCACCATCGACGACAGCGAGGTTCGCGAGTCGCTGGGCGAGTGCATCGCGGTCATCATGAACGCCATCCGTGTCGCCCTGGAACGTACCCCGCCCGAGCTCTCGGCCGACATCAGTGACCGCGGTATCGTGCTCACCGGCGGAGGCGCTCTCATCAAGAATCTGGACAAGCGCATCCGCGAAGAAACCGGTTTGCCGGTTTCCGTAGCCGACGATCCGCTTGCTTCCGTTGTGCTGGGTACCGGAAAAATGCTCTCCGACTTCCGGCTCCTGCGCAAGATCAAGATCGACTAAACACAGGGACTAAGGGACTAGGAACTAGGGACTAAGGAACTGAAACAGCAGAGAATTGGCAGGCAATTTCAATATGGCCAAACTTCCGGAGGGTGAAGAGCTCGAAGAGCGAGCCCGTTCACTGGGCATCGACATCGGAGGCGAGCCGCGCAGTCAAAGCATCTCCGGTCGAGCGCCCAAAGCCTCTGATTTCGAATTGCAACGCCGTGTGATTGAAGCAGAACGGAGCAATCGAGAATCAAAACTTTGGCTCATCGCACTTATCTCCTCGATTGCTTCTGTCATCAGTGCGCTTTCTGCATTCGTTGCTCTGTTTTGGAAACGATGAATCTCTCAGTCCCTAGTCCCTCAGGCCCTTAGTCCCTGAACTTTTTATGGAATCCTTCTTCTCCCGCTATCGGAACATCCTCGTACTGCTGGCCATCCTCTTGGCGCAGATCGTGGGCTTGGCTGTTCAAGTGCGCCGCACCGGCGACGGTCGCAGCACGCTTGCGCCCCAGGACGGCCCTGGAGTGCGCCTTATCCGGCTATGGGCGCAGGATCTGGTTGCGCCGCCGGAGTGGGTAATCCACTCCGCCAAGCTCGGCACGATCGGTCTCTGGCAGAACTATCTGGATCTGCGCCACGTCCGCGAGCAGAATCAGGATCTCCAAAAGACCGTGGACCGGCTGCATCTGGAACAGGCGTCCCTGCTTGAGGATGCCCGCCAGGGCCAGCGGCTGCAGACGCTCCTCGGCTTCCAGCAGAAATATATCTACACAACCCTGCCCGCACAGGCCATTGGCTCCAGCGGCAGCGACCAGTCCCGCGTCTTCTATCTCGACAAGGGCTCCAACGACGGACTCAAGCCTGACATGGCGGTCATCACCGCCGACGGCATCGTGGGCAAGGTTCGCGATGTCTTTCCCCGCACCGCACAGGTTCTGATGATCAATGACCAGACCAGCGGCGCGGGCGTCATCCTTGAGACCACGCGCACCCGCGGCATTCTCCGCGGCAATGCTATCGGCCGGCTCCAGATTGTGGGCATCATGGCCGACCAGCGCATCCAGCCCGGTGAAAAAGTTTTCACCGCAGGCGGTGACCTGATCTTTCCGCGCGGCCTGCCTGTAGGAGTGGTCGATAAGGTGGTCCGCGATCCTGACAGCGACTCCTTCATTGATGTCGTCGTCAAGCCATATGCCCATCTCGACCGGCTCGACGAGGTTCTTGTAATCACCTCCATTGAACCCCGCTTCTCACCCGAGATGCAGCAGGATCTGGCCACCAGCGAGGAGCTCAAGGGCGCCGAGGCCGAAGCCATCAAGCAGCAGCAGAAAGCGTCGGAGATTATGTCCGAACGGCTCCCTGGATTAACCAACCCGGCTGCACCCGCGGCCAATCCAGCGGCGGCGCAGCCGGGACAGGCGCAGGGACAACAGGCCACTCCTGCTGCGCCCGCCCAGCCCCAAGCTCCCAGGCTGATGCCAGCGCTTCATCCTGACCGCTATTCGCCGAAAACAGCGCAGCCTGCCTCCGAATCGAGGCCCGAATCGAAACCTGAGCCCAAACCTGAATTGAAGTCCGGGCAGCAAACCGCGCCCCACGCGGCCAGGCCCGCGCTGACCAAGCCAGCAGTCACGAAGCCTGCCAAGGCCAGTCCTGAACAAACCGAGAAGCGGAGGAATCCTTAGCCATGCTTGGTGCCGATTTCCGCCGCGATCGTGAAATTCGCCGTTATCCGATTCTGGTCTATGCGCTGATACCGCTGGCCGCGCTGGTGCTGCAGGCCTGGCTGCCGCGTGTACTTGGCCCCTATGCCTTGTTCGACCTTCCGCTGGTCATCACCGTTTACTTCGCCCTAGGCCGGCGCAGCCCCATTCAGGGCACAATCATGGGCGTGGCCATGGGCATCTTTGAGGATGCGCTCTCCCACCACGCCATCGGCGTCAACGGCATCGCCAAAACCATGGTCGGCTTTATCGCCGCTTCGGTCGGCGTCCGCATCGACGTTGAAAACCACACGATTCGCCTGATTCTCAACTTCCTGCTCTCACTGCTTTCCAGTGCGATCTACGTTTTCACTTATCGCGTTTTGCTGGGCATGGATCTGGAATGGAGATGGTTCGCTGAGCTGTTCCGCGCCATCGGCAACTCACTGATCGCCATGGTGCTGTTTCCCCTGCTGGATCGTCTGGAAATCAGTGATTAGGGGACAAGAGGACAGGAAGCAGAAGACAGGCGCCTTCGGTGGGAGGCGCAGAACAAAACAACAAAGGCAGCAGTAATCTCTAAGGCGTAGAAGGATGGCTTTCAACAACAACAACCGCGGCGAAAAACTCTCCTACCTCAAGTTGGCGGTGGTACAGTACGGCATTCTGTTTATGATGCTGGCCCTGGCCGCCGGACTGTGGAGACTGCAGGTGCTGGGCGCGGAAAACTACAGCCAGCTCGCCGAGCAGAACCGCGTCCGCAAGGTGCCGGTCATGGCCGCGCGCGGCAAGCTATTTGACCGCGAAGGCCGTCTGCTGGTTGATAACTACCCCTCGGTTTCCTGTTTCCTGGTCCGCGAAATGGGCCACAATGTGGACGCCGATCTGCCCTTGATCGCGCAAGGCCTGAACCTGGACTTGGACCAGTTGCGCGCCACTCTCCACCGCTACCGCCTGGCGCCCGGCTACCAGCCCATCCCCATCAAGCAGGACATCACCGCCGACGAAGAAGCCTTCATCGAGTCGCACCGCAACGAACTGCCCGAACTGGAAACCATCGACGAGCAACGGCGTCTCTATCCCCGCGACGGCTTTGCCTCCCACCTTATCGGCTACGTGGGCGAGGTCAGCGAAGAAGATCTCAACAACAACCCGCACTTTGCCTATTACGAACCAGGTGACGTGGTGGGCAAGGCCGGTGTGGAAGAAACCTATGACCAGTTGCTGCGCGGCCAGGACGGCTCTCGCGATGTGCTTGTGGACAGTCACGGTCGCGAAGTCGGCTTCCTCCGCACACAGCACGCCATCCCCGGCCAGGATCTCAAGCTCACCATTGATATCGATCTGCAACGCACCGCGGAGCTGGCACTGGGCTCAGCCAACGGAGCGGTGGTCGCCATGGACCCGCGCAACGGCGAAATCCTCGCCATGGTCTCCCACCCCAGCTACGATCCCAACGCCTTTGCCGTCCGCATCAACCGCGCGGACTGGAACAAGCTCATTACCGACCCCGGCCATCCGCTGATGAACAAGGCCATTCAGGATCAGCTCGCTCCCGGCTCCACATTCAAGATCATCATGTCCGTCGCCGGACTTCAGGAAGGCGTGGCCCAGGATATGCGCGTGAATTGCGCGGGCGGAGGCACTTTTTATGGGCGTTTCTTCCACTGCGACAGGCACCACGGCGTGTTGAGCATCAACCAGGCCATTCCGCTCTCGTGCGACACATTTTTCTATGCGCTGGCTCAGAAACTGGGCATCGACACGATTGCCAGGTATGCGACCTCGCTCGGCCTCGGCTCCAAAACCGGCATCGATCTTCCCCACGAAATGGCTGGCATCATGCCCTCCACCCAGTGGGAGATGAAGACGTACCACCAGAAGTACTACCCCGGCAACACGATTTCGGTGGGCATCGGCCAGGGAGAGACGCAGGTCACACCGCTGCAACTGGCGCGCGCCCTGGGCGGCATCGCATCGAATGGCCATCTGGTCCGGCCCCATGTAGTCGAGCCGGACCAGCTTCCTCAGCAGTTCCGCCAAGCCCTGCCGGACAGTTTCCCCGGCTCGGGAGACGTAACCGTCCCACTCAATCCTGACACCTGGATGACAATTACCGAGGGCATGGCTGCCGCCACCACCACCGGCACCGCCGCCGCCGCGCATTTGGAAGGCGTCGACTTTGCCGGCAAAACCGGCACCGCCCAGGTGACGGGCGCCGGCGATACTCACGTCAAGGGCGGCTCCAAAACCCCGAACTCCTGGTTTGTCGGCATGGCTCCCCGCCGCAATCCAGAAATTGTGATTACCGTTTTGCAGGAACACGGCGACTGGGGTTCGAACTCCGCCAAGATCGCCGCCCAGGTCATCACCACCTACGTAAACAAGAAGCGAATGCAGGAGCACAACGTCCTCGACCGAGTCGCGACGCCCGAAAAGCCAGTTGAAGTGGGCGCCGTCTGGTCCGAGCCGACCACCACCGGCCACAAGCGCGCTGGATCTGCCGCTCAATCCGCGGCCTTGCACGCCGGCCATTTCTTTATCAATCCACCGCGAGCCGCCGCTCCCGAGGCTATCGCCACCGGCTATCTGCCCCTGCCCGCCTGGTTCCGCGTCTCGCCCCTCCGCTTCAAGGAGAATCTGCACTGATGCGCCGCTTCCTCAGCTATCGCGACTTCGACTGGGCACTGCTCATCATGGTGCTGATACTCTGCGTCCTCTCAGTCTTTGAAATCTACACGGCCACTCTACAGACCAAATATTCGGGCTTTTACTCCAAGCAAATACTCTGGATCGCCGCCGGTCTCGTGGCCATGTTCGTCTTCGCCAAAATCGACTACCACCTCCTGCTCGACTGGGTTCCGTGGGCCTACGGCGTCTGCTTTCTGGCCTTGATAGCGGTAAAGCTGGTGGGACACAGGGTGCTGGGCGCCAAGCGCTGGATCAGCATCGGCCCGATGCACTTTCAGCCTTCGGAATGGGTCAAACTGGTGCTGATTCTGGTCATGGCCCGCTACTTTGCCAACCTGGGCGGACGCCGATTGAGTTGGACAGACATCTTCAAGGCTTTTGGCTTAGTAGGGCTTCCCATGATTATGGTGCTGGTCCAGCCGGATATGGGCACCATGCTCACCTACGCGCCTATCCTCATCGCCGGTCTCTTCCTCGGCGGCATCAATCTCCGTCAATCCCTCATCCTGCTCACGGTTGGCGCAGTGCTGGTGGGCGGCGCATGGTCCAGCGGCAAAGTACTCAAGCCCTATCAGAAAGCCCGCTTGACCAGCTTCATCAACCCAGACAATGACCCTCATGGAACCGGCTACCAGATCCGGCAATCGCTCATCGCGGTCGGTTCCGGCGGCATTTGGGGGCAGGGCGCGGCCAAGGGAACACAGACCCAGGGAGACTTCCTCCCCATCCCTCACGCCGATTTCATCTTTGCCGCCTTCGCTGAGGAACACGGCTTTGTCGGCGCGCTTTTCATCCTGCTGCTATACTTTTCCATATTGATGCGTTTGATTCAGAACGCTCAAACAGCCGCGGATCTGTCCGGCTCCTTGATTATCATGGGAGTTGTGGCTGTGTTGACCTTCCAGATTGCGGTCAACGTCGGCATGGTCATCGGTTTTATGCCCGTCACCGGAATTCCTTTACCGTTAATGAGTTACGGAGGGTCTTCGGTGCTGTTCACGTTCTTGGCGCTGGGTGCGGCGATGAATGTCCGCATGCGCCGGTTCGTTAACTGAGGCGTTCCGGCTTCAAACTCCGGACGCGAATTCACTGGTGTCAACTCTTGTGTCGCCCCGGAACCGTCCGGACCACAAGAGAAGTATTTTCAAGCATTTCGCCGGCCAGGTCCGGATGGATCGCGCCCGGCAGGATTGGGTTTATGAGCACGCAGAGACGGGAAAACCGTTGGCGGCCTGTAGTTTGCATGGAACGCGCGGACACGACGAGGCTTTCAAGCCCCGTTCCCTTCGCGCGGTATAACCATGCACAGGTCAACGGTGGAACGGCCCCGCCGGCATTGCCGGCTTGGTTGGCCACAAACTCTCTGCAATCGGATCACCACATTGTCAGGCTCGCTTGGCTTGTTCGTCAGAACATTTGCCACATTTCGCGCAGTTCGCCGCCCCCACGGGCTGGCCACCACGCGGCAGCCGCACATAAGCGTCTTTCTGGTCATCCTTTTCGCACATCCCCTCCCCTTCCGGTTTTGCGCGCCTCCATCCATCCTTGCCGCGGGTACCAGCAGCCTTGAGCCGCTGGACGGAAAGGTACGATGGCAAAAGAAATCTGCATCTCCAGCACGCCGCATGAAACACGGCTTGCAATCCTTGAAGACGATCAACTCGCGGAAATCTACTACGAACGCGAAAACGAGTACACCCTGGCCGGGTCCATTTACAACGGACGCGTCACGCGCGTCCTGCCTGGCATGCAGTCCGCATTTGTTGACATCGGTCTGGAACGCGACGCATTCCTTTATGTAACTGACTTCATCGAACTCGAAGATCAGGAAGAAACAGACGAATTGGAAAAGGCCGCGGCCAGCGGCGCCAACCAGGCTCCCCGCGAAGTTCGGCATACCGGTGCGCAAGACCGCAACGGTGGCCGCCCCAGCCAAAAGCCGGAACAGCGGCAGGACCGCCCCGCAAAGGAACGCCAGCCGGAAGAAGAGGCCGCGCCAGCAGCCGCCGCCATCTCCGCGCCTGCTGCCCCCCCCGCTATCTCCGAGCAGCCCGAAGACGAGCAGAAAGACTTCGACGCGACCGGCACACGCCGCTGGCGTGGACGCCGCCATCGTCGCGGCAGCCGTGGATCGTCCGAAGCCTCCGAAGCCAGGACCGCCTCCCCGGAAACCATTGAAATCGTACCGGAACAGCCGTCGGAGCCTGAAGCCGCTCCGGAAGTTCAGGCCGCGCACAGTCATGCCGCAGAAAAATCTCCATCGCCGGAGTGGTCCGCCCCAACTCCCGCGCCCCGCACCCAGAAAGCACCGGAGCCCTTTGTCCTTCCCGGCGAATCGCTCTCAAAGTACGGCGGCACTCCGGACGAGGAGGAATCCACGCCCGCGCAGGAGCCTGCTGCTCCCGTACGCCCGGTCAGCCATTTCAAGCCTTCCACGCTGATTGAAACCCCGATCAAGTGGGACGGCAGTGGCCTGTTGCCCGGCGAGTCGCTCTCGAAACATCGGCCCAGCGAGCCCGAAGCCGAAACCGCGCCCGAGACCGTTGCCGACGCAGAGGACGCTCCCTTCGTCGAGACGATTGAAGAATCCGCGCAGCCCGCATCGCCCTACTCATTTAATGAAGCCGAGCCGCAGGAGCTTGCCCCCGAATTCGAAGAGGAAGATCTGGTCGAGGATCTGCTCCAGCCGTCTACCCCCGAGGAATCCGAGCCCGAAGCGGATGCCTCCGCTGAAGCTGACGCCGACGAAACCAAGGAGCCTGAATCCGGCTCTTCCGCCTCATACCGCGTTGACCCCGCCGCCCCCAGCGGCTTCCGCCTCTTCGGCCTCGGCAAGAAGAAGGAAGAAAAAAAACCGGCCAAGCCCGCTTCAACCTATGCCCCGGGCAGCGGCATCATTGAGGAAGAAGTCATTGAAGGCGAGGAGTTCGATGCCACACCCCGCCGCCACCAGCACAAGCCCGGCGAGCACGACCCCTACGAATACGAGGAGGAGACGCTTCCCAAGAAGGGTCGCTCCGGCGGCCCGGATGAGACTCCCCGCAGCCGACGCTTCCCGATGAACATCACCGAAAAGAGCGGCGAGGACGGAGAGGCCTTCGACGAAAGCGAGAGCGAAGAAACCTCCTCGGAAGCCCAACCTTCCAACGGCGATGCAACCAGCCCGCAGCGCCGCGAGCGCGGCGGACGCGGTCGCCGTGGCCGCGGAACAACAGCACCGGCACAGGGCAACCGCCGCGGACCCTCGCGCCGCTCCATGCAGACCAGCGATCTGCCCATCATTAGCGACCTCTTGAAGTCCGGCCAGGAAATTCTGGTCCAGATCGCCAAGGAACCCATCGCCAAGAAGGGCGCGCGCATCACGTCGCACATCGCCCTGCCCGGCCGCTTCCTGGTCTTCATGCCCACCGTTACTCACGTCGGCGTCAGCCGCAAGATCGCTTCCGACGATGAGCGCCAGCGCCTCAAGAAGATTCTGGTGCATGAGCGCGGCGAGGCCTCTGGCGGATTCATCGTCCGCACCGCCGCCGAGGGTGCATCTGAAGAAGATTTGCGCGCCGACCTTCGCTTCCTCATGAATCTCTGGAACGACATCAAGCAGCGCTCCGACAGCTCGAAGTCCCCGGCACTTATCTATCACGATCTCTCGCTGATCGAGCGCATTCTTCGCGACCAGGTCAGTTCCAACTTCTCCAACATCTGGGTCGATTCGGAAGCCAACTACGAGCGCATTGTGCGCTTCCTCAACCGCTTCTCGCCCACCCTGGTGCGCCGCGTCAAGCTCTACACCAAGGAGACGCCGCTCTTCGAGCAGTTCAACATTGAGGACGAAATCTCCAAGGCCCTGCGCTCCAAGGTCTGGCTCAAGTCGGGCGGCTCCATCGTCATCAACCAGACGGAGGCGCTGGTCGCCATCGACGTCAACACCGGCAAATACGTCGGCAAGTCGGCTAGGCTTGAAGACACCATCGTCAAGACCAACCTCGACGCCGTGCCGGAAATTGTACGCCAAGTCCGCCTCCGCGACCTCGGCGGCATCATCATCATCGACTTCATCGACATGGACGACCGCAAGAACCGCTACAAGGTCATGGCCGCCCTGGAAGAAGCGCTGAAAGCCGACCGCGCCCCCACCAAGGTGCTCCAGTTCAACGACTTCGGTCTGGTCGCCATCACGCGCAAGCGCGTCAAGCAGTCTCTGGAGCGGACCCTCTCGGTTCCTTGCCCCACATGCCAAGCCACCGGCATGGTCAAGAGCCCGACCACGGTCTGCAACGAGATTTACACCGAGCTGCGCAAGATGAAGAAACACTTCGAAGGCGAAGACGTGATGTTGCGCGTCAACCCCGAGACGGTAAAGATTCTCAAATCCAACAACGTCAGTTGGCTCACCGAATTCGAGGAACTGGTCGGCAAGAACATCCTCGTCAAGAGCGATCCTGCCTTGCACCCCGAGCAGTTCGACATCCAGGGCTAAGGCCGCAAACCGCTATAAACAGGAAAGGCCGGAGTTCCGCTCCGGCCTTTTCTGTTTTCGCTCAATCAGGCGCAACCCGATTCACCTAATCACATGAATCGGAACCCCTACCTTCAGGTTTCTCCAAATCTGTTCCGTCGTATACACCGGAGCCTTGAGCGCAATCGCCAGAGCCAGACAGGATCGATCCCCCAAAGACAGGCCATATTTCTCCGTCTTTGTGATCAGATCACCGGCAATCCTGGCCTGTTCGCTGGTATAAGGCTCCACGGCAATGACAGTAGATAGAGCGGCATCCCATGCTCTGTCGGGGTCGTTCCGCATTTTGACGAGTTTGGATTGCACCTCGGCTAGATTGACCGTGCTGACGACAGCGCATTCCAGAATTTCATCCGTCAGGTTTTCCGCGCCGCGCTCGTGTTGAAGCAAGGCAAGCATGGCTGAGGCATCGAACACAACCTCATTCATGCTTCGCCGCCTCGCGCCGTTCCGCGCTCAGTTCGTCGGCAAGCGATACTCCCGGTGGAACGAATTGCCTGACCCACTCCTGCGCGCGCCTGAGCCGGCTTCGCATCGTCGAGATGCGCAGTTCACCGTCCTCGACGCGCAAAACCAGCACACCGCCGACGTCCATTCCGAGCGCCTTCCGCATCTCCACCGGAATGACAACACGCCCCTTTTCACTCATGCGCGTCCGTGCCTGAAGTTCTATGGCGTCCATATATTCCACCCCATCCATAAGTGACACAAATATACCATAGTGGCACCACACATCGTAGTGGGACATTATTAAGACAGCCCACGCCACGACGGTTAGAGCATTTTCGGAAAGGGTGTAGACACAAATTTCATTGGTATCCCACCCTTTCCGCAGAAAAAAGCGGAAAGGATGGGGCACGGAAGTCTACAGCAAAAGCAAAAATGCTCTAACTCACGCGAATGGAAACACCTCCGCCTTGGACCGCAACCTTCCT
>Ga0224531_1001210_pt1 | contig 11607 bp, 8 predicted proteins | sample CBST100metaG_FD_179876 | JGI IMG/M metagenome (GOLD analysis project Ga0224531, IMG submission 179876) | Peat soil microbial communities from Stordalen Mire, Sweden - C.B.S.T100 | ecosystem: Environmental > Terrestrial > Soil > Wetlands > Peat | place: Sweden: Norrbotten County, Stordalen Mire... | reverse complement strand
GTTCAGCATGGCCGGAATTCCGCCATTCTCCGGCTTCTGGGGAAAGTATTTCATATTCACCGCGGCCGTGCAGACTGGGCTCTGGGCGCTCGCGGTGATCGGCGTATTGACCAGCGTCGTGGGCGCCTTCTACTATATCCGCATCGTCAAGGTGATGTACTTCGACTCGCCCGAGGAGGCTTTTGATCCGCGCCCGGCTTCTCTTTCTTTTGTTGCCGTAGGGAGCGGTCTTTTCACCGCCTTGTTCTTCCTGTTTCCCGCACCCATCGTCGGTGCGGCGGAGGCGGCGGCCAAGGTTCTGTTCGGGTGAGCGAGGCCGCCGGCGGGGTCTGGCGGTTGCGCGTGCATGACGAGCTGTCCTCTACGTCCGATCTGTGCCGCGAGTTGGCGGGGCAGGGCGAACCGGAGGGTCTCGCGGTTGTGGCCTTGCGGCAGACGAAGGGGCGGGGCAGTCGTGGCCGCGCGTGGGACTCGCCGGCCGGAAACCTGCATCTCTCCGTGCTGCTGCGGCCTGGGGAATGGGCAAGGAGCGCCGGCCAGTGGGCGCTGCTGACCGGGGTTGCGCTGTGGCAGACGCTCGCGGACCTGGCGCCGATCGCTGCGGCGCTGCGGCTGAAATGGCCGAACGACCTGCTGCTGGACGGCCGCAAGCTGGCGGGCATCCTGATCGACAACAGTGTCGGCGCCAGCGGGCGTCTCGACTGGGTCGTCGTCGGTATCGGCGTCAACTTGGCGCACGCGCCGCCGCTCGCCGGCCGTGCGACGGCCTCTTTGGCGGAGCTGGTCGTGCCGCCGTCACCGGTGGCGGTGGCCGAGCGGTTGCTGGTCCGGCTGGACGAGTGGCGGCGGGTTCGTCGGCATGAGGGCTTCGCGGCGATCCGCGCCGCCTGGCTGGCGCATGGCCCGCCGATGGATGAACCGATAACGCTGAAGCTGCGGGATCGCCTGGTCGAAGGGGTCTTCGCTGGCCTCGGCGACGACGGCGGCCTGAAGCTGCGTACCGGCGGCGAGGTCGAGACGTTCACGACCGGCGACGTGCTGCTGGCGACGGCAGTCGCCCTGCGAAGCAAGACCTGAGAGTCTGTCCGGAATGAACTTAGCTGTTTTCAACAGGATAGCGTCACCCCCGCGCAAGCGGGGGGCCAGGCCAGCCCGAGATGGTGCCGGGGCTCTGGATTGCCGCTTTCGCGGCAATGACGAGACAGGGTACAGCTCGTTGAGTTGTCGTTGGCAGTTTTCGGACGGACTCTGAAGCATGCTGTTGGTGATCGATGCGGGCAACACGAACGTGGTCATGGCGGTACATGACGGCGCGCGTTACCGTGGCATTTGGCGCATCGCCACCGACTCGCAGCGTACCTCGGACGAATACATCGTCTGGCTGCTCACCCTGCTGAGCCGGGCGGGCGTGAAGCCCGAGGAGGTGAACGCCGCGGTCATCGGCACGGTGGTACCGGCGGCGCTCTACCACTTGCGCCGGATGGTGCGTGATTTCTTCGAGGTGGAGCCGCTGATCGCGCGGGCGAACGTGAACTGGGGATTCGACATCCGCGTGGACAATCCCGAGGAAGTGGGCGCCGACCGCCTGCTCAACACCCTGGCGGCGCACCGCCGGTTCCCCGGGCCACCGTTGGTGGTGGTTGATTTCGGCACGGCGACGACCTTCGATATCGTCGATGCCGACGGCAGCTATCTTGGCGGCGTGATCGCGCCGGGCATCAACCTGTCGCTTGAGGCGTTGCACCGGGCCGCGGCCCGGCTGCCGCGCATCGGCATCGGCCGGCCGCAGGCGGTGATCGGGCGGGCGACCGTGCCGGCGATGCAGTCGGGCATCTACTGGGGCTACGTGGCCCTGGTCGAGGGGCTGGTAGCGCGTATCCAGGAGGAATTCGGCCCCCGGCTGACGGTCATCGCCACCGGCGGCCTGGCGCCGCTGCTGGCCGAGGGCACCCCCATCATCGAACACATCGAGCCCGATCTGACGCTGGATGGCCTCAGGATGTTGGCGGAGCAGAACCCGCCTCCCACATTGCCGCGCGAAAAGCCTCGCCACGGCGATGCCGACTGACCATTTGTTCGCTTGTGGTGAGGACGCTGAGGCCGGAGAAGAGAGCATTGCAACAGCCGTGTTTTGAAAGCCCGTGATGAGTGGAGTGAACGATGGTCTCGCCTTTCTGCCTTTGGGCGGAACAGGCGAGATTGGTATGAATTTGAACCTTTATCGCCTCGACGGGCGTTGGCTGGCGGTGGATTGCGGCATCGGCTTCGGCGGGGTGGATCTTCCCGAGGTTGACGTGATGATGCCCGACCCGGCCTTCATCGCCGAGCGGAGGGATCGTCTGGTCGGCCTCGTGCTGACGCACGCGCACGAGGATCATCTGGGCGCGGTGCCATGGCTGTGGCCGCAGTTGCGCTGTCCGGTCTATGCGACCCCCTTCGCCGCTTCCATGTTGCGCCGCAAACTGGCCGAGGTGCAGTTGCTGAACGAGGTGCCGCTGCACGTGGTGCAGCCGGGCGGCTCGCTGGAATTGCCGCCTTTCTCGCTCCGCTTCCTGCGCGTGACCCACTCCATACCGGAGGCGCACGCGCTCGCCATCCGCACGCCGTTCGGTACCGTGCTGCACACCGGCGACTGGAAGCTCGACCCCGATCCGCTGGTCGGGCCGCCGACCGACGTGGCGGCGCTCGCCGCGCTCGGCGAAGAAGGCGTGCTGGCGATGATCTGCGATTCGACCAACGCCATGGTCGAAGGGCACTCGGGCTCTGAGGGCGACGTGCGCCGGGCGCTGGTCGCCTTGATCCGCGACCTCAAGGGTCGCGTGGCGGTGACGTGCTTCGCCAGCAACGTGGCCCGCGTGGAGTCGGTGGCGCTGGCGGCGCGCGCCGCCGGGCGGACGGTGGCGGTGGTCGGTCGCAGCCTGCGCAATCTGGAGGCGGTGGCGCGGGAATGCGGCTACCTGAAGGACACCCCGGCGTTCATGAGCGAGGACGATGCCGCCGACATCCCGGACGACAACCTGCTGATGCTGATCACCGGCAGTCAGGGCGAGCCACGCAGCGCACTGGCGCGTATCGCCTGTGACACGCATCCGCGCGTGGAACTGGGCGAGGGCGACACGGTGGTGTTCAGCAGCCGTATCATTCCGGGCAACGAGCGGGCGATCGGCACAATGCAGGACAACCTGGTCCGGCGCGGCGTGCGGCTGATGACCGACGCCGACCACATGATCCATGTCTCGGGACATCCAGCGCGCGACGAGTTGCGCCGCCTCTACCGCCTCATCCGTCCACGCTTCACCGTGCCGGTGCATGGCGAGTGGCGGCATCTGTCCGCGCACGCGGCACTGGCGCGCGAGGCGGGGGTGAAGGCGGTGATGCTGGAGGACGGCGATATCCTCAACCTGGCGCCCGGCGCCCCGAGCGTGGTGGACAGCGCGCCGGTGGGCAGGCTGGTGGCGGACGGCAACCGGCTGGTGCCATTGCTGGGGTCCGTTCTCGGGGCGCGCCGTCGCATGCTATACAATGGCGTGGTGCTCGCCAGTGTCGCCATGGACGGGTCTGGGCGGGTGCTTGGACCGGCGCGGCTGAGCGCCCCGGGCCTGTTCGAGGCCGACGATCCCGAAACCGGCCGTCTCGCCGAGGAATTCATCGACGCCATCGAGGAATTGCCGGCCACCGTGCGCCGGGACGATGCCGCGCTGGTCGAGGCGGGCAAGGCAGTGCTGCGCCGCGCGCTGGGCAAGCGCCTGCAGAAGCGGCCAATGGTGGACGTACACCTGCTGCGGATCTGAGTGTCTGTCCGGATGGAATTCAGGTAGTTTCAGCAGGATAGCGTCACCCCCGCGATGGTGCGACGCGCCTGGATTGCCACTTTCGTGGCAATGACGGGAAGCTGACGGCGGAGGCGGACCGAGGTGAACTGGTTTACCGCGCTTGTTCTCTACTTGCTGATCTGGTGGACGGTGCTGTTCGCGGTGCTCCCGTTCGGCACGAAACCGGTGGCGGATGCCGATCCCGCGACCGGATGGCGTGGCGCGCCGGAACGGCCGCGGATGGGACGGAAGGTTCTGGTGACGACCGCGGTGGCAACGCTGATTTGGCTCGCCTGCTGCCTGCTGATCGTCAGCGGATGGATCAGTTTCCGCAGCGGCTGGCTATCTTTGCCTGAAGATTGAGCGATTGCACAAAAATAAGCAGGCGTCGCCCTTTTGCCGAGCAAAACACGCCTGAAGGGTGAATTTTCTCGATTCCGATAACACGTTTTTTCTGGACGAGCTGGTACACCCGGTGTCATCATAATGGTCAGGACGAGGTTCGTTCCTCGTCCTGCCGTGTGACTGGCGTTTCCTCCCTAAACTTGGCCCGCTGCGCCGTAGGCGCGCGGGCCTCCTTTTGTCTAGCCTGCTCTCATTCGCGTGTCGAGCGATTTCCGTCGTGGAACAGGCAGGGTATCGTATTTTATTGTTTTCGTTCCGCAAGAAGATGCAAAACCGTTGCTTTCGGTAAGGCATTTACTCCTGTCGAGGAACTCCCTCGTTGGTCGGGCGGCGCGGCCTGCGCCGCCCGACCCGGCTGGCGGAGGCGGCCGCCTCCCTGTAGGGTCTCGGCACTTTGACCCCTCGCATGGACTCGATCGCAGATGCGGCTTTCACGTGGCCTTGTGCCGACCCTCAGGGAAACTCCGAACGAGGCGCAGATCGCCTCGCACCGTCTGATGTTGCGCGCCGGTCTGGTGCGCCAGACGGCCTCCGGCATCTATGCCTGGCTGCCGGCTGGCTGGCGGGTGCTGCGCAACATCGCGCAGATCGTTCGCGAGGAGCAAGACGCGGTGGGCGCGCAGGAACTGCTGATGCCCACGTTGCAGTCGGCCGACCTGTGGCGCCAGAGCGGCCGCTACGACGCCTATGGCCCGGAGATGCTGCGCATCAAGGACCGTCATGAGCGGGACCTGCTGTACGGGCCGACCAACGAGGAGATGATGACGGATCTGTTCCGCCAATCGGTCAAGTCGTACCGGGAACTGCCGCAGATCCTTTATCATATCCAGTGGAAGTTCCGCGACGAGGTCCGCCCGCGCTTCGGCGTCATGCGCGGCCGCGAATTCCTGATGAAGGACGGCTACAGCTTCGATCTGGATTATGCGGGCGCGGTGGTCAGCTATCGCACGATGATGCTGTCCTACATGCGTACGTTCCAGCGCCTCGGCGTGAAGGCGATTCCGATGCAGGCCGATGCCGGGCCGATCGGCGGCAACCTGAGCCACGAGTTCATCATCTTGGCACCCACCGGCGAGAGCCAGGTGTTCTATGACGCGGCCTTCGAGCGGCTGGACTTCTCCGGCGCGGCGTTCTCGCACCGCTCCGAGCAGGACCTCGCGCGCTGCTACGACATGCTGACGACTCCGTACGCGGCGACCGACGAGAAGCATGACGAGGCGGTCTGGGCCGGAGTGCAGGAGCAGAGGGAAGGGCGTGGCATCGAGGTCGGCCACATCTTCTATTTCGGTACGAAGTACAGCCAGCCGATGGGCCTGACCGTGGCCGGACGGGATGGCACGCCCACGGCGCTGCACATGGGTAGCTATGGCATCGGCGTTTCCCGCCTCGTCGGCGCATTGATCGAGGCGCATCACGACGACGCCGGCATCAAGTGGCCCGACTCGGTGGCGCCATTCCGCGCCGTGATCCTGAACCTCAAGCAAGGCGATGCCGCCTGCGACCGCACCTGCGAGGCGTTGTACGGCAAGCTCAACGGCCAGCTGCTGTACGATGACCGCGAGGAGCGCGCGGGGGTGAAGTTCGCCGATGCCGACCTGATGGGGCACCCCTGGCAGATCGTGGTCGGTCCGCGCGGGGCCGCTTCGGGCGTGCTGGAACTCAAGCGGCGCGCTACCGGCGAGCGTCACGAGGTGTCCGTCGATTCGGTGCTGCAGCGCATCGGGGCGTTGCCTGCTGACGCCGACATCTAAGTGAGCATGTTCGGGCCATTCGAGCGGGCGGTCGCCGGCCGTTACCTGCGTTCCCGCCGGGGCGAGCGTTTCGTTTCCGTCATCGCCGGCTTCTCGCTGGTCGGCATCGCCCTCGGGGTCGCCACGCTGATCATCGTGATGAGCGTGATGAACGGCTTCCGCCAGGAGCTGCTGGGGCGGATTCTCGGCCTCAACGGGGACCTGGGCATCTATGCGGCGGGCGCGCCGCTGACTGGATTTGACGACATCGTCAAACGCGTTCGCGGGCTGCCCGGAGTGGTGGGCGCCATGCCGGTGGTGGAGGGGCAGGCCCTGCTGACCACCGAGCGCGGCGGTGCGCAGGGTGGGATCGTGCGCGGCATGCGGCAATCCGACCTGCGTAGCCTGCACGTGGTCAGCGACAACATCCGTGCCGGGACGCTGGACAATTTCCAGGGCGACGACGCGGTGGCGATCGGGCTGGGGCTGGCGCAGCGGCTGGGCCTGGGCATCGGCAGCAAGCTCACGCTGGTTTCCCCGCAGGGACAGGCGACGGTGATCGGCACCGTGCCGCGCATCCGCGCCTATAGCGTGGCGGCGATTTTCCAGGTCGGCTTCAACGAGGCGGACACGAGCTTCGTCTATCTCCCGCTGGAGGCGGCACAGCTATTCTTCCGCGTGCCGGACGGGGCGACCGAGATCGAGGTCATGGTGCGCGACCCGGATCAGGTCGCCGCCGTGAACCGGGAGATCCGCAATGGCTACACCGGGCCGCCGGCGCGCGTGATCGACTGGACGCAGAGCAACAACAGCCTGTTCGCCGCCGTGCAGGTGGAACGCAACGTGATGTTCCTGATCCTGACGCTGATCATCCTGGTGGCGGCGTTCAACGTCGTTTCCAGCCTGATCATGATGGTCAAGGACAAGACGCGCGACATCGCCGTGCTGCGCACCCTCGGCGCGAGTTCCGGCTCGGTGATGCGCATCTTTCTCATGTGTGGGGCGTCGGTCGGCATCGCCGGCACCGTGGTCGGCGCGCTGCTCGGCATCGTGTTCTGCCTGAACATCGAAACCATCCGGCACTGGCTGGAAAACCTCACCGGCACCAATCTGTTCAACCCCGAGATCTATTTCCTGTCCCAGTTGCCGGCGGTGCTGCAGTGGCAGGAGGTGGCGCAGGTGGTCGGCATGGCGCTGGTGCTATCGTTGCTGGCGACGCTCTATCCGAGCTGGCGGGCGGCGCGCACCGATCCCGTGGAGGCGCTGCGTCATGAGTGAGCCGCTGCAACTGCGCGGCGTGCGGCGCACCTTCCGCAGCGGTGGTGGCGAGCTGCCGGTGCTGCGCGGCGTCGATCTGACGCTGCGCGCCGGCGAGATCGTGGCGCTGATGGCGCCGTCCGGCAGCGGCAAGTCGACGCTGCTGCACCTCGCCGGCCTGCTGGAGAAGCCTGACGGCGGCAACGTGTTCATCGACGGGCGGGACGCGAGTGCGCTGTCGGATGGCGAGCGCACCGCGATCCGGCGCGATTCGATCGGCTTCGTCTACCAGTCCCACCATCTGCTGGGCGAGTTCACGGCGCTGGAGAACGTGATGCTGCCGCAGATGATCGCCGGCGTGCTGCGTCGCGTGGCGCAACAGCGGGCGCTGGCGCTGCTGGACTCGCTAGGCCTGGGGCCGCGGGCGAAGCACCTGCCCGGCAAGCTCTCGGGCGGCGAGCAGCAGCGCGTCGCCATTGCTCGCGCGCTCGCCAACCAGCCGAAGCTATTGCTGGCCGACGAGCCCACCGGCAATCTCGACGTCGCCACCGCGGCCGCCGTGTTCAGGGAATTGCTCGCCACGCTGCGCACGCATGGCGCCGCCGCGCTGGTGGCCACGCACAATCCCGATCTGGCCGCCCGGATGGATCGCACCGTGACGCTGCAAGAAGGCAGAGTGGTCGAAGTCTGAAAAAGGCGGTGGACGCAGTCCACCGCTTCCGATTCTCTTCCGGGAAAACGCTGATGCCGCACGCCGATTTCGTACACTTGCGCGTTCATTCCGCCTATTCGCTCAGTGAAGGCGCGATCAAGGCGGACAAGATCGCCTCCCTCGCCAGGGACGGTGGCATGCCGGCGGTGGCGATGACCGACACCGGCAACCTGTTCGGCGCCATCGAGTTCAGCCAGGCCTGCTCGGGCAAAGGCGTGCAGCCGATCATCGGCTGCCAGATCGCGGTCAGCCGCCCTGACAACCCGCGGCTGGCACCGGAGTCGGTGGTGGTGCTGGCCAAGGACGCGACCGGATTGGCCAATCTGCGGCGCCTCTCCTCCGCCGGCTACATGGAGAGCGAACCAGGCCAGAAGCCGCAGGTGACGTTCGAGCGGCTGGCGATGTTCGCGCCCGGCCTGATCCTGCTCACTGGCGGCACGCACGGTCCGCTCGCGCGGCTGCTGGCGGAGGGGCAGAAGGACGAGGCGGAGCGGCTGCTCGCCCGCCTTGTCGAAGCGTTTCCGGACCGCACCGTCATGGAACTGCACCGGCACGGTCTGCCGGTGGAACGCGCGATCGAGCCGGGACTGATCGCGCTGGCCGACGCGGCGGACGTGCCGCTGGTGGCCACCAACGACTGCTTCTTCGCCAAACCGCAGATGTACGAGGCGCACGATGCGCTGCTGTGCATCGCCGAGGCGCGGCTGCTCAGCGAGCGCGATCGCCGGCGCGTCACCCCGGAGCATTGGTTCAAGCCCGCGTCGGCGATGCGCGCGCTGTTCGCCGATCTGCCGGAGGCCTGCGACAACACGCTGGCCATCGCGCGCCGCTGCGCGGTGATGGCCACGACGCGCAAGCCGCTGCTGCCGGTCTGCCGCAAGGTGCGCCCGGGCAGCAACGAGGAAGAGACGGTGCGCGCCATGGCCGTGGAGGGCCTTGAGCGCCGCATGGAGACGATGAACGCGGACGCGGCGACGCGCGCCCGCTACCGCGAGCGGCTCGACTTCGAGCTGGGCGTCATCGCCGCGATGAAATTCCCCGGCTATTTCCTCATCGTCGCCGATTTCATCCAGTGGGCGAAGGCGCAAGGCATCCCGGTGGGTCCCGGCCGCGGTTCCGGCGCCGGCTCGGTGGTCGCCTGGGCGCTGACCATCACCGACCTCGACCCGCTGCGCTTCCATCTGCTGTTCGAGCGTTTCCTGAACCCGGAGCGCGTGTCGATGCCAGACTTCGACATCGACTTCTGCCAGGAACGGCGCGACGAGGTGATTCAGTACGTCCGCGGCGAATACGGCGCCGACCGGGTGGCGCAGATCATTACTTTCGGCAAGTTGCAGGCCCGCGCCGCGGTGCGCGATGTCGGCCGGGTGCTCGGCCTGCCGTACGGCCAGGTGAACAAGGTCGCCGAGCTGATCCCGAACAATCCGGCCAAGCCGGTGACGCTGCAGCAGGCGATCGACGGCGAGCCCAAGCTGCAGCAGATGCGCGTTGAGGACGAGGCGGTGCGGCGCCTGCTGGAGATCGCGCTGCAGATCGAGGGGCTGTACCGCCATGCCTCCACGCATGCCGCCGGCGTGGTGATCGCCGACCGCCCGCTGACCGAACTGGTGCCGATCTACCGTGACCCGAAATCGGACTTCCTGGTCACCCAGTACTCCATGAAGTACGTGGAGCAGGCCGGGCTGGTGAAGTTCGATTTCCTCGGCCTGACCACGCTGACCATCCTGCACCGGGCGGTCGGGTTCTTGAAGGAGCAGGGGACCGAGGTGGACCTGGCCCACCTGCCGCTCGACGATGCGCGCACCTACGAGATGCTGCAGCGCGGCGATGCCGGCGGGGTGTTCCAGTTCGAGAGCCAGGGCATGCGCGACGTGCTGCGGCAGATGCGTCCGGACCGTTTCGAGGACCTGATCGCCGCCGTGGCGCTGTATCGCCCCGGGCCGATGGCCAGTATCCCGGCCTACTGCCAGCGCAAGCACGGCGAGAAGTGGGACGCCCCGCATCCGGAGATCCGCGACATCCTGGAAGAGACCTACGGCATCATGGTCTACCAGGAACAGGTGATGCAGATCGCGCAGAAGATGGCCGGCTACAGCCTGGGCGGCGCCGACCTGCTGCGCCGGGCCATGGGCAAGAAGATCCGCGCCGAGATGGAGAAGCAGCGCGCGATTTTCCGCAAGGGCGCGATGGAGCGCGGCATCACCGAGGCGAAGGCCGAGGAGGTGTTCGACCTCATGGCCAAGTTTGCGGACTACGGCTTCAACAAGTCGCACGCCGCCGCCTACGCGCTGGTTGCCTATCAGACGGCGTGGTTGCGGGCCAACCATCCGGTGGCGTTCCTCGCCGGCTGCATGAGTCTCGCGATGAACAACACCGACAAGCTGGCGGCGTTGCGCCAGGAGGCGGCACGGCTCTCCATCCGCGTGCTGCCGCCGGACATCAACCGCTCCGGGGCCGATTTCACGCTGGAGCAGGACGAGGATGGCAAGCTCGCGATCCGCTATGCCCTAGCCGCGGTGAAGAAGGTCGGCATGGCGGCCATGCAGGCGCTGGTCGCGGCGCGCGGGGCCGAACCGTTCGCCGACCTGGCCGCGTTCGCTGCCCGCATCGACCCTCACCACATCAACAAGATGCAGATCGAGAACCTGGTGCGGGCGGGTGCCTTCGATGCGCTGGACGGCAACCGGGCCCGTCTGTTCGCCGGGGCCGAGACCGTCCTGCGCCGTGCCCAGGCCTCGACGGAGGAGAAACAGAGCGGCCAGATCGGGCTGTTCGCCGGCAGCGACGAGCCGGCAGGGCTGCGGCTCGCGGACGTGCCGAACTGGGCGCCGATGGACGCGCTGGCGTTCGAGGCGGAGGCGATCGGTTTTCATCTGACCGCGCATCCGCTCGATGTCTACGGCCAGACCCTGCGCCGCCTGGGTGTGGTGCCGAGCAACCAGCTTGAGCAGCGGGCCGAGGCCGGGGGGGCGCGGGTCAAGCTCGCCGGTACCGTGATCGGAGCCAAGGAACGCATCACCCGCACCGGCAGCCGCATGGCCTGGGTCCGGCTGTCGGATGCCGGCGGTTCCTACGAGATCACCGTGTTCAGCGAAGTGCTCAGCCGGGCGCGGGAGATGCTTGCCGCCGGCAACTCGGTGCTGGTGACCGCCGATATCCGCCTGGACGGGGAGGCGCTGCGCATCACCGCCCAGGACGTTACCCCGCTGGAGCAGGCCGCCGCCCAGGCCGGGGCGGGCATGCGCGTCTGGCTGCGGAAGACCGAGGCCGTGGCGCATATCCGTGCCCTGCTGGAGCGCGAGGGGCGGGGGCGGGGGCGTGTCGTGCTGGTGCCTCGGCTGGACGAGCGCCAGGACGTGGAGATCGCGCTGCCCGGCGGCTTCAACGTGACGCCCCGGCTGGCCCAGGCGATGAAGGTGCTGCCGGGAGTGGAGCGGGTGGAGGACATCTGAGCCAGCCGTGGTGCTTCAGATGACCGGTTTCGACCCATGCCAGACATTCAGGCAAGGCGCCCGAATGGCGAGGGGTGGCCGGAAGGGGAAGGGCAGCTTGCGAACGCAAATTCTTTCAAGGTGACGGCGATCGGGTAGGGTGGGCTTCAGCCCACCATCGCGAACCACCTCCCGCGTTGCCGCATGCGAAAGCGAACCGGCGTTGGCATGCAGGTTGTAGGCTTGAGTCGGTGGGCTGA
>Ga0224531_1001206_pt1 | contig 11628 bp, 6 predicted proteins | sample CBST100metaG_FD_179876 | JGI IMG/M metagenome (GOLD analysis project Ga0224531, IMG submission 179876) | Peat soil microbial communities from Stordalen Mire, Sweden - C.B.S.T100 | ecosystem: Environmental > Terrestrial > Soil > Wetlands > Peat | place: Sweden: Norrbotten County, Stordalen Mire... | reverse complement strand
TGTACTGGCCCGTGAATGTGAGCAAACCTGTGTCGCGGTGAATGCGGAACGATGTAATGCAGTCGCTGCGCTGGTTGCACACATACATGAAGTTCTCGCTGGGGTCGATGCGGCAATGACGCGGGTAGTCGCCCATGGTTGACGTTTCGCCGACAAGCTTCAGCCTGCCGTTGCTGCCGATGGCGTAGATGGTAATCGTGTTATGCAGACGGTTCGGTGCATAGAGAAATCGGCCATCTGGCGAAACCACAATTTCCGAACCATAACTCGATCCTGCAAAACCAGCGGGCAGGGTGGAGATGGTCTGCTGCGACTCGAGAGAACCGTTCACGGGATCGTAGTGGAAGAAGACGATTGTGGACGCCTCTTCCTGAACCGTGTACAGCCAATGACCGTTGGGATGGAAGACAAAGTGGCGGGGACCGTCGCCGGAGGGCAGGGAAGCGAAGGGCGTTCCGGTTGACGGGGTCAGCTTTCCGGTCGTGGCGTCGAAGCGGTAAACATAGATTCTGTCTTGCGCCAGATCGGTTGCCAGGACGAAATGGTTTTTGGGGTCGGCGGCAATCATGTGCGCATGGGGCGCATCGTGACCGCTGATGGCAAAGCTGCCGCGCGGCGCATCGGTGGCGTGCGTGGAGCCGAGTGAGCCGCTGTCGCGATGAACATCGACGGCGGAGCCCAGCGAGCCTCCGTCCAGGATGGGAAGCACTGCAATGCTTCCGCCGTTGTAGTTGGCCACGAAGACGAATTTTCCCTGAGCATCGAGGCTCATGTGGGCCGGGCCCGCGCCCTCGGAACTTACCGTATTCAAAGCTGTCAGGTCGCCGTTCGCGCGGTCGATGGCAAAGGCGCTTACCGAACCGCTTGTGCCTTGAAATGTCATGACTTCGTTGATGGCATAGAGATACTTCTTTGAAGGATGAATTGTAATCCACGAGGGGTTCGGCGTTTTTGCGGCCAGTTTACGGCGCAATAACTCGCCGGTGCGGGGATTCATTTCAAAAAGATAGATGCCCTCGCCGTTTCCGCCGCCGTCAACCGGGGTTGAATACGTCCCGGCGTATGCGAAAACCTTTCCGGTTCCCAAGGCTCCGACAGCGTGCTGCGCCGTGCCCATTGCGGAATGCGTCAAGGCAAGAGCCGCCGTGCTCTTCATGAAACTTCTGCGAGACCAGGCCTGTTCCGAAATTTTGTCTGTCATTTCATTCATCCTTTTCTTTGAGCTCTGGTTCAGGCGATTGCGGCATCCGTGTCAGATTGCAACCCAGATGGCGGCGGTGAAAATCAGCGCAGTCACCGAGATGATGGTTTCGCACACCGACCAGGTTTTAAGCGTTTGCACAACGCTCATATTGAAGTACGACTTTACGAGCCAGAACCCGCCATCGTTCACGTGCGAAAAGATGAGCGCGCCCGCGCCGGTGCCAATGGCCAGCAATTCGGGATGAACGCCCGTGCTGTGCAGAGCAATCGGAGCCACGATGCTGGCCGCGGTGGTCATGGCCACCGTGGACGAACCCGTTGCCAGACGCATCAGCGCTGCCAGCAGCCACGCCAGCAAAAGCAGGGGAACATGGCTGTTCATCGCGACCAGAATGATGGCGCCGGAGACGCCGCTGTCTTGCAAAACCCGGCCGAAGCCTCCGCCCGCGCCCATCATCAATGTGATGGCCGCCGTGGGCGCCAGGCAATCGTTGCTGAAGCGGAGGATGGTTTCCCGCGAGAAGCCGCGCATGGTGCCCAGGGTGAAAAAGCTGCATAGCGCGCCAACCAGCAGCGCCATGTCATCATTGCCAGCCAGATGCAGGCCATTGTTGAGCGCGCTGCCCGGCGCGGAAAGTGCGTCTGCCCAACTGCCGATGAGCATCAGAGCGACCGGCAGCAGGATGGTGAGCATGCTGAGCCAGAAGCCGGGCAGAGCGCGGCGTTCGTCGCGGCCGGAGAGTTGATCGGCCATTGGATTATCCGGCGGAAGCTGAATATGCGGCGCAATAAGCATTGCGTAAAGCGGTCCGGCAATAATGGCCGTGGGAATGCCGACGATCAGCGCGTAAAAGATGGTGCGCCCCACATCCGCGTGGAAGATGGTTACAGCCATCATGGCGGCGGGATGCGGTGGCACCAGCCCGTGCACCACGGAGAGGCCGGCCAGCATGGGCAGGCCCACCAGAACCAGCGATGTTTTTGTGCGCTGCGCCACGGTAAACAGAATCGGAATCAGAAGCACGAAGCCGACTTCAAAAAAGGCCGGCAGGCCGATCAGCATCGCGATGACCATCATCGCCCAGGGAACACGCTTCTGGCCGAAGACGCGAATGATCGTGTGTGCGATCTGCTCCGCCGCGCCCGACTCGGCCATCATTTTGCCCAGCATGGTGCCCAGCGCCACGATGATCGCGATATGCCCAAGAATTCCACCCACACCGGTTTCAAAAGAATGAATCACGGTGGGCAGCGGCATCCCGGTAACGATGGCAAGCGACAGCGCGGCAAGAATGAGCGCGATGACGGGGTTCATCTTTACGACTGCAATCAGCAGAATCAGGCCAATCACCGAGACCAGAGCCGCAGTGAGCAGGAACATACTGTGAGGATCGATCATGGTATAAAAACACGGCTCCGGTTATCGGGGTTGGATGGAAAAATGAAGCGGCAATGGATGACGCGGGATTACTCTCCCGGGTCTTTATAGGCTACGCAATCGATTTCGATTTTGGAATCGACGACCATGCTGGATACAACGCAGGAGCGGGCCGGCGGATTTTCGCCGAAAAACTCTTTGAAAACCGTATTGAAGGCGGAGAAGTCGCGCGGATCGTCAAGCCACACGCCGCAGCGGACAACGTGCTCCGGCCCATAGCCCGACTCGTTGAGAATCGACAGAAGATTGCGAATCGCCTGGTGGGACTGGGCAACAATATTCCCCGCGACCAACTCCCCATTGAGCATCGGAGTCTGGCCTGATACATAGAGCCAGCCGCCAGCCTCAACCGCGCGCGCAAAGGGAAGCCCCGCTCCCTTTGCACCTTCCACACCATATCTCTTGATGCTCATCTCGTACTCCTCCTGTGTCCTGCTTTACTTAGGTTATATCGAGTTACTGAATCCATTTGGTTTTGCCGTGGACGAGAAAACGCCCGGCGCGATTTCCCGTAGCGCCTTCGGCAGTATAAGACAGAATACCGTTTACCCATACCGCGGCGATGCCTGTGGCCGGGCTGACAGGCTCGGAAAAAGTGGCCGTGTCGGTGATGGTTTCCGGATTGAAGAGCACCAGGTCGGCGGCATAGTCTTTACGAATCAGCCCGCGCCCGGCCAGTCCGAATCGTTGTGCCGGCATTCCCGTCATTTTGCGAACCGCTTCCGCGAGCGGAAACAATTTTTCCTCGCGGCTATAACGGCCCAATACGCGAGGAAATGTTCCCCACAGGCGAGGATGAGGGCGCGGGTCGTTGGGCAGCCCGTCGGAACCGATCATGGTTGCCGGATGGCTGAGTATCAGGCGCATGTCTTCTTCCGAGATGCTGTGATAGATTGCGCCGGCTGGCTGTAGACGCCGCGCCGCGTCGAGATGGTTCACCTTCCAGAGCGATGCAATCCGCGCCAGCGTTTGCCCGGCAACTTCGGGATGCGGCTCGCTCCAGGTAATCGTAATCCTGACGCGCTCGTCCACTTGCCCCAGGTCCAGCGTGCTCGATCCGGCCGCATAGGGATAACAATCGCAACCGGCAGGCTGCGTTTGCTGAGCCGTTTCCAGAGCCTGCAAAGCCTCGCCGCCACGGCCCCAGTTGTCAACGCCCGCGCACTTCAGATGTGAAATGACAACCGGTATGTGGCTCAGGCGTCCAATCTCGAAAACTTCATGCATGGCGTCGAGGATGTGCTCGGTTTCCGTGCGCATGTGCGTGGCGTAAACCGCGCCTGCCTGCGTCAATGTCTGGGCCAGCGCCAGCACTTCCTCCGTGGAGGCCTCGCGGGCGTTGTAATAGGCCAGGCCGGAACTCAGTCCCAGCGCTCCGCCGTCCAGAGCCTCTTCGAGCTGCGCACGCATTGCGTTGATTTCAGCTTCGGTGGCGGTGCGATCCAGCCGGTCCATGTGGTTGTTGCGCAGCGCCGTGTGGCCAATCAGCGCGCCTATGTTTACCGCGGGCCGCGCCTCCCGGAGAGCGGCAACATACGAGGTGAAGGTCGGGTAGCGGAAAACATCCGCATCGCCGAGCAGGTTCATCGGGTCGGGCAACTCGCCGTGCAGCGTTACGGGAGAGGCGCTGATGCCGCAGTTGCCCACAATGACGGTCGTAACGCCCTGGGAAAGTTTTGGCAGCATCTCCGGAGTGCGGATAGCGACGATGTCGTCGTGGGTGTGAACATCGATGAAGCCTGGAGCCAGCGCGAGGCCATCCGCGTCAATGGATTTTGCCGCGACACATTCGAGCGCTGGGCCAATTGCAGCAATGCGGTCGCCGCAGAGCGCCACGTCGGCCACTACAGGCGCTGCGCCTGTGCCATCCAAAACTTTCGCATTGCGAACCAAGGTATCGCAGTTCAACATTTCAAAGCCTCAGGTAATAGGCTATATCTATTGCGTGCTCTCTATTCATCGCGCAATTCATTTTGAGGTCTTACGGAGCTTCATTCGATGAACAAGCAAAGTTCTGCGCAGACTACGGCGTTATCGGCGATTTCTCCTCTGAACAAAGGTCTGGGGTTTCTGGAGCAGGCGCTTGAACCGGAAGAGATTTCCGCTCTCGGCTGGAACCTGCTCAAGGAAGACCTGAGCCTGCCGTGCGCGGTGCTGTACAAAGACAAGCTGCTGCATAACCTCAACTGGATACAGCAATTCATCGATGCGTACGGAGTAAAGTTAGCGCCTCATGGCAAAACCACCATGGCTCCGCGGTTGTTTCAGATGCAATTGGAGAAGGGCGCATGGGGCATTACGCTCGCCACCGCGCAGCAGACGCTGGTTGCGTACCGGCACGGGGTGCGTCGGGTTTTGATGGCGAATCAGTTGATCGGCAAGCAGAATATGGCTATCATTGCGCATCTGCTTGAGGACTCCGAGTTTACATATTATTGCCTGGTCGATTCGGCGGCGCAGATTGACCAGTTGGGGGCGTTTTTCGCGGAGTGGGGCGAGCGTCTGCAAGTGCTGATAGAACTGGGCGTGATGGGTGGTCGAGCGGGCGTGCGCAATGACGAGCAGTTGCAGTCCGTGCTGACGGCGCTCGCTCGTTGGAGCAATTCCGTTACCCTGTGCGGCGTTGAAATGTATGAAGGCGTTCTCCATGACGAGCCTGCCATCCGCGTCTTTCTCAAACGGGCGGTTGAGGTGACGCGCAAGCTCGCTGCGGAAAAGCGGTTTCAGCGTGCGCCCATCCTGCTTTCGGGCGCGGGCTCCGCATGGTACGACGTTGTCACTGAGATTTTTTCCGAGGCAGGGTTCGGTGATGCGGTTGAAATCGTATTGCGCCCCGGCTGCTATCTGACCCACGACGTGGGCGCGTATCGCGTGGCGCAGGAGAGGATTCTTGCGCACAATCCGATTGCGCGCCGGATGCACTCCGACTTGGTGCCGGCGCTTCATGTTTGGGCGTATGTGCAATCGATGCCGGAAGCAGGGAAGGCGATTATCTCCCTGGGCAAGCGCGATGCAGCCTTCGATGCAGGCCTTCCCACTCCCGCGCTGCACTTCAGGCCCGGAGACGCCGCGCCGAAGCCAACTCCTGCAAATTGGTCGCTGACGAAGATGATGGATCAGCATGCGTACATGAAGTTGGACGAGCAGGATGATCTTCGCGTCGGCGACATGATCGGCTTTGACATTTCGCATCCCTGCCTGACCTTCGACAAGTGGCGCGTGTTGCCGGTGCTGGATGAGCAGTATGCGGTCGTCGATGTGGTTAAAACATATTTCTGAGCGGGCGTGATTCTCGACGTGAGTTCAGGCCCGGACGACAACTCCGTCGAGCGCCTGATCGATGCGAGCCAGCGCCTCTGCGGGCAGCGTCACGCCCACGGCGCGCACGTTGTCCGCAATCTGTTCCGGACGCGACGCGCCGATGATGGCCGAAGCGATTTCCGGTCGCCGCAGAACCCAGGCCAGCGCCATCTGCACCATCGTCAAGCCGAGGTCTGCCGCGATGGGCTTGAGTCGTTCGACCGCCGCCAGCAGATTATTTGACCGGTAATGCCGTCCGGCCGACTCCATGAACTTGTTCATCTGCTCGCTGGTGGCGCGGCTTCCCGGCGGTGGCGGCTCGCCGGGCGCATATTTCCCCGTCAGCACGCCGTGCGCCAGCGGAGAGAATGCCAGGTTGCCGATTCCGTGCCGCGCGCAGGCTGGAAACACCGTGGCTTCCGGTTTGCGCCACAGCATTGAATACTGCGGCTGACTGGAAGAGAAGGGAATCAGACGGCCCTCGCCCGCAATCGCGGCTGCGGCGTCAATCTGTTCCGCCGTCCACTCGCTGAAGCCGATGGCCCGCACCTTGCCTGACTGCACGGCCCGGTCCAGCGCGCTCAAAGTTTCTTCGAGCGGCGTTTCCTTGTCGTAGCGGTGGCACTGGTAAAGATCGATCGTGTCCACGCTCAGCCGCTCCAGCGAACGGTTCAACTGCTTCTCGATTTGCGCCGCGGAAAGCCCATGATCGGGCTCGTCTCCAACCGGGAAGAACAGCTTGGTGGCGATCAGATAGCGGTCCCGTGGATAACTTTTGAGCGCTTCGCCCAGTACACGCTCGGCCTCACCCGCGCCGTACTGATTGGCGGTGTCGAAGAGCGTGACGCCGCAGTCCAAGGCCGCATGAATGCAGCGGATTGCCGGTTCGTGTCCGATACCCCCGGCCACCGTCAGCCAAGTGCCAAAGCTCAACTCGGAAACTTCCAGAGGCCCATTGCCAAGGCGGCGATATTGCATGCTTTCCCTTTCTGCGACGCACGATTTGTAGGACGCGCAAGAACACAGTTACTCTGGTTCTGCTCTAATTCAGCGCCTGTACCGTTCCTCTGCCGAGGAGTTCTTCCACGTGCTCCACCCATCCGCGATCCGCTGCCACGCTCATTGCTTCAGGCTCCAGGATCACCGAGTACTCGCCCTTTTTATCCAGATGCAGCATCACCTTGCCCGGCCCCGGCGCGGCATCCGCGGCGCTCTTCAGAGCGGTAAACATCTCCTCGGTTACGTTGTCCAGGTTGAGGCGGATGCGCACACCCACCGGCAGCTTTACCTGCACGTCTTCCAGCGCCTGGATCGAACTGACAGAGATCTTCGGCGCGGCATCGTCGTCGCCCATCAGCACTCCGCGCAACACGACCGGCGCTTCAATCTTCCACTGTTCAGACAGCCTTTCGTAGTCCCGCGAAAAGCAGATCAGATTGATCTTGCCGGTGGTGTCCTCCAGCGTAGCCATTGCATATTGCTTCTGATCCCGCTTGCTCTTCTGCACGCGCAGTCCCAGGATCAGTCCCGCCACCATTACCTCGTCGGCCGGATCTGCCGGAGTTCCCCAGCGCCGCTCCGGAGGTTTGCGCTCCAGCGCTTCGGCTACCGTGATGATGCCTGTCAGATTGTGCAGCTTCTCGGCGTACCGGTCCAGCGGATGTCCGGAGACGAAGAACCCAAGCACTTCCTTCTCATTGGCTAGCCGCTCGGCTTCTTCCCAGTCGGGCACGTGGGGCAAGTCGTCGCCGCCTTGTCCTGCCTTGGGGCTCTCGTCGAAGAGCCCGAACAGCCCGGCCTGTCCCTGCGCCGCGTCTTTCTGCGCCTTCTGTGCCCGCTCCATGGCCTTGTCCACAGAGGCCATCAACGGCCCGCGCTTGCCCAGCGAGTCCAGTGCCCCGGCCTTGATCAGCGACTCGATCACGCGCTTGTTCATCAGCCGCAGATCGATCTTTTCGCAGAATTCCCAGAAGCTCTTGAACTGCCCGCCGACTTCTTCGCGCGCCTGCATGATGGATTCGATGGCGTTGCCGCCCACGTTCTTCACCGCCGCCAGTCCGAAGCGAATCGCATCGCCATTCGGCGTGAATTGCGCCCCGGAAACCTGCACGTCCGGCGGCTCCACGGCGATTCCCATCTCCTTGCACTCGGCGATGTACTTGACCACGTTCTCCGGCTTTGACGTTTCCGAAGTCAGCAGCGCCGCCATGAATTCCACCGGATAATGCGTCTTCAGATAGGCCGTCTGGTACGAAACCAGCCCGTAGGCTGCCGAGTGCGACTTGTTGAAGCCGTACCCGGCAAACTTCTCCATCTGGTCGAAGATTTCGCCCGCAATCGCCTTTGGATGCCCCAGCGCCTCCGCGCCGCTCATGAAGCGGTCTCGCTGCTTGGCCATCTCCGCGGGCTTCTTTTTGCCCATTGCGCGGCGTAACAGATCGGCTTCGCCCAGCGAGTAGCTGGCCAGCACGTTGGCGAGCTGCATCACCTGTTCCTGGTAGACAACGACGCCCAGCGTCTCTTTCAGCACCTTTTCCATCTGCGGCAGCGGGTACTCCACCTTGCGCCGTCCCCACTTGCGTTCGATGAAGTCGTCCATCATGCCGCCCTGGATCGGGCCCGGCCGGAACAGCGCCGTCAGTGCCGTCAGATCCTCCAACTTGTCCGGCTTGTAGCGGCGCAGCATGTCCCGCATTCCGCTCGACTCAAACTGGAAAACGCCCGAGGTCAGCGCCGCCTGGAACACCTTCTTGTAGGTCTCCTCGTCGTCCAGTGGAATCTTCTCGATGTCCACCTTTTCTCCCCGGTTTTTCTCGATCAGCTTCAGGCAGTCGTCGATTACCGTCAGCGTCGCCAGGCCCAGGAAGTCCATCTTCAGCAGGCCCATCTTCTCGACCGACTTCATGTCGTAGGCAGTCACGATTTCGTCGTTTTTGGTCTTGACCACCGGCACCAGCTCGGTCAAGGGCCGCGGCGCAATCACCACCGCGCAGGCGTGCACACCCTGTCCGCGCGTCAGTCCCTCCAGCTTTTTCGCCGTGTCAATCAGCTCCCGCACCTGCGCGTCGCTGTCGTACGCCTTGCGCAGTTCCGGTATATCCTCCAGTGCCTGATCAATGGTTATTCCCACCGTGGCCGGAATCATTTTGGCGATGCGGTCCACGTCCCCATACGGCATGTCCAGAGCCCGGCCGCAGTCCTTGATCGACCCCTTCGCCGCCATTGTGTTAAACGTGATGATCTGCGAAACCTGTTCACGGCCGTATTTGCGAACGACGTAGTCGATGACCTCGCTGCGCCGGTTCTGGCAGAAGTCCACGTCGATATCGGGCATCGATACGCGCTCGGGATTCAGGAAGCGCTCGAACAGAAGCACGTTCTGCATCGGGTCGATATTGGTAATCCCCATCGAGTAGGCCACCAGCGATCCAGCGCCCGATCCACGTCCCGGACCCACCGGAATTCCATTGTCCTTGGCGAACTTGATGTAGTCCCACACGATCAGGAAGTAGCCCGAGTACTTCATCTGCTTGATGATGCCGATCTCGTACTCCAGCCGCGCTTTGTACTCTTCAATCGGCGTCTTGAGCTGTCCCTTGCTCTCCAGGTACTGAATCGCCGTTTCCATCCGCATCTTGAAACCGTCGCGGCAGATTTCCTCAAAATAGCTGTCGATGGTGTGCCCCTCGGGCACGGCAAACTGCGGCCAGGGATTATCCACCTTGTGCAGCTTGAAGTTGCAGCGCTCGGCAATCTCCATGGTGCGCGCCATCAGGTCAGGATTGTCCGGAAACAGCCGCGTCATTTCGTCGGTGCTCTTCACGAAGAACTGGTCGCTGTCGAACTTGAAGCGGTTGGCGTCGTGCACCTTGGAGCCCGTCTGTACGCACAGCATCACGTCATGCGCATGAGAGTCTTCCCCGCAGAGGTAGTGCGAGTCGTTGGTGACGATCATCGGAATTTCCAGATCCTTCTGCAACTGGAAAAGGCCGTTCTGAATCTTCCGTTCCGCCTCCAACCCCTGGTCCTGGATCTCCAGGTAATAGTTGCCTTTTCCGAAGATGTCCTGATACTGGAGCGCCGCGGCCTTGGCTCCTTCATAGCGGCCCGCGCTCAATTCCTCGCAGATTTCCCCGCTCAGGCACGCCGAGGAACAGATCAGCCCCTTGGAGTGCGTCGCCAGGAACTGCTTGCTGATGCGCGGCTTCCGGTAGAAGCCATGCAGCGAGGCCTCCGAGGTGATACGGATCAGGTTGCGGTACCCTTCCTCGTTTTCCGCCAACACCAGCAGATGGTTATAGTGGTCGTTTGGCGTATTGGCGCGGTGGTCCTCTGCCTTGCACACGTAGAGTTCGCAGCCCAGGATGGGCTTGACGCCCTTTTCCTTAGCAGCGTCAAAAAAGTGCACTGCTCCATAGATATTTCCGTGATCGGTCATCGCAACCGATTTTTGACCCAGCGCCGCTACCCGGCCTACGAGCTTTTTAACGTCGCAAGCCCCGTCCAGCAGCGAGTACTCCGTATGCAAATGCAGATGCGTAAATTCAGCCATGGCTACTATTGATTTTAGCTGCCAGACGCGTTTCCCCGCCCCTGTCCAAAACCTGTCCGAAACCCCGGCTGGGATGAGGAAAAGCAGGCGCCAAAGTCAATCACGGCATTTACAGCGAAACCGGAGTTGATGAATCCCAGGGGCGTTATGGCCTTTTCCCTTGTGGCAGGAATATTGTCCGTTGCGCGTGCTTGATCGGGCACTGACTGTAGGTGCATTTGGACGCATCGTTAAGAAATATATAGAGTTAATAGAAAATTCAGTGAGGATGCTACCAGCGCAATACTGTATCTGCCGAAAATGAATATCATGTTTGCTCCGGCAATCGTATAAAAGTGATAGAGCGTTATGGCTTTGTAACAGGGCACGACTTCAGTCGTGCCGCAAAATGCCTCAAAATAAAGGTGGGCTTCAGCCCTGCGGGATCTTTCCTATCCACAACAACCGTTTTTTTATCTGCACTGTGCCCTATGCCGGAGCAAGCTTGATATTCATCCTGCCGAAATATAGATAGCGCATTCCTCTGTCTGTCTCCAAACTTCATCCAGCTTGATCTCAATGCGCAGTGTGGGGGTAGGCGACAGCAGCAATTCTAAATGGACCTCCGCATTGGCCATTCCATGAGCAGCGCACCGGTCTGCTCCCGTAGGGAGCCATCGAAAATAGCCCAGGGCAAGCGGAGCGCAGCCCTGGGTAAGAGGCAAACAGAGGGCATCCGCCCCGGAGGGGCGGATCGAACGCTCGCGCCACGAAACGTTTTATAGTCGGAGCAAGACTGGCCGATTTTGATCTTGCATGTCCAAATATCGAATGGAATATATTCATATTGCTGTAATAAAGAGCACTGTATGCTGGCTTAGCTGGAAAAACTTTGCAAATGCATGCTTCACATGTATGGGGCGAGGCTTTGTGCAACTTGCTCGAAAACAAAAGGATTGCTTGCTCGTATGTGTTGGCATGCATCATATTGATCCGGTACAAAAACGAAGCGCAGCGGAGTCGAAGGATCTGCATTTGTTTTTCTTCTCTTATGTCACAATCCAATCGTGCCGGATCAATAAAATCGATATTTCATTCAATTAAAAGGGCAATAACTTTAGAGAAAACTTATGTAGCCAGTGCTAAGCTCCGAAAC